>Ga0179593_1359687_pt1 | contig 13235 bp, 18 predicted proteins | sample CZODoug2_1_08_16_FD_185931 | JGI IMG/M metagenome (GOLD analysis project Ga0179593, IMG submission 185931) | Vadose zone soil fungal communities from Angelo Coast Range Reserve, California, USA - CZODoug2_1_08_16fungal (PacBio error correction) | ecosystem: Environmental > Terrestrial > Soil >... | reverse complement strand
TTTCTCCTCCAAAACCGGACCTTGCAACCTGTCCCCCCAGGAGTGGTCTTTTTTTTTCCCTTTGATTTTTTGTTCATGGCCCCCTGAGCCGCTGAGAGCGGATAAATTTTTTTTCTTTTTGGCCGACAGATTTTTTTTTTTTTTTTTTTCTGGAATTTTCTCCCCCCTTTTTGTTTCCCACACCCTTGCTTCCGTCCCCCATTTGATTGGTGTGAAGTTATGAAAACGCTTTTTGTTCTTTTTAGCACACTTGGAGGATCCCTTCACTGCTCTCCCGTTTTGACGTCCCGCTGACGAGTCTGTTTTTTCCCCTGCCCGGTTTCGAGCTTAACCCACGCTTGCCTGTTTCTTGCTTGTCTTTGTGTTACTCTCCCCACCCCAGTGTTTCCAAAGGCGGGTTGTCTTTCTGCGAGGTTTAGGACGAGGCCCTTTTTTTTTTCTTTAGTTTAACTTTTTGGTGTTCCGCACCCCTTTGTTCGCTTTGTTGGATTTGTCTAGGCATTCCTGTTTGACGAGGGAGGCTGCCTTTTTGGCACCGTGACTTTCATCTCTGTCTTTTTTTCCGCGGCCCCCTCATGCTAGCCCCCAACCGCCGTTTTGTTTTTTTTTTACGGCTTCTCCCCGGTCCCGCGTATACCTTTTTCTTGGTGTTTTATTTAACAGATTTTTTTTTCTTCGTATTGCCCGCTTTCCCCCCCCTTTTTAATTTCTTTTTCCCTTCACTTTTTTCCCTCCATTCCCTCTTGCCAGTTTTCTCTCCATGTGGCAATGCGTGTGAACCTTTCCGTATTTCCCCAGATGTGTGACTCGATCCCCCATGTGTCTTTATTCTTGGACTACCATATTGCGCTACACTTCCCACCTCTCTTGCGAGGCTTGGAGGATTTTGGCTCCGTTCGGGGCACCCCTTCTTTTTTTTTTTTTTCCCCCGTGGCTTCTCGTCCTGGATCGTCCCCCCAGATGGTGTATCCATGAGACTCGCGTTTTGTGATGGGTGGACTCTTTAGTAGGCTGCACCCTGACGTCTAGTTTTGATGGCCTTGTGAGTGTTCAGACACTGTCTGTGGTTCCATCTTCCGTGACAGCGCGCCTCATGTTTACCCTCCTTAAGACTTCCCGGAGTACCTTCTGTTTTTTTTCTCTTGACCAAACAGGGAGATTAAGACGATGGTATAAAACTCAAAACTTGACTTCAGCCCCAAAGAGGATGAAGACCATATGTTGAAGTGGCCCCTTTTATTTCCCCCATTGTATTCCCATTCTGGTGAGTTAGGCAGTCTTTTTTTTCGCTTCTGCCGCCCACTCTTGCCCTTTACCCCCCCCACCACACTGCTCTGTCCTGATGTTTTTTTGTTCTTTCACCCGCAAAACCCAACTCCTCTTTTTCCCTAGTTACCCCCCGGTTTCTAGTTCCCCTCCCTTCCTATTTTTTTTTTTTTCCGTTTCGTGACAGCTCAGTGGGGGCATTCACACTCTCTTGACGTCCTTTTCCCCTCTCAATCTTCACCCGTCCTTCACTTTTTCCCTCGCACCCTATTCTGCTAGTGCGTGGATACACCGATTTACCTACTCCGACCTTTACTTTTTTGACCCTTTCATCGATTCCTGTCCAAAAATGAACGGTCTACCTACCTGATATGGCTTTTTTTTGCCACCTCCCCTTGACCAGCTTTTCGGGTATCCCCCCCCTCCCACTCCTCTTTTTTTTTGTTTTCTTTGGTACCACGGCCCGGAACTCATTACGTAGATTTTCCCCCCCCCTTTCCCGTTTTTTTTCTTCTTTTTGTCTTGACTATCCTCCATCCCCTATTCCTCTCGTGTGTATAACCGTCTTACATTACCCTTATTTTGATTTTGTTTTGTCCCTCTTTGGTGCGTTTTTACTTCTTCCCCACCCCTCCCCCCCCCTCCGTATTTTTCTCCTATTAAAACACACGCATATTTCACTTTCGCAGCCCTCCTTCCCTTTGTCTTACTCTTCCTCCCTCCTAAGTCGCTTCGCTTGTTCGCATTTATCCCTTCCGCGCTATCATTACTACCCCCTTCACATTACTTTCCCTCTTCTTTTTTCCCTACGCTCCCCCCTTTGTAGTGCAGTTGAGTCCCATTTTTTTTTTTTGTTATTTTTTTCCCCCCACCACCCGTAAGGCATAAAGGGAACACCCCTGGCCACACCTCCCCCCCCCGCCTATAAGCTGTCCACGTCTGCAGACTATTCCTTTCCTTCCCTTTCTTCCCTCCTCTTGCTTTTTTCCTCTACATTCGATTCCGTTCTCATTTGATAATAACGTCCCCCCCCCAATACAACTAAGTGCCTTTCCCGTTTCACCCCTGCTTCAACTTTCCCTGGTTTGGTCCGTGTCACTTTTCCATTTGCTATGCGCCCCCCTACCCTCTCCCCTTTATGGTAATAGTTGTTCTTTAGTTGACCCTCCCGTCCAGCTGCAAACTCTTTCTTTTTACTCTGATCATTGCACTCCTTTGGATCATACCATCCCCCTTTTTCTTTTTTTTTTTTTTTTTTTTTTTTTTTTTTTTTTTTTTTGTTGTTTTTGGTATTGTTTTTTTAATTTTTTTTTTTTTTTTCTTCCCGTATTAACTCCCTTTGTGTGGTCCCCTGTTTTTCTTTTCCCTTGGGCGCTGTCCTTATCCATTATTTTTTTTTGTCTTTTTCCTCGTGGTCCTATTTGCTTACCGTTTCCCAATTTTACCCGCCCTTTTCCCATCGTTCCTGTTTGGCCCCCCCGGATACTGGTTGCCCGTATTTTGGTCACCGCTAATTCGGTCCCTTCACACACACACCTGACTCCAATTGACCTTCTTGATCCCCTCGTTCCACCGCACGCCCTCCCTGTCCCTTGCCATCCCCTTTGGCCCCCCACCCCTTCTCACATTCCGGTCAGTAGCTTTTCTCTGGATCCCCCCAGTCCTGTTCGCGCCCCCTACTTTTTCCTCTTTTTCCCCACGTAAGACGTTCTTCCCCGCCTACACACTTCCGTTCCCATCCCGCTCCTCAGCGGCCTATTTATTTTCACCCCGTTTGAACTCCCTCCCCCTGTCTTCCTATCCATCCCCAGACAAAGCAAAAGTCACTATGTGTACCTTGGTTAATTTTTAAGCCGGTTCTTCTTCGGATTATTACCCTGAGTACCCGGTGGCCCCGATGCGTCACGATCCCACCCACATTGAGGCCTTTTTCGCAACCTTTCCCACCGGTCTTATAGGTCCCGTATTTGACCTTCATCTTAGCTCCAGCGATGATACTTAACTCTTTCGTCAGCCCCCAAAAAGTCCTATTGATTGGTTTACCGGGGCTACTTTTGGCGAGGGCCCTGATTTGATCAAGACCCTCCTTTGTCTTCTTGCAATTCTTTTCTGCAAAAGCCTGCCTTGCCACCTTAACACAACCACTCCGCCATGTAACTTTGGGGGGTGTTGCTTCTGTATTTGTTCCTCTTTATTTTTTTTATACCCAAACCAATAAGTGCTCGTTATACCCCCGAAACTTCTCAGCGGAGAACAGATCGAAATATGATTCTTCTACGGACCCCCCTGTTGAATCAGACCCCCCTAGTATTCCCCCACCAGGATTTGCGTGCTAGTTATAGTCCGTGCGTCTTGAATCGGCATTGCCGTTCAGCGGTCGGGCATGGATTGCTTTTCAAGTGGTTCTCCCGTCCACTCGTTCGCCCATTTCAACCCTTCATCGCACGTTCCCCAGTTTTCCCGCTAGTTGCGCCTCTACCGTTAATTGCACAACCGAATAGACATTTGTTGATTCCTCTGAGTCGGGTGCTCCTGTGGGTAAGGTCAACAAGTTGCCACGGCACGTGGTCCCCACAGCTCCCTTGACTGCCAATAATAGCGCAATATGCAGGCGAGCTTAGGTTCGAACACCAGGACGAGGGTTGGGGTGAGGGGCCTAGGAGAGATCACAAAGGAATCGTGCAGAGTAACGCCGTTCCCCCTTTGACCAGAAGAAAGAGTAGAGAGAGATAAAAGCAGTCAGGTCTTATTTAACCTTTTCCCTCACAACTTCCATGGTTGGATTGTCCGGGTAAAGACAACCCTTGCTTCTCCGGATGATCTGCGCTAATACTATAGATGCTCCCCACAGCTTAGGCTGCACGGTCACGTCTCAACTCCTACCAAGGGGTTTACACAATTACCCCTCACACCATTCCGCATGATGAGGATCCCCTCCAGGGGCAGCAGTTCGCCGAGCCTCCACTGATCTTCTGTGCAACCTGCCTAATTCTACAGGGTTTCCCCACGTGTCTTTGGTTCGAGCCTGCCCTCCCCTTTGTGCCCCATAAGTTTTTGCTCCGAACACGTAATCCGACGCAGTCCCCCTTTCCCCCCGTTCCTTTATATATTGTTAGACTGGGCGGCCTATTCCTTTGCCGCCAAACCACCCGGGCCTTCCCCATACAACCCCCGCACACCCTTCACACAAACCCACTATGTCCCCCTTGTGTTGCATTTGGGCCACCTTGCGCTAGACCTTTTCTTTGTTTTGTACCGGTTCTTCTCCTGTGTACACGGGGGACCTGTCCAAACCCAGTCAAAGACAGAACGATTTCTTTGAAAAGGTTCAACTCGCTGCTACATTTGACAACCTTTTGTTGAGCCCGCAACCGCCGCGGGCTCAGCACCCTCCCCTTGATTGTCCCCACTGGCGATTTGTTGTCAACTCACTAGTACTTCAACTTCACTGGATTTTGTATATGGACCTAGCCAGTGAAAGTTTATCCTTCGCTGCCTCATTACACGTTTCCCTCGTTCGTTGTTTTTTTTTTTTAAGTTATGTTTATCTTCATTATTCCCCACACCCCTTGGGACGTTCGATTTGTTTACGGAATTCACTTTTCATTTGTTTGTTGAGATTGGTTGTCTTTATCTTTCGTGTATATGTCGATTTCTTTTGTGATGTGTATTTGTTCCCCCCCCCCCCCACCGACAGATAGACCTGCGCCCCCCTTTGTTCTAAAGTGGTGTCTTTTTTTTATTGTATTGGTCTTCCCACAGCTCTTTTCACCCCCAGACACCCCCCCCATTCATCTATTGATCCTGTGTAGTAGTCCTTGTTATGTTTTTTTCCTGGTTGCGAGTGTGCTTTTTTGTTTTTTTTGATGGTTTGGGAATACACCCCAACCCTTTTTAACCCCCCCACACAGTACGAACTTTCAACCCCCCACACATTTTTTTTTGTTTTAAAGGTTTTTTAAGTCTCCGAGTTTTTTTTTTTTTACTATGTTCACCAGACACCCACCCAGAGATTCCCCCCGCTTCTCTGACACAGAGACGTCCCCCACTCCCCACCACGGCACCTTTTAGACACTTTAGCAGACCAGACCCCATTTGTCAGCGACTCACCCCCACCGCCGAGCCAGAACCCCCATTTGGACACCCCATTCCCCGACATTTCGAGAGACGACCTTGAGTAGGGTTCCCCAGCCCCCCCCCACCCCAACGTAGATCAGTAGTTGTTTCCCCACCTGCGACCCCTGCCACCCCCCCCCCCCAGCACCCCGCGATCCATGGCTTTGTGTCGTATTTTTCTTTCTGTGTTGTATACCCCACCCGACTTGTTACTCATGGTTTATTGTTCTTTTTTGATTTTGTTCATGTGGTGTTGTACTATCTTTTTTTGTTTTGTTTGTGTTTTTTGCCCCCCCCTACCACCCCATCCACCCGATGGACCCCCCCGCATTGATGCACCCAGGGGAAGGTAGAGACCTGAACCCAAACACCCCCCCTACCACAGCCCCCTTACCAAGACACCCCCCCACCCCCCCCCATTGATATATTGTATACCTGGTGTGGTTTTGAGTTTCTATACTTTTTTTCAACTGTACACACCCCCCCCCCCCCCCGCCCCGTACCATCTCCCCTTCCCCCCCCCCACCAACTCGAACCCACACACCCCCCCCCCCCCCCCCCTGCTTCCAGCCACCACCCTCTCTCCCCCCCACCCAACCCCTCCGCTGCCCTACGTTTCCACGAGTTAAGAATCACTCCGCCTTTCAAATTTTTCACCTTGATTTTTGTCCGTCCCTTTTTTTCTTTCACGAATTATCACCATCTTCCCCCCCCTGCCTGCTTTTCATTGCTGTTCGATCCGTCATCCCCCCCCCCTTTCCGTCTCCCCCTTGTCAACCTATCATCCTAGGAAATTTTTTTCCGCATGTCCCCTTACCCAGTTCTTTATGTGTGAATGTTTTCTCGTAAGTTTCCTCTCCAGGATTTTCTCATTTTATATTTTTCTGTCCACACCTTGATTATCAAAGTTTTCCGAACATCCACTCCCTTTCCCCAGCTTTTAGTCGCACCACAGAAGTGATCACCCTTCTGAATCAATTACCCGTGGCCTATTCTTTCCACATCTACTTCCAGCCAGTGTCGTTATGCTTGTAAGAGGGATACTTGACTGCCCCCCTTATGCCTAACTTCCGGTTTCCTATCGCTCCCACCTGGTCCTTTGGTTTGGCACTTTTCTGTGTTGATTTTTCCCCCTATTTTTTTGTTGCCCCATATACAAACATCTTGCGTGAATCCCCTTGCTCGTCACTCCTTCCCTCCAGTCCCTGTTTTCGGCTTTATTTTTTTTCAATTTTGGTTTTTCTTTCCCAGGGGCGGTCAAGGAGAGGGACGAGAGTAGTTAGCGGTTGGCACCCGGAAGAAGCAGTTTTTTCCTCCTGTTCTCACTGCCCCCATTTTTTTTTGTGGTGACTCCTCTTTCTTGTTTCGTTTCTTTTTTTTTTTTTAGTTATCATCCACATTGTTGATCTCTCAGAAATGGTTGCCCCATCCATGTCCCACCCCGTGTCTGATTTCTTTCCAACCTTTTTTTTTTTGTTTTTATTTTTATCGGCTCTAGGCATTTCCGGGACAGCATTGTTTTGATGATTGTTAATTCTTTTTTTATATTTTTTATTTCCCTCCAAGGTCTTTCTCCTGCTCCTTCCTTGGCTTTTCTTTTGGATAGGAAAATCATCTAGTTTTTTTTTTTTTTCCCAATTTCCCCTTTTCTCTTTTAGAGAACCTATGTTATTCCCCCTTTTGAGTTTGTCATGTCCTGATCATGAGATAGGACTACATTTCCTCAGCTAGCACATGATTGTGCTGACATTTTTTCCCCTGATTCCTTTTTTTCCCTTCCAGAGCGCCATGTGGGTCTTGTTTTTGACATCGAACCCTTCCACCACACGCCCCCCCCACAGTATGTGATGTAACCCTCCCCCGAGTCCATTCATCTTCTTACTTTCCCAACGGTTTTACATGATGATTTTGTGTGTTTTTTTTTTTTGGTGACGCTCGTAACCCCCTGTCGGGATCTTTCTGCATCTTCGAACTTTACCATAAGAGGTGCGTATTGATTTTTCCCTGCGCCCCCCCAAATACCCAACGCTTAGGCCCCATGTATGAAATGGTTGGGTTGCTTTGGTGGAGAAGGTTAAACCCCCTTTGTTTCATCTCTTTATTTTTTGGACTTTGCAGTCTTTAACTTCTTGTTTTCCTGTGTAACAGTCGCTAGTTTGACAGGGAGTACGAGTAGCTTGAAAGCTTCCCCTTATTTTGCCATGATACTCTCACATTCCATCCACCTGTTTCTCTTCTTTATCCTTTCCCTCGGTATGACTAACTGTTTTTCAAGACTTCCCCCAGCCAGACACCTCCCCTTCCACCCAGGTGACCCGAGCTTTTTCATCTTAGGGCCTTTTTTGCCACTTCTGGGTGGGGTCAGTGTTTTCTATTTGTTTTGCATCCCCCCTTGTGTGAAAGACTGTTCTGTTTAGTTATCTTCCCACGCACTTTGAGTAACCTATGAGGCCGTTAAACCCCTCTTTCATTTTTTTTTTGTTTCCTTCCATTCTTTTCTGTTTGAACCTTTAGGATGAGATAATTGCCGACTTCTTTTATTAATACCAGTGAGAGGTGTCTCTCCCCAGCACCCTTACGCAGTTCTTGTCTGCTAGTCGATAGAGATTTCAGTCAACTCATTTATCATACCACCCCAATCTTTTTTGAAGCGCCAGTTAACCTCCCCCCCCCCCTCGTCCAAGTTGGACCTGATCATCATGGACAAGGTAAAATTGCTTTGCTTCCTACACTTTGACATTTTTGCAATTTTAGCCTACATTGACCTTCTATTCCGTTTTTTTCGTTTTTTTGGCTTACATGCCGCCCGGCCCCCTCTTTGTAAGGAGCAGCCTTTTCCACTTTCTCTTTTTGGTCTGGGTGGTCCACAAGTACCCCTTTCCCCCAAATTGGAAAGTAATACTCGATGTGGGAGACTGAACGAGGGTTTCCCAGCCCTCTTGCATTACCTTTTTTGCACTTTAGTGTATCATGACTGGCAACTCCAGCCTCCTGACAGCCGGATTTTAGCTTCCGCTTTTAACCACCGGAGTCAGTTTCCTTGTCCATTTTCGAGCCAATGTTTGGTTTTTGCGGTTCCTGCCCGCCCCCACCGCCTTGTTTTGGATAACCCCCGTCTAGTCGGGGGAGTGTGGGACGTGTGACCCCCCCCCCCCCCCCCCCCCGGCCCCCCCCCCCCCCCCCCCCCCCCCCCCCCCACCCTGCACATGCCCCCCCCCCCCCCCTGTCCTTTACCCCCCTGTGCTTTCCCCCCCCCTCCCCTGTTGTATAACTACAGAATTCCCGTTTCGCCGCGTCGTGGATCGGTGTTGTCATGATCATAATCAGTCCCACCCTTCCCCTGCTTTGGTACCTAGGCTCAGAATTTCTTAAAACCTTTTTTTGTCCGCTAATTGTTTATGTGCCACCCCAAGTACGAGCTTTTGACCTCTTGGTTCCCCCCCCCCACTATTACCCCACCCGGCCCCAATTGAACCCATTAACTCCCCCCCCTAGACCCCCCCCCCCCTATTGTGCAGGTCAACTGTTTTTTTATGTTAGTTTCAGCCCTCCGACACCCTTCCCACCATTGTCTTCTGCCTAGGATCCCCAGTCCCACTCCGTAATGATATTTTGTAGAGACGACTGTATACTTTTCGTTTACTATTGGGATTCAACTCACCTCTTCAACCAATCCTGCGATCTCATCATACCCCCCCCACCCCACAAATCTTCTGTCTGCCAGTCTCCACCCCCTTAAACCAACCCGTCCCCCCCCCCCCCCCCCCCCCCGCCCCCCCCCCCCCCCCCCACCGCCCTTCCCCCCCCCCCCCCCCCCCCCCCCCCCCCCATGGACTTGGGCATATGAGCTGATAGTCCCACCTGTTTGACGTGTTTCGTTTTATCTGTATGTTTGGTGGGTGGCGCCTACAGAACAAACTACGGTTCCTGTGTGGTTCCTACGACCGGTCAGATGTGTTCTTAAGTAGCAGTTATTGAGGGTTTTTTTTCTTTGAAATTTTTTTTGTTGTTTGTAGGGACCATAGAACCCCCCCCACTAATGCCCCCCCCACCCCCCCCCCCCCCCCCCCCCCCTGGTTCTTTCCGGTTTTGAATCGCCCCCCCCCCCCCCCCCAAACCTGCCGACTTTGACACACCCCCCCCCCCCCTCCCCCCCCCTCCCCCCCCCCACCCCCCCCGCCCCCCCAATGACCCCCCACCCCCCCCCCCCCCCCCCCCCCCCCCACCCGCCTTCCCCCCCCCAGCCCCCCCGAGAACCACCCCCCCACCCCAGCATTACTCCGTAGCCACAACCTTTCGCTCCCCAATTATTCTTCATAACCCATATTAATCTAGAACTGGCTGAAGGTTCTTCGCGAACGATACCCTCCCGTTTCTTCTACCATTTCAGTCCAAATTCGTATTGTGTTCCTTTCCTTTTTCGCTATTTTTTTTTCTTAGTTTTTTCGTCTTGTTGTAGTTTGCCCTGCCCACGTTTTCAGATCTACCTTTGTTGCTTGCACCTGAACTGTCAGACCCGGAACTTTACGCCGGTCCCCCCGTTATACGACCTGCCCCAATCCCTCAGTATCACCTAAACCCTCTGGACCCGGATGTGTGCTGCGGTTCTTCCGACCCCCCCATAGCTCGCCACTCCAGTCCAACGTCCCTCTCTTCCTTCGCATAAAAGGCAGTTTTAGATTTTCACCCCGTGATTGCCCCTGCCGCCTCATTTTTTCCCGTATTTTATCTTTCCCCGTTTTCCGCCCGTTTTTTTTATGCAGATCCCCGTTATCATTCTCGCTTTTTTATCGCCCTTTATTCTCCCACTGGTCCTCCTTTTTTATCAAGATAAGTATGTTTTTTTAGTTTCTCGCTTGTATCTCCCTGGATAGCGAACTGGCGTTTTCCGACTGTTTTTTTTTTTAAATCACAGAAGGCATTCTTTTTTACGCCTTTTTTGCAGCAGTCACCAGTGTCTGACTTTTTCCCGGTGTAACCCCGGCTTTCTTGAAACAGAGACGTTTTTGCTTTCTTTTCATTGTGGTTTTTTGGGTTTTTTGGTGTTTTTTTTTTTTTTTTTTTTGTTTTTTGCTGCGCTTTTAGCAACAGTGGGTTTTTTTCCTGGGCTTTGTTTTTTGCCCTGCCACAGGTTGGTAGTAAGCTTACCAGGCCCGGCATTCTGTCTGAGCCCCTTTCCCAGAATCCGTGAGGCAACGAGTGATGACTGTCAGGGAACCCAAATCAATTTTCCCAGTCATCCTGCCACTTCTTTCCCGGAGGCATGATTTTTCCCTCAGTCCCAGAGCACCGTTAGTCGATAGAAATATAAGTCTTGGATAATCTCCCTGGCGTCTTTATAATCGGCCCTCGGCGATTTTCTCGCTCCCCCACTACAACCATAATAACTGGTTGTGAAACTTCCCCCCTTGATGAATCGTGATATTAACTTCAACTTACCCTCCGTCCCATTTGTTTGGTGTCTTCTTCAATCCAGATTGTTTTCCCTCTTTACTCCCCCCCCTAAACCCCCCCTCCCGTAGGGACGCGGTGGTACAAGTCTACGGTTTTGCCCGGCGGAGGCAACCCCAGTAGAAACCCAGTCATGTTCTTGTTTATCAAGTGCCAGGGAGATGCACCTAACCCCCTGGTTGTTGGCAGTGATGTTGGTATATTGCATTCGTCGCGAAATTGCCCCTTTTGCGGGAACCGTGAGTTCTTTCCCGGCGGTCCCCAATTTCCCACCTGTTGGGTTCTTTCCGGCGTTCTTCTCCCCTCTATTTCCCGTACTGCACGGAGTAATTATGTCGATGTCTCCCCTGCCGTTTTGCTGTTTTTCCATACCACACTTCTTCGGTCTTTCGATCAGTTTTTCTCCCCCTCCCCCTTCCCCCCAAACCTTTTCTTCCGAGCCGCGCACTCTTGCATTGTTTCCCTGGCAGTCATCTCCCCCTGCCTATGCATGGCCCCCAATTCATCGTGACTTTTTTTTGAGCCTGTTTTTTCCACTAGTAACGACAACCAGTTTCTCCCCCCGACCGCCTTTTTTTATTTCCTCTTTCGTGTTCTCTTGGAAATTTTTTCAGACAGTGTGCGTTTTCTGCCCCCCCCCCCACCCCCCCCCCCCACCCCCCCCCGCCCGCCCCGCCCCCCCCCCCCCCCCCCCCCCCCCCCCCCCCCCCCCCCCCCCCCTCCTCCCCCCCCCCCCCCCCCCCCCCCCCCCCCCCCCCTTCCACCCCATGTTGTCTGTACGTCTCCCCACTTATTCATTTTTGTTCTCTCTTTTTCAGTTTGTGCAGTAATATCCTTTCCAGCCGCGGAGCCCCCGGTCCGGACCTGGAAACTTGAACTGATTTTTGGTCTAAAGCCGAATGCCACCCCCTTTTAAGTTCCTGCCCTTTTAACCTTTTTACGTGTTCCCATGCTCCCACGTCCTTTCGTCTCTTTTTTTTTTATATCTGTGGTCATATACTGTTAATGGTTTCCTTGTCAGTATCTATCTCATATCCCCCCCTCCTTTTTGTCGTTTTTTTCGTGGCCGGATTTTATGGTTAAACCCTCGAATGAGAGAGCCTACCCCCCCTTTACGTGACGCGCTCAACAGTAAACCTTCCGTTGGCCTTTTTATAAGTTCACCCCGCCACATGACGACCCCCCTCTTGGCTAATTCCTGCGTGGGCCCCCCCCCTCCAAGCTGAGACCTATCTGAGCCTTCTATTCGGGCTTCTTCTCTCCCCGAGACCAGCGCCTCCCTTATTTGCGCCAGTGTCTTTGTCCTCCAGTTGGAGCGAAATCCCCGGTTTCTTTTCCTTCACCACCTTTGAGTGGCTTTTTTGTTTTTTTGTTCTCCTACGGTCGTGCGCCCGCTCACATTCCTCCCCCTTCCCATCAGTCTTTGTTAGGACTCATAACCCGGCACCTCGATTGGCCCTATTCCACGATCCGATTTTCCCCCCAATGGTGAGCCCGTCCCCCCTTCCTTTCCCGCTTTTACGCTGGTATTGTGCCAGCTTCAGACGGTTATCTGCCATTCAGAGGCGCCCAACTTTCCGCTTCGTTTATATGTTTCACTCTCTAGTATTTTCTTTTGATATCGCTCAGTGCTCTGCTTCTAGATGCGATCGTTTTTTTCCTCCCTCCTAGTCTTGAAATCGATTCCTATGTATCCCCGCCCGACACGCCGGTTTTTGAAATACACAAGACCCCTCAGCAATCGTTCTTAGTCAATGCCACACCCCTAGTCTCTCTCTTGTTCCCATTTTGTGATTCGCAGGGGTTCCCGGTGACTCGGTCCTTCTGCACATCCTTGGAGTTCAGCCCACCCCTATCATCCCGTAAATGCAACGCACCCAACTGTTGCCGCCTACCTGCCCTTCTTTTTTTCACCCCTGCTTAGATGGGGCTCAGACCTCACATCCTCCCCTTTCCTACATGTTTCCTTTTTTTTTCCGGAACGTCTTTCTTCTTTCTTCCCTTGCTAATATCATGGCTCCATTGCCTTTTTCCCCTCCCCAATCGCCAACGTTAATCGGATTCCTTTGACGAGAGTTCGTTTTCCTCCTGCTAGTGTCGTCTGCCCCAGTATCCCCTTGTCTGTTTCCCCCTTTTTCGTCTGGCTGGTGTGCCCGTTTATATTTTTCCCCTTTCTTTTTCTCACCCCCCTACCGCCCTTTCGATTTTTAGTCCTCGTGCGAGTGTTTTTTTTTGATGGCGCGTTGAACAGGCTTTTTCTCCCCCGTTGGCATCCATTCTTTGTCGCAATTCCCTTCATGACTCTTTTCCCCTCTTTTTAGTAGCCGTGCACGCACGTCTTCCGCGCCTCCCCTACCCCCACATTTTTTGGCAGTTTTGTCCGTTCCCTCCGCTTTTTTCCC
>Ga0179593_1314089_pt1 | contig 13235 bp, 22 predicted proteins | sample CZODoug2_1_08_16_FD_185931 | JGI IMG/M metagenome (GOLD analysis project Ga0179593, IMG submission 185931) | Vadose zone soil fungal communities from Angelo Coast Range Reserve, California, USA - CZODoug2_1_08_16fungal (PacBio error correction) | ecosystem: Environmental > Terrestrial > Soil >... | reverse complement strand
TGGAAGTGACGAGTCCTTCTGGATTTTCTGCGCGTGTTAGTTACCCTTTCCCCCACAGCCCAAAGTTCCCCCTTTTTCCAAGAAAGTTTGTCCCTCTTTTCCCCCCCGAAAGCCGGTCTCGCTCGTTTTTTGATCCGGGCATGCTTTTTAAACTACTCGGCTTGGCGCGTTAATCCCCTCCCTACACTCTCCGTGCTCAACGTTCACCTGAGTCCGTGCCCTATCAGCTCTAATAGAAATGATGGACAATTCCCTCCCCCTGTTTTTCACAAACCCTATCCCTTTTTAAATATTTTGAGCTGAGTTGTCCTTACGCTTTTTGCACCAACCTCGTGTGGCCCCCCTTTCCCCGGGGGCCTTTTTCCATCTTTGTTTCCATTTCCCTTTCTTCGCAAAGCTGTCCCCTTGCCTTGCTTTCTTGGGTTTGTCAATATCTCATATAAACCCCCTCCCCCTTTCGCAATATTTACCCATCGCCCCGAATTTAAGGGGTCAGTGTCGTCCTGGTTGCTTATGGCGTGAAACCGATCACGGTCCACTTTTTTTGTAGCTTTCTTTTGATTCGCGTTCTTCTTTCAAGTCCAACTAAAGGAATCTCCTTTTTTTTCCCGCCTTTTTTTCCTTTTTGCGGCTTCCGCGTAAATTTTTTTGGAGGCCATTGGGCCCCCGGTTTCGGTCACGTTTGGCAGAAACCATACCCTCTCTTCTTCCCCATTTCATGACCTTTAGGCCTCTAGTTTGAACGTGACTTTCTTTTTTTTCGCATAGCGGAGCAATTATACTACTGGTCGCGTTTTTCCTGGTTTGAGCTGTTCATCACTTTTGACTTTTTTTTCCCTGATCTTTTTTTTCCTCAACCCACGTTTGGTCAACCCCTTTGGGCTTTCTTTTTTCAGTAGATTGAATTACTCTTCCCCTTCGTTGAATTTTTTTTTCGACGTTTTACCTGACTTACTTGTGATTTTTTTAGCTGGAGGGTCCAACTTGGGTTTTCTTAATCCTTCTAAGAGGGCATGATCCCTTGTGGATGGGTCCGTGATGTCCATTTCCCTTTTTTTCTGTCATGATTTTCTTTCCTTTTTTTTGTTGCGTTGCCGCAGGGGTGGAAATCAGCTTACGAGTTGGCCGTTCTTGTTATTGACACCCCACCCTGTTCTTTTTCTTGGAATGGGAGGTCCCCAAGTTTTCGCTCTTTCCTTTTTCAGCGGAATTTCCTCCTTCCTATGCCTTGGTTTTCGCCCCGTGTTGTTTCGGTGCGTTTATCGTCTCCCTTCGTACATGAAAGTCCCACCCCCTCCCAATCCAGTCCGCCTGCGTTCTGACCCTCAGACGTATGCGTTTTCCCGGGTGCCCTCTTTTTTTTCTTTTCCTGCCAGTTCTTGCTTTTTGTTTCTTGGCGGCGACCTTTTGCCTCGCTCGTTCAGGCAAAAATCCTCGCCAACCTTTTTCGTCTTTTTATCTTTCTTGGGCTTTTTTTTTGGCCTTTCCCTTTTCTTCCTCCACAATCCCATCGAAGCAATCCATCCTTTGGCTGGTCTCCCTCGACAGTTTTGTCTTTTTTTCCCTTTTGATGAGCCATGCGATCGTTTGTATCTCTCTTTTTCTTCCTTGTGTTTTTTTTTTTTTTAGTATCTCTCTCCAACTCTCTCCCCCTCGCACAGCCCTACCAGCTCGCCGCCAGCTGTCGCGCTCTCTGCCACCGGCCGGTTTTTTTCTTTTTTTTTGTGCGCATTTTTTGGTCCCAAACGCCCGCGGCCAAAGATAAATCGGTGTCCCGAGGCTTTCTGCCACTCGATGTCCATCCCCCAAAGGTTCTCCCTCCCAACCCTCCCCTGAAAGCAATCTTGCAGAAAAACTTTTTGACCTGCACAAAATTCTTGTTCTCGCGAGGAGGTCAACCTCCCATTTGAGCGTTTTTTTTTTAATGCTGAATGGCAGGTTTTTTCGCGTTAAACGCTCGGCCCCCCAGATACCACACCGCCACCATCTCTCCTCCCCCCCCCCCACATACACGCCCCCAGGAACCCCCTAATTAAGACCCCGACACCCCCACCCAACACCCCCAAACCTCCCCACACACACCGACCCCCCCCCCCCCCCCCCCCCCACCCACCACCCCCCCCCCCCCCCCCCCCCCCCCCCCCCCCCTCCCCCCCCCCCCCCCCCCCCCCCCCTACCAACATTCAGCGACCAAAAAGTGCCTTTTACACAACTTCCGCTCTTCCTCTCACGAATCCCCTACCCTTCTCCCCCTCATCAACCCCGAGTTTTCCCATCACAGATTTTCACGGCCCCCCCCCCCTTTGATTGCCTCCACCCATGAGCTAGCCGGCAACTCCAATTTGTTAACGCGTGCGATTTCCCAACGCCTGTTTGACTTGACCTCAGCTTCCCCTCCAACCCCTCTTCCCCTGCTTAAATTCGTCAGGAAACATGCAATACAAATTTTCCATCCTTTCGCTTTTTTTTTCCCGTCGTTTATACGGGCCCCCGCTAACAAACTTTGTCCCCACAAGTCGTCATTTCCCCCCCCCTCAGTCCCCTCAAGTCCATGCCCTTACCCCCCCTTTTCGTGCCGATCCAAAGATACTGAGTCTTGAATGCTTCCCCCCCCCATAGAGATAGGTCTCCGCTGCCGCGTTGGACCCGCACGTAACCTATCGCCCAAGTTCAATTTCCCTCTTATTTCTTTTTAGCAACTCCTCCCCACCCAGGTGTTACCTGCTTCCACCAAACTACTTTCTCGACGGGAGTGACGCGGCGACCCTTTTCCAAGCCAGTTCTTTCCTTTAGTTTTCTTTTCGTCCCCGAGAGAATCAACTTCTCTTTCTCCCCCCTAATCCCCCCCCCCCCCCTATGTTCCGTGTGTGGCACCATCAGCACTAGGTTTTTTCCCGGTTAAACCTTTTACTTCCCCGTTTTGCGCTTTTTCAATATTTTCCCTCTTCCCCATTGTTTTTTTGGGCTCTGAGGGACTTTCCCCCCCCCCTCCCAATACTTTTTTTTCTTTTCTTCTGAGACAGACATGGATTTTTTTTTACATTCAATTTCACTGGCCACGCGATGCACTTTGCAACTCGCTCCACTTTTCCTCCCTTTTCTTTTCGATTATGAAGTTACTGGATGACTTCCTCCTTTCTCTGAGTCGCGCTTTTTCCCCTCTTCAACGGGAATTTTTATTCAATAGAATTTTCGTTCCCCTTCGAGCCCTCTCCCGTTTCATTTTTGGTTTTGCTTTCCCCCCCTGCACCCTTGCTCCCTATCCTTTTTTTTTTTATTCCCGACTAACTCCCCCCCCCCCCCCCTCTTTGTCACTTATAATTTTTGTCTGTTGGGCATTTATCCCCCCGAGAAGCCAAACATCCAGGTAATACGGAATACTTTTTACTCTCTCCGTTTTTTTTTTGAGTCTTATGTGCCTTTCACTAGTAACTACTGTCTTGCTTTTGTTATCCAAAATTCCCTTCAACGTGAAAAGACGGTACTGATTTTTTGGAACATTCCTTCCAAACCCTACACTCCCTCCTCCTCCCCCTAGTGCGTTGATCATAGTCCTGATCCACGAATCCGGTTCCCCCTTCGTGTTAAGTCTTTTTACCCTTATTGCTCGACGTCAAACTTTTTAACGACCATCGATCTCTGACTGTCAATGATGACATTCTTACTCCCTTCCTTTTTCTTTCAAAACAATCATCATTTATTCCCACTTGTCTCTTCTTTGTTGTCATGACGCGGTGCATTTTGTGATAATTGACTTTAGTTATTCGAGGCCCGGTCCTTTCTTGAGCCTCCAATCTTTCCCTCAGGATTCTTATTGTTACAAGTACGCCCTTTTCCCCTTCCATCGCACCGGCATTTGCCGACCACGACTTTTGTTACGTTTTCCCTCCCCGTTTTTTCTTTGACAAACCTCCCCCGGACATAGTTTTCTCGTGCTCTTTTCTTCCTGAGTTCATCTCCTCACTCCGGAAGATTAACTGTCTTGTTCTTTTCCTCCGCGCTGATTTTCCCCCTTTTTGAGTCATATTGGGAACACCGTTTGGGTTCAACGGTGGTGAACATCAAAATCTTTATTGCACCCAATTCATTCCTTTCTTCTCTGTTCCCGTTTAAATGGTTGTTTTTTACTTCGCGCAAATTATACCTACTGGGGCTGTCTCGTTTTTTCTTAATCTTTGCATGATATTCCTCCCTTAAACCGGGGCCCCCTCTGGTTAGTTTCTCCCTCTGAAGACTCTTTTTTCCCTGTTCGGGTTTTTTTTCCTCCCCCTTCGTTTAGCTATCCGGCATTCCGAGTTTGAGTAAGCCTGGCTTTCCTTGTTTTGCTTTCCTGACGGATACGCTTCAATGCTTTTTTTTTCCTTTGTAACCTTCGAGACAGGATTTCTCCATTTTTTTCCCTGTTTTCCCCTTCTTTTGATTTTCCCCCCCTATTGATTTGTGGAGGTCAGCCGGTAACGTCTCTTTGTTTTGCGCGTTTTTCCAACCTTTTTTTTTTAGGCTGGGATTTTTTGTCAGGTTATTAGTCTGCGTTTGACTTCCTCCAATTCATTTGTATTTGGACTTTTTTTTTCGCCTTTTTTTGTCCTCTTGAGTCCCCCCCTCTCAAGGCGCTCCATGACTCCAAAGCTTCAGGCACGTTTGAGTCCGTATATCTTTTTGAAGAATGACCTTACAGACTAGTTGCTTGCCTCTTTCTGTCAAACTCTTTCCCCCCTTTCGTTGGCCTTTTGGAGGCGAACTGTTTTTGTCTCCCGAGTTTCTTAAAAATTCTTTGGTACCCACCGGCTTTATTGTTATCCTTGTGCGTTTTTGGTTTCACCGTGCCTTCGTTGCGCAACAAAAACTCCTCGAACGCCTTTCCCATCCTTTTTTTTTTATCGCTCGCGCTGGCTTTTTTTCTTGTGGTGATTGTATTGCGTCCTGTTGCTTTGTTTTTCTAATCACTTCCTCTCCTCCCTGTTTTTTAGATCTCGGGATAGCCCTTTTATGTCTAGCACCAGCCAATGAAGTCGGAAGCCCGGTTTCGCTTTAGACCCAGCCACAGGATGGTATTCGGAGGTTTTGCTTTCGCGGCCGTTCCGGTTTCCCCCCCACCTCTTTCCCCCCCCCTCCAAATAAGCCTTTTTTTCCACTCTTCTTTTAACTCCCGCGGTCATGCCCAAACAGGTTTTCCGCCAACCATTCAGAACATTAGTGCAGCAGCCCAAAACTCGCGGTCGCATTCGTCTGTTACACCCACTATCTCTTTCCTCGTTTCCCTGACCAAATTCTTTAATGGCACTGTCTTCCACTTTCCTCCCTATATATCATAGGAACCCCCACCGGGCGTGACACCCGCCCTTGCATACGCAAACAAAGTGCAGTCATTCCTCCTCCTCCTTTTACAAGTTGACCGCCAGGCCCTCGCCCGATCAAAAAACTCTTTTTTTCAACTTTTCCCTCCCTTGCCCGGCCCCCACCACTCCGTCCGCTCCTCCACCCTTTTTTCTTGATCCATCGGTGTGAAAGCGCGAGCCATTTAAAATTTTTTCGTGCACATCCCTCCCTTTTTCCCCTCCCACACCCTTCATTCACTCCCCCTTTACTTCCCCCATACCCTCCGATTTTCTCCTTCAAGGCTCAGTTAATCCTGAATACGCCGTTGCTTTTTTTTTTTTCCTCCAGCCCCCCCCTCGTAAATTCCCCTACACAGGTGCATGCCCCTTTTCACACCCCCGTTGTGATGTTATCTTCCTTCCCCCCATATTTTTTATGCCCGCTCCTTCAAAAACCTCCTTCCCTTCCTATGCGACGCTTTTTTTTACCCGTTTCACACGTCTCTTTTTAGTCTTTGTTTACTTTGCATCCTCGCTTTCTCTTTTTTTTGACTTGAAAGCCCCCCCCCCCTTTTTTTTACCCCAATTGGCTCCACCAAACTTTACTTCTGCGTTTTACGGCGGAGAAAACTCTTCCAGCCCCAGTTCATCTTCCTGTAGTTTTGCTTTCAGCCGACGAATCAACCGCCGCTTAAACCTTGTCCTTGTTCTTTGTCCACCTCCCTTATGCGGCCCGTCGAAACACTCCTTGCAACCCAATTCGTTGCTTTTCAATAGTTCGATGCTTTTTTCCTTCGGCGACTCCCATACAATCACGGCATATTTTTTTTGCCCCGCCTTCTTTCCCTCTTTCCCTCAATTGCCGTTTTCCTCTTTCCCACTCTCTCCCCTCTTCTGCCACCTCTTTTTCCCCAACTATGGGACGAATTTCCGCCTTCGGCTTTCAGCCTGTTAGAGGCCATCCCGATGCCGCGCGCGTTCGTCGCGCCGGCGTGTTGACCAGAGAAGTTCGTCTCTTTCACTGAGCACTTCCTCTCCCAGGCCCCGTCTTTTTTCTGAATTCGCGTCAAAGCCCCGATGAGGCGCTTTCTGTGAGTCCCTTACCCCGTGTTTTTCGTGGCTGGGGCCTCTCCTTTGACCCACAAATCCAGGTCTCGGGCCCCTTCCCTTCTTTTCTTTCCTCATCCTCCGTTTTTGTTCGATCTCTTTCTTTCCAGTCACTTGATTTTTTGTTTGTCCCAAAATTCCCACTTTTTACTGAACTTTCTTTTTCAACGTTGGAACTTTCACTAACACCTACATTCCCCTCTCCCTTTCCGGTTTTCTTGCCGCCCCCAGCCCCCCTCCCTATCATTCTTTGTGACGTGATCATTTCCGTCAACATCTTGTCGCCGAACCCGGCCATGCGTAAGACAAGGCTTTTCTGCCCCCGAACCTTTTTCTTTGCCCTTTCCCTTAATTGAAATTAATGCTCGAGTCATATTTACCAGACACCCTACACCTGTCATTTTTCTTTAGTGGTCCTTACGTTGGTCTCGAACATGATCTATCCCTGGCAATCGTTTCTTAATTTGTGCCACATTGGAAGAACGAAGCGCTGTTAAAGGTTGCAAGTTTTCTTTCCCTCTTTCCCTTCCCCCCCGTACTCGACCTATGCCAGAGGCTTGATGTATGTTGTTTTTTTTTTCCAAGTTCTCCCGATGACCAACCAGTCTCTCTCCCCTGAACTTTTACAGAAGTTGCTCCTTTTTTTTTTCCCTTTTCGGACCCCTATTTTTTGTTTGTTTTCTTTCAACCATTTTGTCGCTTGAGATTGATTTTCGGTTGATGAGTATAACTTTTTAAGTCCCTGACACTTTGCTTTGAGAAGTTTTCCCTCTCTCCTGGTCCAGATCTCCCCCTTAACCTTTTTAGGCAGGGAACCCCGGTTTAGGTCAATGGTGTCCCTTCCAACGCGTTTTTTTCCCCAAATTGTGACCTTTGTTTCCACGTTGACTTCCGGTGCATTACTACATACTTTTCTGTGATTTTTAATCTGCTTTCTTCCTTCTTTCTTATTCTATCAGCAAAAATTTTTTTCCAGGGGTGACATGACCCTTTTGAGTGATCGGTAAGATACCCCCTAATTTTGAACTTTTTTTTCTCGGTTTTCTTCCGCTTTTTCCTTCTCTTCCTTACCTCTCATGACAAGTTTTGGATTGACCCCAAATTGGCTGTCTTTTTTTTTTTTTCTCCCTCTGGATTTTTCCCGTTGTGCTGGCAAGCTGATTTTCGCTACCTTGCCTTCGACGTTCCCGTCTTTTTTTCTTTTCCTAGTGATCATGTTTTTCTTCCTCGTTCCTTCCTTTTTGTAGTTTTGTTCAGATGGTTTTTTTTCCCCTTTTTCGTGGATGGATGTTGCGTCCCCTAGTCTGCGAAGTTTTAAACCATGACTTTATGACTTTTTTTTTTTTCCCCCTTGTTTTATCACTTTTTCGACTCATTTCGTCCTTTCCCTTTTCCCCTACAACCCTCATTTAGTCACTTCGTAAGGACATCTTTAAGAATCGGCTATGCGAAATGTTTGCTTTGTTTCTGCAAGTTCTGTGTTGGTGATTTTTTCCCCTTCATTCCTGGTCGGTCCCCCTTTCCCCCCCGTTTCAAAACGGAGTAGTTATATTTCTCCTTTGCGTTTGTTTTTGAACGTGTCCTGGCCGCTTTGAGCCCAAAAAATCCTCCTCATCCTCCTGGCTGTAGTTGCGGCTCGCCGCTTGCTGTCTTCGTGACTATCTCTAATCCCCCTTGTGTTTTTGAGTCTGATAGCAAACGTCCGTTCCTCCCTAGCAGTCCCCTCAATTCCCCCCTTTCCTGCCTCCCTTTTCTAGGCAGCCAGCAGGATGGGATTTCGTTAGAGGGAGTTTTTTTTTTTCCCCCCCCCTCCTTCTTGGGCACTTTGCCACACCCCGCCAGGCGGTTTTCTCAAAAAGATAACCTCCTCCCGTTTACCCCCTCGGGTCTTCTGCACAAGCCTCGGTCATGACCCACACACTCCGACCTCAAAATTCTCTTTCCTTTCAATTTCAGCCCATATCAAGCCAAAATATTTTTCCTGCCGCCCCTTCAAAACCCTTCTTCGGACCTTCCTCAGTTTTTCTTCAACCTTTTTCCCTTGGCCGTGGCTGTGCTCTCCCCATTTTTCGTCAGTCCCCCTTAACCCCACGTGGCCCCAAAGGGCTAGAAAACCCCTCAGCTTTCCTTTCCCCCCCTTTTCTCCCGAGTGACCCCTGACCCTTTTTCCACCTTACCTTCTACACCCGTGAGTGTTTTTGACTAACAGATGAACGTTCCAACTCCGTCTGACCCCACCATGAGCCGTGAACCCCCCCCCCTCCGTCACCGAGGCGTATCCCTCCTTTTTTCCAAAGACTTTTGCTTCGAATGTTCTCAAGCTTTTCCCCAGTAAAAACCTCATGAACGAGTAAAATATCATTGGCGCCGACCCCTTTTTTCTCCCCGCTTTTCTTGCAATGGATAGTCTTGTTTTAAATTCGGAGCCCCCTTCCGTCCAACCCCCTTCCCCCTACATTTCCCTCTCCCTTTTCCCATTCTCAGACCTCGCAGTGCCAGTTTGTAAATCTTTCTTTTTCTGTTACCCTCATGCCGATCAGCGTATGAGCGCCTTAACCCTCCCTCTTTACCTTTGGTATAATTGCGCCCCTCCCTCTGCTCAGAACTTAACTTTCCACCTTTAGACCTTCATTCAAGTGCCAGCGAGCTTTTGCCACTTGCCCCGCAACCCGGTGACAAATATTGCACAAAAACAGTTATTTTTTTTGTTGCCTTTAGAACCCCCCTCTTCCCCCTCCCCTTTCATCTCCTGTAGTTTTTTCGTGAGCTTTAATTAAGCACTTTTACAGTCTCAGCGACCAAAATATGGTCCGTGTTTTTCACTTCCTTCCTTTTTTTTGTCTGATTCTTACCGTTCCCCCCAACTTTTCTGCCAACCTGTTCGAGTTTTAAAGATTTCTTTGGCCGTGGTATCGGCGACCTGACCCCCTACCCGAACAGCTTTTTACCCAAGCTGCGTCGCGCATCCAATTTCCTTTCCATCCCTTTCCAGTCACACTTGCCCTTTTTCACTGGATGGCAAATTTTCCTAGGATTTTCACTCTCAAAGTTTTCCCTGTCACGCTTCTTTTTTTTTCGTCTGCCTCTTCATTTTCCTGGGAGAAGGGCCTCCCCTTTCTCGTGCGTTTGTCGGTCCGCTGGCCCTCTTTTTGTCGTATCAAAGCGAGTTGCTGATTTTTGAAGCCTAGACCCCAGACGAGATGGTCTTTATGAGCTTACCCCCCAGAAAACTCTCCTTCTCCCTATTTTTCGGTGATGACGACCTTGTTCCCCCCCGTCGTTTCCCGTTCCTGGAGGTGGTCCCCCTCTCCCCTCCCCTCCCCCTGCCCCCCATAACCCCTTTACTCTTCTTTCCCATCCTCTCTATTTTCATCCCCCTTGGTTGAGATCGAGTGTTGTGGAGTACCTGTTATTTTTGTTCCTGTTTTTTTATACAACTTTCCCCCCCCTCACCCCGCCCCCTGCCTTTCCCTCAGGTTTTTTTTTTTCCCCTTTATCACAGAAATTAAGGCCGTCTTTCTCCCCTTTTCGTTTGATATCCAGGTCCTTACCCCACGGCCCCTCCCGTTCTTTGTAGACTGGTGTTCTCATTCACTCCTCAAGTCCCATTCTTGCTCGACGAACCTGCCTTTTCCCTCCCCCCCGATCCTTCTTCATCCTTTTCGGGAAAGTCCCGGGTACAAACTCATGCCGCTGGCAAAAACCCTTTTCGTCCAATATTGCTTCGCGTGCATGTACGTTTGTCAATCTGCTTTTCCCCCTTTTCCATTTTAAAATTTTTTCAATTGGACTTACGCGGACCCCCGGCAGTCGTGCGCAGACCAGCTGTTTTTTTTTTGATTGAGGGTCCCCCTCTGCCGCCCATCCCCCCACCCCAATGTCCCCCCCCTCTACTATTGAACAATGTTTTTCCTGCGAATGTTCGTCCTTCCCTACATTCAAGGTCTTTGGTAACCCTCCGTTTCCCCCTTTTGTTCTCCCCCTTTTCTAATTTCTAGAGGTGCCTTACCTCCCGAAACTACCCGGACTATGACAATTTGGCTGGAAGAATGTTTCTTTTCACTCGCTTCGTAGTTCAAGTTAAATTGTGAGGTCACCAATCTGTGAACACCTTTTGTTTACTTTTCCTCCCCTTTCTCCACTCCGAGTCTCCCCTGCCCCCCTTTCTTTGATCGTTGAACGGTAATTTTTTTGTGTTTTTCTCTCCCCCTTGTCGCCTACCCCCCTTCCCCTTTTTTCCTAGTTTGTTTCGCGGCTCTTACGTGATGACTTTTTCCCCCCTCAGCCACAACCCCGTTGTTAAACTTTTAAGTCCTTTTAGGTCGCAGATTGACTTTTCCTCTTTTGAAAGGCTGTTTTCTGTGTTCGCCTTAGCCCTGCGTATTCCTGACTTCCGATCCCTTAGCGACGACCCGAGGGGTTTCACCAATTGGGAATTCCTTTCTGACTGGATATCTTCATTATGTGTTGCTTTTTGACAGCTGACGTAACCCCCGTCAGGCTTTTTCTTTTTCTGCCGCGTTCCGTTTTTTTTGTTTGAAGTATTGCTCCTGTTGGAGCTCGCTTCGGAGTTTGCCGTTCACATGCTCTTTTGCAACTTTTTCTGTCTGGCGATGGACGCCTCCAGTTTTTCGTCTTTTAGTCCCTCTCAGTTTGAGGCCCTTAATGCCCGTGTTTCTTAGCCTGGTTTTTTTTTCGCGTTTGGGCTCTATTTTGGAGATCTCCTTTTTCTTCCCCTTGCCAACCCCCTCCCTTTCAGTAAAGAGAGTCCCTTCATATTTTTTTTTCCAGAATCGCGATGCTTTTTGCGATTTATTCCTTTATTGCGGCTGTTTTCCTGCAAGATTTCTTGCTTTTTTGGGACTTTGGAGTCGACCCTTTTTTGTAGGGGGTCTTTTCCCCTGTACCCCCCGTGTTTACAACGTCTTATTGTTGTTGAGCCGCTGGCGTGGTTTTTACGTGACTGTGTTTTTTTTGCTCCACCCACACTCCTCTCCCTCTCCCCAATCCAAACCTTTTCTGCGTAGTTCTCCCGCTTTCTTCCGACTCTTGATGGCTTGCTGCTCTTTGGAGACGGCCTTGCTATCTCTTCCCTTTGCCTAAAGTGTTGTTTGAGATCGACCCTACGTTTCCCCCTCATCCAACTAAACCAAATCAATTCGGGAATCTTTCTCCTCTTCAGAAATTCAACCCCTGATGGGATTCTGTTCGATAGTTTTTGTTGCAAAAGCCGGCTTGTTCCCTTTGGTGCCACCAACACCATGCCCTAGTACTCCCCCCCCAGATCCCCTACGTGGTGGGTCGGGTCTCGGATTTTTCCTTGCCACCTTTCCGCGGAACAAACCCATTTTGTCGCCTCCCAACCCGCCCAGTTTTCAAGAAAATATTGCCGCCCCACTATCACCAACCCCCATCGGAACCCGAGTTTCTCGCCGTTTTTTCCCCCCAAACCCCCAGCTATCCTTTCCCTATTTGAATGAAATTCTTATTGCATTGAGAGCCGTTCGTATCAAAAAAGAATACGGGGGTTCACCACCCCCCCCAATTGATTAAACCGTGCAGTTTCCTGTCCTTACAAAACCTTCCTACTAATCCCTCCCGGTCCAAGACAATTTCCAATCGAAGAGATAACACAGGTTTTCCAACCACCACGCCTGGAACGGCCAACCAAGCCCCTCTTCCTTACCCCAACAATGAGCCTCCCGGGCACCTCAACTCTTGAAGAGCGAGACAGACTTAATGGATTGACTGTGTTTACATATTTCAACCATCCCCCCTTCAATAAATGTTCCCCCCTAAGTTTTTCCCCCAGCATACCCACGTGTCATCTTTTCTTCGCAAGGACTCTGACCTTTCGCAGTGCGAATTTCACAACCAGGCCCCTATGTGACCCTTTTTTTGTTCACTGAAATCCCTTCCCGCCCCCACTCCAAGTCTTTTCACTGTTTCCACAACTTTTTTGTTGCTGATATCATGTCCCAAAGCCCCTCAGATGCCTATCCCCCACCCTGCCCCCTTTCCCCTTAGTCTCCCCTGCCTTTCATTTCTTAGAACCGTTCACATTTTCCCCTTCAAAATATCTGGCAGCCTGTCACTTCCTAATACGCTGTATTTCTGTATGTTCCTCCCCCTGCTCCCCCGTTGTTCCAAATATTCCCTCCACCCCCACCCTTCTCGTCTCGCCGCGCGGGTTTCCACCTTTTTCCACTTCCAATTCCCTCATCCCTAATGTATTTCTTTGTGATACTTCCGCTCTCCCACTTTTTTCCGCCTTCCCCCCCCCCCCCCTTATTTTACTTTCTTTTTCCCAAGTTCCTCGCGTCCGTCCCCGGACCCCCCACTTCGGCAACTGTCGGTGCTTTTTTTCAATAGTTCGATTTTCTTTTCGTGCTGGCGACTGTTTGGACCATCACCTTCCATTTTTCTTGTTCTCCCTCACGCCCGCAATTGGCCGTGTTAAATCAATTGCCTTTTTCAATGATTCCCTCGATGGCCCTTTCCTGCACTCCGCCAAAACCTTTTGAAGCAACTTTTCTTTTTTCGCCTAGGCCCTTCCTTTCCTGAGAATTCCCATCCTTTCCGATGCGCGCGCGCGGGTTCGAGTAGCTTTTTGTTTCTAGCAGAGAAGTTCGTTGCCTTCTCCCTTTTCCCAAGACGAGGCGTTTTTTTTCTTTGTTCTTTCTCAACGCCGATGTTTTGCGCGCCCTTGTCTGTTTGTTCCGACGAGTTCCACCGTACCGTCTTTCCCTTTTGTCGGTTGAATTTCTTTACCACCCCTCGCACGTCCCCCCCTCCGTCAATCCGCTTCAC
>Ga0179593_1584658_pt1 | contig 13236 bp, 22 predicted proteins | sample CZODoug2_1_08_16_FD_185931 | JGI IMG/M metagenome (GOLD analysis project Ga0179593, IMG submission 185931) | Vadose zone soil fungal communities from Angelo Coast Range Reserve, California, USA - CZODoug2_1_08_16fungal (PacBio error correction) | ecosystem: Environmental > Terrestrial > Soil >... | reverse complement strand
ACCGGGCCCTTTTTCTTTTTTTCTTTTTTTCTAGACGGCCGTCCCCTCTTTTTTTTTTTCCTTCCCATTGGCAAAGGAACTGATTCGCCGGGCCCGTTTTCTTTTCCCAACTGCGACGCCTCTTTCCTGTTCCAAGACGGGGAAAGAGAAAACCCCCTTCCCCCCCCCTGCAAATTGCAACTTCGCCTCCCCCCCCCTTTCGGGGTCAAATCTGGTGGGCAGTATTCTCCCTTTCCCCCGAAAAGAAAAATCCCTCCCATGGCAGATTTGGAAAAAAAAAAAACTTTCCCTTTTTTTTTCTTTTTTCCCCCCCCTTCTTCAGTATTCGGGGGCCTCCTCCTTCCCCTTTTTTTTTTTTTTTGCCGGCTTTACGAACAGTGTTGCTAGTCAAAGTTCCCCTCTTTGTGAATTAAAGGCCGCTTTTTTTTCCGTTCCACGGTGGGATTTAGGGATGGTTGGGGAATTCCTTCCCCACCCCTTTTTTTTTGTGATATGATCTGTGTACCACCCTTTTTTTTTCCCCCCCCCCAAGGGGCGAAAGAACGGACAGCTTTTTTCTCCCCTCTTTTTTTTTTTTTTTTTTTTTGAGTTTCAAAAAACGAACCCTTTCTTTCCCCCACTTTCTTTTTTCCCTTCCTCCGATCTTTGCGTTAACACTTTTTTCCCTTTTTTTTTTTTTTTTTCTTGGCGAGGGCCCACATGTGGGGGGAAGGGAATAGTTGTGGAACCCTTCTTTTTTCTTCCTTCTTTTTTTTTTCTTAATGATTTGAGTTTTTCTCTTTTTCCCCTTCTTTTCATGAATCACCGGAGAATTTGTTGGGCGCAGATCAACCCTTGTCCCCCCAAGGGCCCGACAGGGCCAAATTTTCCCCCCCCCGGGGAAGCGAGCTTTTTCTTTTTTTTTTTCAAAGCGAATAGCGAAAAAAGGGTGTTTCCCCCTCTTTTCCCCCCCGATTCTTTTCGCCCAAAGGCCGTTTTCCCCCCACACACAATCGTCCGCAATTCGCAACACACTAAACCCCCCAAATGACCGAAGCTCTTCTTTCCCCTTTTCCACTTACATTGGGGGCTTGCACAAAGAAGCTTTTTTTTTTTTGGTCTGGGCAACTGTCCCTTTTTTTTTTTCCCCCCTTGAGCAAGTTGGCGGAATTTAACGCAAACACTTGTGCCTACCCCCTCCTCCTTCGTTCACGGACCCTCCCTTTTTTTTTCTTTCCCTCCTTTTTGGAAACTTCCCCTTTCAAAATTTTTTTGGCATAATTTGGTTTTTTTTCCCCTTTTTGGGTGCTTGCCGTCGTTTAAGACTTTCTTCCTTTTTTTTGGTTTCCCCCCCCTTCGATGGATTATTTTTGGCCCACTCTTTCCCTTTTTCCTTTCGTTTCAAGTTCTTCGCCACCACCAGTCGGCTTTCCTTTTTCCCTCTCTCCCCCTTTTTTTAAAGGGGGCGAATCGAATTCCCGGGGGTGGAGGCAAGTTTGGTGCCCTTTCCTTTGCTTTTCGTGTATATCGAGGCGTCCCCTTTTCCTTTTCCCACTGTGCCACTTTACGGCGAATAAGGGAGTTCGGTCTGTTTCCCCTTTTTTTTTTTTTTTTTCCCCGGATCGAATTTCTTTTTTCTTTTTTTCTCAAGGATGGGGGCTCCCTTTTTCCTCAATTGGGGCGACTGACCTCCCCCCCCGAGGGTTAAAGGGGCGGAGGGAAGTGGAGGGGGCGACCCCCTTCCCCGTCCCTCCGAATGCGGACAGCAAACCTTCTTTTTTTTTAGGAAAGGGATTTTTTTGGGGCATGATTGGCACGAGAAAAAAGTCAACCCTCATCCCTCACACTCCAAAAAGACCAGTCCCCCTTTCCCCGGGCAGGGGAGGATTAATAAAGGGGACTCCCCTTACCCCCCCCCCTCTTTTTGGAAGGGTTTGGTTCGACCCCATTTTACTTTTTCGCCCCAAGCGGATGCATGTTTTCTTCCCCCTTCCTTTAAAAACGAAAAGAAAGAAAGGATGAACCCCCTCTGGCTTTTTCCTTTTCTAAGGTGGGCCCTTTCCTCCGAATTGGTTCCTGGACCGGCTTGCGGCTTTCTGTCGAAGTTTTCCTTTTTCTTTTTTCCTCTTTCCCTGAAGGGATGCCAATCCCAGCGGTGTAAGCAAGACTCCCCTCCTCCTTTTTTTTTTTTTCTGTAACGGAAGGGGGGACGCTGAGTGGTCTTCTTTTTTTCCCCCCCCCCCCTTTTCCCGAATGAACGACAATTCCCTTTTGCTTGTATTCGGACACCCCCCTCTTTTTTTTTTTTTCCTTTTTGGGAAGCCGTTGGCACGAGGGCAAAGGGAAAGTAACCTTTTTTCCCTTTTCCTTTTTTTTTTTTTCGCGGCAAAACCGTCCTTTTCTTTTTTTTCCCGTCCACGAGATTGGGGAGGCTTGGATGCTCTTTGGTTTTGAAGGCCCCCCTTCCTTTTCCTCCCCTTTTCTTTCCCTTTTCCCCCCTTGTGCCGGCCTTTTTTCTTTCTTTTTTTTTTCCTTTTTCTTCCCTCTAAAAGCGTTTGGCAAGGTGACGAAATATTCCGCGGAGGGGGATGGGTATATCGAAGGTATTTTCCTGAGGGGTTCGGTGAAAGTCAGCCTGTTTCTTTCCTTTATTCCAAGTCCGCAAAAAACGATCCAGTAACTTTTGCGGGGTCCCTCCTTCTCTCTTTCCTTGTTGTTGTTTTATTATCTCTTTTTTTTTTTACCTTTGATTTAATGTCTTCCAGGCTTTGGGGAAAAAAACCTTAAGGGGGGAAGGCGACTTTTTTCCTCTTCCTTCCCACCCACCCTTTTCAACCCCCCCCACCCCCCCCCCCCCCCTTTTCCCCCCTTTCTTCCCCCAAATGGTTTGGCGGGGACGAAGGGTGTTGGGGCCGCCTTTCTTCCCTTTACTTTTTTCAAAGAAAGCATCCAGCTTCCCCCCTTTTTTTCCTTTCCCCGTTTTCATGTCGGGTGGTTCAGGAGAAACCCCCTCTTTTTCCCCTTTTTCTTGCTCCTTCAACTTGCGCTCAATTGGACCTCCTTTTTTTTTTTTTCCGTTTGCCGGCCCCGCGGCACCTTGGTCGGTCAATTCGAGGGGAATTCTTTTCTTTTCCTTTCCTTTTTTCTTCTTTGAATTTGCCCTACGAGTTTCGTTCCCCCCCTTTTTTTTTTTATGTCAAGCTTTTCGGAAAGCGAGGGAAAACAGCCCTCCCTTCCCTGTCCATTTTTTTTTTCTTCTGGGAAACCGGGCCGGGAGGCGTTCCTTTTTCCCCCAACGTCCCGGCTTTCCATGCGCTTAAGAAAATCCAGCGTTTTCTCTGGCTTCTTTTTTTTTTTTTTTCCCCTTTTTTAGGTCCTAACATTCCAGACACCCCACCGCCCCCTTTTTCTTCCCCCCAAAAACCAGAAATTTTTGTATTTTGTGGTAGGTGATTTCTTTCCTTTTTTTTCTTGGTTTTTAAGGTCTTTCCCTCTGAACCCTCTTTTTTTTTTTCATTGCGTCTTTTCCTTTTTTTTTTTCTTCTTTCATAAGCAGAAATTTATTTTGATGGTAAGGGTCTCCCCTCCCCCTTATCGATTGGCAAGTTCGTTCCCTTTCCTTTTTTCCCCCTTTCCCCCAGGGCCAACGAGCGCCAACGATTCCAAAAAACGAAGTGTTCTCCTCTCCCCCCCTCTCTTTCTAAACTGGGGACTACTTTTTTTCCTTTTTTTTTTAGAAAAAAGGGGGAGCGGATTCACTCTTCCTTCTCTTTCTTTATTCGTGGACTTTCAAGTTGCCCTTTTTCTTTCCTTTTTTACCCCTTGGGCAATAGGGAATAGGAGAAATTCTGCCACCCTTCTTTTTTCTTTCTTCCTTCTGGGGCACCAAAAGAATCATCTCTTTGAACTTTTTTTTTTTTCCTTCCTTTCCTTCGGGACGACGGGGAATGAACCACAACCCTTCCTCTTCCCCCCAAATTTAGTGGAAATCGTTTCCCCTTCCTTGTGCCGCCTCTCCTTCCGAGGAGTGAACTGTTCTTTCCCCCCCTCCCTTTTATGCTTGCACCAATTTTTTTCCCCCCCCAATGCTTTCAAAGTCGTGAGGTGATAAACACCTCCCTTCTCTTCCCCCAAGGCTTTTCTTTGTGCACCCTTTCCCCCCCTTCCCCTTCTTCTTCGGCTTCGACCAATTTCGGGTTGAGGGATGGTCTTCTCTTTTTCTTTCTCGGTGCTTGGCTTCCGGCTGATAACCCCTTTTTTTCCCCTGATCGGCCTCCAAGGAAAAAAAACCTGGTCCTTCTTTTTTCTTTCCACTTTGGGAAATTGCCGTCCCCGCTTTTTTTTTCTCGAACAAAATTATCCTTTTCCTCTTTTCTTTTTCCACCGGTGTCCGGATCCGCTCTTGCGCGCGTTGAGAACACAAAAAAGACTCCCCCCCCCCCCCCCCCCCCCCTTTCCAACAACATTTGTTTTTTTTCCTTTCTCCAAACGTGTTAACGCAGAAAATTATTATATTTATGGAAAATTAGGGGCTTTTTCCTCCCCCCTTTTCTTCCGGCTTCGATTTTTCAATTCCTTTTTTTCCTTCCTTTCTCAACGCTGTTCAATGATAGAAGTGTTGTTTTTCCCCTTTTTTTCTTCCCACGATTCCCTTCCTTTTGTGCCTTCCGCGTTTAAAGAATTCCCCCTCCCTCCCCCCTGGGTTCTCGCCCGGGGTCCCCCCCTTTTTTCCCTTTGAATAGCCACACTAGGAAAAAAGGACGTACCAAACCCCCCTTTCCTTCCCTTCTTCTTTTGGACATTTTCCGAATCGGTTCTTTTTTTTTTTTCTTCCAAGACAAACCCAAGGTAAGTTGTACAAAATCGGGCTTTTTTTTCCCTTTCCCTTTTTTTTTTTTAATATTCGGATTGCATTTTTTGGCCCCTTTTTTTTTTTTCTTTCTGGGGAAAGGCCGGCAAAAAAAAAAAAAACGTCCTTTTCCCTCTTTTTTAGCCGCCACGGCCCTTTCCCCCTTTTTTTCCATGGTGATGAAAGACGTTCCCTCCCCCCCCCCTTCTTCGGAATTCGGATTTGGAACCGTGCCCCCCCTTTCTTTCTTTTCCTCCCTCATCGTGTTTGTTTTTCTTTTTTCTGGGGAAGATTGTCTTTTCCCTTCTTTGGCGCGTTATTAAAAAGAGGAGGATCTCTTCCTTCTGGCTCCCTGGAAGCATTTTTCCCCTTTTTTCCCTTGGGGCTGCGGCGTAACAACTGGAGGAATCTTTCCCCCTTCTTTGGCAGGTCCAGGAACGTGACCCCCCCCCCCCCCCCTTCAGAAAAAACAAACCCCCCCCCCTTTTTTTTTTTCCTTCCACGGTCGGGGCCCCTTTTTTTTTTCTCAGAAAAAAAAACAGGGGGAATTAAACCCTCCCCCTCCCTTTTTTTTTTCGGGTTTTCTTTTTTTTTCCTTTTCCATTTCCGGGAAGGTATGGAATTTCCTCCCCTCCGGACTTTTCCTTTTTTTCCCCTATCGTTTTGGCTTGTTGGAAAAGACCCCCTTCCTTTTTTTTTTTTCCAAAGTTCGGGTACGGAATTTACTTTTTTCTTTTTTTCTTGCACGTTCCACCGGTGATATTTCGGAATTGGACCTTTCTTCCCCCCCCTATGTGTTATCAATGATTCTTGTGTTTCCACCCTTTTTTTTTGCCACAAAAGGGCGAGGGAAACGGAAAGGTCGTTTTTTTTTTTCCTCCTCTTTTTCCCCTTTTTTTGACCCGAAGGATCTTTTCTCCCCCCCTTTCAAAGAAAAAATAGAAAAAACCCCTAAAAAACCCCCCCTTTGAGATCGAAAACAAAAAGTGAGACGGCGCTCCCCCTTTCCTTTTTTTCCCTTTTGTTTAACACGATTCCACCCTTTTTTTCCAATTTTTTGGGGAGGGAGATTTTTTTACCATTGGAGCCCCCGCGCGGTGGCAGGGGGGAAAAGGGATGAACTTTTCTCTTTTCTTCTCCCCCCCGGCAGTTTGTGAAGATCCATTTTTTTTTTGCGGCGCCAGAAGATTCACCCTCCTTCTCCCCTCCCTTTTATGGTTTTTTCCCCTTCCTTTTTGGGTGCGGCGCAGGGTGTAGATTGGAAAGCCGGAATCTCCCCCCTTCCCTTTTAGTTTTTTTCAGGTGGGCTTCCCCTCCCCCCGTTATTCGAAAACCCTTTTCGCCAAAAACCCGACCTTTTTTTTCTTTTTTTTTTACGAGCCGAAAAAGACCTAAGAAGTTTGCAACACCCCCCCCCCCTTTTTTCTTTTTTCTTTCTTCTTTTCCCCCTCAAGGGGTGTTTTTTCCCTTTTTAAATTCATTTTTAATAACACGCCCCTCTTTTTCTTTTCCTTCGGGAAAAAAATCCACCCCCTTTTTTTTTCGGGACAAGAATTGGCGGAAAACCCTCCCCCAGGTTCGCCCGGCGGGAGGGAGGAGGGGGGAACCTCGACCACTTCCCAAGAACAAGTTGGTTATTTAAACATCCCCCCCCACCCTTTTCCTCTGCTTGTTCTTTTTCCCCCCCCAAACCGTTTGGGTGCAGACGTAGTCGCCCTTTTCGTTCTTTTTTTTTTCTTGGGCTCAAACAAAAGGCAAAAGATCCCCTTTTTTTCCCATTTCGAGGCCTTTTCTTTTTTCCCTTTCCCCCGAACTTTTTTTTCCTTTGAACGATGGCGGCCCTCGGCTCCTTTTTTTTTCCTTTAGGAGGGTTAAAAAGGCGTGTGCCCCGAGTTCCAGTGCCCCCCCCCCCCCTGGTCCTCTTTTTTTTTTCGGGACATCCGCCGAGTGTATATCCTCAGTTATGATCCTTCTTCTCTATCTCAAAGGTTCTTCATTCTTGGGGGAGGTTACTGCCCTTTCCTTTTTCCCTAATTCTTGCACGGGGTAAGGCAAAGATTCGAAAATTTCTCTGCCCTTTTGGTGGTTTTGGTCGAAGGGGGCGGGTTTTTTTTTTTTTTCGCTGTTTTTTTTTTCCTTTTCTTCTTTTTTCTTGACTTTTCTGGGAGAAACTGACGACCTTCTTGGTTTTCGCCTACAGAACTTTTTTCCCCCTTTTTTTTCCCCCAGCCAAAAACAAAAAAAAAAGGCTTTCCCTTTTTTCTCCCAGCCGGCCTGGCAACGATCTGCCGCGTTTTTCAGGGGCTTCTTCCCCCCCCCCCCCTGGCCATGCGCTTTCCCATAAGACGCAAGACAACCACTTTCCCCCCCCCCCCCCCTTTCTTGTTTTAGACAACTGTCATCCCTCCTTTTTTTTATTTCCTCCCGGGGGGGCAGGATTGTGGCAGGGGGCTTTTTCCCCCCCCTCCCTTTTTCTCCAAGGAGCCAGAGACCCTCTTTTTTCTTCCCGCCGACGGTGGGCAGCAAGAGCCACCAAAGGACCCCGTTCTTCCCTTGCCGTGCCCCCCCCCCCCCTCTCTTTTTTTCTTTTCCTTTAAGTCCGTTTCCCTCGCTGTTCCGCGCTCCCCCTTCCCTTTCTCCCTCGCACCTTCGGGAGGGAAGGAAACCTCTCCTTTTCCCTGAGGGAAAAACAAACTCTTTTCCTTCGGCTTTTTTTTTTTCCCCTGGTCGAGGTGGTTCCATCGTTTACAAACTTAAACCCCGCCAGCTGGGAAGATTTCCAAATTCTCCTTTATTTCCTTTCCCTTCCAAAGCTCTGGGAGGGGGGACCTTTCTTTTTTCTTCCCCCCCGGGGCCCCTGACTCAAACGGCTTGTGTTTCTTTCTTTTGGGGACGCCACGGATGAGATGATTGGATTATTTGTTTTTTTCAAACTCCCCCCCTTTTTGGAATCGCGGGCAACACCTGCCCTTCTTCCCTTTTTTTTTTCCCCAAAAAAAAGATTTTATTCTCGTTTCTTTTCCCTGCCCGGGAGTGTGGCAGGTCGTTTTCTTTTTCCCCCCCTCCTTTAATACCATTTATCAAGTTCCGCCAAAAAAAACGATAAGTTAATTTGCGTCTTTTTCTTGTTTGTTGTTGAGTCCTCTTCTTTTCCCCCTTTTCTCCTTGTCTTTCCGTCTTTGAACCTTCGGGGGAACGGAGAATTACGCTCCTGGTCCACATCCTCTTCCTCCCCTTGTGACTCAGGCACAAAACCCCCTTTTTTCTTTTTTCCCCACGCTTCAAAAATATGAAGAAACAGATGGGCTTCACCCCCCCTTTCCCCTCCCAAACTTTCGCAAGCAGGTTGCCCCCCCCCTCCCCCCCCCCTCCCACTTCGTCCGCCCACTTATGTGGATTTTTTTTTCCCTTCGACATTTGGATCTTCAGGGGGGCTTTTTTCTTTTTCTTTTTTTTTTTCCTCCGCTGCACTTGTTTCGTCATTCGGAAAGGAATTTTTTTTTTTCCTTTTTTTCTTTTCCTTTTTCCTTCCCCTTTTTCTAAACCTTCCTTTTCGGTTCCGCCCCCCCTTTCCTTCTTTTTCTGTACAAACCCTCGGGATGACACGCTTCTAGGACAAGCGTTGTTTTTTCTTTCAATTGTCACAAAGAATCTGTTTCCTTTCTCTTTTTTTTTTTCCTTTCTTTTTTCCTTGGCAAAAGCATAAAACGTTTTTTCTTTTTTTTTCCCTTTCCCCTCGCTTCAGGGTCCCCCCCTTTTCCTGGTTCTTTCTTGCCACCAAGAAAACTGGAATCGCTTTGTCCCTTCCTCTCCCCCTTCTTTTCTCGAACCACGTCGGAGAACCACCCCTTTCCTTTTTTCGTGAGGCTTATGGAGCAGATGAAATTGGCCCTTTCTTTCTTTTCATAGATTTTTTTTCGGGGGGAATGTGATAGTGGGAATTGGGCCGTCTTTTTCCTCCCCCCCTTTTTGATTTAACAGCGTTCGCGTTTCCCCCCTCTTTTTCCCCTTTTCTGCCCCGGCTCCCGCCATAATAAAAGATGCCAGTTTTTTTCTTTTCCTTTTTCTTTTTTTTTCCCCCCTTTTTCAAGTTTTGGGGGGGCCACGGCCTCCTTTCCCCCCTTTCCCCCTCCTCGAATTCAACTTTCGATAGATGGAACCGTTGAAGAATGAACATTTTTCCTCCCCCTTTCCCTTTTCTGGAAGTTTGGGGTCCCCTTTTCTCTCCTTTTTTCCTCAGCTCAAGGGGGATGATTAATTTTCATGCAGGCTCCTTTTCCTTTTCCTCTTTTTTTTTTCCCCCTTGGGGGCCTCGCCTAGCGGCATATGGAACGAGGACTTGTGGGGGGAGAGTTGACCCTCTCCTCTTTCTCCTTTTCCTTTTGATTTTCCTTCTTTGAATTTTTTTCCTCCCCTTCTTGGACTGCGGGCCGACCGGGGGCATGCACCCCAAAAACGGTTTTTTCCCCTTTCCCACAAGTTTGGGATCGTGTTTCCCCCCCTTTTGGCCCCTCTCCTCCGCGGGGCGAAACTGGTTGTAAAAAAGGGGATGTCTCCCTTTTTTTCCCTCCCCCCTTCCTTTTTCTCAACCCTGCTAAATCAGTGCGGTGAATAACCCTTCCCCCTTTCCCTGTCCCAAATTGGCCCAAAAGCAGTATTGTGACAAGACAAAATGGTTAGGTTTTTCAAACCCCCTTCCTTTTCTCTTTTTTTTTTGAATTGAAATTTAAAAACGGCATTTTTTTCTTCTCTTTTTTTCTTTCCCCCACCTTATGCGACCCCCACAGTTGGAGATAGGGATTAAAAACGAAACCACCCTTGTCCTTCCTCCAACTTGGTCAATTTGGCCCGGTGAGGAATGCGGGTGATTCTTCTTCCCACCCTTTTTCTCTTGTGAAACCGCGTTCCTTCTTTCCGTTTCTGGGGGCCGAGACAGTGTTTGGGAGCAAACTCCCTCCCCCCCCCCCCCAGACACGTTTAAAAAAAATTTTTTCTTCTCTCTCCCCCAGTTCGGGCGCACAAACTTTGTGCGGAGATCAAAAAAACGGCTTTCCCTCTTTTCCCCCCCTTCCCAAACACACCGCTTGTCCGTTCTTTCTTTTTTTCCGGGGGAGTTGGTAAAAAAACAATCTTCCCTTATCTGTTTAAGGCATTTCCAAACTTTCCTCCCCCCCCCTTCCCTCCTGGGGGGGATAGAAGGGTTACTTTTCCTTCTTTTTGAAAATAGCCCCCCCTTTTTTTTTCCCCCTTCCCCCCCGGCGTTTCTTTCAAAAGCAACCCCTTCCGTCTTTTTCGGCACCCTTTCCCCCCCCTCCCCCCTTTTTTTTGCCGAAAAAAGGAGGGGCAAACCCCCTTTGTCTTCCCCCCCTGGGTCTCCAGGAACCCCCCTTTTCCTTCTCTTTTGCCTCCCGTTGGAAAAATATTTTTCTCTTCTTTCCTTTTTCCTTTTTGTGGCACACCCAACTCTTTTTAAAGGTATGGGAAGGGGACGGGGTTCACCTTCCTTTTTTCTCCCATTTTAAAAAGGAGCGAATTTCATTTTTTTTCTTCTTTTTTTTCCCCAAAAATCTTGTACCGCGGTTGAAGATAATAAGGATTTGTGTTTAACACTTTTTCTCTATACTTTTTGTAATACTCTAAGTTGTGTTTTTTTTTCTTTTCTTGGTGAGAGGAGGGGATAAAGGGAAAGTGGATGTTTTTTATTAAGGAGGCTTTCCCCCTCCCTTTTCTCCACTTTTTCCCCTTCAACTTTAATTCATGAAGGGGGGAAATGATTAGAGGAAGTTGTTTTAAATTTTTCTTTTCTTTTCACTCGCTTTTTTCCTTCTCTTCCAGGAACGGGAAAACCCCGCCGTTTTTTTTTCCCGACCCTTATTCCACCGGTTTCCCTTCCCCTCTTCTTTCTCTCCCCTTTTTCCTGGGAGGAAGAAAACCGTGTTCCTTTTCCCCCCAACTCGTTTTTCTTTCACCCTTTTTTTTTGTGCGGGCCCGTGGCCGATTTTCGGGACCTTTTCTTCTTTCTAAGAAAAAACGCCTTTTTTTTTTTGGTGTTTGGCTCTTCCAAAGGGACAGCGAACTTTTCCAAAATTATTGAAGCTTTGCTTTTCTTGATTTGGAATGATGAACGAGATGCACCCCTTTGATCCCTACCCGTTCCCCTTTGGAATTTTCCCCCCCACCCTTTTTTTTTCGCTGAGGAGGGTGGATGGGCTTTGCTTCATCAAAACCAAGGGCGTTCTCCCTCCCACCCCCCACCAAGGTGGGAGGGACCAGAAAAAATGGGGGCTCCCGCCACCTTTCATTTTTCCCCAACCAAAGTAAAACCCCTTTTCTTTCCCCTTCTTCTCTTTCAAATTGGCTCCCTCCCCCTTTCCTTTTTTTTTTTTTCGGTCCTGGGTTGCGAAAAAACTTCCCCCCCCCACCCCATGCTTTAACTACGATGGGAGGTAGATTTCTGGCACCCCACTTTAAGATCACACGGTTTTTCCCCCCTCTCCTTTCCCCCCCCTCAGGCGGAACGGCACTTTTTCCTATTTGGAGATCGGGGGAGACAAGGAAGTGGTGTCTTGTGTTCTATTTTTGCGTCAACTGATGTAATCAGGTCCCTCTCCCCCTTCTTTTTTTTTTAAAAAAATCGTCCGGAACATTGAGGAAAAACCCTTCTGCCCTCGTTTTCAAAAATAAAATTGGATCTTCCCCCATTCCTTTTTTTTTCCCCTTATGGGAATTGTTTAATTTTCTTTTTTTTATTTTTTTCCCTATTTTTTGGTCAGTTGGGCGCCTCCCTCCCCCCCCCTGCCAGGGGGAAAAGAAATTTGTCTTAACTTTTCCTTCCTTTCCCTTTTTCCCCTCTGGGGTTGGGGGCCAAATTAGAAGGTTCGGTCTTCCCCTTTCTTCCCCCTCCCCCCCTTTTTGTGGTTGGGGGAGGGGGAGCTTTTGAACAACCCTTTTTTTTTTCTCAAAGCCTTTCTTCCCTTTCGGGTTTTTTTTTTTGATCAACCCACAAATCCCCCTCCTCTTTTGGGCGAGGGTCACCCCCCTTCTCCCCCCCCTCTTTTCCTCTTTCTGTCTCTTTTCCAAGGTAAAATTTCCCCACCCCCTCCGGGTTGAAGAAGGACTGCAAAGGTCCCCCCTCTCCTCCCCTTCCCTCATCATTGAGATGAAGGCTTTCCCTTTTTTTTTCCCCTTTCAGTTAAGTTTACGGGCGTGGTTTTTCCCTTTCCACTTTTCCTTTTTGGGAAAAAGTCAGCGTACGATGAACTAGGTTTTGAACTTTCTTTTTTCGGGGGCTTCCCTTTTTCTTTTACTTAATGAGGAACTTTTTTCTTCTTTCCTCCTTTTTCCCTTTTGTCCTCTTAGGGGAGGAGACGTTCTGCGTGCCCCTCCTTCAACGCTAACCGGCTACTAACCCTCCCCCCTTTTCCTCCAAAGGGGAAGAACCCGTGTCTTTTTTTTTGCGCCCCAACTTGGCAACAGAAAAGCTACTTTTTTTTTTACCAAAACCTGGTGCCACGTTTTTCCCCCCTTTTTTTTTTCCCCCCTCCCTTTCTTTTTTTCACGGACCACATTCCCACCCTTCCACAACTTAAAAGGGAGGGTGTGTGGGTCTCTTCCTTTTCCCCCTTTTTTTTTTTTTGGCACAGGGAATAAAAGAGGGCCCCCAACCCCTCCCGAGAAAAACGGGTTGGTTTCTTTTTTCTTTTTCCCCTTCCTCCTTTACTTGGGGGCAGACCCCCCCTCCCCCCCCCCCTCCCCCCCCGTATGTTTAATGGGAACCGGGCTTCCCGGCCTTTACCCTCACCGGGACCCATCTTTTTTTCCCTTTTTCCCCCTTCCTTTTTCGGGGGATGTTTGAAATTTCGCTTCCATCGAATTTTTTTTCCCTTTCCCCCCTTTCCCCCCCTCCTTTTTTCCCCTGTCCTCGGAAGATTATTGTTCTTTAAAAAAAGACTACTTGGAAAAAAAGGTTTCATCGATGAACGCCCCCCTTTTTCCTCCCCTTTTTCCCTCGGTTGATAGGACAATCAAAAATTCACCCCCCTCTTCGCCTTGGGGGACGTAGTCCTTTCCTTTTCCCTTTCCCCCTTTTCTTTTTTTTTATATGGGCGGCTTTTTCCCCCCTCCACATTCAACGGCTTCTTGAAGGAGGGTTTTGGGGACGCCAACCCTTTTTTTTTTTTTTGCGCCATCGTGCTGCAGGTCTTCCTTTCCCTTCCCTTTTTCCCCCCCCCCCCCTTGCGGGGCCGAATGGGTTTGCTTGGTCGGCCGGGGTGGGCCACCCAACAGCTTTTTCTTCCTTCTTTTCCTTTTTCTTTTTCAGGGCGAATATTCCGGCGGGATTGTTGCATTCTTTGTTTCAAGGCCGGAAGACCATTCTCCACCCCTTTTCCTCCCCCCTTTCCTTTTTT
>Ga0179593_1511299_pt1 | contig 13236 bp, 17 predicted proteins | sample CZODoug2_1_08_16_FD_185931 | JGI IMG/M metagenome (GOLD analysis project Ga0179593, IMG submission 185931) | Vadose zone soil fungal communities from Angelo Coast Range Reserve, California, USA - CZODoug2_1_08_16fungal (PacBio error correction) | ecosystem: Environmental > Terrestrial > Soil >... | reverse complement strand
CCTTCAGTTTTGCAATGTGAGGACGATTCGGTCCTTTTGACATTTTCGCTTATCTCTCTCGGTCTTCCGATGCCCATGGATTAACTTGCCTTTTTTCCTTGGCCCTTCGCTTTTATTAATCTCCCTTTTGTAGCTGCATCTTTTTGGTTGCTCCAGGCCTTCGGTTTATCCTGTCAGTTAAGCACTTTTTTTTTTTTTGCAGTTTGACCCCGCCGGGTGGTGTCCCCCAGAATGATGGTCCTGTCAGGGAGCAGACCCCGGCCTCTGCTGGTTTTTTTTTAGTTCCCCTGAGGTCAATTGGATTTTCTTCCTCAGCAGGTGTGTCCTGCCGTTCTTACCCTGAGTTTCTCACGCCGTTTTTTTATAGAATATTCTTCTCTCCTTTTTCTCCTTGCTGGTTTATCTGAAAGTGGTGGTTTTGGTTCTTTCCGCTTTTCCTGCTTCTCCTTGCTTTTTCCAGGTTTCTCTGACACGGGTGCTCATTAGGTTGTCCTTCTCGAAGTAATTGAATGTGAGCTTCTCTTTTTGTTGTCTGGAGGTGGTTGGTTGTTTCCCCCCCTTCTTTTTCCCTTTTGCGTGTTCCATATCAGACTGTACAAATCCGGGATTCTTCTTTTCTGCTTTCTTTTGTTTACCTTTCGTCCCCTCTTTTTCTTTTCTTTCCACAGATCCTTTTTTTGAGACTTTTGAAGTCGTCCCTCGCTTTCCCCCGAGCCTGTGGTAACGAATCCAGTAGCTCCCCTCTTGGCAGTTAGTGTCTCTTTTTTTGCAACAACAGACCCCGTCTGACCCCAGAGAAAGGGATCGGGGACATCTTCCTTCTCGCCTTGTATCCCCCCCATGCCTGCTTTTAGCAGAGCTGTCCACTTCACTTTGACCTTTTCCTTTCTTGGTCCTTTCCCATGGCCTGATCTAACCTTCCTCTCATCTGGTTTTTGTCCCCCTGTTCTCCCTTCTTTTATCCATCTATTAAGGAAATGCGGTGGTCTGCTTCTCGATCTTTGGAACCTTCCACCTTCTTCTTCCGGGAAAACAACCGTTGTAAGCCTTTTTAACCTCGTTTTTCATCAGACACCCAACCTTTGCCCCTCCCATCCTTTCTGCAGGGGAGGAACCAACATAGTTTTTCCCTCCTTTTATTGCGCATAGACTGTCAGAGCCGATCACTTGCATTACCACACATGAAGTGACCTTTTTTCCTGCTGCCCCCTTTTTAGCATCGCTTGTGATCTGCGGTGTGCGATAGAGTAGATTACCACCTCTTCTCGTCGTTCTGACATTTTTTTTCTGTCCTGTTGCGGCACCAGGTCCTCCTTCTGTTCTCTTGCCCACCTCCGTGCCACAGCTTAAGTTTAATACCCTTCTTCTTCCGACCCAGGGGGGTTCGACTCCACTTTTTTGTCATTTTGATTTTAGGATCATCTTTGCATACTCCAGTCTCTCTCAGATTGGCTTAGGCCCACTTTAGTGTGAGGCACTTTCTACGAGCCCCATTTGGCATGGGATTCTCCCATGATTTCTCCCTCTTCGGATTTTTTTTTTTCCCCACATAAATCCCTCAGGCAGTAGTTTATCCGGCCCCTCCCGTTCTTAAACTTTCCTTAAAGTCCCCTTAAAGTTCTCCTTTCTCTTCTATGCCCCCCAAATAAGCCTTAACTCTTCCTTCCTACACCCCCCCCTCTTTTTTTGTGTTTCTCTCTTTTACCCCCTTAAAATAATCAGGTCCCGGATGACCTAAGGAGCTATCCCTTGCAAATCCCTTAGGGTCTCTTTCGTCATCTGATATTTTAATTAGTTTTCCAGCCTAATAAGGCTCCCCCGGACCTTGGAGATGCTTTTGGGGTGCTTGTTCTTTTCATGGTTCCCTTTTTTGCATACCTGGAAACCTGTACCTCATCAACCCACCCCCTAAGTTTCTTTTTTTTCCTATTTTTTGAGTGAAGTAATAGGAGATTTATAGGGTTCACTCCTCCCTCTTCTTTTCCTCCTTTTGTGGATGGTTCTATTTGAAACCCTCAAACCTATGGTACTGCTAAACCCTCAAACATAGAACCGACCAGTCTGCTCTTCTTTTTTTTCTAAGTAGGTTTAAAGGTAGACCCCCCCTGGTCCCCCTTTTACCTTTCTCCCCAGCCCCCCCCCCCCCCCAAATGTTATCTTTCTTTTATTACTTTCCTTAAGTCCCTTCTTCGTCTTATGCCCCATTAAGTAACAAGCTCAATGAATCTCAGACCTCCTTATTTTTCTTCCTTCTTCTAAGCCCTTAACTCCTTGAACAATCTTTTTTCCATAAGGGATAAGCCGCACCTCCTTCGGTTGTTCTTTCAATTCAGCTTATTTCCTTTGCAATGCCCCCCCAGGAGACTCTGGTCACTTCCTTTTTTCGTTCACCCTTGGTATTTATGATGAATTGCTCATACTTGTCTTTTTGTCCTTGTTTCCCCCTCATTCATCATGTGATCTCCCTTTTTCTCGGTGTTATCTGGTGAAGTTCCCCCACAGTCCCCCTGTGCTAAGGATGTATATACGACATGTCTGTACTTCCCCTTTCGTTACCTCCCTCCCCCTCCACCCCCTTATTCCTTATCACACTAAGTGAAGTAGTCTTACCCCTTCCCCGCCCTTTTTTTCCATGTAGTTCCGAGAAACCTATTATTTCCCCCCTAAACGGTAACAACGTACTCAAGCAGCTGACCCGGCGACTCCACCACCTGACTAGTCAGAGTTTACAATAACCTCCCACCTCCCCTCTTTCTTCCCCGCGCTCATCGGACCCCTAAACACCCCCAAAGCGACGTCTGAAATACTTTTGTACGATTGCTTCTCACCCCTTTCACCCTGTTCAGGGAGTATTCCCCCACCCTTTATTTGAACACCACTTTCTTCAACACTGACTCGATTTAAATTTTGCGGAATGGTCCCCTTCTTTCACCAGAGGAAAAAGTGGACTCCAAAATTTTTTTTTTTTTTTCCCATGCCCGTACTGTTAAGTACTTTTATTCTTCCCACCCCCCTTTCCGACTGATGGATAAAACTATTTCTGGACCCCCCCCTATCGCCTGGCTTGACAAGAGATGGCAGACCACCGGAAATGAGGTTTCCCCTCCAGTGCGCCGAAGCTCCTTCTACGTCCATGCGGATTGGCTCCAGCCCTCACTGCCTATTTGCCACGATATGCTCTAGAGGTTTTTTTGTGCAAACAGCTCCCACCTTCCACTGTATGGGATGCTCCCAACAGGCGTTTAAAAGGCCCTCGGCCATTTTCGCACTTCAAAAATGTGCCCCCCCTCTTTCCTTGTTGCCAACTCCGCATCACAACATCCTGTATTTTTACGAACGTTTTCCGCGTCGGCCCTCTCCAATCGTCTCCCCCGGCAACTTATGCCACAAGAGCCTGACTTAGTTCGCCCCCCCCCCTCCCCACCCTCCAGACAAAAATCGAACTCTCCCCTTCAATACGTTCGCAGCAATCATAATGGAATTCCAGGTCAAGGAAAACCCCCCACCCTTTTCAAACAGACCCCTCTCCAATCTATCGCAGTAAAGCGGACGGCGCCCCAATTTCCAGCTTACATCCCCCTCGTCTGAGCCAAATTTTTTCCCTTTTCTCTATTTCAGAAGACTGTTTTGGTGAAGACTCCCCCCCCAAAAAAGCGCGAACGTCAGGCAAACCTCTCCTTCCTAAGCTAAAGTATAGAAAATAGCCCTGCAGCTCCTTTATGTTCTTCCTTCCCCCGTTTCCCTTGTCCTTTCGTGTTTGGCACAACCCACAGTCTTAACTTCCGCTCTCCGAAAGCTTGAGCCCACCCTGAATTGACCATCACCCTGGAGTCTTTAACAGCTTCCCCAGAACCGCGAAGTGAAAAAGAGCCTGTTGGTCCCTCCATTTTCCTCCATACGTCCTCCCTTCGCAAGAATAGATACTCGCCCCCTTACCTACATCGGCTCCAAATTGCTTTCCCTTTCCTTTATCCTACTAATTTTTTCCCTCCAGTGTTGGGGGAGGATTTCCTTTCCAACTTTTGCCCTCCCGTTCGCGTCCCTTCCTTCCCCTGGCGAGCGTAGTCTTCTGGTACTATTCGTACACTGATGGCCGACCAAGAGGCAACCCCTATTGGCACTGCGCGTTTTTGTCATCTGACCTCTCCCTTTTCTGATTGCATGACCCTTGTTGTGCTCACGAATTTTCTCGGTCAGTTACGTCATGTTTCTTTGACAAAGACTGCTACCAGTGATGTTCATGAACCGTGAGAAATCAATAAAGCTGCTTGTCGCTTTCTCGGACATGTCTTCATTCTTTGTAGTATATTTACTTTTGCCTGAAGTTAACCTCTTTGACCCTCCTTTTTTTGTTGTTGGGTGGGGGGGGGTGGGGGGTTTTTTTGTTGGGGGGGGGTGAGCTCCTTCAAGGTTATATCAGATCATCTCCCTTTTTTCCTGATTGTTCTACCAGTTGGGGTTGTCGCCTTTCCGCTCTTCCTTCCTCTTGCTAGCGGTTTTGTCAAGGTTGGTGTGCCTCCACGTTTTCCTTCCTTATTTCTTCATCCTCCTTTCCTCTTGCTTGCTGGTGTTCGCAGTCCCCTCTCTTTTGGCCTTGGGTTAGCAATATCATTGCTAAAACTTTAGGGATGACGATCCCTTCCCTTCCGTCTTTCCCCTTAGCTAAATCCTGATGATGGAGGGATTTGCCCCTCAGATCTTTTTTTTCTCTCACCTTTTTGAAGTTCCTTTGGCAAGTGTTAGCAGGTGCATCCATACCTCTTTGCAGTTCTGAGTCTGTTTTTCCCCCCACAACAGCCACGGATTTGCAGTTTTTCCGAGTTTAGGCTGGCCTTCCTTTTCCCAATACACCTGCAGTGATAAGGAGATTTTCGATCCGCAGCTTCTCTCCTTATACATTCCCTTTTTTTTTTTCCCCTCATTAATTTTTCCTTTAATAGGCCCTTTGATCAGAGCTTCCTTTTTTTTCAGCCTAACTGTTTCTTCCTCTATTGATGGCGGAGAGAGAGATTCCTTTTTCTATATGCCCCTGGTTGTGTTGTTTTGGAACCAACCACACACTTCCTCACTTTTCCCCTCAGTATCTGACGACTTCTTTTTCAACCCTGGTCCTCCCCTTTTCCCCCCCCCGTAATGGTTTTCCTTGGGAATTGTGCACCCCCGTTTTTACGCCCTGCATTTCTTATCTTGGAGTGCACTTGTGTTAGCACTCCCCTTCTAGCCCCCCAAATGATCCGCTTCCTCTTTGTGGACTGCTCCTGGTATATTCTTTGATCTCCTTTTCTGGTTCATCTCGGCGTAATGCTTCATATTGACTGTCTTTTCTTCTGTCCCTTGATTCCTTCTTAGGTTGGTGTTGGCACGCCATACCTTTCTTTTGGCTTTTTTCCCGTGACGAGGTACATACGCTTGCTTCGACTTCCCCATTAGGGGTCGAGTCCCGTGTGGACTGGTTGCTTTAGAGGCAATAAATAACTTTTTGGTTTTCCCCTTCTTATACTTTCGCACTGGTACTTTAGGATCTCCCATACTACACCTCTACTAGTGAAGATCCATGACTTTTTCCTTGATTCGTTTTCACACCATTCCAACATCAATTTAATGATAGTATACGGCCCATCCCCCCCCCCTTTGTTTCCCTTCCTTTTATTAAGTTCTCCTTGATTCCCCTTATCAATCATCATTTAAATTCATAAGTCATTTGCTGTCCTTGGTTCCACCCTTAAAATCCTTTTCTTTTCCCGTTAAGGCCTTTTTTCTTTCATATCCAGTCATCCTTGAGGTTTTTCTTCCTTCATTTAAGTAATGGGCTTCCTTTACCCTTTTTTTTCATTTTTTGAACTTTTTCATCCTTCAGGCAGATGTTTAGTTTTGGGTTTGTTCGGTCTCCCCTTCTTCCGGTTTGAACCTTGAAATGTGAAACCCCCCCATCCTCCCTCTTGGGTTCTATTTGATGTTTAGAAGTTTCATATTGTTGGATTTTTTCACTCCATCTCTCTGTCCTACTCCGTGTTGTTGTTTCGTCGCTTGGCTTCATTTCCCCTTCACCTCTGAAACTAATCCCCCCCATAAGCAACCCAGTACCCGATCTCTATGTTTGGTTTCAAGTTTTCCCTGTTTAGTAGTCACAAAACATGGAACCACTTTCCCCCTCCCACCCCCACAAACCCCCCCCCCTCCTTGATGCCTTACTTTTTCCCCCCTAAAGTTTCTTATTATGCTCTTTCCCTTTCCGTCACTAAATGAATACGCAGCACATCCCCTTTTTTCTTCTCATTCTCCTCCCCTTTACCATTGATCCAACATTTGAAGGTGTGACCCTATCGAGAAGCAGCACCCTTCCCTTCTCTTCGTGTTCTTCTTTTTATCTATGGGCATACTATGAGGTGACTTTCCCGGCCCAAGTCGGTTTCTGTCCCCCCCTGGATTTGTTAATGATTGATCTTGCTTTGGAATTTTGTTCCTTCATAGTCTCACAGTCTTTATGAATCACATGCCTAGCGGTTTTTTGGGTAGCATAAAGGGTCCCTTGCCACCCCATTGTCCACATTAGTTTCCCCTCTGATCTTTTCCCTCGGCAGCCCCCCGAAAACTCCCCTTAGGTCCTTTCGCACCCACTTTTCTTTTTTAACAAGGAGGACATTCCCCCCCCACTGTTTGCACTTTAGGTGCAAGTCACAGCATGGGAACTGTTGGCACCCAACTCCCCACCTTTTCAGACGATTTTTCTAATAAGCAGGCAGAATTTTTTCATCGCCTATCTTCAACGATCTCATCTCTTCAGCCCTACCCCTTTTCCTTCACCCAACTCTACTCTGCATAGTGTGTAATGATCTTGTGCTCCCCAGTGCACCCCCTTCTCTATACAAAACTGATCTTACCAATACTTCTTTTCTCCCCCCCCCCCCATGCCTACCGTTACAGTTCTGTCCCGGTTTTAATTCGATATCAACACGATGGTCACGTGCTTCCCCCCAAATGTGTTTTTGGTTCCCACGAAAAAATACCAGTTTTTTTCCTTTTCCCATCCCCCTCCTCCTCATCCTGTACGTCCAATCCATTATTATGACCCAACCAGATGGATCTGCTGGTTGATAAAAGGTGCCTATGTTCTCTTTTTCCCCCTCCTGAGAAGCCCGTTCCTGAAATTGTCCCTTCCTTTCTCCTTTCAATATATGCCCCCTTCACTGGAGGCTCCAACGGACTATAACCGACTATGGCTATTCTTCTGAGTACATCTCGTTTTGATGTTGTTGAAACTTTTCTCCTCCCTCCCCCCCAATCTTCTTTTCTGCTGCCCTTTTTTTCTCCCCCCCTTCCCACTAGTGCCTTCATTCGCGCCTTCCCCACATGTGATCTCCAAAAAGATATCTTACTCCTCAACTCCTGGATCTTTCTCCTTTACAGCGCCTTAAGCAGCGAAATCGTAACCCGTTGTCCAGGCCCTGTCTCTTTCTTAGCTCCCCCAAGAGTGAGTCGCACACCCCCTACCTACCCCGCGCCCCAATCCCGCTCACAGTCATCTCGAATGCACCTCCTTAGCCCACCGCCTTGTCCCAGGTCCCCAACCAACCTTTCAAACAGACCTGCGATCCTCCCGAAGTCCCGAATGCGCCAAACCCCACCTGTCCGCTTACCCGCAACAATCGTTGAAGGATCAAAAGTTCTCTTCTTCATCTTTTTAGAAAAAGGTTCCTTTGGGCGCCTCCAGCCCTTCAATGATTCCCCCTTCCCTCGTAAAAGGCCCTTACCAAAGAACTGCCTCCCAGTCCTATCAACTAGCAGCATTTTATGGCTGCTCCGCTTTCCCTGACCCATCCTTTTCGCGTAGTATGTGTCCCCCCTTTGAAAAACCCCCCAGTTTCCATGTCCCTATCCCTTAAAGGCTTACTCCCACATAGCTAACCTTTTGCTCTTTCACATCTGCCCCGAAAACGCCCACCCGGAGTATCAGGCCTCCATTTGTCTCCCATCAGTTGTTCCTCAGAGTACCCGAGTGATCGAGACTTTTTTTTGGTCTCGCCCCTTCCTAATAACGGTGCGCCCCCTTTGACAGACTCTTCTTCCTCTCCTCCTTCGAGAGTACTTCACGGGGCCTCCACCTTTCCTCAGATTTAGGTAAGGTGAAATTGGCGATCTCGGCTGCTGTACTCTTCTTACCCCTTGATGGGCCTCTTCCTCCTGAGACTTTTGCGTTTCGGGGTGTCATCTGTTACTCTCTCCCTGGTTCTGTTGCTCCTTCCAGGGTGTTGCCTACCTGGCGACTGGTTTCCTTTACTTCCCCCTTGCGTTGTGACCCTTTTTTGACCCTTCGAGACCTTATTTTCTTCCCCTTGGGGTTTGGGTTGTATCGCCATAACGGTTCTGCTGGCGAGGATCTGCTTCTCCCTTCTTCTGTCATCAGACGTTTGGAGGATCTTTCTTCAAATACGCCGCTGCTTCCCCCCCCCCTCAAGTCTCCTCCTCACTTTTTCTTCAGACTCTTGTGCTTACCAGCTCTTGCGTTTGGCGCCTTACTGAGTTCTCCTTTTGCTCGCGGTCTGTTTGAAAGTTTTTTTTTTGGAAGGGTCCATTTTGCCCATTTTCTCTTTTTCTGACCGGAATTTCTTTTTTTTTTTTTCTCGGGTCTCTATACTCCCTCTTTGGCCTTGCGTTTCGCCCCCCCCTGCATGTAAAAGGTGATTTTTCTGTACCGTCGTTGTTTTCACCTCTCCATGTGTTTTGATTTGCGGGATTGCCCCCCTAGACCTTTTTGTCGCTCTTTTTCTTTCTGCCGAGGGACATACCGTCCTCTTTCTCTTCCCATTACAGGCCATGTAGTGAGCTGTTTCCCCCCCCCCCCTTCCCTTTTATTTCCCAGTAAGGATCGTCAATATTTTCCCCCCCCCTTTTTTCTCTTTCCTTGGTCAATCCATTATGATTTCGCGAAGCCATACAGATTGATTCGCTAGGATCAATTTCCCTTCTTTTTGCATCTGCCCCCCTTGCCCTTTTACGGATCTCCCTTGTTTTTCAAGATCCTGTTGATCTTTTCCTTGCGGTAGCGAGATTTTTAGCCTTGTTGCTGGTGGTGTATGGGAACCAAACCCATTGTCAGCAGTGTCACTTTTTTTCCTATCTTAAATAAACCAGGGCTCCCTTTCCCCCCTCTCCTTTCGAAAGGTTTTTTTCTTTTTCATAAACAGTCAGACCTTCCCGTTTTTTAAGCTCCATCGCCCCTGGGCCGTTAGAGCATCACTGAGCCCCCCTTACACCACCTTTCTGCAGAGTAGCATTTGTGTGCTTTACTCTAGGTAGTCCTCCTCAGCAGAGGAGTATATCGTCCTGATTAACACCCTATGAAGTCTTTGCTGCGCCGCGATTCCTTAGATTGGTGTTGGTCCCAGGTTCACGAGTTGAGATTGCCTTCCCCTCTCCCCCGTCTTTGCCCCCCTTCTGATGCCCTGGGCCTTTCATTGGTTCGACTGTAATACTGGATGTTTTTGTTATCGTCACTATTTTTTCCCCGTCTTTCTTCGTTGGTCGTGCCCCTGGCCCCCCTTTAGGTAGCCTCCTACAGAGGACACTAGGCCCATTTTGTGATAGTCTACATTGGGAGAGGCTATGGGTCACACCCACCTTCCCACCAAGTCTATTCGCATTTGCATCCCCGTTGCCCTTACCTCCGGAGTTCCGCCTATGCTATTCCCTTTCCTTTAAAATCGTCTGACATAAGCCGAAGACTCTCTTTGCTGCTTATTTCTTCCCCTTCTTCACCTTATTTATTCATTCTATGAACGGAATTACCGCCTCCCATACAGTCTGGTTTTCTTCTGCTTATTTTATTTCCTTAATGTCCCGCAAATTTTTCCTCCTTTAAGTTAACTTTCCCTAATTGGAAGAGACATTTCGTTTTTGGGTTTTTTGTCTGGTTAGTTTGTGTGTCCTGACCTGGCACACTGCCACTTAGCCACCCCCATAATAAGCATCTTTCTGTATTATGTGCTAGACCGTTTCCTCTATTTTGCGCGGTTTTCAACTAAAGATATCCTTTTCCCCCCCTTCCTTTTTTTTGTTGTTTCGCGAGATTTGATTTTTTCTCCCCGCACTCTATTTAAACCACAAAACCTTCTTTCCCATAACCCGAAAAGATGTATTGGGTTTCGAAGTTTCCCGTTTTCCCCCCCCCTTATTTCCCCCCCCTGTACCACCTTTAACAGAAAAAACCCCCCCCCAAACCTTCACCTTTTCTCTTCTGTTGCTCTCCTATCCTAAGGTTATCCCCCCTTCCGTAAACTAAGCAAAATTAAGCAGAATCCTCCTTCTTTGCTTATTTATCCTTCTTATCATGAAAAGACCGGCAGATATTTTCCGTTTCCCACTGCGTACAGCCTTTTCCCTTTTTCTTCTGCATTCAGGCTATTCCCTACTTGTGCCCCTCCGCTCCTCCGTAATAAGGAACTTTTAAGGGTGAACCCCCCTTTCCTTTGATGACTCATGGGATGGTTGGGGGAACAAGAGACTTTCTCCTTTCATTTGATCTAGCAAGTCCTCTGCTCTTTTTGTTGTATAATGAGTGCCTACCCTAAGTGGCACTCCCTCTTGCTACATTTGAGGAAACACCCCCCATATGTCTTATTCCTCTTTCCCCTTCCCAACTTCCCCCCCTCGTTACATACGCCCCACCCGTTTCGTCTGCTCTCAGTATTACATTAAGCTGGCCTAGGTGCATTTTCTTCAACCATATTATGGCCCTTGTTTGCCCCCCCCCAACGCCAACGTCTCAGCCCCCCTCCAGGCCCGTGCCTTTTCCCCAAAAGAATTAGTTTAATCTAGCTAGCGGAAAACCCCTCCCTTTTTCTTTACTCTCTGATCTAGAGTCCAAAGCTGCTGCATTCCTTTTGTCATGTCGATCAGTGATCTGATCCCAGGGCACCTGCCCTCTCCTCTGAGTCTTTAAAAAAGTTTAGGTACACTAATTTTTCTTCTCCCCACCCAAAGTCGCTGTTCCTTCCCTGGCATTATGATAGTAAAACGTTGCCCATTTTTCCTTTACCCACCTTTTTGTCAAATGAGCCTCCCTTCCTTTTCACTCCGTCATTGACCGTTTCAGTCTAGCGGCTCACATATTTCTTTCTTTTTTGTTCCCCCCACCGACCTGGCTATGATCAATTGTCCTATTACCACCCAGGAACTGCTAGAAGTAAAGGCACCTTCTGCCTTCTCCTTTGCTGCTCGCGCCTTCCTTCAAGCCTGGCCTGTATGGGGCCCCCCTTCCGATCAATGCTGACGATCCGTTTTTTTTTGAGTAACCCTCGGTGGTTTTTGTTGCACCCGTTAATACTGAACACTGGTGGCCTGCTCCCTTCTTCACTTCCCGGTAACAGCAACTCCCTCCTTCAACCATGTGATTCTCCATCAGATCTCTGTGGCAACCTCCGGCCCATCAACCACCTGGAGAGTTTTAACCTCCCTTTGTCACAGTTCCCCTCGGCCGCTTTTCCCCCAGCACCCCTCAATGATTTGACTCCCCCTTCAAATTTCCACCCCACATAGTATGCCTGTGAGTCGCCCACCCCCTTCCTCCCATCTCCCCAAGTCCAGATAAAATTAAATTTACGTCCTCTCAATCCTATTTGATCCCCATTTCCGTTCCCCCCCCCCCCGGAAAACACCGTACGATCAATCCTCTTCAGTCAAGCGTAGGCCTTCCCACCCCCCCTTTCCTCTCAAGAAACAATTCTCCCCCTTATGATGAGGTCCCTTTTCGAGTAACCCTTTCTTTTTGAAGAAGAAGGCTTAGTTCAATCCCTTCCCCCCAAACAGGGCTGCCTGGCTGAAGTGGAAGTCCCCCAAACCTCGCGGCGCCCCTCTTAATAATAAAGCATTAAGGACCTTCCATGTCTCGGCTCTTTTTCCACTGTACCCCCCCTTGAACTGATAGTTGAGCCAAACCTCCTGCAGCTCATCACCATGTTGAGCTTTTTTTTGAGTCAAGTGACCTAAGCGCAGTGCCCCCCAAAGTTTCCTTTTCCTACACCTGGCGGAAAAGAAGGTGCTGAAGCTTTTCCCCCTCCGTTCCTCCCCCCCCAATGTAAATTGGAGTCACACCCATTTTTTCGCCCTTGCCGTCTCCTCTTTTCCTCCTCTGTTGTTGAGAGTTTCCCATTTTCCCCATTTTGTGCGAGTGAGGTAAGTGGACATGGCGAGATCTATACTCGAGCCTGCTTTTCCTTTCTTTTTATCGCTGGAGCAGAACTTGTGGCAAGGTGTTTTCTGGGTTCAGCTTTGCCTTTCTAAATGTTGAGTCTGCTATGAAGGTGGGGCTCCAGCTCTGGCCGTAAGGAAACTGGTGGTTTGTGCCCCCCTTGTTCCCCCCCCCGTCCTCGCCCAGTCTGGTCCTTTAGCGTCCTCCCAAACGTATTTAGTTGCCTCGGTCTTTTCATCTTTCTTGTCGAATCATTTTTTCTTCCGTTTTTACCCCTCCCCCGTGCCGCTGGCGTCAAAAAGAAAACTTTTTCTTCTCCGCCTCTCCTCCTCTTTTTTACGGTTCTTTAATTCTTCCTTTTGTGTTGGCGCCCTTTTTCCGCTTGAATGAGGATCTTGACCTCGGGTCTTTGTACCTGGTGTGTTTGTTTGACACCTTTCCTTTTATTAGGAACACGAAGTACTGCCTGTTACGCTTTGCTTTGCTGGAGGTTTCTGTTTCCTACCTCGTCATAATTCTTTTTTATTCCTTTCGCCCTCTAGCCTGTCCCCCCCAGGACGGCCGCAATTACCTCTTTGGCAACTTTTCGTTAAATATCCCATGATTGTTGATGGAGGGACCCCTCTCTCTTTTTTTTTCAGCCCTTTTTGACTTCTTCTTCTCTTTCCTCTTTTTTTGTAAAAGCCCAGAATTCTCTTCTCCCAAAGATCGTTAGTGAGCTGTTCCTCCCACCCAAGAGGTCACTCTAGCAGTGAATTTCAGGACTTCTTGTTCTCCCCATCCCTGCCCATGCTTATGTGCTCGAGAGCTGCAGCTTCTTTCGCTAGGATCAAGTCCTTTAAATGCGGATCAGGGTTTTTTTTGTCCTCTGTCCCGAGGCCCTGCAGAACTATTCCCTCTTGTTTTTCCAGTGAAAGGTTGACTATAGTCCTCTCGGTTTGCTGAGATAATTGTGTGGTTTTTTTCCCCAAACCATCTGTTGCTTGGTATATGCCCACAAACCCCATTTGTTACGAACTTGACCCCCCTTTTTTATATCCCCTCATTAC
>Ga0179593_1328706_pt1 | contig 13236 bp, 17 predicted proteins | sample CZODoug2_1_08_16_FD_185931 | JGI IMG/M metagenome (GOLD analysis project Ga0179593, IMG submission 185931) | Vadose zone soil fungal communities from Angelo Coast Range Reserve, California, USA - CZODoug2_1_08_16fungal (PacBio error correction) | ecosystem: Environmental > Terrestrial > Soil >... | reverse complement strand
GCCGGTTCTGATCCCTTTTCCAATCCCTCCACCGCCAGGAAGCGCTCGCCCTTCACGCCGCCCGTTGGCCTTGCTTTTTTTTTTTTTTGGTTGGGGATTACTGGAACTGCACTTCCCTTTCATCAACGAGGACCCATCGTCCTTTCCCCCTTTTTTAAAGACCCCGTGCAACTGCCCTTCTGCCTGTTCTTTTTTTATTGACAGTAATACCTCACAAACAATGACTCCTCCCTGTAAGTGTTTTGGACTGTTTCCAGTAATATGACCGACGCGCAGTCGCGCCCCCCCCTCCCCCCCCGTCATTGCATACCTTTTTCCTTTTTTCTTCCGGCCGTTCAAACGACTACCCCCACTTAACTCCTATCACATTGACCCCACCACAGTGCAGGTGCATCCCGCTTGCGCATTTCTCTTGAACTTCCCTTTTTTTCTGTAGAGAGATTGATCGCACACTTTGCGCTTTCCGTTCGACGGTTGCCAATTCTTTTCCTTTTTCTTCGCGATTTTTTCTCTTCTATTCGCTTCCCGCTTGTCAATTTTTTCACCATGAGTCCCATGATTTTGATTTTTGTATACCTCTGATGTCCCCCTTTTTTGTTCCAGGACGATCGATCCACTGCCGCCGAAATGAGGTCCTTTTTTTTACTAGTGAACGTCCATTCGTGCCTCTATCGTAGACCTAGTTAGCCGCGACTTAACTCTTTGTCCAAAGAGCCAACCCTTCCTGGGTGTTTTTGCCCCAGCTGCCCGTCGAAATTCCTACTCTAGCTTTTTTTTTTTTTTTTTTTTTGTTTCGGTTTACTTTTTTTTCTTCTTTTTTTCTTTGAATGTTGTCCTTTGTTCTGACCGCCTTTCCGAACCGCGCTCGACCTTTCTCCCGCGCAATCGCCTCCTGCGCGCTGCCCCCACACACTAATCCGGTTCCCCCCATACGCCTTCGCGTTTTTTTTCCTTCCCCCTTTTAAGCGCTTGGCCCATTTTCGTAGCGCGAACTCTTTTTTTTTTTTCCCTCAACATTCCAAAGATGATCGACCCCGTGCAGCTGATTCCCTCGTTCCCCTGCTTCTTGCGATTTGCTCGAGGAATTTTTCCTGGTTTTGCGCCCCTCTCTTTTTCGGTCTCCCCCAAGCGCTTCCGCCCTTTTCTTCCGCGGATAACGAGCCGAGCCTTTGCGCCGATCTCTTGCTTTGGAACGACTTGTCGCTTTCTGTTCTTCTTTATTTTTTTCCTCTTTTTTTGCGCCCGCAGGCGATCTTTTCCCCCTGAGTTCTGCTCCTCCGGCTTCTTGATCTCTTACTTCGAGCTGCTTCTTGGTTTTAACCTTCTCAGTCGTTTCCTTCGGAGCTTGTGACACTGACTCCTTTTCCCCTTCCCCCCTGAATAACTTTTTTCTCCCTTTCAGCGATGAGTGTTGACCATATACTAGTCCCCGGGAGATAGAAATTCTTGCAACTCGGGCCTTCAACCGACTTCCCCCCCCTTTTTATTGGTCCGTGCCGATGTCCATTTTTTACATGAGTCCCCCTTTCCTCCGATACCTATTACTATACCCGTTGACATTTCTGGTTCAGCGACCTCGCTTACGACGGCCCGGCCACCCTTATTTGTAACGTACAGACCTTTTCCCAAAATGTGCCCCTGTGCTTTTTTCCCTATTTTCCCCCCCGCCCCCCAATGAGTCCCCTTACTGAAACTTTTCTTCAGCGGTTTCCGAGTGGAGTCCAATGTTCAAAGAGGTGACGTAGCAAGACCCCACACGGACCCCGCGTTTTTTTCCTCCCCTTGTACGCTCGCAGCACTGCCCTGGTGGGGTGGTGGAGGAATTCTTCCTGTATACGGCAAGGGTTCCTTAGCAGTTCGCACCTGCTTCTATCTCTATTTCCCATCCCCTTCTTGCAATCGCCTAGCCTTTTCACACCTTTGATTTTCAAATATTCACCCCCCTTCCTCGTAAGTCGGCAGTACCGTTTACTCCTTTTTTTCCCTTTCCTTCAAACGGCGCTGGACGCGCGAAGCCATAGCGGTCTCGCTGTTCCCCCGATCCGCGGCCTTCCCTTTTTTTATCTGGCAACCGTCCTAGTGCCGTCCTCTGTCCCCCCCTTGTCATGGATTGGTCGTGTGGCACTTCGTGGAAAACACCGTCAACGCCAGGGCACAGGTTTTATTTCGTTTTTGGTTGCCGGGCCCCCCCGGTCCTTGCGACTCCCCTTGGGTGACGCTCCATGTTGACCAGCTTGCTCTTTCTCAATGTCGTAATCTAACCCCCCTTCAACACCGACTCGCATCGAGATCGGTCATTGCTCATCTCCAGTTTCCAACGTTCTTTACCCCCTTACGCCCTCCCGAAAAGTGGACTTTCTGCCCCAACGACACCCAAGGTTGTCAGCTGCAAAGTCTCCTCCCCTCTATGTGCAACAGATATTGGACCTGCCAACGGCTCTACCTTTATTCCTTTTTTTCCCCCCAGAGTATGGTCGTAAGTTTTCATGCGCCGACGCTTACATTTCCGTTTCCTTCAAAAGCAGTTCTCCTGGTATTTGCTCCTGCCCACATTATCAGAGGCAGTAAACGAGCCAGATTCTTGCCGGCGGCTTCTAAGCGCCGGCCCCGGCCGCAAAAGTCCCTTTTAGCCCGAGAACTGCTCTCCCCCCCTGAAGATAACGTCCCCGCCCGTTTCGTGGTCTTTGCAAAGCTCCCGTTCTTCCTTCCTTCAATCCGCGATCGCCATTTTTTTTCCCCCAACCCAGCGCATTCACTGACCCTTCCTTTTTAGCCCAATGCCAAAGTCGTAGCCTGCCATCTTCCCGCAAGCGTCCCTGTTCCCCGCTTTTTTCTTTCGTGTCGCAATTTTTTCGACCTAAGGTTTTTCTCTTTTTTTTTAAGCCCGGATTGTCCCCGCTACGATTTTTTGACGCCGCATTCACAACGCCCCCCGCCGCCCATATTAGTGGGCTAGCACGCTCCCTGTGTTGAGCTATTGTCCTCCTCGTCGTAGGCCATGTCAGGAATCGAACTTTTTTGTTCGCAGGTGCTTTTTTCGGAAGCGCGTAGATTCAAGAGCACCACAAGCTCGAACCGTTTGCTTTTTTTCTCCGTTACCCCCTGGATCTAACGCTCGTACCATTTGTTTTCGGCAATGGGAGCTCACCCGTAGGTTTCGCTGTGTCAACAAGAATGTGTTTTGGTTTTCGCCCGCTGTTGCCAGGCCAGGTGGACTCATTTGCTGCACGAAGAAGTTTTTTATTCTCCCTAGGCGGGGCACAGATGAAAGGACCCCTTCCCCTCTTGGTCTTCTGACCCGCTCCGCCGCAACCATCTTTCCGGATACACGCCCTTGGCCCTTTTCTGGCGCGCAGCGATCTCCTGACAAGCTTTCCTGCTATTCAGCCCACAAGAGACCTGGTGCATTTTCACGAAGGCCCACGGGCGCGCACCAATGAGTTGCCGAATCCTCCGGAAAAGAGCTTGCCTTTGATTGTTCAACTGCGTTTGCCTCCTTTTTTTACGCAGGAATATCCCTTTTCTGCGTTCCGTTTTTTTCCCTTGCTGCGGAATCCCGTCCCTTGCCTCCTCTTAGCCTGCAGTCCTGCGTCTTGTATATTAGACTACGGGTTGAACACACGTACGATTTGATCTTAACAGTGCTGGTGGCCGGCTGAGTTCTTCCTTTCCCCTATCCCCCTCTCCCCTTCTGTCCCGCTGCTGTTATCCCCTTTAGAGAATGATGCTTCCTTTCATGTGCTGCCGAAGAAGTGTTTCGTCATCGCCAGCGCGGCCCCATCCTCCCATGCTTTTTGCGCGTTCGGAATACGTTCCTATGAAATCCCGTCCCCCCCCCTTTTCTTTTTCATAATACTCCCGGTTGACGATCCGATGCCCCCCCCCTCCGTTCGAGAGCTTCCCCCCCCTCCCCTTCTTTCGGGGGGGGTAGGGGCTCCGATCCATCTTACTTCGATACCGCTGGCTACGCCCTTCCCTTCAATGATCGTAAGCCTCCCTTCCCCACTACATCTTACAGTGCGCCCAGCTGCCGCATTTCTTTTTTACGGAATTCTGCCTTGACCCCAGCACTTGATCCTCCCGTAATTTTGCTTTGCGAAACTTTCGTTCAACTCCGCCTTTTTTTTCTGATCCCGTCCCCTTCCTTTGTCATACCATTCGGTGTCGAGTCTCTTTTCCAAAAGTCCAATTCCCATTTGCACCCCCAACGACAGAGACCTAATTTGCGCATGCCCGGCCCCGTTACGCCGCTTTTTGCCTTCCGCTTCTCCCCGTTTCGGAGGTCCGGACGGTCCTTTGCTCCATTGTGCCCTATGCGCGCTGGTTTGTTCTCCCCCTTCTTTCAGCTTTTCCCATTTTCATCCCTTGCGGACAATGATGATAGTCCCCTGGGGCGTCTCATCTTCTCCCCCACCCAGCTGTTCCTGCGCCTTCCGATGAGACCTCCTCCCCCCTTCGTTTTTTTTTAAGATCAGGTTTCCCTTTTTTTTTTGTAAAGCAGCGTCCTTCCGTCCCTACCAGCTTCTTTCAATGTGTTTACTCAACCCGCGGGTGTTTTTTTCAGTTTCACCTTGCCTCCAGTGACCTCCCTTTTCTTTTTTTCCTTTTTTAACGAGGTATCGATGCCGAGCTTCCTTTCGTGTATGTCCCTCTTTTTTCCCCTTTCCTTTACCGAACTTCGAATCCTTGTCTGCATTCTGCAGCAGCCGCTGATGTTTTCACTTACCCCTCGTTTCGTTTTTCCTTAACAAGGTCTCATCTGGAGGTTTTGTTCAGTTAACTGAGATTTTTGGTCGAAGCTCTTCCTCCTGCTTTGAACCCCCCTTCCGACCCCTATGATTTGCTCGCCCTATCCTTTTCTTTCTTTTGTTTTGCGATGTCGTCAATTTTTGAGAAAACTAGTTTTTGAACGAGCGCGGGAGAATCACAATCGCTTTTTGCCCTTCACGCGTGTTTACTCGTCTAAAAGAGCAGAACCTTTTTTTAGCGGTCGGACGAAATTCCCCGAGCTAGCTTTGAAGTACCTATTTGCCGATCATCCTCCCCTTTTTTTTCAGTCTCTTAGTGATGGTAGATCCATCCTCCATTTGCGCCTTGCTCTTTACTGGACACGATGCCCACCAGGTACCTTTTTTTATTACGGGTGTGTTTTAAATAGTCCTGCTCTTTTTCAAGTCCTCCCTCTGTGCCGGCAATCCTGCCTCGCGATGAGTTCACCCCTTTTTTTTTTTTTTTGTGAAACGGAACAGCATATCTGTCCCTCGTTTGAGCCCGCCCGCACTTCTTCTTAACACCCTTTTTTTTTCCCGTGGTGCCTCCCCACCTACATCTATTTCTATTGCATGGTCGTCTCTACTCCTTTTTACTGCAGTCCTGATCCTTCTCTCAGTTATTTGATTACTTGAGTTCATTTCTAACCCTTCGTCTCCTTACCTTTCGCATTTTGTTTTTTTTTTTTTCCCCCCCTCCCGGTCCCCCGTCCCCGTGAAACTTGCCCAGAAAGGGCCCCCTTTTCCCCTGCTGTTGGGTTTTTGTCTCCCAATACTTGCAACTTCGCCCAAATTCTAATGCGGTGAACCTCCGTAGTAAACTCTCGGTCAGTTTTCCTTTTCAAGCTCCCCCCTTCCCTGTGTCGGCAGAACTGGTCTTTTTTCTGATTTGCGCAGCTTAACATGCGTCGCAGACGCGGCCAGGAAGATACGACCTCCTCTTTTTCTATTATCTATTCGTGCTTTTGTTGTTTTTTTTAGATATCCCCCCTTGCTCAACTTCAAGGCGATCCCTTTTTCTTTCGTGTTCGTTCCGCAAGGTTTGAAAGTAAGTCACGAGTTGCGCGCGCTGAGTATAATAGTCAGTGTTTCTGTCTTTTTTCTCTCTTTTTGCTCCCTTTTACTTTCCCCCGTTCCCCGCTGCCGCAAACGCCTCTTTTCTCTTTAAAAGATCAGTGTTCAAACTCAACGCAACATGGGGCCCCCCCAGGTTTTGCCGTTATGTAGTTATCCTCTCGTTGCCCGGTGCCTTGCCTTAAGCATTCTCTTTTGGTTACCCCTTTCGTGCCTTTCTCAAGTGTAATAGAAAACGAAATTTTCAAGCCCCTTTCTTTTTTGCGCGCTCCGTCCCCTTCCCGTTTCATCGACGAAACCCCTGCGCATCAAGTTAAGTGAATGCCGTTCAACGAAAGTTTGTCCCTTCCCGTTTTTTGCTTCCCGTGCCAAGATATTTTCCCCCCCCACTAGCCGTGCCACAACGGGAAACTTCCTAGTTAACGGCTCACGAGCAGATTACAACCTATAGGCGAATTACGACCTTTGTACCTTCCTGCCAGTGCAAGCAGTGAACTCGGCCCCCCGTCCCCCCTCCTTTCCTTCAAAGGACCGGTGGTTAGGGCAGACATATCCATGGCTTCACTTTGCGTCAGGCTTCGCCATGCATCTGCCACATACGCGGCACCTACCCCTTTTTTAAGCTCCACTCGATTTTCACCCTGTATTTCCTTTGCCTCCCCCCAGGCCCTTTGTCGTGCCTCGTCCCATAATAATACCGGTTGTCTCGCGCTGAACGTTGGATTCCGCTTAACCCAGCCCGCGATTCCAACTGCATGTACTTTGAGTCGCCCCCTTTTAACTCCTTTTGACGTGCGAATCACTCCCCCTCTGTCCTGATCATCCTTTTCAGGATGTACTTTCCGAAGAGTTTTAGCCTGAGATCTGCGCCCGACGCCAGATGCGGATCCTCCCATAAACGCACTCCCCTCCTCTCCTTGGTGGAGCGTTTTTCCGTGAGCGGCTAGCGTGATTGGAGCCCTCCTTTTTTCTTTTCTTTGCTGCCGCTCTTCTTTGAATGCCAATGCCGCGCGTCGTCCCTCGGGTCTACCCGGCCCTTCCTCAGGCTATCCCCGGACCAACGGCCCCCTTCCTCCCTTTTTTTAGGCACGCACCCTATTCTCGACAGCAGAAGAATTATTTTCCTGGAGCGGTTTTCAGTTTCGACACACCCGTGTTTCTCTTTTCCCCCCCCCTCTTTTCCTTCCCCTCGCATGGTTATGACCCCCCCCTTTTTTTCCCGCAGACAACGCACGTGAATCCTGCGTGACACTAGTCCATGGACACGACTGAACGTCATTTTTGCTCGAATTTCCTCCTCTTGCCAAAAAGTCTTTTTGGCTTCCTTCTTTTCTACCGCCAGGCTGAACCCCTTCCTTTTCCGCAATGGACTTTCCCTCGCTGAAGACCTGATCAGAAGCACCCCCCGCTCGGAAGCTTGGGTCCCTTATTTCTCTTCACCGTCCTACTGTCCTCTCCCCTTTTTTTCTTTTTTCGCCTGCGACGGGTCCCCTGCGTTTCTTCCGCCCCGCGCCATGCTGCAAATTCCTTTTTTTTGGGGCAGTTCGGTGGCGTTTTGAACGGCGAAACGGAAATCGCCGCAAAGAAATTCCACTTTTTACTTGAGCTTCCTACTACCTTTTATGCCAACAAACTACGCATTCGTAGCATCCCGAGCTATCAAGTCGTGGGGGTTTTTTCTTTTGCATTCGACCGACAAGAACCTCCTTTCCCAGTTGACCTGGACCTTTATTGAAAGCTTAGAAGACTCCTGATTTCCTCTGTTTTCATGTGCATGAAGTCTCAATCCCACTTTAGACAACACTGCTTGAAGTAAAGGCACATTTTCGCGGAGGAAGCGGGCTTTGGTGTTCCTTTCCTTGCCTCCTCCCCCCCGTCTTTTTTCTCTTTCCTCCCTCCTTTGTTCGATCTATGACGAGTTCGAGATGCTTTCAGACACCCCCCTTTCCTTTTCTTTGCTTCCATGCCTTCCGCGCGCCGTCTCTGTGCTTCTTGAAATTCACTTTTCTTAGGCAGAACCCACTTTTGTATGCTTCCCTTCCTTCCCTTTTCCCTCTCCTTTTTTTTTGCCGCAACTGCCCTTGCTTTCCTTACGTTGCGCTCGACGACATTCCCCCCCTTCCGTTCCGCTAAGTTTGGGTGGAGCTTTCGTTCCTCGTCGTTCAGGCGGCTGCAAAGTTGCTTCTTGCTAACTTCGGTGCGATCTCGCCCCCCGCCCACACCTCTCCTCCCCTTCCCAACGGCGATCTCCGTAACCGCCTTTGAGCATGCTCTTTCCTCCAAAGCTTTCTATTGCCCGTCGGCAACACTTTTTCCGTTCTGTGGCCCACTTCATCCAGCACTGGTGTCTTTTTCTTTCGGCTTTCAATTCCAGACCCTTGACGAATGTTTTCGGGCGGTATCAGCTTTTTTTTGCGCGCTCGATTTCTCCTCATTACGTTTTAGGCTTCAGCTGTTTTCCCTTGTCCCGTTTTTCTGTTCCTCTTTTTTTAGTGAAGGTACCCATCCTCGACTTCCCCCCTTGTGTAACCCAGGCGAAAAACGTTTGTTTCCGTGCCCAGCACTCTATTCTGCTTTGGCAATGTTTTCCTTCTGCAGGTTAAGACTTTGTTTTGTACGGTTATCGCTCCTCTCCTTTTTTCTGGATTCACGCCTGTTCTGATCCTTTTCCTCTCTCCAGCCGTTTTTGCGCAGTTGATGTCTCCCCCTTTTTTCTTGTCGGCCTCAACCCGGACTCAGTTGCCGTTTGTTGTCGGAAAGCTGTATCGTGGGGTCCGGTCCATCGTTTTCCCTTCTTTTTCTCGAAACTTTTCGACCCAAACGATTGATATACATCGCTTGTGTTCCGTTTGAGTTCCGCGTGCGTCGTAAAGAATTTTTCCATGGCCCAAGCTTTCTTTCGTGAATTTTCTAAAACTCTCTTTTTTCCCCTCCCCCGCCCCGCTGCACGCGGATATTTGCACTCTCCTTTCCTTTCGGCGAGAAGATCCACTTGTTTTCGGTGATTAAAATTGCCTTGTTAGTATTGTCCCCGTTTCGGCGCCGTCTTCTTTCTTTTTTTTTTTTATGATGAGATTTCCTTTCTCCCGGCTGGTTTCTTTTTTGAAGTTTTCGAGCGAATGCTTTCGTTTTCTTCCCTTCTTTTTCGGCGAAATCGGTGTGAAAGACCCTGTTTTACGTAAAAAGGCCACTTTCCTTTGTGCACGGTTTTGTTTGCCTCCCCCCCCCTTTCACCTTTGAGCGTCGCGACAACGTCTTCCCCCTTTAGGGAATCATCCCTTTTTTCCTCTTTTTTCGATAAAAGTTTTTAGAGCGCAGGATCTACGCTCTCCTTCATTCGTTTCTCATTCACTTCTCCTCCCCAGGGAGCTCTCTCATTTTTAATTTCAGGGCCCGGACCCCCCCTCTTTTCCTTCTCCTGCCAAAACAAACAGTGTGCTTTCTTTTTTTTCGATAACCCACCCTGCATCTACCCACGATGACAGAACCTTTCCAGCGCGTACTCGGTGACTCCCTCGTGTCGTCTCTTTTGAACCGTGACCCTCGCCCTGTAAAGCGAGATGCCCTCTTTTTGCTTCCTCAAAGGCGTACTACTCCTCCCCCCTTACGTTTCGGGGAAGGTTTCGCCGTTCTCCGGTGCTGAGCTCTACCTCCCGTTGTTTGATCTCGTTACTTCTAAGGTCTCAACTTCCTTAGGGACTTCCGGCGAGTACCGTCCTTTTAGCACGATAGGAGTCCGTGGCATGTGAGCGCGTTAGAGACAGTCCTATCTGTCCGGTGCTTTCTCCCCTTTTCCTTTTCGCCCTCTCGTCGTTTCCCTTACGGAAAAAGGAAGGCTCCTTTTTCTTATCGGATCACTTTTTTTTTGGGTTGATCGTGGAACCCCGTCCCCCCCCGCCCGGGCCCTTTTTGTTGGTTTTTCCCTTCTTTTTCCCGTTCCTCTTTCTTTTTGGGAAGAACTGCGGGCCCGCTCCCCCTTGTCCTGCCTGCGTTTCATTGACCTCGTCCCCTAGAAAAGAACGTAGATCGTGGTCCCTCCCACCCCCTTTCCCCCCTATCGACTTCACCTGCGTCCTTCCCTGGTTTAAGCGTTGAAGGGCGCCCGACCCTTCGAACGCTTGCGTCAACGATTGTGCCATATAACCCCATCGTGCCCCCGCCCAGCCCCTTTTGTCCGTAATCTCCCTCTTTTTCCCTTTCCCATTTTTTTGCAGTCCCCTTTCCCTTTTATTCCACCGTAAAATTTGCAGAGTTCTCTTGCTTTTGCATTCCCGGCCGTCTGGGAGCAGGATTCTCGCTCGCATCGCCCCCTGCCCCCTGGCCTCGTTCTATGCCACACCTTCTCAAAGTGCTCTTCAATTGAAGACACCCGCGATTTCTCCTGCGTCTCGCTCAAAAGGGCGCTTGCCCTCGATCTAAAAGGTCGCTAAGCTTGCTTGGTCGCCCTTTTCCCCCTCCTATTTTTCCCCCAAGTCTTACCCAAAAATTCTTTAGTTTTCCCCTTCCACGCGGCCCTGCTTTTGATGACTAGGAGAATCACCGACTAATTGTTAGTGGCATTTTTCCTCCCCGTTTGGTTAATTTCTTTCTCCCCCCAAATGGGACGCGCCCCGTTTCCTTTACACCCCCCCCCCGAAAAGCTTTTGCTCTGTTTTTGTGGGCCCAAGCGTTTAGAAGTGCGCGCAGGCGTCGTCATTGAGGTTTAACCCGCCCACACCTTGCGTTCGCGGCTTCGTTACAGTCGTTTCTTCTTCCCCTCCAAGTAAGTCCCAATCGGCTTCGAACCGTTTCCCAGGGAGTCAGAATTTTTTATTTTGATGCATCTTTTTTTCCAGCAGACACAACCTTACTTTTCGGGTACACCCCAATTTTTTCCCTGCGCTGGTCTTTTCACGGGTTCCTCCGCCTTATCACTCCTTCTTTCCTGCCTCGAAGGTCCCCAAGTTGAAAGCGGCGATTAGTTCCATCTCAGTATTTCCGGCGGCCCCCCCTCTTCCGATAACTCCTTCCCCTTTTTTTTGCCTTATTGGCCTTCAAGGCTTTGCCCTTCCCCCCCCCGGTTGAAAGATATCTTCAGACCCAAGTCCTTCAGTGCACGTGGATATCAAAGTCCTTTGAATTGACTCCCCCGTTGTCCCATCTTCCTCCGCCACTCCCTCTTTGCTTTCTTTCCATGCGCAACGCTGTTGACAGTCTTTTTTCCGCGATGGTTTTTTTGGACGTTTGAGAGCGTAATCGCCATCCCCGAACAAGGCGTTTGCCCTTTTCCCTACGATTGAGTTATTTCCTTTCCCGTTTTTCTGCTCGGCAAAAAACCAACTTACGTTGTTTTTTCTTTTCCTTTTTTTTTATGGGCGGCCCCCTGATCTGCCATTAAGGAAAAGAACCTCCTAATTGAGTTTTTGCGCCCGTCTATTAGAGGCAATTTCACGATCTTCCTGATTCCTTTTTGATGCCGTCAAGTTTAAGCGCCTGACAGCGCGGCGTCTTTCATTTCGGTGGCGCTGAGATTTTTTGTTTTTTCCTTTTCCTTTTCCAAAAGATCTCGACGCCTCTTACTTACTACATCAGTTGTTGTTGTCCTCTCTTGGAAGGTTTTAGCTTCACTAAAATTCAACGCCCATTTTTTTTCTTGCCCTCCTCCTCCCCTCGAGTTGGCCGCGATGCTGATTTACGCTTCCTTTTTAGGCATCAAAAGAGGGGTCTCCCTCTTTCTCTAAAGCCAGGACGCCTGGTAAAATGTCCCCGGATGGTTCTTTTTTTTATCTCTCAGACCTACACCCAGCCTTCTACCCACTCCTCCTTGTTGGACTGATCTCTTAGTTTTCAATATCCCCGACTTGTGAAAGGCACCCCAGGCCTTGCAGCACCATGTGCGGTTTATCTTTCCTCGCTGCAACGTCCCCACGCCGTCCTTTATTTCACCACAACCACTCCCAGCGTAGTCAGCTGAGAATGGAGCCAGGAAAGTCCCCTGAGCTCCAGTGATTTCGGGCACCTCCAGTTGCGCTTCCCGTCTGTGCACTTTGAATTCCATTCCCCTTATTTTTTTTTTTTTTAACTTCTGCTTTTTCATTTTCCCCCCCCCCATTGCCCCTTCCCCTTTTCCCTGATTCTGTGTGGGTTATTCCATTGGATGAACAGATTTTTTGCGCCTGCTCTTTACCTGACGACGAATGTCCGCCGCTCCTTTCTTTGTTGAACCGGCTCTCTTCGTTCCCAGCAGTTCAGGAGTATTTCCTTTCTTCCCTTCGGACTTCATGCCATTTTTAGCAAAACGTACGGTGTTATTTTACCCCCAGGGCTCCTCCGAAAATTCTTTAACCCTCTCTTCCCCCTTCCCTTGACCTGGTTCGATGCGGTCCGTTCCTTTGAATTGTCTTTTATCTGAATTAAGAGATTCCCTTCTTTAGATCTCATGGGACTCATCCTCCTCTCGTCTGTTCCCCAAATACCGCGTGCTCGGAAACCCATCTGCGCGGTGCGTTTTTTCCGTGTACTTCCCCCGTGCCCTCGGCGCTTTAAACTCCTCTTTCCCCAGCCTTCACCCTTGTAGAGAACATGGATGCCCACGCCCCCCTTTTTGATCGACCATAGTTCTGGTTTCCCTCAGTTTTTTTGAGTTAAGCGTTTGCGACTTTTACTTCTCCATTTTTTCACTGGGAAACCCGGCTGTCTTCTCATTCAATCCTTAAGTGCTCTCTTCCCTTTATGATCGGAGCACGTCGACAGAGTTCTTTTTTTTTCCCTGAAAATGCTTGGTATGAGCTTTTAATTGAAGGTGTCTTGGATTTCTGTTGGCATTTCCCCTTTTTGGCGCTCATTTGCCTGTTTGTGCTCTCTGCTGGGATCGGAGCCTCAAGGTTGAGGCTTGTTCAAGAAGATCGCTGCTTTTACTTGTCCTTTTTTACCCTGTAAGCGTCGGCAAATGAGCTTACCGACTCTGCGCGTTTCCACTTCCTTTTTGCCGTTTTGCCCTCTATGGTGTGGCCTCCCCGCACATCGTTCGCGCCGCCGCCCCCCTTATGCCCACCTTTCTTTTTCAAACCCAAACGGACTTAAAGCTCCACCTTGATTTCGCATTTCGTCGCGGTCTTGTTTTTCTGAGCGCCCCTCTTCCTTCCCCCCCTCTTTTTTTTATTAACTCGCAGACGAGCGAAGAATTTTCATTTCCGTTCTTTTTTCTGTGGAAAATGTAAAGGACAACCCTTTGCCCCTTTTGGGCGTTTTCCATCACCCCAACGGCTGCCCCCTTTCATGCTCGGCCTTCCAGTTATCGGGCTGCTCCTCTCCCCCCTGATCCTCCGGTAGAAAAGGTAACGCGCTGCTTTCGTCTTTTTTTTCCTTCCGAGACGTGACTTTTGTCCTACGGACGACGATTACGCGCCTTGTT
>Ga0179593_1683124_pt1 | contig 13237 bp, 12 predicted proteins | sample CZODoug2_1_08_16_FD_185931 | JGI IMG/M metagenome (GOLD analysis project Ga0179593, IMG submission 185931) | Vadose zone soil fungal communities from Angelo Coast Range Reserve, California, USA - CZODoug2_1_08_16fungal (PacBio error correction) | ecosystem: Environmental > Terrestrial > Soil >... | reverse complement strand
AGCCGCAAGGAAAATCGGCGATCCTTTTCTCCCCTTCCCTGTCTCGAATAAGACGGGCTTAGTACCATTCTCCCCCTCATATTTCTACGAAATGTGGTGGCGAGTCTGGTCCTTTTCTTAAGAAACGAGCGACCAAGCTATTCTCCCTCCCCACAGACCCGACCCGTAGGGTCTGACCTCTCTTGCCCTCTCTTTTTTCCCGCCAAAGCTTTTTGCCGCGAAACCTCCCGTCCCTCCCTACCTGAAAACGACCCGCAGCGGACGTCCTCTTGGCCTTTACCGGGATCCCTTGATGCCACCAGCGCATCAGGCCGCGCCTAAAGGCGATGTTAGCACCTGCCCGCACTGATTTCGCACAGGACGCGCACGAACCTTATCCTTCAGATAGGTCCTTTCGCGAAGTGTTCTTCCGAAAACCACACCCCCCCCCCTGCATCAGCCCTCTTAGGTCCGAGGTCGCCGAGCCTCTTCTGTCAGCCTTAGCGACATCGAGATTCCAATTCCCTCCTTCGGGACACCCTACACTTCCATCAACTCTTCTTCCCGACGAAGCTGCAGTCCCTATTTTTACAATTAAACCCTTATTGCTCCCGCCTATTACCGAATACTTGTTCCCCCCCGCATGGACTCCCCTTTCAGAGGTCCTGAGCGTGGGTCTTTTAGCTTTTTTTCGTTCACCCCTGCTGAGAGCACGCTGTAAACTTCACTTCGCCAACCGGCCAAATTTCTCCTCTCTTTTTTCAAATCCAGCTTCCCTATGGAGTATGGTCCCGTGAGCCTTTTTCGCCCTCTATTAGATCTAATGACAACGTCGATCCTGTTCTTCCTGGCGGGCACCCAACAGCCCCTCCCCCCTCCCCTCTTTTCCGGTAAAAAAGTGATAGTTGGTGATGTTTTTCCCCCCCCCCATACCATCCCCCTTTTCCCCAACCCTTTAAGATAGATACTATTGATTCTCCCCGTTTTTGTTAGCCTCGGGGGGTAGATCGCGGAGATTCCCCCTCCCCCCCGTGACACCCCCTTCCCCGTACTGAAAGGTCTCTTGGTCGAGAGGCGGTGCAAAAATTCTCCTTTCCTCAACTTCGGGGGCTCCCCGTTTGCCTTTTCCTGCTTTGCCAGTCCGCCCGTTTTACCCCCATACCGTCAAGTGAAGAAAACGGATCAAGGCAGCCTGGCAGCGCGGGTGTTGTCGCCGAAATTCCTCAATTTCATTCCTCCCTCCCCCCAGAATCCTCCACGTCCCGTGAAGAAGACCTACCCTGGATTTAGAGGCCCGCTTTGTTATCTTCCAACGTCAACTGACTCCAACAATATTCCTTCATCTTTTTTCTCCCGATAAGCCCCAAGCATCGACCAGAAACCCAGCCCAGAGGCTGTAACACCCCATCCTGGTTATTTTCCTTTCGGCCCCGTCTTCCTTTACTCAGTAAATGTGGTAATACACTTTGCCCCCCTTCCCCCGTTTCGGATATCAACCAGGCCGTTCTTTGACCTCGTTTTGGTTCTGCCGTTGCCCGCTATTTTAGGATCGACCACAGTAAAGGCCTCCCCTTCTCTAAACCTCCGTTTCTTCTTGTTTTTTCCTTTACCTCATCCCCGCAACACCGGCACTTCTTTGCTTCAAGGATCCTCACATCTACCTTCAGGACAGCACGAGCAGGTCTATCTTTCTTGATAGAGCAAGCCGGCTCCCCTACTTCGACAGCTCCTTTCCTGCCGTTTAGCAGTAGGCTGTCTTTTTCCCTTAGACTACCCATGCTATTCCAACTACCCTCTGTAAATTTTAACCGGCAGCTCTTCATACTCAGCCGATCCCCCCCTCCCCTATGATGATGATCAGACTCTCGGCCTCCCCCTCCTACGACTAATTAACTTTTCTCCTACAATGTTTTTTTTTAGAGGGGCAATCCGCCCCCAACTCATGACTGGTTTGGCCCCCTCCGGCTAGGAGTTTCAGTCCCCTCCCCCTAAGTCAGTTTCCAAATCTCCTCCCGCACCGCACCCCTTTGTCCCCTTAGTGAGAGTCTGGGTACTTTTTTCGGCTGGCCCCCCAAGGCCCCCCCCCTCACATTCTTCCCCCACTAACGGAGCTGGTGCCTTGATAGTCGTCGACCAAGATGCGGTAGTGGGTAAGATGAGCCCTTCTTTCCTAATACATCCTTTTTGAGTCTCTTGCCGATATGGTCGGCTTTCAACCCCAAGCAGAATCCCTGTAGATGGCCTCTGCACAGATTCTGCTTTTTCGATTGTCCTCCCTTTTTTTTTTAAGCCCAATAGGCTTGAGCCCTCTCATTCTCCTAAGGAAAACTTTTGGTCCGCCTCCCCCCCTTTTTCAGTCTCGTGAAATATGTTTTCGTTTTTGTGGAGATGCACTTTCTTGCCTCATAGCCGGCAAGAACTCCCCTCCCCCTTGTTTTGCTGCTATTGAATCACGAAAGGACCGATCCCATTTTTCTTAGAACTTGTTCTTAGGTGGCTTTTCTCTTCTTCCTTTTCTTTCGATGGCTTTTTTCTTTCCTTTTTTCCAGAGCCCTCTTGGGATTTTAGGTCTCCTTCTTCCTCAACTGTCGGTGTTGCGGGCGTATGAATTGTTTTTCCTTTTAACCGGTTCCCCCCCCTCCCCCCGATTGTTATTGACCCCGTAAGGCAATCCGTGATTCCTCTTAGCTTTACCCCTTCATGTTTCCAGTTTCACGGGAGAGCCCCTTCTTCAGTTCTTTAAATGCGGCAGTTCTTTCGTACCGGATTCTTCTATTTAGTTTTCATCCTCCTCCCCCTCTTTTCTCCTTCAGTCCCAGCCAAATTTTTTCTCCACGACGTAATGCTTTTTTAGTAAGAGACCGTTTTGTACAGAACGAGAACCCCCCCCTTTTCGTCAACCCCCTTTCGCAGGGACCCCTTTTTATAATTGGAGGCACGTAGATACCAGCACCCCCCCCTCGCAGGAAGTTTTTTTCATCCCGAATCCCTCACTTCTTTTTTTTCCCTCTGGCTATTGATGGCTCTATGGTTCTTTCTCTTCCCTGAATTTTAAGCAGGGCGGTTTAGGCGATGGTTACCTCCCCTGCAGCTTCGACTTGGTTCTCCCGGGGATAAGACCGTTTCCTTCCGTCCTCTTCCCGAGAGTGAAGCTGGCGGCTCTTTTCCACCCTCAGATCTTCGTCGAAGCTTTTCCCTGGACGGATTTTTTGTTGTCACATTTTCTTGTCCCCCCAAATCCAACCGAAAAAAGGTCTTCTTTGCCGGTGGACACTTCCCCTCTTGATTTCTGGTCGTCGCATTTGGACGCCCACTAATCTCCTACCGTCGTTGGGGGGTTTCTTTCCCCTGATCACCCCTTCACTTACGACTCGCCTCCTTTTTTTTTACACTCTCCACGTCCCTTATCACCGAAATTTTAGAAGGGATCGCTTGTTGGAGTAATATGCCCCTATACCTTCCAATGTGGGCCTTGGGGTAGGGTTGCCTCTCCCCAAAACAAGAGAGGACCGGTGTGTCCCCATGGAAGCCCTCATTCATTCCTATTGAGGATTCTTCCCTGCCTCGTGTGCCCTCTCCGTGAGCACTTCCTTCCTCTTTCAGTATCTCATAGGCTCGGCCTCTCTCGCCCGCCTCGTGACCTTTATGTAAGTGAGCCTCCTGTGGGCACGGGTTTCCTCTGGATTATGTGGAGTCACCTTCATTTTATAGTTCCCGACTCTTCCCCAGCCCCGCTCGTGTCGAGGGACTCTTCCAAAGAGCCAGTGGTCTTGAGCTTCATCTTTCCAGCTGGTTTGCAATAGGTATTTCCTCCTCCTCTGACCCTATTAGGCCTTAGGTGTCTTGGTTATGCCGTTTGTGTTTTTTCTCTTTTTCCCCCGCCCCGGATATAGATTTCTCAGGTAGAATCCGCTCTCCCCCTTTTCTCGAGACATCGATTTCTCCTTCTCGTTGTGGCAGGGGTTTGTGAGGTAGAGCAGAGCCCCCTTCAGAGAAAGAGCAATTCTACTTTCCTCCTTCCGTCCTGCAGCCTGATCTCTGTTTCCTCTATGGGAGAAAATCCCCTCCTGGCTCTCAGCCCCCCCTCAGATGGTGCATCCTTCTCCCTCATAGAGATATTACCTTTTTCTTCTTTCCTGTTTCTTCAGAGTTGCAGCTACCATCAGATTTGCTCTTCCTTTTATATAGGAGTCATTCGGTTTTCTTTCTTTTTCTTCGTTTCGTTAATTCTCAGTTTTTCCGGGCGCGTCCGATTAGCACTTTTCTCCTCTTGTAAATCTCCAAGATACGGCACCCCATTCGATATATTCGCTTGGGGTCTTGGTCCCTAGTTCATTTGAGGACGAGCCTTTCTGAGTTCCTGATCTGTCCCGCTTCCTTCAGCTATGACTTTGTTTGGGCCCCTCCTTCGCTGGCAGATTCCACCTTTTTTCCCTAATTGTTTTGTGAGATTTCATACCCCCCCCCCCTTGTCTTCCCCCCTACTGAAGTTCTATGTTAGCAAGAGCTCTAAACCTATGTCCCTTCTTCCCCCCCCTCCCCCCACAACGGCTCTCTCCAATTCGTCACGTCCCCAGTTTTGAAATGGTGCGGTTGATCTTTTTTTTCTCCCCCCCTTACCCCTCCGAATTCCACACCCCATCCCCCGCCCTACCCCCCCCACCAGGACAGAGAACACCCCGTAAGCCGAATGAATTGAATTTTAACGCAAAGTGTTGGTCGTCCTCCCACAGCCTCCCGACAACGTTTTTTTATTGGATTTTTCTCCTGATGTTTCGGCCAGGGACGACCGCTTACCAGCGCTCTCTTCGTCTAAAGCATTTTAGACCCCTTCAGGGTCCATCCCCTGCCAGAGAACGGCGCTTACAGTCCGGCGGATCCTTGTTTCGTTTAGAGCAGATGCTTAGACAGAACCCCCACACAAGGATTCCTCTCTCTTACGAGAATGTCCAGCTAGCCCCTCTGACTCCCTACCCGGGACTACCTGCTTTACCAGGAGACCTGCTTTTCCCCCCCTCCGACCATCCATTAATTCCCCACCATAGTTTTTTTTTCCGGCTGCGAGACTATCCTCAATATTTGACCCAAATGTCCCTAGAGACTATGCTAAGAGGCGCATCTATTGGCTCCAGGGTCTACCTTGTTCAACGTTGGAAGTCTGCGTTTCCACCTCCCAGTGCGTTTTAAGACTCGCCCTCCCTTTACTACAATTGACCCCATTTCCCTCCTCTTGGAACCTTTTCCACGCTTCTTCCCTTTCCCTTGAGGCTTGTCCCATTCTTCTAGTCCCCCCCGTTCTACGGGCCTGCCAAGGTACTCTTTCAACCCCCCAAAAGAAAGATCAAAGATGCGAAACTTTATTCGGTTTCACCCCCCCCTTTTGATTTGGTTCGTTTAAAGACCCCGTTTTTTTCCTTCATATGACGCAACCTCTCTAATAAAAGGCGTTATCCTTTAGGGCTCTGGTTAGTTTAGAAGTAGTTCCTAACACTCCCCTCCCTCCCAGTCGATGGGGACGTTGAGCCCTCTCCCCCTCGCTTCGAATGTCCTCCGTTGGAGGGGTCACTCGAAAAAGTCCAAGTCTTTTTCCTAGTGACCCCTTCCGCCAATGGTTTTTTCGTCCCCCCCCAGCACAAGGAGCCCCTCCGACATGTCTGAATTCCTTTTCCATATTCTTTGTTGGAAGACTCTCGGACAATACCCCTTCTCCGCCACACCCGTGAGCCTTTCCATTTCACTCCTCCCCCTTCCATTTGGCAGATGTTACCCGGCGCCCGAGACACCCTTCTTTTTTTCATTATGACTTCGGGTCCCAAACCTCTTTCCCCCTCCCCCCCCAACGTCAAGAGCAGTGACGTTTGGTTCCCTTTCTGAAAACGCCCTTGACATACGCCTGCTTGTCTCTTCCCCTACGTTTTTCGCTCGAAAAAACCCGTTGATTTTGACCCCCCCCCTCTTCTTTCTTCGATGAGTCGTTTCTCTGCTCGAGACTTCAACCCGAATTGACGCACTTAGGATAATGGAGGCGGATTTTTCATTACGATAGCTTTGTCCACCCACCACACCCTAGGAACCTTGCGTCCCTATTTTCTTCCCCCAAAGGGACGGAAGATTTGTCCAATTCCGGGCGCTCCCAAGGGCCCCTTCGTCCCCCCCAATTTTAGAGAGTCGATCGGCTAGACCAGAGTGACCTTTTCTCAAGTCTTTGCCAGTCTCCCCCCTGCCTGATCCGGAAAAAACAACGCTACCTCCATTTTTCCCCTCTTTTTTTACTTTCCCACTCGCTGCTCCATCCTGCCTCCGCGGCTAATCTTCCCCCCGCTCTTCCTCACCTCTCCGCAAATTTTTTTAACCCCTGTCAAAAGGTAGGTCGTTTTCACATCCGTCCCCCTTCTACTTCATTGGCAGGCCTTATCTCGATCGTCGTTGTCCCGTCCCGCTTAAAGGATTTTCCATTTCCATCCCTCCCCCTAGTCTGATCCCCTGGGGCAAGTTTTCACACAGATTTCTTTCCCCCCCCCCCCCCCCCAATTTTTTAACCAAAATAAGGAGTTTTTTTAATTTTTCGTCCCCCGAGAATCCTCCAGTGTGGTGACATCGTACCTCTCTAGACAATCTAGTCTTTACCAGCCTCCTTTTTTTTTGTTGAGCTTTATATTTCCCCTTAGATGGCTCCAGCGGTCGTCTTGAACCAATTCCCATAATTGAGTGGCTGTTCTTCCAAGAATTTTTTTACGAACTTTACCCTCCTTCAATCCTTTCCCCCCTGTTCCCGGTTTTGCGGTTGGGAAGGCTCTTGTTCAACCTCCTTGAGGGATTGGATGTGAAATCGATTTTAGACCCGATTCCCCTTTTGACCTTTCCTTTTTGAAGTGAACTCATATTTTTTTTAGGATTTTCCCCCTCCCTCCCAGCTCAATCCCAGGGGGCCTTCCCCCCATTTTGAGTAAGGTTTTTCTCGGGAGGTTTTTCTTTTTTCGAGCGCTTCTCGCTAGCGCTTTGCTTTCCCGAATTTCTTCACCTTAAATTGAACCAGTGAGTTCGTGCAGGAGATCCCTTCTTTTGAGTTTTTTCCTCTTTTCCACTTAGCAGGTTTTTTCCCCCCCTTAATTACCTTCTCTCTTCCCCCCCGAGATTTAGAGACTTCACTTCCCCCCCCCCCTGTAAGTAATTTCTCTAGAGTTTTCTTCTCTTTATCCCCGACTTTTGTGATTTCTTCTTCTTCGATAAAAGCGCGCTTTTTTGTTTCCTTGCAATACCATCCTTATCCTCCTCCTGACCTTTTTCCTCCCTTACCCCCTAGTACGGTTTTTTGAGTAATAAGCTCCCCGATCAGCCCTGAAGACACTTTACTTCCCCCTCTTTCTGGTTTCTATTAAGTCTTTCCCCTTTCCGAAACTTCTCTTTCCTGCTTTTTTTCAACTTTCCCAGAATTTCTTTTGGGGACAAGCTTTGCTTTTTTATGGGCTCTTTTTTTTTTTTCTTAGCGGCCTAGTTTTAGGTGTCCGTTTACTCCGACCTGCGACCGATTTTTTTTCGGCTTCCTGTCGTCCAGCATTTTTTCTTCCTACAACCTCGTGTCAAGAGGTGTCATCCCCCCCCCCCCATTCCCGAGGTTCCCGTGGCCGGTTTCTTTTTGTCACTGTTTGGCAATTTATTATTGTCTCCTTTCGAAATTGAAGTCCAGTCCTCAACCCAGGGACCCCGTCCCTCTCTATTTGGATAATTTTGATGAGGACTTTTCTCCCTTTGTTCCCCTCCATTCTTTAAAGTTTTTTCCTTGGCGAGTGTGGGTTGCTCCGAGAGTCTATACTTTTTCTATCCCATCATCTCTCCCCTCCTGGCCTGTGATATTTGCTCCTGCTGATCTTCCTGAAATTTGGTCAATCTTTCAGGGGAGTCTAACATATACAAGACCTTTTTTTTCCCCCCCTGAAGCTAATTCTCCCTTTTTGAGTTGTGAGGTGGTGCCCCCTCCCGTGAGAATTGTCTCTATTTCCATAGATCGACTCCCTAGGGCGACACAGCCCCCTGCTCATCAGTCCCTTTTTTCTACCTGAGTCCTTGAGAGTCTCTATTGTTAAAACGAGGAATTGTTATTTTTCTAGACTTCTCTACTCGGCCTCCCCGTTTCTATCATACTCCCTTTTAGGGCCGTCCTCTATATATTTCGGAGCTTCCCCTTTTCTTTCCCTCTCTGGACTTTTTTCCCTCTGTATGATCTTCGAAGTTCTCGGCGGCGCCTTTCTCTTCCGGATGGCTCTCTTTTCAAAGAACCAGACTTGAATATCGCTTTAGATGAAGGCTCCTCCTTCTTTTCTTCCTATAGTATTTCATTTATTATCTCCCCCCCTTGACTTTGCGTGTGGTGCTCAGTTTTTTTGGTTTTCCCCATTTATTTTTCTTTCAATATTATCTCCCCCCTCTCCCTCCTTCTAATACTTAGGTTTGCCGGATTTCTTAAGTCTTGATGGACCTAGGGTCCTCTATCGTCTGTTGCCTCTGTGTCCGTTTTCCGCCCCGACTACGCGACTCTAGATGAGGGTTGTTTTTTCCATTTTTTTCTCGTTGGAGCGTCTAAAGTCTTCCCTTTAAGCCCTCTGCAGTACTGCGTTATCCTTTTTTTTTTGTCTAGTTCTGGGCAGGTATCCTTTTTCTAGCACTTATTTTTCCCTGGTTTTGACCGCATCCTGCCCCCCTTCCCCACCCCATCTCAACTTTTCTCTTTTGACTTTTTTCCCTCGGATAGAGTGTGATGTTTGGTTTGAGATTGATTTTACTCTTTCTTTCCAGTGACCCTCCTGACCTTCTTTTTTTAACCTGATGGCGACCTCATACTCATTCTTTTTGTCTCTCGAGTCCTCCATCACTTCTTCACCCCCACCCAAGAGAATTCTTCTCTAACCTTCAGACCTCAGTTTGTCACCCTGATTCCTATGTCCTGAACCCCCCTTTCCCCCCTTCGTCCAAATCCCTCCTGATCCTCAAAACATCGGGAACTTATTGTTCGTTTCTACCTCCCTCTCAGCAGATTTAGAGTTCCTCCCTCCCCTCCCCCCCCCTGCACTCTCACCCCCCCGCAGAGCGCATTTTCCTGTCTCCTTCTCGTCCTCTGCAATTATCTCCAAAACGTTCTCAGTCCTCCCCCCTTCCTTTTTTTCCCCTTGAGTCTTCTTTTTCGAGGACTTTGAGCCTTCTGTCCCCTATAAGAGATTTTCCCGCTGATGTTCTTCACGACCAGTGACTTATTTCTACTGTCCCTAGTCGAATAGCTGTTTTTCTTTTTTCCTTTTTTGACCTTCTGAGCCAGTTTTTACGCCCCCAAACCCCCCCTAGGAAGAAATCTCTTCTCTCCTCTCCCCTTTTCTCCCACGGATTCTGTTGACCGTTCGCTCCCCCCTCTATCCCAATTCTTTCGGGAATCAGTCCCTTTTCAAGGACCGACACCCCTTCTTTTTTTCCCTCTATTTTCAATCGACCTGGACAACCCCGTCCCCTGCTCCTCTGGTTCCTCCAGAGTGGCCTCAGAGTTAACGCCCCCCAAAGAGGAGGCTTCTCCGTGGCTTTTCTTTTCAGTCCCCCCCGGCCTCTCTGCTTAGATACTAATCGCCGACCAGGTGTGCCCCCGAAGTTGACACCTTTCCTGTCCTGATGTCTGCTCCCCTCTTTTTTTTTAACTTCCCTTCCACTAGGCCTTCGCTCTCTTCCGGCGATGGTTGAGCTTTACGATTTCCCAAACTTTCCTCGAAAGTTCGAACCCTTCTCTTTCCCTTTTTCCCCCAATTTCTTCCTTTTTTTTCTGTATCGCAAGGTCCCCCCCCTTTTCAATGAATATAGAATATAAAAATATATTTTATTCCTTCTTTGAGGGAGGAGGAGTTTTATTTTCCCCCCTTTCTTCTCATCTCCCTTCTCCCCTCTTTCCAAAGATCTATCCGGTTGAGAGGGTCTCAGTCCTGCCTTGCCTCCAACCTGTCGAGAGAATGATCTTTTTTTTTCCGTATTACCAATCTTATTGAATTTTTGCCCTAGTCCCTTTTTTTTCCTTTCATTCTTTTTTATTGGATTCCCTCTAGAATCGTTCTTTTTACCTTCTCTTCTTTTGGTGATCTTCTAGAGGAATCGTTCGTTGAATTATAGATGAATTTTCAGCCGCGCCTCCCCCCCCAATTGCGTTGTTTTCAACAGTAAGAAACCCCACCGATTCTCTTATGAGACGCATCCTGACAAAAGAATTTTTATAGAAAGGGGAAACTTTCTTTTTCCCCCCCCCCCCCCCCCCCCCCCCCCCCCCCCCCCCCCCCTCCCCCACCCCCCCCCCCAAAACACACCCCACACCCAACCAACCCCCACCCCCCCCCCCCCAACAACCCCCACCCCCCCCACCCCCCCCCCCACCTCAGCGTTCCTTGGTACGTTTACCCCTTCATTTTTTTTTCCATTTAATTTTTTTTTGTTCTAAATTTCCCCTGTGCCGCGTAAAGCTTAAAATTTTTGAGTTCTGTTCATTATGATCTTCTTACTTTTAATTATTCGCCCTTTCCCTGCTCACACCTTGATTCATCACTTTTAGGAGGCTGCATATCTCTCCCTCCACCCCCCCCCCTCAGTTGAGCTCCGTAGGCTCTAATAAAGAGGAAGGATCTGAGCCTTTTCAGCAGGCTCTAACTTGGCTTTTTTTACGCCATCCCAAGTTACGCAGAAGCAGGAGAAGAGGTTCAATCCCCTTTTCCTCGTTCTTCCCGGTCTGTCCTCACAGAAAGCAGGAAACATTCCTGTTAAAATAAAGACTGTTTCCCCCCTTTCCCCTCCGCCTTCTTTCATGCTCCTCTTACGCCGCTGCTAAGGAAACGCGAGGTCCCCGACCCACTCCAACGAAGCATTGGTTGTCCCCTTGCATATTCTTCTCCCCCCGGTGCGTTAGTCGAACAAGAACCTATTGGTAGGATCTTACCTCTTTCGCGACTCCCTTCCTGGAGACTCCCCGGTTTCATCGGCCCCTCGCACCCGAGGTACTGATGGGTCGTTTCTTGCTGGATCCCCCTGTGTCCCACCAACCCCCCTTCCCTGTACCTTTACAAGGATTGGTTAAGGTCTCATTTTCATCGCCTCATGGCGTTCGTGTGCGCCTCGGCGCCAGGAGACACTTTACTCCCTTTTTTTTTTTTTTCTAGCTACTTGCCGGACTTCCCCCCCCCCCTTCCGCGGCGCGCCTGACCTCACCCCTAATATTGAGTTTTCTTTTCTGCTCCTTTTGTGTCCCCCTCATCTTCTGTTCTCCCGAGCTCAGACTCACAACATCGCTGCGTGACTCGGTTTGTGTCCTCGTGTCCGCCCCCCTTTCGGGCTTCGTATTCTCGTTCTTAAGTTACCCAGTCCGGGGCAAATTATCTATTTTTGAGGATCTTGAACCCACGAACTCTCTCCCCCCCTCTTCTCTCTCTTTTTTTGACCATTTCTTCGTCTTTCGTTGGAGAGTGCGGGTTGACGGAGACCTCCCCGCCTTTTCCTTTCGCTCTAAGTTGTTCCTCCGAGGCCGAACCGGCGATACTGGGACCGCTTCCTTTTTGGTCCTCCTTAAAGGGTAACCCACTCTGTTTTTCGTAAAAGTCAGGCCACGCCCCCCTTCGACGTCTCTCCGATTTCTCCGAACTTCATTGCTATTTTTTCCCAGAGAAGCGAGCGAAAATGCATTTCTCCTTATTCCGTGATTAGATGCTTATATCCAATCTTTTGAAGTTTTTTCAGGAACTTCATGCCACTAAGGAAACCCCCCAACCCCCACTACTACACCTTGTGCAGATTGCTTCCATTTCTTTTTCTCCTCCTAGCCCCTGATTACTCCTAGACTTATTTAGCACCACCAAAATGGTTTAGTCTTTAAGGCCTGAACTGTCTACCCCGCCCTTTCCTTATTACTTTAATTAGAAGAACATCCGCATGATTCGCATATGTCTCTTTCTTTTCCCCCCTAGATGCCTGTTTAGTTCGTTATCAAAGAATCAGACTAGGGTTTTTTCCGGGGCAGTCCGCCAGGTGCATCATCCTTTGGTTCTCTTCTTAAGTCGGCTTTTTTTACCGCGGAGACCTTTGGGATATTCTCGATCACCCATAGAGATATTTTGATACTCCAACCGTCGGATCTTTTTTTTTCCCCTTTTTATTGGTCGCCCTCCCCGAGTTCCTTTCAAATCACTCAAGGAAATCCCAGTGGAAGTCAATTTCCCCCCCAATTTCGTGCATGAGCTCTCCCGACTTTACCCCCCTTTCTAATTCGTCGGGATCCCTTTTCTTTCCTCTCGAGTCATAACCGTTGGAGTATCCCCTCATCCAGCATAACGAAAGACTGTTGAGTTGTTGAGTCATACTTTTCATTCCGCCCTTGCTTTAGTTCTCTCCCACACCCCACAGTCACTAACTTTTTTGAACCCAAAAGGGCAGAGAATATTATTTCTGCGAGAGGTATTTAGTTTACCAGTTCTGACCCGACCCGAACCTTTTCTCGCTCGATTTTCTCCTTCGATGACATCCTCCCAGAAAGACCATTGAGTATGATTGTAAGTGAGCGATCGTCAAGGGGGGAATGGGAGTGCTTCTTCATTGAGTTCTCCTTAGAGATTTTCCCTCTCAGTAACTCCACTTCTCCGCCGTGATTAAGGTAACTAGCTGCGATGGCTGACTCCTCAGCTGAGCGCTTCAGTTTACCTTATACTTCTATCCTGCTTCTAGGAGTTTCCCGCCAACGATTCGAGTAGATGAAAAGAGAAGATATACGTTTTAGTCTCCGTTCGCAGCAGATCCCTCAGTCCGAGTGCGAACCATAGTCTCAGAGAGACCTCCCTTGTGTCCCGCTGTTTGGTTGCTTTTCTTCAATACTGAGCAAATAGACCTTTTATATTACGAACTATCCGACTTCTCTTCTGATACCAGGAGCCCTATCCCGAATCTCTTTGAGGGTGCCTAAGGTCTGTAATTAGAGCAAGAATTAGAGATAATGTTTTCGTCTGATTCTCTATCACTACTCTGCGGTAGACCGCTCTTGAGAATACATGAACTCTCTAGTCTACCCCCCCTTTTTTTCCTCGTTATTTTGCCCGGAGCTCCGCTGGAGGCGACCCCGTCCCGACGTCTAGAAGGCTGCGAATTCAACCGGTGGAGAAGCGAGACGGGCGGCTTGAAAGTGTCAAGGTTTTGGGGATGGGACGATAGCGTGTCTGAGATGCTCTGAAAAAGTGACTGATTGTGTGGGTCCCTTTTT
>Ga0179593_1457439_pt1 | contig 13237 bp, 15 predicted proteins | sample CZODoug2_1_08_16_FD_185931 | JGI IMG/M metagenome (GOLD analysis project Ga0179593, IMG submission 185931) | Vadose zone soil fungal communities from Angelo Coast Range Reserve, California, USA - CZODoug2_1_08_16fungal (PacBio error correction) | ecosystem: Environmental > Terrestrial > Soil >... | reverse complement strand
TCATGGACCCTTTCCTCCGAGTCACTCTAGTTTCAGTAGCTTTTGTTTTCCTCCCTATCTTGGGAAATCTAGGCCCCCCATGTAGAACCCCCTTTTTTTTTTCCCGGTTACAGATTGTGTTGAATTTCCGACCCTGAAAGCAACTTGCCAATATCGATTGCTGTCATTCTTCTTTTTGTTTCTGGTTCCTACCACTCCTTTCTCAGTCCCGCCCGACTGAAGACCCCCCCTTGTAAATTGCTGAGGTGGCCGATTAAGCATCGCCCTTTTTACAACCGGCCAACAGACTCTCCCCCCCCCCTAAGCCCACATGCCCCAGTCGCCTTACTTTTTTCCCCTCCTAATGTCTCGTGCAGTGGTTTTAGCGGAGGCTCGACTGTGCAAGCCTTTTCTAGCAGAGACACCTCTTTTTCTTTTCGGCTTCCTGTCTAGGCTTCCCCCTCTCTCAATACCGTAGAAGGTTACTCCCCGACCTTCTTCTTCAGACCGTTGATGGTTCAATGGCCATTGTTTCTGTCTTTTTCCCTACCCGTTTGGGTTTGATTATACCACGGCGCCTTTTGAATGACCCTCAAGATAGCGCCTTCCTAGGCTTTTGATTTTGGCTAGGATGTTACTTTTCCTTTCTTTCCTAGTACCCAGCGTTTTGACCCCAATATTCGTTATTTTATTTTATCTCGGTACACAGCCGTCCTTCCTTCTTCCCTCCCCCCATTTATGAGTTCAACGACCCGAACAGCCCTGGAGGAAAGATCGCCTGCTCCTTCCGCCTCGATGACTCTTTCCTTTTTCCCAAGCCCTCCCTAAAGCCGCACGACCTTTGACCCCATGTAGGCTTGATACAACGCTTTCTCTTTCTTTTTTCTAAAGTGATATGCACCCCTACGTGTTCGCAACGCAATGCCCGAGATCCAACCAGGCTCTTTCTTTTCCAGATTTTTGCTTCCGGCTTTCATCCGAGAGGCCCCCTAAGTGGCAAGGCTCAGGCCTTCCTTCTTTTTTTCTTCTTTTCTCATCATTTTCATCCGCTTCCCTATCCGTCGAACCGTTTTCTTGCTTTGTAGCTTTCCCCCCCCCCCTTTCCACCGTTTATACCCCCACTCGGCTACCTGCCTTCCCTTTTAAGTGCTTTTGACGTGTTACTTGGTTCCCCTTTTTTCTCATTTTTTTGGACAGTGGAGGCAGAGAGTCAACCTTTCCAGGGACAAATGCCGCTACTGGCTGGATTCGGAGGAGCAACTCCCCCCCTCTTCTCTTTGCTCGTGCCCTTTCCTGTTTTCTTTTCCCCCCCCCCAAATCGAGTTTGACGGGGGGATGCACGCTAAGCCATTGTTTTAGTCCTCCCCATGTTGAATATTAAACAGTCTGTATGCGGCGCGGACCTGTAAGGGTCGCTCCCCCCCTCCTTGATCCCCTCTCCCTGAAGTCGCCCTGCCCCCCCTCCCCCCCCCCCCCTATCCCAACTCGCGAATCTATCTTTTTTCCCCCCCCTTTTCACCGGGACCCCGTAACCCTGACGTGAGCAACTCCGACTACGAATGTTGTCTTCCGTTTTCCTCCTTGGCACCCCATTTCCCGGTTTGGTTCTTCTTCCTACACATTTTGCCTGCAAATTGAAGGGCCGCTGCTGTCTTCTTTTTTTCCCCCACTCTCTAATACCTTGCGCCTTGCCTGCCTTGCCCTGCTTCGCCTTGACACAAGCCGCCGCCAGGGGGGCCTTTGATTCTCTCTTTTTCCCCCCCCATGGGTTTAATCCCCCTTGATTAACGACTTCATCGGTCTGGGATCCCCCAGGGAAGGTCCCTCTCTTTTCTCTTTTCTCTTCTCCTCCCGTTGTTTTTTTTCGACCCCTCCCACACTTTTTAACTCCTCCTTTTAAGGCCTGGGGCGTGAGCGACACTGGTCCACAAAGAAGTATGACCTTCGAGCGGTCTCCTCTCCCCCCTTCCTTCTCCTCTATTTATCTTTCCTTAGGCCCGCATTCAGCGGCGCCCTTTTTTATCTTGGCTTCCGAATTTCCGAGCAAGCGTTCCCCCCGCCCTCCAACGTGCGGTAGTCGCGAGCCAAACATGGCGACAGTTTGATAGCTTAATTGTTCCCCCCCTTTCAAACCCGGCGTTTATTCCCCCTTAGTCCCCCGGACATCGTTTCCTTTTCAGTTTCGCTTCCCAATTGTTGACCTTCTCTCGACAGCGATAAGTCTTTTTTTCCCTCTCTACGAGTTGATGCCGCTTGTGTACTTTGGAGAAGAACCGTACGGTATCTGATCACCCTCGTTGATACCCAGTACCCCCTTCCCTTTTCATCCCCCGAGAGTCTATAACCTTTTTTCCCGGTATTCTTTTCCCCACCTGTGTCCTGTATCCCGTCCGCAGTCGATTTCCCTTTTGTCCCTCGCCCCAAAATAAGCCTTTCTTTTCCCCCCCCAAAGAGGACAGAGGAGAACCTCTGAGAGTTCTTTAATCCCTCCCTTCCTTCTTGAAATTTTTTAATTCTTTCCAGCCCCCCAGATGCCCCCCAACGGCCCCGTTCTGACTCGTCCACTCCCCTTTAAAAGTATGGAACACCCTGACTAGAAGAAATTTTGCTTAAGCAGGCGGTGGCTTTTCTGCTCCCCCGGTGATGCTTTTTAATCCACCTCTACGGTTCTTACGCCCTCTTACCATCTCTTTTTTCTTCTTCCTTCAGATCTTTAGAGATACTTTCTTGGCTTTTGGCTACTCACGGAAGGGCCGTCCCTCCCATTCTCTTCTCCTAGGCCCTTGGGGATCTTTGGCCCCCTTTTTTAAGTGCCCGGCACCGGGAGCATAGCACTTTTTCTCGTATCTTTTTCCCCTTTCCTCTTCTCCCCATAAGGCCCCCCTGTGAGTTATTGTGTCAAGCACCATCGGACGAGGCTGGTGAGCCCGTGTAAATAGTCCTCCCCCTCTTTCCAATTGTAGGTAATACATCCTCAGGCTGCTAACTTTCCTTTTTCCTCCGTAATGTTCGGATTCTGACTTGCCCGCTGACGGGATATGGCTCTCCTCTTCTGATAATTGGAGCTTTTTTCTCTTCCCTGGCTAACAATCTGTTTCGCCCAACCTTTCTTTTACAAAGATGCCTGTCTGCTGGAGTGCAGCGGCCCTTTTCCACTCCCTTCCCACACAGTCGCGGTTCCTATATAGCGCTGCCCAATTTTTCCCCCTCTCCCCCCCAGACATTAGCCGACTGTTTTGGAGCCTTTTCGAGCGCTCTACTGTTGCACTCCCTTCCCCTCACCATATCCTTGAACTTCTTTTCGCCCCTTCCCTCCCCAAAGTTTTTTGAATTCCCCTCTTTTCGCTTGATCTTCTTTTAGTTATAGGCGCCGTCGCTGGGTCGGACCTTCTTTCTTCGCCGATGTGGATCCTCTCCCCCTATATCGTCGGATCAGCAATGTGTCTGCAGTTCTTCAGGCGTTGTTTCTCCCTCCCCATCAGTACCTTCAACCAGTTTTGCCCCCCACACCATTCTATCCAATTGCCCATCGATCGATCACCTTTTTTGCTTTCTGGACGGCAAAAAAGATTTGAGACCCCCACCTAAACGGTGTAGCGTTCGTTCCAGGTCCATCTCTTTCCCTCCCCCCCCGATTTAATGTCTGAATCCTATTTACTTTTCCCCCCCTCCTAGTTGGAATCGCGAGTGATTTGCCCCCCTCCCCCCCCTCAAGTTGTTGTTGTGGACTTTATTCCTGGAGGACACCTCCACTACTCGTCCCGCACAGCTTAGCGGGGCCAATCTTTTCCTTCCCGAAATTCCTTTGGATCGCAATGCTTTCGAACTCCAATTTTATCCCAGTTTTGTGTTGCCAGCCCTTCCCTCCTTCACCTTGCCAAATCGCTTCTCTTGGGAATTTCTCGGTTGTTTCACTGGTCCGGGCATCTTTTTTTTTCTAACGTCCTTCCCCCGTCGCAGACTCTTTCCTAACGATAACCTTGTTATAGAGAAAGATCGTCCCCCGAGTCCCACCAAAATAGGTGCCCGGACAGAGATCCGAAGGCAAACTGCAATACGGTCGCTAAGGTTCTGACCCCCTCCTCTACGAAGCTTCGCTCCTTTTGGATCAAGCCCGGATGCTATTCGCCCTTTTTTCCTTCCCCCGACTTTCTTCCTCGAGTTAAGATTTCAATTGGGAGAGAGTGCCATTCTCTACTCAGTCAATGGTTACCTCCAACGCCCCTTGTCAGTCTGTAACCAGTTTTTCTTTGTCCCCCTTAGGAAATGTTTCCATTTCCCTCCATAATGGATCTCGGGTGCTCCCCCCTGATGCGTTTCCTTATCATCCACTCTTACGCTCTTGTACGTTTGTTCTTTTTATTTTTTTTTCCCTAGCTCTGCGCCTGCAGCGATGATTCAGACTAAACCTCGACTTGGCCCCCTTTTTTCCCGTCAACTTCCAGATCCCCTGCGTCCGACATTCCTCTCGCCAAGAATTAGAAAACCTGACTTTTGTCACAAGAACTTCGTATATTTATAACTCCTTGACCCAATTTTTGCTTTTCAAACTTGCCCATTATCTGTCGATTTTTTTCCCCCCTTAACTTGCCCAGTTGACCGTCATGGCCCCATTTCCTAAAAAGAGAGACCGACAGTGTGATGACCATTAGGACAGACTTCCCACTTCCTTATTTTGCCCATACCCCCTGAGGTGTAAAGCTATACGTCCCTAAGGCTGTCTTGCCCCTGAGAGGAGAAAGCACCCCGACCTTTCCGAGTTAGTCCTTCCCTAGTGTTCCCCTCGTCCCCAGGGTTTCTCCTTTTACCCCCCTCACTTGATCATACAACTGACGCTGGATTACGCAGGCCTCTGAAATTTTCCTTTTTTTTTCCAAGAATGCGGATTTTTTTTCCCTTGTTTTTCCCCCGTTCGTCAGCGCGAGAGTTGCCCCCCACATTTCCCCCTTCCTTAATTGGTGGATTATTGTCTCATACCCACCTATATCGATGCGTTTGTGTTTCCTTCTGTTTCCCCTTTAAATTTCTCTTTTCTTTTCTGAGTGGTGGCAGCCATTGTCGGCTCCCCCCCCCGTTCCCAACATTTTTTCCGGCTGGCGGACCGACTGTTCTGAGTAACGAGGTTCCCCCCTCTCTCCCCCAGTATTCTCCCCCCTCAAGCACCTTGTCACTTTCAACTCCACGAAATCTTCGGCTTGTGTCAGAATTTCATTTCGCTCAAAATTGTCGTGATTCCCTTCTCCCCCCTTATTGACGAAGTCCTTTTTCGGCCCCTATTTTTTTCCTCTTGTTTGATCCCCCCTCGTTTGTCTCACTCCCCTCCTTTCAAATTTAAGGGTTTTTTTGCACATTCGGTCGCAGACATCCATATACTCCTTTCTCTGCTGAGATTTGCCCTTTTCCCCCTTTGCTTATCTTTCCCCCCCTTTCCCCTGCCAGTTTGGCCTTCTTTCTTCCTATTGGAATTGTCCCTCCTCCCGTCTCCCCCAGGGACGATACCCTTCCTTCGGTTTCCTTCAGGCAAGGGAAGTTTCTATTCTATTCTCTCTTTTCCTCCGCCTACGTTTGGAGCTCCCCCAATCGGAAGTCCGTCTGATCCCTCTCTTTCTTCCTCAATTTTAGGAGTCTTGAATGCTGACCTTTCTATTTTCAAATTAACACCAGGCCGCGATTGTTGTCCCCTTTTTAACTCCCGGTAAGAATTGCTATCGGCGAACCCCATTGTAGAGCTTGGATGTCGGCCCCCTGTCCTTCTCTGATTCAGTATTGAATGCCACCCCATGTGACGCCATTACTATGCCCCCCCGTCGTCCTTTTTTCGTAATCTCTTGTAGTCTCCCCATACTTTGTGCTCACGTCAGTATGAGCACCTTGGGCTCGGATGAAATGGGAACCTCTGAGCCCCTCCCCCTCCCTCGGTGTAGTTTTGCTTTTTTTTTTCCTTATTTAGTTCTGGCTGGCGTGCTTCTCCTCTTCAGTCTCCCTCTCATGATTGCGGGTTCCTTTGCCACTCAGACCCAGTAAGGATCACGTTCTTACCCTTTTGAGTTTCCATGGTTTTCCTCCCCCTTTTGTTTGATCCTCTCTTTTAGCCCACTTTTCCTGCCTCTGTTAATTTTTTTTACTGCAGAGTCTTTCCCCCGAGGCAAGCGAGATTTCCTTGTGCTCTCCTCCTTGAATTCTCCGACAGTAGCTTTGTTTTTGTACTTTTTTTTCTTCCGTGGCTTTTCCTTCCTTCTTCCCCACGTTAGCGCCACATATTTTGCTTCTCCCCAAAGTTCCCCTCGTGACATTCTTTTCCTTTGATATTTCCTTCTTTCCCCTTCCTACGGAATTTACGTTACCTGCTTTGATCTTAAGACAAGTTCGGAGTTTTTCGGTCATGATGCAAGGTTCCTTTGTATCTTCTCTTGTTTCCCCGTATGACCCCGTTTTCTTGCGTGTTACCACCAGGTCGCCATTTACCCTCCTTACTCTTTCCTCCCGATCTTTTCTTCTCGTTTTAGGTTCCTGCGATTGTTGCTTTTCTCCTCTTATCGACGGTGCCCGCTCGCCTAAGCCCCTGGTACGAATTCTTATAGGAATATATTCCTTCTCGTTTCTTATTGGCTCTCGGGCAATCGTTTTTCCAAGGCGCTTATTATTTCTTCTCCTGTGATTATTTATTCCGCGTTCTTTTCTCCCACGCTCCTCCGTCCAGTCCCGCAAACGGTCGATGTTTCTTGTTTCTTCACCTTGACTATGAATTCTCGCTTGTGTATCCACGTTGTTTCGTATTTTTTACGAGGGCTTTACTTTCTCCTGGCAATTCCTACCTTACTCCTTTCTGTGCTTTTTCTTCGATTTTGCCGCTTCGATGCTTCTTCCTTTCTTTATCCGTGTATGATATATTGCTACGCTCTTGTAGATCCGAGTGACAACCTTGGGGTTACTCTCGCCCGGCTTTCCTCCCTCCCTTTCTTTTTCTCCCAATCCCCCATTTTCATTTGATGGTCTGGCTCCCTGTTTGTGTTTTGTCATTGGGCGCATTTTACTCTCCTTTTTCCTCTACCTGTGTATTTAGGTTCCACTCCGCCCCTTGAATTATCTACTGTTTTTTCAACATTTGCTCTCTCCCCTTCTGAGCCTTTTTTCTTTTTCTATTTTCTTCTTTCGCCTTCGTCCATCTTTTTTAAAAGAACTATCCTTCCATTATCCTTCCCCCCATCCGACCCCCTGTCAACAGGCTTGAACATCAAAAGGTGATGCATCCGGACTTCGTTTTTTTCCCGTAGCTTGTCCTTCTTTTTTTCCCTATTCCTTTTTTCCTGCGATCGACATGTATCCTTGATCCCCTGTCTGGCGGGTCTTATGTATCTGTATTCGCACTTTCCCGATTTGTGATCACCGCGCGATCTCCCTTTTCTTCAGTAAACTGTCGTTTTTTCCCCCGGCGTTCCCTCATCGCCTTTGTCTTTTTTAGCTCTTTCCCAGCTTTTTTTTCCCCCTTTTTACCTCCCACTCACGGCAAGGAGCAATGCTCTAATCGATCGATGTGCGAATAGCCTGTCTGTACGGGGCTGGCCTTTCCCCCCCCTTTCCCCCTTTTTAATTCAGTATTTTCTCTTCAGCTGTTCTCCTATTCACTCATTTGCTTTTCTCCCCTCCTGACGAACCATCCTCTTTTTCCGCGCCAAGAGGTCCTTTATAGTGCTGTGATTCAGGTACCTTTTCTCTTCTCCTTCCCTCCCTTTTTTTTTTGTTGTTCTTTCGGATACTTGGTTGCTAACCCTTCTTATTTCCCTTTCTCCCTTAAGCCAGTTTATTATTGGAACCACTAGATGTTTCAACGCCCCCCCTCTTGGAGTCTTCTTCCCTTCTGATCCCTTACCCCTCCCTTCGCTCCCTCTTTTTTGGGTTTCAAGTCAGCCCCCATTTGCCCCCCCTCCCTTCCTCTTTCGAGGTCCTTTCTATTCTCGAGTTGTTTTTCACTGGCAGCCTACAAATTAAAAAGTTCTTGCTCCCCCTTCTAAGAAGCTCCCCTGTCCTTGCTGAGTTCTCGACGATGAAGATGTTTTTTCCAATCCTTGGCACGTCCCTTGATTAGAGATAAGAACCCTCTCCTGCATCGGGTCGCTAGTCCGGGAAACACGCCGATCCTTTTTCTTCCTTTTTTTTTTCTTCAGAGAGTTTTCTGTCTTTGATGACTTTGGTTTCTTTTCTAGCACTCTGATTTTTTCTCTTCCCCTCTTAAGTGGCATGATAGATGGTCCTTTCCAAGACTATTGAGTCATGGTCCCGACCTCCCTTCCCTCTTAAAAATTACCTCCTCTTAGTTTTTTACCAGGTTCTTTCCACTGTTCCTTGTGAAGCGCCATCACATATTGCTTTTTTCTTCATTGTTGTCGCTAAAACTTTTGGGAAGGGACAATCCACATTTCCTCCCTGCGAGCTTCTTTCCTGACTTTTTTTATCGGTTTTCTTTCTTTTTGCTTCCTGGAGGTGTCACCGCCAGACATGCCCGAATAAGATTTCCTCCTTTCCTCCCTATTTCGCGTGCCTGTAAATCCAGACGTATCGCATTCCATGTCCTTTTTCCCCTGATTTCTCCTTCGCTATCCTTCTGCTTCCCCTCCTGCTCCATTTTTTCCTTTTTCCTCCGTCATCCTACCTCTTCATATTTGATACCTACAATGAGTACGAGGGATTTGTCTAGCGCCTCGACCTTTTGTCGTCTTTTTCTGAAGGTAAAACTCCTGATCGAACCTTGCTTTGTCACGGATCTTGTCGCTCTTTCTGTTGTCCTCTGATACCACTTGGACTCCTTATTGTCGTGACGCTTCTATTATACGAGCCGCCTCTAGATTGGATCCCCTTTTTCCCTTCTTCCAATCACAATTTTTTCCTCCTACGAGTTGTTCCTTTCCTTCCCCTTTCCCAGAGGGCCCTTTCTTATTTATGTCCCCCCAGCTCGGTCTTTTTCCTTCCCCCATTCTACGTGTGCATCAAACTATAATTTCTCACAAAAAATGTTACCTTTGCCCTTCCTTTTCTTCCCCACGGTTTCTTCCCCACCAATCCCTTTTTGTCAGTGTTTTGTCCCCCCTCCGCCCAAGTATTTTTTTTTCCCCCTTGGCGGATTCTAGCGAGCAACTGTTCCCTGGAACAAATTGCTCTTCCAGACTACTTTCCCCCCTATTGTGTAATTCCCCCACCCTTTTTTTTTTCTAGCTGGAATCAGTTTCTTTCTACTTCGATGGTCGGTATGCTCGGTTCCCAACTCTTCGCTGGTTTGATTGTTTTTTTTTTTGGATCGTCTTGTCGGTTCTTTTCCTTCCCCTTTTGAATCTCCAATGGTTTTAGCGTTCTTTTTCTTGAAATTTGGGTTGAGTATTCAAATTGATTTTTTGGTCAAGAGATTTCTCCGTTACTGTCTTCTCCCCCCCTTTTCCTCCCGCCATGATTACCGTCAGGTTAACTCTGATCGGCTGTGAACTTTCCATCCCTCTCAGTACTTTTCTGCTTCTTTTCAAATCTTTCCCAGCGATACGCTGCTGAATCCAGCGCCGAGTTGTGTTCTTTGCAATAGCTATCCAATGTTGCGCACTTTTCCTCTAACCTCATGTCTTTTTTGCCTCCGCTTCTTGCCCCCTATTCGTAATTTCAGCTCTACCCTTTTTCCTTCGTTCCCTTTTAATTTGGTATGAGTGCACTTGACACCAAGCCGACAGCTTCGCGGGCTCTGATTCGGACTTTATCGTTCAATTTTTACCTTCCCCTTTTATGAAGTGTATCTTTCCCCCTCCTCTCGCCATTCGGGCTCCAGTCTGACGTCTCTTGATATAATATCCGTGTGTTTTGAGACTATGAGCTCCACCTTCCCCTTTTTTTTGTCCCCTCTGATTTTATTCCCTTGGGCATGTGGAGTCAATGAAACCCATGACGAGGACCTTCAGCTCTCTCGCTTCTTTCCCTGAGGATCTCTTGGGTCACCCCCGCCAGCATCCACTTTGTTTCCAGCAGGATTCCGCTGCCTTTATTTTTTGGTATTTTTCCTGACTCTCCCCTTTTGAGTTCCAGTCAACCTCCCCTTTTAAATCATTCACTGGCCCGGTAGTCGCGAGCCAATGGCCGACAGTTGGATAGCTACTTTTCCCCTTCCCCCCGAGTTCAGGTTTCTTTTCGGCTAATCTATTTCGCAAGCCTTAGCTTCCATTTTGCTCTGGACCTGGAAACTTTCTCACAGCTGAAGAGTTTCTTGTCATTGAGTTGATAGAGTCCCGCGCAGTTGTTTTTGTCTCCTCTCCCGCCCTTTGATCAATATTTGTCTCCCCCAGTCCGTTTTTCCCAGTCCCAGCAATGCGTTTTCTCCCATTTTGACGTTTTCCATTTGTAGATATCCTTCCTCTTTGACTTTATACCCCCCAACTTCACTCCAGGCGAAGAGCAATGTGGACCTAGCACCTTCCTTTCCCTTTTTGGAAAATAATCTCTCTGGAGAATTATTGGGGTTTTTTCCAGAACCCCCCACGCTTCTTACACCCTTTTCCTCTTGATGACCCTCCTTTATTTGTTTCCCCCGGGTTTAAACATCAATTTGACGCGAACCTCCCTTGCAAAAGTCTGGTCTTTTCTTTCCCAATCCCCTCCGGTTATTTTCTCATTCTTCCTTATTGAAATTCTTCTTTTTTTAAGCACTAGGAGGTTCCATTGGTTTCTCACTTTTCTTGTACACCTTAATGCCCCCTGCGCTGGTCCTTGTTCCGAAGACGCCACTTTCCCCCTTCTCCTGATTCAGTCTTCTTTTCCCCCCCCGTCTTGTAATCCCGTGTCCGATTGTTGCTTTATCTCTTTCCCCTTTTTTCTCCTTTCCCTTCAGTTATTCTCAGCTGTGCTTGGATGAAGAGGCCGAAATCAGTTGTCCTTGGATCGAGGTTCTTCCTAGACCTTTTCCTTATATAATGCGAGCCCCTTTTCCCTTTTTTCTTAGTCTCGCAGTGTCTAATTTCGCTCCCTTTTCGGACGTTCTTTCCCATTACTTTTTCCTTCGTTAGTCCCCTGTTCTTCCGACTTGTAAATCGACGGCTGGTGAGACCTTTTACTCTTTCCGCGAGTCTATGAGCAGTAAGCTCATCTTTTTTCTTTCTAATTTGGCATCTCCTCTCCTACTGAGGCTTCTCCCAGTTTGCTACCCGAGCCCATTTGCTTCCTTCCTCCTGATGTTTTTCCTCTTTTTTTCTTTTCTCCCCCTCTATGACCATTTCGTTTTTATTTTATGATCTTGAGTTTCTCTTCCCTTCTTCCTCATATGAGAGACTTCCGGACATTCCTAGCCCAAAACTTAAAAAGCTCGCTGGGTATCTCTCTTTTTCTCTGTACCGGCCTTAATCATTGCGCTCCCCGCCAGCCGCGTGTTAGTTTTCTTCCCAACCCTACTCTTTTTTCCCAAATCCCTTTTCGTTTCCGGAATAGGTCCAAAAGTCGGGGGAGTAACCTTCGTCTGTCTTTCCTGAGTATTCCCCTCCTCATCCATTCCCATTTTGAAATATTTCTATTATTATTCCTCTGGTATTGTCCCCCTTTATGAGAGCTCCCCCCCCTTTTTATTTGTTTCGCAATTCGTCTCTTTGCAGATTTAGTATTGTCGACCTTCCCTTACCGAGATGACTTCGTTTTTTCCTTTTTCTTCGATTGGAACCCCTCGTGTGAACTGAGCGATCCTTCCGCTCATGCTTTCTCCGTTTAAAGGATTCCTTTTCCTGTAGCATCTCCATTTTTCTAAAAGATGCAAACCTGAAACAACGGCAGAGATACCTTCCGTCCCCCCCCTAGATAAACAGGTGATTGTCTCTGCTTGTTCCTGTCTTCCCTCCCTTTGGAGTCCCCCTTTAAAGGTAGAGTTTTTTTCGATAGGTGTCCCCTTCTCTAGAAGCTTTTCGTCCTCTACGGATAATTAGACTTTGGTCGCGAAGCTGTTCGGGGCCTCGCGTCTTTTTTTTCTTTCCCGCTTCTTCCTCCTCCTTTGTTTGGGCCAGCATGTGTTTCCCCCCCTTTCCTCTTTTTTTGTGTAAGAAAAGAGTTTTCGTGCAAAGTTTTAGTTAGATTGGTTAGTTAAGCTCCTTATATTTATTTACCTAACATGCTCCTCCTCCCAGCTTTTCTCTTTTCTCTCTTGTCGTATTCCGATCATTTTTTTGCCAAGCGATCTTCTCAGTTGTTATTTCTCTCCCGTTTACGACACCTGGTTGTTTCACGGGTTAAGCATATGGCCGTCGCAATCTTCTGACGAATAGGTCCCTGCGTAAGTACTCCTTCCTTTGTTCTTCTCCCTTTTCCTTGTATATCTAACCCTGGCCTTTTTCACTTTCCCATCCGTTTGATCTCACGGACTCTATAAGTGTGTATCAGAAGTGCAGGTCGATTGGTGCTGGACCACTTATACGTCTTCCTTCCTTTTTTATCAGTTTTATCTCCCCCCTCTCGTTCTTCTCCTATTGTCACCTTGATTTTCAGTTTTTTCTTTGAGTCCACGTTTCCCGCTTCCTTTCTTCGGAGAGGGCTACAAGATGATATGTCCTACGGAGGATTCTCGACGGTACTTGACCTCTTCCCTTTTCTTCTTAGGTGCCCCTCTTTGGCCACACGGCATTTTGCCGGTTCTTTTCTACCCATTCACTTGTCCCCTTTTCCTTTCGTGGGTCCCTCTTCCTTTTTTGCTTTCCTCCAATCAAGCATAAGGGCCAGGAGATTGTAATCGTTTCCCTTCTCTTTCCTTTTAGATTTCCTTTTTCAGTACCTCCTTTCCCCAGCTGTATTGACAAGTTCTTCTCTTCTCTTCCCCCTTCCTCCCTTACTGATTCATTTTGGATTTCTGTTGTGCCCTTCTTCATACCACACTATTGATCCCCCCATTGTGCAGCGCATCACCTTTCTCATTTAGACTTCCTCTTGCATTCCCATTTTTCCGCTACCTTCTTACCCTGCCTATTCTTTCGTTTCCCCTCTAGCATTTTCCCCCACGTTGCCTTCATTTAGCCTACCATCCGCCCCCCTTTTTTCTTTGTTTCCCCTTCGCCATGATTTCGTCATGTTTTCGCTCCACGTGTTTCCTCCTGCGAAACGTGATATTCCTTTTATTTGCCGCCTTTGCCCCCGCCTTTATTCATTTCCCCTATTTTCCCCTTTGTGTTTTCAAATTCTCCTTTTGTTCCCTTCTCTTGGTCCTCGATGCCCTTCTTTTACTGTCTGACCTTGAGTAAAGACTTCATTCGCCCTTTTC
>Ga0179593_1608006_pt1 | contig 13238 bp, 14 predicted proteins | sample CZODoug2_1_08_16_FD_185931 | JGI IMG/M metagenome (GOLD analysis project Ga0179593, IMG submission 185931) | Vadose zone soil fungal communities from Angelo Coast Range Reserve, California, USA - CZODoug2_1_08_16fungal (PacBio error correction) | ecosystem: Environmental > Terrestrial > Soil >... | reverse complement strand
TGGTTTTCACCCTGGCAACTTCAACGCCCTCCTTTTAGATGGCGATTTGCTATTGGTAGGAATTCCTTTTCCCTCCCCTTTTTTCAATGGCCCCTCCCGCCATTAGTGTTTGGAGGTTCTCCCATATAGTTGATTGTCCCCCAGGCATTCCCTTCCCTCCGTTGAAGTTTTTTCCACCCCCCCCCCCCGTTATGAGCGCCCCCTAAGTGATGATTTTTCCAAACTGGGTCCTGGCTCCCAAACATTCTAATTTTCCTTTACAGGCAGTCGCGCGGAGAGCTTTCCAATACCTCCCCCCTCGAGTTTCCTTCCCACCCCCTCGAAATTTCCCCCCCCCAAAATCGTTTTTTTCCAACGCGCTCCTTTCCCCTTCCAAACTTTTTCCCCCCGTCGAAATTCCCCCCCCCTTTTTCCTCCATCGAGGCACGGTTTTCCCAATCGCTTCCAAAGCCGCTTTCCTTGCCTCGGAGAATCTCTTCAAGACGTCGTCCCCCCTCCATTAAGCCCCTGGAGCTTCCCTATTCCCTTGTAGGCCCCCTTTGGGCGACTTTTCCTTGGTTGGAAAATTTTTTTTTCTGACCCCTTCTGATCTTTCCTTTTTTTTTTCTCCCTGAATGTCAACCCTGTCCCTGCCAGCAGGGTGCAAGCCTTTTTTTTCTTTTGAGGCTGTTTCGCCCGGCCCACTTTTTTGGGGGAGAGAGGTCCTGTCCCCTTGAGACGAACACCGCCTCCCCTTTTAAACCACTCTTCCACTTCTTAGGGAGTTTTCCCTCTTTTTGCCCCCCCCTTTAGCTGCAACCTCCATTCCTTTTGACGCCGTATAGAGTCCATCCCCCGTGGTTTTTCCCCCCCCCCCTTTTTTTTTCTTTTTCCCCCGCCGCCGTTCAGAACCGCCATTCCCCACCCTTTCATTCCATCGTCAAGTGCAGGCGCGTTCTTTCCCAAGTTGGCCCCCCCTTTCCGTCGTGATCTTTCCCCATTCCCTCCGAGAGTTCAGTCCCCCCCTCTCGTTTAGGAATTGAGTCTTGCGAGCCGCCCCTTTTTTCTTCAAGCATCATTCATCCCTGGATTAATCAAGGCTTCCTTGTTTTCCAGACCATGTAGGCACGGATACTGCTTTCTCCTGACCGCTGAACTCGATCTCCCCTTTCACGTGAACAACTTTCTTCCCTCCCCTCCCCCTGCTAGGAGTGAAAATCCCCCTGCAAGTCCATCCCCCCCTTCTCGATATGAAGAAAAAGTCCGCTCACGAACACGAGAGACGTGATGTTGTCCCCCCCCAACCGTGTTTCCCATTTTTCAGAAAGAACCCCTTTTTAGCGAGGCATCCCCCCCCCTTTTTCGCAGGACTCTCCCGCGATGTTTCTTCTTGCCGTCCCTTTGAAGAGGGAGGTCACCCCCCCTTTTCCCCAGAAACTTTCCCGGTATTTGTAAAAGTTCTCAACAGGAATCTGAGCAGGTGTTCGACAGAAATCCTTCCTTAAGCCCTAACCCCCGGTACTTCGTGGAGGGAGGCTTTTCCTTGGTGATGCGGAAGTTCACCGCTTTCCAAGGCGTGACCCCCCCCGGGTTACACTCCTAGAGCGCGCTCCGTTCAACAGACACCTCCCACATGTCTTTTTTCTCGCCCCCCCCCCCTCTTTCGGCTGATGCCGGTGATGTAAAACTTCTCAATTGGGAATTGATTCTCCTGCATGAAAAGTGCGTTTTTTTTTCGGCCCCCCCCGCGGGGCGTCATTTCCCTTTTTGCAAGGTCTCGCTCACCTTTTCACCCGCTTAGAGTTTCCCCTACCCTCTCCTTCGTCAGGAGCGTTAAGACCATTCTTTTGCCTTTTGCGAACAACGTTTTTTCCCTCTTCTCCCCGGTCATGGGGTTTTTTTTCCCCCCAGTCAGATGAGGGTTTTTTTCCCCTTTGTCCGTGCCCTAGAAAAAGAGTTGGACAACAGCGCCCTTTCCTTCAAAACTTCCCTTTTTTTTGCCCCTTCATCGTCCGAAAAAAATTCCCACCCCTCGATTACCCACATTTGTCGAGGTCTTTCAGAAGAAAGTCCCTTTTTTTATCCCGGTCGCCCTTTTCCCCCTGCTCTTCCCCCCAACCACGAGTTCACCCCTTTCCGTCCCCCTGCTGGCCTGCCGTCGTGTCCCCTCTCTCCGATCTTTTTTTTTTTCCCCCTTCCTCCCAAGAAACTTCCTACGCGCACGCCTCCTCCCTTCGATTTCGGGCTGCCGTACGTTTCGGCGCGACGCCCTTTTTCAGCCCTCCGGCCCTTTCTTTGCGAGGAAGAGCTCTCCCCCCGAGATCCCGCGAAAACGCCTTCAATAAAGGCGCACCCCCTTCCTCCGCCGCGTCTTTTTTTCTCCAACCTCCGTATCCTTCTTATCCTCTTTCTTGTGCATGAAGTATCTTTTCGGCTCTGCCCCCCCCTTCGCTGAATTTTGTCCTTGCGGCCAGAACCCCCCTGTTTCCCAACTCCATCTTTCCCGTTGTTGTTGTTTTCTCTCTTTTTCCCTCCCCTCTTTTCTGGCTCTCACCCTTTTCTCTTCCAGTGTCCCAGGCAGCCCTAGTCCAGGACAGGATCTTCTTTCCCATTACTCTTTCCCTTTCGAGTCCCCTCTGGTGAGATGGATTTCCCCCTTGCGGTTTCGCGGTCTCCTGCCATGGGCCTCCCCCTGTCCCCCTCCTTCTGCGGGTCGCAAGGATTTCTCCCGAGCCCTGGGAGTCGCTCCGCTAGTCGAAGTAAGGAGGCCTTTTTTTGAGAATGTCCCCAATCTGGGATTGAGAGTTGAAAGCAGTACCTGGATAATTGAAGAACACCCCCCTCTCTTTCATATTCGTCAGACTCCCCTCCCTGTTTCAGGCAGATCTTCCTCCCTTTGGGTGTTTTTTGTGGTTTTTTTTTTTCCCCCCTTCTCTGGAACCCCCTTTCCCCTTGATAAACTTTTGATGGGCTGCCTTGCGACCCAGTGCATAGCAGGTCCTCCCCTTTTTTCTTTCCCTCGTGAAGAACTTTTCCCCCCCCCCCCTTTTTCCGTGCGCAGCCAGATGGCTGTTTTTGTCTTTATGCACCGCTCACGCCGCGGATGGGATCTCCTCCCAAAGACCCCCTTCCCGAGCGTAAAAACCTGTCCATCGACTGTTGTTAGAAGAGTCAGTACAAAAGATGCGTATTACCTTCTCTCTTACTCTAGGTTTTCTTTTTTAACCCTCCTCGAAGCGGGTGCAGATACTTTTTTACTAATGAAGAAAGACGGTTTCAAAAAAATCATTTTTCTTCTCTATTCAGTCCACTTCTCTGGGTTTGGAAATTCCCCTGCCTTTTCCCCCCCCCCCCTGGTTGAGCATAAGAAGTGCCCATTTTCGGTTGCCTTTCCCCCTCTGGATCTTTTTCTCCTTCTCAGTGACCCCTGGTCCAATCAAAGACCGGGGACCTGCCACGCCCTTTTTCCTCCGTCGGGACACCTTCCAGAAGAACCCCCCGCGACACAGCTTACTGGGTTCCCCTGCAAAAAATGGAGACTTCCTTCGGTCCCCCTCCTTTTTATGTCGCTCCCCTTTCCCCCGTTTTGAGGAAACATTAACGTTTCCCTTGAGAGGGAGATTCTCCTTCCCAGGGGGCGACCACAAATTCTTTTTTTTTCCCCTCTCCTTTGAGGAACTGACCCGGAAACCCCCCGTACGCATATTCCTGTGCTTAACGAAACCTCGGGCAAGCTCTTTCCTAGTATACTTCGGCTCGGTGTGACCCTGCTTCAGGACTTTTAAGTGTAAGGAAAGATGTCCTCTCGCAGCAGGCCTTTTCTGACTAGAGTAGCCGTTTCTTTCTCCCCCGGCGGAAAAATTACATTTCCCCCTACTTAAGGAGGCTCCCTTTGCCCCTTTTTAGTAGCGGGCCGTCTTCTCCTTCCGTCCCCCCCCCCCTATTTTTCTTCCGGAATCTCGCCGCTCTCCCACACAGTGGCCACCCCCTTTTTTTCCGCGCACGCCTCGAATCTTCCTTTTTTCACTGACGACCCCCTGGTCTTTCCTTGTACCCTCACATGGCGGTTTCTGAACGGCCCCCGCCCCTCCCCCCCCCCTTCTGGAACTCTTCGTTTTCTCTTTTCCCCCTTGATTCGGATTCTTCCCCTCACCGGAACAGATGGACGCCCCCTGACGGAAATGGTTTCCTGCTTGGGGGAAGCGGCAAATGGGATTTTTCAAGACCCCCCATCAGAGAAGGCCGTGAGAAATCCCCTTTGCTTAAAAAGCTGGCTGTTTTTTTTTCCATTCCGTGGTGGCATCACTTTTTCTTTCCATGACGATTTCCTATGTCAAATTTTCCAATACGGCGCTCGCCTCCGCTGGACTCACGTTCCTGAAGCTCCAATCCTCTTGCAAGATGGCAGCCGCAGAAGAAAATGCTTCCTGCCGAGAAGGCCTCTCCTCGCCACTCGATGCCCCTCCCCAGAGTGGCTGTGAAGAGATTAACGTCCCTTTGGTTAGCCTTTGCTCTTTTCTTACGGACCTTGTTCCCCAACTTTAAGTTTTGCAAGAGAGTCGGGGGGTACCCCCCTTCCACTTGAGTTTTTTTTTTTGGGTAACCTTTTTTGTAGAACTAGGGGGTTGTTTTTCTTTTTATAACCCCCTTTAGGAATCCACCTTTTTCCGTTAATGCTGAATTTTGCCCCCCTTCCCTTGTTGGCTCCTTCCCCCCCAGTTTCAGAAATTCCACCCCGTGAGCAAGCGCCCTTTTTGAGTTGCAACCCCTTCCCCCGGTTACCTTTCTTTACGTTGATTTTTTGGGCCAACTTCCCTCACGAGGTGTCCTCCCCCCACCCCCTTACTTTCGAGTTTTTTTCCCCTGTACGCCCGGGCCCAATCGCAACTTTCCTCCCCCCCCCCAAACTTTCTTCTTTCCTTTGGCCGTGGACCCCCTTTTTCCTTTTCGCGCTCCTCTTCTTCCGGCCTTCTTCCGTTCTGATAGCCCGTCTTTTTTTTTTTACCAAGCCAATTCCCTCATGGGTGCTTCCTCTGAGGGCGCTTTTTTTTTTGAGATTTTTTTCTCTCCCACTAATGGAAAAAAACGCTCCCCAGGGTTTGGCGGTCTCCTTTTGTCCTTCCCCCCCTTCTCTTTGCTTTCCCAGCAGTGTCCCCCCCCCGTCCCTTTTTTTGAAAATAAAGGAACCTGTCCGGATTGATTGAACTCCTTGTTTCTTTTCCCCTTTTTTTCCCGGCTCCAACCTTGCCCCTTTCCCCTTACAGGTCAGTCGCTCTTCCGGTTTTTTTCCGTTTACCCCATTCGAGTAAGTTCTCCCCCCCCCGAGGCACCAAAACACCCTTTTCGGAACCACGCCCTCTAACCCTGAAAATTAATTTCCTTTACCTTCGGTCCGGCCGTTATAATCAGAGTTCCCCTGCTTCCAACTCCCCCCTCTTAGGAATCGTAGATTTCTCGCCTTAAGCCTTACTACGTCTTTCTTGTCTTCAAAGAGTGACTTGTAGGCCCTTTTTTCGAGCGCCTGATCTGAAGTCCAATTGAACAGCCTTTTTTTTTTTTTTCTTTTTTTTTCATTGCTGACAACTGAGTGACCCCGCAAGATTCAAGCCAGTCCTTTTCTTTCTCTTTCTTTTTTTGGCTCGAGGGCTCCTTCCTTCTTGAAACGCCTCGAAACCATTTTTTCTCGGCGGTCCCTTTCCTCTTTCTGCAGCGCTTCTTTGTCCTTTCCCCCTCCGCTCATGGAAACTGGATTTTTTTCACGGGGGCGCCGCCGCTTTAGTGTACCGGTCTTACCTCAGGCCTTTTCCCCCGTGCCGCGCGGTTCAATGCGTTCCTCGCCCCCCTGTCCCTTTTTCGTCGAAATTAGAGGAGGATTCCCTTCCTCCCACGCCGGCTCCATGTGGAATTGATTCCAGGAAGCCTTTTTTTCCCTAGGGACTGCTAAGGATTTAACCTCCTTGCCGAGTACTCCGGATTACGTCTCTTCCCCCCTGCGTGCCCCTGCTCGCTTTTTTCCCACCTTTTTTCGTTACATTGACGCGGAATCAGTCTGGGCCGTTTTTCCCCAAGAGGCCGCGCCCCCTCCCCCCTCCTCTTCTTCCGCCACCGGTGTTCCCCTTCGATCGAAGGTGATGTTTGCCGTCTTAGTTCCGAGGCTTTTTTTTCTGCGCGGCTTGTGTCTCGGTGCGCAGCCTCCCCTTCCTTGCCCACGTACTCCGGTGAAGGCCGTTCGTCCCATTTCCCAGAACTGTTTGCCTCCCCCGGTCTCCAGTTTGTTTTTTTTTCCTCGTTGATTCCCGAACCACCCTCTTTTCCGCCCTGCTTGTGAAAGTGCGTTCCACCTTGTCCTTCGTGATTGGTGTTCCTCTTCTGTCTTAGCGAGCGGCACGGCAAAACCTCCGAAACTGTTTTTAGGCCTTTTAAAGATTCGGCTCATGTTCTTCCCTTTTATTCGTATTGGACTTGAAGGAGAGTACCCTTTAGTGTTGAGCGGCTACTTTTTTTTTTTTTTCGAGGTCACTCCCCTCCGGGAGATTCCTTCCATTGACCCGAGATCCGTCGGTCTAGGCCCCTCCTTGGTTACTCCTTCTGCTGCTCCCCGGACGCATTGATGCGTCCCCCCTTCCCCGCGCTGAATAGTGGTTACTTTGGCTTCTCACAGGGGGCGGCATTTCCTTTTTTTCGCAAAAGAGCATCGGTTTCTCACAAGACCAGTTTCTGTCCACCGGCCCCCCGGGCCTTGAGTGGGAAACCCTTTTTCCCGTTTTCTCCGGTACGCAATTCAAGACTGCAAGGCCCCTCCCTCGCGACAGAGTCCCTTTCCACCCCCCTTCTGGGATACACGGTTTTTTTTTTGGCTTTTCAAAAAAGAGTTCCCTACTGAGCCTCCCCCAAAGGTTTTTTCCTGGTCGTGGCGGATTCTATTCACGATGGTGCTGCCCCGGAGTCCGCAAAAGTCCCTTGTTCTTATTGTAGTGTCAGGCTCCAGGCGAGAAGGGAAGCCTCCTAAGCCGAGGTTTTTCCGCGGAGCGACTCCCTTTTCCCGGTCGCTTCTAATCCTTGCGAGCCTTTCTGGGAGCAATGCTGATCCTCCCCTCTTCAGCGATTCGAGGCAATCCCTTCCCCCCCCTTGTCGGAATGCGTCCCCCCTCCCTAAAGTGGCATACGCTGTACTAGAGAAACCAAGGGTCCCTTTTGAGTGGCACAATCGAGGTTTTCCGCACACAGAATCTTTCCGTTTTTTTTTTTCTTCTCCTCGTTTGTTCTGTTTTTTTTTTAGATTTCCGCCCTTCTTGTTTCTGTTTTACTGTGGCCGCAAGGAGCGCCCTCTTACGGGTTTCCCCAGGACCAGCCTCTCCTCACGTCGTTTGAAAAATCTTCGGGCGCTTCGATTTTTTTTCTGCCCTGGATCCTCCTCGATTTGACTTTTTCTTCAGCCAAAGTGCGACCTTCCTGACGGCTTCTCCCTTTCCTTCGCTTCCAGCCTTCATAAATGAAGGCCATGGGACGGGAAGAATAGGATTTTTTTCTTCACGGACCTGCCTTTCTGGAGCATGCGAAACTTTTCGTTTTGAAGGCTGTTCTTGTAGGATCCTTTTTCCCCTCCTCGGAAGAGTTTGTTCTCCGCAGTGAAGGAAGGAACCTTCCCCCCCCTTAGGATAAGTATTGTGTTGGAAAAGCGTTTTTTTTTCCCCCCAGTCAAGGGATCCAAGCAGTTAATTGCTGCTGCTCATTTTTTCTGGACGACCAAATTCGTTAAGTTTCATAAGAAATTGTTGAGAACGATTTCTCCAAAAAAGGCCTTTTTCCTTTTTCTCGGCGCTGTTCACTTTCTATTCCTTTTCTTATCCCCCTCCCCCGGCCCCTGGGGCGGCACGTTCCAGTAAAGCCCCCCCCTTCCCCCCTCCCGCGCTTTTCCCCCCCCGTGACCCGGAGTTTTACTTAGCGCACGATGGAGTACCATCTGACGCTCGGCTTCTTTCCTTCGGGTTCTGTAAAACCTTCTTCCCCTCTAGCGTTTCTTGCGCTATACACGCGAAAACTGACGCCCTTGTTTTTGTTATGAAAACCTTAAGGATATAAATTTTTTTTCCTCGGGGTGGAAATCACCTGTTTCTTCTCCTCCGCAATTTTTTGTTCGCTCCTGCCGATGCCATTTCAAGTTTGAGGTTTTTCCGCGCCTTCCTTTTCTCCTCTTACGACGATGGGGTGGGATACATCGGGAGGCCCCCCCCCCCTTTACGCACTTCCCCCCCCCTGAGGATTCTTTCCCAGGGCCTCACTGTGGTTACTTTCCCCAGAGGAAGGATTCTGGGGTCTTTCCCAAATGGAGACGGCAGCCCCTTTCCCCATCAGTTTTCTTTTTGGCTCACTTGTGCCTTGCCGGAGGCTTCTTCCCCCTTAACCACGTTTTTTCGGGAGTGCTTCTTTTTTTGGCGGACACATCCGTTTCTGGTGCGCTCGGAACCTCCTGTTTTGCGTCCCCCCTCCCCCCCCCTGGCTTTTCGTCGAGCGTACGCAAAAGTTTCGGGCAGACAGATCGATTTTCTTCCCCGGATCCCCGTTCCGCCCTCTTGTTTTCTCGATTTCCTGTCAATCGGCCCGATGGAATTGTTTCCGACGGAAGCGGAAAGCCCCTTCGTTAGCGGTTTTCCTGCACCCTAAGAGGCACCCTCCCTTCTAATATCCGGTCTTCCTTTCCTTGCTGCGGAGTTCCCGGAGCCCTGCGGCTCGCGTTCCTCCTTTTCTCCAGCTCAATTCCTGCCTTTTTATTATGCCTGGAAATCTCGAATTTCCCCGCCACGTTGAGAGAGCCCTCTCGCCCCTTCTCCGCGCTCTTCCCCTTTTTTCCCATCCAACCCGGTTCAGGAAAGGTACCCTTCTGGTTTCTGAACGGCGGCGTCCTTTTCAAACACGGCTGGACCCTTTTCTCCAGTTCCTTTCTTTTGTCTTTTTACTCGATCCTCCCGCGAACAGAGGGTTTTTTTTTTCAAAGAAGATATTGATTTCAGGAAAAGTCTTTGGTTTTCCCTTCCGGTTTTCGAGCTCCTTCGACTCAACTACGCCCCGGCTCCCTTTCTCAGACACATTCTTCTTTACACCCTCTGGTTTTTCCTCACCTAATTCGGTCTATCATGACAGATGTCCAACAGAAGCGGTTCAAAAGACTTCATATCCTTCCCTTTTCCCCAACGCCCCTCTTTCCTATATTGTGACCTGAAGTCCCAGGTTGAAGAAAGAACGGAAGCGTTAGCCTTTTCCTGCCCTATTCCTTGTTCGCCCCACCTTACCGCCCTCAGATGCTTCAGTGGCGGGCAATCCACGGGCAAACCCCGGTCTCCTCTTTTTTTTGACGTTTACCTTTTCATCCTCTAGCCCCCCCTTCCTAGCTTAAACGAGTTGTGTGGTTTCTCCCCCCTTCTGTTGGTAGCCTTCCTCTCAGTTAAAAGTTAGCTTCCTTTCCCAGGCTCCCTCGCCACTGCCTCGTATGCATTGTTTTTGCCAGTCCACAAGTTTTCCCCCCCCCCCCCATCCGTCTTCCTACCTCGCACGCCCGCTTTTTGCCCCAAAAACGTCCCCTTGCTGGGGACTCCCCCCCTCTCTTTGCAGCCACCCGCTTGCCTCACCCACCCCGCGAGCTCTCCGATCTTGAAGAGTGTTTCCTTTCCTTTTTTTTTCGCGACGGCCATCTCCAGCTCCCTTGCAAAAAAGCGACCCGGGCGTGGATTTTTTCCTTTCAGCCCCACCCCCCCGCCCCTCCCGGGCGCGCGGATCCTCATCTTTTTCTGACGAGATCGAGCCCGCGTTCCCCCCCCACGGCCAACTTCCACAGTTTTTCTTCCCTTCCGAGTGGCCCTCTTTGCCTTTTTTCCCCCACGTGTGTAGATACTATATACAGCTGTTCACCCGCTACATCTTCCCCCTTTGGTTTTAACCGCTGGACTTCTTACCAGCCTTGCACTTTCCCCCCCCTTGACGTTTTGCAACTCCAATTTTTCTGTTTTTGAAGCGGATAGGAGGTCTTCCCCTGATGGCTTTTTCCAAAAAGGGACTCCTCCCCATTCCTACAGACTCCCTCTTGATTACGCGGCCCCCCGGTTACCCAATTAGAGTCTTTTTTCCACCCGAGGACACCCAACAACCCAAAAGAAGCTCCATTTTTCCCTGCAAATTACCCTTCCTTTTCCATCCCCTCGTACCCCCCCCTTTTTGCAGTTATACTTCCCCCCCTTCTTCAATGTTCCACAAGAAGCCTTAGGGAGAGCCGTTTTCCCCCCTTGCCAGTTCTTCACCTTTTTTATCATTCCCTCCCTGGGATACCCCCCTCTCTTCGGCAGAGAGTTTGTTTTCCGGATTGGAAAATTTTTCCTTTTTCCAATAGTGGTTTCATTCCCCTCCTGGTTCCCCTTTCCAACAGAAAGCTTTTCCCTCCCCCTTCCTTTCGTTTAGGAGGGAGACGGCCCCAGAGGAGATTCGATCTTTTCCTTTGGAGAATTGCCCTTATGCACCCATTTTAAGTCCCCTTCCCCTGAGGCGGTACCATCATGTTTCGCTGTGAAGAGCAACCTCCATGAAATGTAGCGAATCTTCCCCTTTTTTTTGTCTTTCGGCTCCTCCCCTCCCCCAGTTTCCCCTTTTGTTGTACCGGTCCGGAAACAGTTGCCAGTTGAAGCGGCCCCTTTCTTCCCCCGATGAGCGCTCGACCCCTTGGGTTTCCCTATATTCGAGTCTCTTTTTTCCAGGAATTACAGACGATTTTGAGCTGCGATTCCCTAGCCGCACGTTTCCGTCTCTTTTCGTATTCCCTTCTTAAAACTTTTTTATCGCCGGAGGTGGCCGCCCCTTTTCTAAGAGATGTCAGTATCCTTCCCCGCTGCTCGGATTCCATTCCCCCCGGACTTAGATGGACGGTCTCCCCGCCTCCGCCCTTGAAACACCGTCCTCCCCCCAACTTAGCTTTTTAAACATCCCTGCCCGCCACCGGTGAGTACGGTATCGACGAACCACTGCGAAGGTTATTTTCACGCAAAAATTTTCCCCCCCTCCGAGAGCAGTGAGAGGAGGTGTACTTTTTCCGAAGAATTACCAGCCCTACTTTTGTGGAAGTCCTTTTTCCTTCATGAGGGTAAAACAGCGACCCCCCTTTTCCCCGGCCTGCTTCAGTATAAAGTTTGTTAGTAAGAGGAGAGGAGTCCCTTTGCAAGTATTGATTTTTTTTTGTGAAGCTGCTTCCCCCCCTATGTCCCGTTCTCTGGTAAACAAAATAGGTGTCCGCGCAGGCAACCCCACCTCACCAAGCAACCTTTACTCCGTCCGCTTGCGGCGGAAGCATGCCAGGAGATACGCCTTTTCTATCGTAAGCATTCTTTTGAGTTGCTCCCCCCCCCCCCCTCCCTGGGCTCCCCTGTTTTTGACTTTTCTTAGCGCAACGACTCTATTGAATAATGTTAACAGAACCGTCTTCTCCAGCGTCAGACCATTTCTCTTACCGCAAAAGGGATCCCTTTTCCCCCTGTCAGGTTTCGGTAAGTATTTTTTGCCGGGCGCGTTCAGCAACATCTCCCATCCCCTTTTAAACAGCGCCCTTCTGTCCCCCGGGAAACTTTGGAAATAGTAGAAACAATTTTTCCCTTCAAGAGGGTCCCCCCAATTTCCCCTCCCTCAGTCCGAATATTCTCCCAGCAGAACGTAAAGGCTTGATCCCGGTTTTTCCTTTCGGAGAGAAACCCCTCACTGAGCATTCTTCGCCACCTTTCCGTGGCGTCTGAGCCTTTTCCTCTCGTTTGGTGCTGCACTTCTCCTCCCCTTTGACGGGCTTAAAATCCTCTTCCTGATAAAGCGAGTAGAGCAATTTCACCGAGGATGAATCGCGGAGTCTGCTTTTTTTCATTGCCACTTTCTTATTAATTGCGATCGTCCCCCTTTTTCCCCCGCGACTGGAGCTTCCCCCAAAGCCTTCAGAGATTAGATCCCTTCTTCGAAGCATACTCCCCCCCCGGACCTTTTCCGAAACACCCCGGAGAATATCGCCTTTTTCCTTGCCGTCGAGAAAAAAGGGTGATCGGCGTGACCCTCAGAAAACAAGACTATTTTCCCCCTATCTTCCCCCCCCCCTTTTTTTTGTTGAGCTCTCTCCCCTCTCGGGGTTGCTGATACCGACCTTCCTGCAGCTACAGTGCATTCCCTCTAAGGCACCCAGTTCATCCCCCCTCCCTTTCCTGTTTGTTTTTTTTTCCTCGTTTGGTTGAATTAGCGCTTCGAAGAAGGTTCTTGCTTGCCTAGAAAGCTTCCTTCCTTGTTAGTTTCCCGGCAATGTTCTCCTTCCCGCTGTCCCTTTCGTCTCGCCCAGGATCCCCTTTCGTGCGAAGGAAGGCATGGAGTCGTCCCCAGCATAGGAGAGAACGTCCTTCCTTCGACAGCTTGGACCCCCCAATAAGGTGCATGACTAGTCAATGTTCTTCCTTTCCTCACCCCTTCCGAACTCGACAGTTGTAGAGAAGACGAATTTTTTTCTATCGTCGTCTCCCCATCTCCCCTGCACGCATTTCCTTTTGAAGAGGCTCCTTTTCAGCGCTTCGGGAAACAGGTTGCCTTTCTCCAGCATCCCTCTTCCGCGTTTTTTTTTCCCTTGCACCCCCCCACTTTTTTTGACGTGCAGTAGCCGGTTTCCCCCCTTCCCGCAATTTTCCAACCATTCTTTGTGGCTTTTTTTCCCCCGTTCTGGCGATGCTCTTTTCCCCCCTCCCCTCCGCCCGGCCTTTTTCTCAAGCCAAAGAACCACTAATGAAACAAAAATGAAAAGGTTTCCCTCCCAGCTTCTTCCTTTTTCCCCTGCAATTTCCCCCCCAGTACCCCAGATGGTCTTACCTTGGATCTAGGGTATTGTAGCCCCTCCCCTTTGAAGCTTGGTACTGAGATATAAGTGCCACACTCTCCTCGGGGTATCCGGTCCAAACTCTGCCCCCCCAGTCAAAAGGAGATCTCCTTTTTCCCTCCCCCCCCCGGCAGTCACGCAAGCGGTTTCCCGCAGATGCCCAGTTTTTTTCAGTTTGGCTGTCGGACGTGAACCCCGCTTGGACCAATCCCTCCCGTTCCCGTTCTTCCGAGCACTTTCACGACAACTCCCTCCCCCCTCCTGGACGCATCGGGTGGGTGTTGCGGGGAACGTTTGTCCCCTCCACCGCCCAGTCCCCCCTTTTTTTTTCTTCCTGTAGGCTTGTCTCCCGCGTTCTGGATGTACCGGTGGTTCCTATTCCACC
>Ga0179593_1601519_pt1 | contig 13238 bp, 26 predicted proteins | sample CZODoug2_1_08_16_FD_185931 | JGI IMG/M metagenome (GOLD analysis project Ga0179593, IMG submission 185931) | Vadose zone soil fungal communities from Angelo Coast Range Reserve, California, USA - CZODoug2_1_08_16fungal (PacBio error correction) | ecosystem: Environmental > Terrestrial > Soil >... | reverse complement strand
TGCCCTCTCTTTCCTTCCTTTTTCCCCCTTCTACCGTCACTCTCGAAGGCTTTTCCCCCTTCTTTCCTGCTCTTTTCATGCCTCCGCCGAAACGACACGGATCTTTCCCTTGCTCGCACAGCCACGACCTCGTCATGCATTCCCCTTTTTTTCTTTCATATCCAGAAAGGAGTAATCGCTTTTTTCCCCCCTCTCCTATACATTGGAGCGGCGGTCGTGCGCAAAAAATACAGACTTCCCTCGGTGGCAAGGAACGAAAGTTTTTCTTTTTTTTTTTTTGCCCCTGTGCGCGCAACAGAGCACTTCTCCTTTCCCCTGCAGGCGGGTGAAGTAGGTCGGCTCTCCCTCCCTTTTTTTTTTCTCGGTTCTGTGAGGAATATGGCCTTTTTTCCCCCTATATCGAATGAGCCGTGTAGGTGCCCTTTTTCCCGATGCTTGCGCATGATGTCATAAAGGTCCCCGCCCTTACCCCCCCCTTTCCCTTTTTTTTCGCCTTGGAAAAGGCCTTGGGGTCTCCCCTTTTTTTTTCCCCCCGGTACAGTTACTGAAAACCCGCCTTTTTTTTCAACCGGTCTGACCTAGTAGATCCAGCACACACTTTCTTTTTTGTGGTCGGTAGAACAGACGTCCCCCCTGTCCTTCCCGCAGGTATTAAGGATAGGATGATTTTCCCCTTTCTTTTTCTACATTGACCCATAATGTTTTTTTCCTCCTTCTATCCGATGAGAGAGAAGCTTGGACCTTCTAGCTTCTTTTTCGCATTTCATTGGTCCTGCCCTTTTAGTGTGCGAAGCTGCTCTTTTCCCCCGGCTTCGGATATACGGTTGTACTTTCTTTCCCCTGCGGAAATTATCCATTCTTTTCCACAACATAGATGCCCACCCTCCCTCGTGATAGACGACCCTCTTTCCCTTTTCTTCGTCACTTCCCCGATTTTTCCCTTCCCCCTTTTCAGGAGCCCAAAGCAATGAACCTCTCCTTTTTTCTTTTTTTTCCTTCGCACGCGTTCAGGAGGACGGCATCACTCCTCTCGGAAAATTCGTATTTTGAGTTTTTTCGGGTGCGACAAGTCGCCTCCTCCCCTAACTTCATGAATTAGGAGGCGCCCTCCTTCTTCCGGGGTGGGCGTAACCTCCTTTTCCCATAACCGGGGCGGGTAATCCACGTACTCCTTTTTTTCCTTTTGCGTTGATGGCGAGAACACAAACGCCTCGATGGGTGCGACCTTCCTCCCCTCCCCGGAAACTTACTTGCACCTCCCTCCCTTTGCCTGGCGGAGTAGGAAATGCGCTTTTTTTCTTTCTGGCCATGCGTAACAACATCATGATTTGGTGTCCCCCCCCCCCCTTTCTTTTTGCGACAGCCCCCTCGAGCAAGCCTCGTTCCACTGTCCCCTCCCCCCCTCCATTTTTTTACCTGAGCGGGAGGCCTCTCCCCTTTCCCCTTCCATTAGGGGGAGTCCAAAAAACTCGTCCCCTTTCTCCTTCCGTTTTTTTTTTAGCGATAAAAACGTCGTTTTTTTCCTCCTCACCCTCTTCCCCTTCGGCGTAGGATTAAATGGACCCCCCTTTTTTTTTGGAAAAGCCATGGTCCCACCCCTTTTTTTTCGCCAGCGCGGCCGCGCCTTTTTTTTCTTTTGCGCATGCGGCACCGGCTTCCTCCTGAAAATGACCCGGGCTCGAGGCTCGCACTTCCTTTGCCGATTTGGCCCATCGTGTGCCACGTCAATTCCCCTTCCCCCTTTTTTCCCTCCCCCCACCGTTCGTATTTGGGTCCGGAAAGCATCTGGTGCTTTTCCCTCCGAGATGTAGAGGACTTTTCATACACGGCCTTTTTTCCCCCCCCCTTTTTTTCTTTGCATAGAGGGGTGCGCCCTTCTTTTCCCTTTGAAAAAAACTGTGTCACCTCCCCCCCCAACGGGATGGGGACTATCGTAACCTATGTGTGGTACTTCTCTTCTTTTTTTTTCGGGAACCCCCGATTAAAAGGTCTTCTTCCTCTCTATCACGTGGCTGAGGATGAGGTTTACACACGGTTTCCTCCCTTCTTTTGTCTGGTTTGGAGGTGCTATTTTTTTCCCCTCCCCCCTCCCCTTCTCCTAAGGTCTTTGGGCACGCCTGGCGAGAACTCCTTTCCCCCCCCCTTTTTTTGCGTCTTCGAGCCCAGTTCCAATAGTTCTTCTAAAAAATCGAAATGGATAATTACCTTCGATTTCCTTCCCCCCCTTTTTCCTCCAAATCCTGCCTTTTTACCGCATGTTCACGCTTCTTTTCTTCCCTTTTTTTTCCCTGTGCCCGGGCGTTTCGACAAAGCGTTTTTTCTTTCTGCGTGAGAAGGAATCCGTGTTCCCCTTCCTTTCGGACCGTCTCAGGCGCACTATCCCCCTTCCTTCCCCCCCCCCTACAGTCAGGAGAACGGATGATGGCGCTTTTACCCCCTTTTTCTTTGGGGCGTTGACGCTAGATTCCCCGAGGCCTGCCCCCTTCCTTTTTTGTGTTTGTTCACCATATCTCTTTTTCTTTTTTTTTGTCGAGGGAGGATCCATTGCTTTGAGATACAGTAAACGCCCCCTTTTTTGCCCTTCTGCAGCGCCAGCGCAGCGTTCCTTTCTCTCTTAACTTTTCGTGGTGGACCTTTTTCCTCTTTTTTCTTTTCTTTTTTCTTAACTCTTCGAACCAGCGCGTTTTCCATCTTCTGCCGGCGGCGAACCGCCGTGGCACCCCCTTTTTTTTTTTTTTTTTCTTTCGTAGTCCGGGAACTCACTTGTCCAGTCCCGGAATGGCAGATCCTTTTCCGACTCCGAGTTCCCCCCCGGTAACATCAATGGCAGATTTTCAATCTTTCCCCTTCCTTTGCTCGAGAGCACCATGGTCTTCCTTTTTTCTTTTCAGGGGGAGGAGAGTTAATAGTCCCACGTCCCTTTCTTTTCGAAAAAACTTCTGGTCGGATCGCGGCCACCCTCCCCCCCCCCCCCCCCCTCCTGCTTATATAGAACCGGGAATTTTTTTTTGCTCGATGGATATCTAGTCCCTGTTTCCCCTTTTTTTTTTCGGATTTCGCGAACCGGCAATGACTTTCCTTCCTAATATTTCCCAATCCGTGGTAGGGCATTTTTTTTTTTACAGTTTCCCGGAGAAGTCCAACCCTTCCCCTTCCCCCCTCGGATGCCGTGCCCCCCCCCCCCCCCTTCGTTGTATGGAACGTCGCTTCCCCCATGATGCTTTTCGGAACCCCCAAATCTCCCTTCTCCCTCTCCACGTATTGGGATGGACTTTTTCTCACAGATTTGGCAAACAAGGCCGTCCACCCCAAAATTATTTTTTTTTTTTCGCCCACCGAGAAGGGTCATTTTTCCCTTTCCCCCCATTTTCGGGTTTTTAGTTTTTCCCCCTGGCGATTTTTTCTTCCGGTACCTTCTTTTCTTCACGGAAAGTTTGTTGGTAATGGTTTTGTGGCAGCATTTATTCTGGTCCTTTCCCCCCCTCCGATGTAATAGGGTTTTTTTTCCCCCCTCTTCATGCAAAGACGTTTATCGTGTCCCCCCCCCTCTCGGCCTCTTTTTGGAATCCCCGCTTTCTCTCCCCCAAAAAACAAAAAAAAAAAAACCCTTTTTTTCCCTCTGAGGAAGCACGTGCTTTCCCCTTTTTCATCTAATAATTCTGGGAAGAGGCCTTTTGCGTTTTTCTTTTTCCTTTAATTTTCGCACCCCCCCTCCCTCCCAAATAAATGAGGGGGGAAGGGCCCTCTTTTCCCTCCCCCTAGGCCCCACCGCGCATTTTTCCGACGCCGCCAGTCAAAACGGGGGGGGTGCCCTTTTTTTTTTTTCAATTTCCGTTACTGGTGTTCTATTCTCCTCCCCCTTTTTCTTACCCTGTTTGAAGCGCGGTAGTGGGGTTTTTTTTTGACCGACAACCGAGTTTTCGGGGATTACCGAACCTGGTTTTTCTTCTCCGTTTACGCCCAAAACCCGGAAGTGTTTCCCCCTCCGGCGCAGCGAAAGGCCTGTCCCCTCCTTCTTCGCCCTTGTCCCGAGGCTGAGGGACCCTGGCCGGAGCGGGGATTTCCAAAACTTTTTTTTTTTTACCGATCAAACTCGTGTTCCTCCTTTCCCCCCGAATCGGTCCATGCCCGGATTCAGTGCGTATACGGGTTACTTTTCCCCCTTCTCCGTGATTCGAGGAGGCTTATTCCCTTTCTTTTTTCTTGCAGACGATTGTTGGTTTACTTCCCATGTCTCTTAAATGTTTTCTTTTTTCTTTTCCTCTCCCGAAAGTTAAAAAAGGTTTTTTTTCCCGGCGTGGCCCATCCCCCCACCCCTACAGCTTAGAGAACTTTTCTTTCTTCTTCATCCCACTCCGAGGATTGTGTTAAGTGTTTCTTCCCGGATCGAATGAATGATGATTCGAGTCCCCTCTTCTTTTCTTTCCAATGATCGCCGGTTACTTTTTTTTCCCTTTTCTTACTTAAATTAACCTGCTTTTTAGATGGGTCTTTTTTTTTCCTTTCCTTCTGCAAGGCTTTGTTTTTCTTGATGACGACTTCCCCCGGGTTCCGCGTTGCGGTGAGAGGCGGCTTTTTTTTTTTTTTTTTTGTCCTTGGTCAAGCGAAGGACCATCTTTTTCCTTTCGTGGGCCAATGGATAACCCCCTTTTCCTTCTTTTTGAGGACCATGAGCCTTTTGCGGCGTCGCGCACGCCGCACCTAACACGGGCCGCCTCCCTCCTTTTTTCGTCTGGCGGCGGCGTTATTTTCCCTTTTCCCTCTTCTCGACGAAAAACGATGATCCTCTTTTCCCGGGGCCGACTTTAAAGGGCACCCGCTTCCACCTTGCCATTGAGTTCTCCCGTTCTTTTTTTAGTTGCCTGAATAGAACCCATAAGCTTCTTTCTTCTCGTCGAGAGAGGTTCTTCCTTCCTCCGCGCATTTTCCGCCCTGTCCTTTTTTTTTCTTCCCGATGGACCCTTCTACGGATTTGTCCTTTCTTGCATACGAGGGCGTGCTGTGGCGCACTCCGGCGCGAGGGCCGTTTGGTTCGTTTTTTTTTTTTTTTTTTTTTTTCCCCTGTGCCTCGGGAAGATACATTGTACCTCTTTTTCTGCCACGCTGAAAATAGAGCGTCATTCTCTCCTTCTTTTTTCCCCCCCTTTTGTTGTTTCGATCGATGGGCCGCTCGATTTCAATCTTTTTTCTTCAATTTTCTCGGAAGGCTTCAATTGTATCGGCGAGGCCACCTGACCCTCTTCCCCGAACCACCGGATAGAGCTAAGTCTTCTCCTTTTTTTCCCGGACCTCTTTCGTGAAGCACCTGTCCTTTTTTTTTCTTCCCTCTGCTTTCCCTTACAGCGCGATAATGCGTGCGGCCCCTTTTTCCCCCCCCCATACAGGACGAATAATCTTCCGGATTTTTTCCTTGCTAGGCGATGCCGCGCGCTCCCTTTCCTTTTCGGTGAAGTGAACAATGAGGGCCTTTTTCCCTAGGCGGCGATGAGTAGAGTTCCCTTTTTTCGAGTGTCCTATGCAGTTCCTGCCGCCAGGGCGAGTATCGAATTTTCCCCTTTTTTTTTTTTTTTTTCTGCGTGAGCGACTCCTCTTTCTCTTGCTGTTGCATGAGTTTCCCCCCTTCCCCTTCACGGGAATGGGTAGCCAAATTTTCCCCCCTTCCGTACAGATGGTCGGAATTGAACCCCGTACCTTTTTCCCTCTTCCTTGAGCACCAGAGGAACCCGTCTTTTCCCCTTTTTAAGCACACGGAAGACGTGAAGCTTCGCCCTTTCTTTTTTCCTGTATTCCGGCTCGGAGGAGATTCCCCTGATTCCCTTTTTTCCTTCATTTGTTGTCTCGATCAGCATTGCCCTTTTTTTTTCCCGAATCGACGGATTGAACAAATCCCTTTCCCTTTCTTTTCGGATTAATGGCCCTGTCACTTCCTTCCCTTTCCTCTGAGGTCCTTTGTGATGGGCACGGTCCTTCCTGTTTTTGACTTCGGGATCGACAATGCACGACCCATCCCTGGGCGTAAAAACCACATTTCTCTCCCCCCAGACTTGATAGGGCCGCCCTTTCTTTTCTCCTCTTCCATTACAGGCATACGAAAGCGCCAGGCTTTCTTCGGTGCCGAGTTGGAGAAGGGGGGGCGTTCACTGATTTTTCCTTTTTTTCCTTAAAGACCTGCAAAGGCGAGTTCGGAGCTCTGTTTTTTTCCCTTTCTCTCTACTTTTCATTTGCCTTAGGACGCCGAGTAGTCCATTTTTTTTTTTCCCCACCGGAGAAAATAGCCCGGCCCCCCCCTACCCCCCCCCTTCGGTCACAAGTACTCCGTTGTCTTCTCTGTTGATGCGCGACAAACACGCCGCTCTTTTTTTTCCCCCTTCGCCCCCCCCAGTAACGGGAAATTGGAAAGCCCCTCCCCCCTCTTCCTTCGGTTTTTACCGGCGCTGTCCGTTTTTTCTTTGCTATTGGTTCAGTCGTATGGCCATTTCGTTTTTTCCCTTTCTTCGACAGGAATTTGTGCGACCGTAAACCATTTCTGCGTCCCTCCTTTCCTATATATGGTCCGACTAAAGGGGGACCTGATTCCTTTGTTTCTTTTGCCCGCAAGAATTCGGGCCACTGTTTTTCCCTTTTTTAAGAGGACGTTTTTTCTTCCCCCCTCCCCCCACCTTATTTGCATTGCTCCATCCTTTTCCCCCCTCGTTAGATTAAATGACCTATAATTTTTTTTTTCCCAGGCCCATTCCCCCCTTTACGTTTTTCGCGAAGCGAGCCTTTTCCCCTTTCCTTTTGGGTTGGGAGGGGAATTTTTCTACCCGAATGGGTCTACAACCCTTTCTCCCAAATTCCCCAGGATCGATTCCAACTTGCTCGCTGGAAAAAATCGTGTGCCCCTCCCCCCTCCTCCCAAGGGCACGGCAGATTACCCCCCTTTTTTTTAAAAAGCATCATTGGTGCTGAGGACGATAGAGAAGGTTCCATTCCCCCCCTTCCTTTTTTTTTTCATCGCGGGGACGACGACTTTTGATTCCTTCCCTTTTTTTCCTGTTGCGAAACCATCCCTTTCCTTTTATGGGACCTATCGTACACGATGGGGGACCTGTCCTTCTTTTCCCGGTTCGGCGAAAAGCTTCCCCCCCTTTTTTCCTCTTTCCGAAGGCTTGCGCTTCGGTTCTTTTTCCCTTCCCTTCTTTGTCTTTTTTGCAGGAGATCCGACGCCGGTTTTTTTTTTGGACGCCTGGGCCGAGGAACTCCTCCCCTCTTTCTTTTCCCCCCCCCCCCCTCCATGTTGCCGCTAGAGGGGCCCCTTTTTTCACGTCGTATTGGAAAATCGCCATGGATAATAACCTCCTCTTTCCCCCATTCGGGCCCATCCGGGAAATGTACCGCATGTCCCTCCTTCCTCCTCACCCTACGACGGTGCAGGGAGTCTTTTTTTTCTCTGCGTGAGAAGGATCAGAAGCGCTGTCCGAAAGTGTTTCTCAGCGGCCTCATCGGCAAGTCACCCCTTCCCCCCTCATCTCAGCGCCGCTGCTGGCGCTTTTCTTTCCCCTTGGGCCGTTGACGTATAATACGAGCTGCTCTCTATTTCCTCCTACTAAGTTTTTTTTTCCTCCGATCCTTTTTGAGCTTTTCCTTCCTCCAAATTTGGGCAATTAAATTCTGTCGGTATAAAACAGTCCCTTCTTTTGCTCTTGAGGGATTCGGGTAGGTATAATTGCGTTTTTTCCCTTTTTTCGAATTTGAGTCTTCCCATTCCTTTAGGACCCCCTTTCCTCACGCAGCCACTGGAATTTTTTCCTCTTCCGAACCTCCCAACCCCGATTTTCTTTCGTTCTAGTCTTTTTCCCCCTTTCCCCGGTCCCGATGGCCGTTTTTTCTTGCCCTCGAGGGTTTTTGGTAATTATCCATGGCGATTTTCCACCTCCCCTCTTTTTTTTTTTTCCCACGTCTGGAAAAATGGTGCTCTTTTTTTTCTTTTCTTTCTAGCCGATTTAGGGGGTTCTTTTTTTTTTCCCAGGACCCTTCGCACCAACGGCGGCTTCTCTCCTTCCCCCCCCCTCCCCACCCCACTCAACCGAAGGCTTTCCCCGAACCGGGAGCGCAGGCCCGTTTTTCTCGATGACCGGTTTTTTTTTTTTTTTGGTTTTTTGTTGGAAAGCTTTTTCCCCCTTCCCTGCTCTTTTCAGGCCCCACCTTAGTGACGACTCTTTTTCTTTGCAGGGATGGTGCTTCCCCCCCCTGAGTCCGTCCAAAAGGTTTCCGTTTTTGAACGGCCAAAACTTTTTCTTTCCCCCTCCAGCCGTGTTATGGAAAACCGTCTCTCCTTTTTTTTTCCAACAATCCCCCCCCCCCCTCTTTCGGACCACCCCCAAAAATCTGCAACGTTCTTAAATAGACGGGGGGCCTTGGGGATGGACTTTTTGGACTTTCCCCCCTCCTTTGACCCCAGCTTAGGCAATGTTCGAGCGATTCGAAACCCCCCTTTGCATTTAGATGTTGTTGTAGTTCCCCGTCCCTTTTTTAGTTTCCTTTTTTTATCTCTTTAGGTAGGAGACGCATTCTCCTTTTTTTTTCCAAAGGGCTTTACACTTCCCTCCCTTCTCCCTTTCCCCTACGTTCCGGTTTTTTTACTCTCCAAGGCGGGAGCAAATGCCCCCCCCTTCGCGAGGATACTGTCCCCTTTCCTTTCCCCCTTATTTTGGTGCAGGCTTTTCTTTGGCGGGGCAATCGCTATCCTGTCCCTTTTTCCGTGTATAGGGTAATATAATAACTTCTTTTTCTTTTTTTTTTTTTTTCCCGGGCGAATGTTACGCCCCAATCCTTTTTTTTTTCCCCTTTCCACCCCCCCCAAATTGCAATTGAGGGTTTCTTCCTGGCCCAGACGAAAATGACCACCTTCTCCTTTTCATTTCGAAGAGCCCTCCTTTTTTTTCTTGGAGTGGCTTCAAATTTCCCCTCTTTGAGGGATTCGCCACCCCTTTTTAGTTTTTAAGCGCGGCTTGGGGTTTTATCCCACCGATTATAGACTGCCAACCCTTCTTTTTTTTCTTACGCCTGGTGTTTCTTTTTCCCTCTTTTCTTTCGGGTTAAGCCCAACCCCTCGTGGAACGAAAGCGTTTTGTTTCCATGGACAATGTGGTCACTCTTTTTCCGCCTTGTCCAAAAGTTCGCGCGAACTAGCCAGTTTTGTTCCCCCCTTCTTTTTTCCCCACACAAAATTTGTTTTTTTCCTGAACTCGTGAGATGTTGTTTTTCTACCCCCCTTTTTTTTTTTTTCCTCTTTCATTGCGCAAGCGATTAGAATGGGCGGCTTTGCTAGTTAACCCACGGGGGAATGCTCTCCTCCGATGAAAAAACGTGATCTTTCGTGGAGGATTATTTCCCCCTTTTTTTTTTTGTTCCCCCTTTTCGGCGATTTTTTTTTTTTCCCCCATGGATTTACCCTTTTCGGGTGGGGCGATACCGAATACCCTTAGTTAAAAACACCGTTCTTCTTCTCCTTCTATCTGGCCCCTCGCAGGGCTTCGCGCCATTTTTTTTTTTAATGATGCGAATCCCTCTCTTCTCTCCCCAGTTCTCTTTCGCAATTTCTTTCTTTCTTGATCGACCAATTATGGGCAATTTCTCCCCTTTTTTTTCTCGGAAATACATGAGGGGGCCCTTTTTTTTTTTGCGAACCGTCCCTTAGTGGTTGATGATGACGAGGTCAAGACCTTTCCTCCCCCTCCGGGAGGTGGTGTTTTCCTGTACCTCCTTTTTTTTTTTACCCTCTGTAATTTCCGCCCCTGGCCGGGACAAAAAAAATGGCTCCCCCCCCTCCTTTTGGGGGGACGGTTCTTTCCCTCCTTTCACGACTTGTCCCCCCCCCTCTTTCCAAGTTAGCAGCATTCTTCCCCCCTCCTTTTTTTTTTTTCTTCCGCTGCGGTTTTTTTTGAGGAAGGACCCCTTGCCTTCTTTTTCCCCCGGATGCCTCTGAGCGTTGCCATCTCCCTGTCCCCCGTTCCCCGGCCTGCGCCTTTTCCATGCGAGGGGGCGTCTTTTCTTTTGATTGCGCCATTTCCCTTTTTCCATAAGTCGATGAAGCGGTCTTTGTATTTTTTTTTTTCCCTGAGCAGACGCGCACTTCTTCTTTTTTTTTTTCAAGCCGATTACTCCTTCCCTTTTTCCCCCCTTGGGCGCAGGTGCTTGCATGCCGATTTTTTTTTTTTTTGTGCGAAGCCCGAACTCTTTCTTCCGGGCCGTTGGTTCGTGTAGGCGGGCGCCCCCTTTTTTTTCTTTTTTCTCTAAATTTTGCAAAGCCCTTCCCCCCCCGCATTGAATGAAATCTATGTCTTCTTTCTTTCCCTTGCTGTTTGTTTTTTTTGCAGCATTCATCGTTGCCATCTCCCCCTTTTTCAATGTTCGGCGAGGAAAGGAAGAGTCATCTCCTCCCTCCTTTCCCCCCCCACTTCTTCCGCGAGAGATAGGGATCTCCCCTCCCCCTTCCTGGACCCTGGCCATTCCCATCTTCTTTCCCTTTTCCAGGCGCGATAAATTGTCTCTCCTTCTCTTTTCCCCCCTCCCAAAAAATACACTCCCCCTTTTCCTTCCCGGGTAGCAGTTGCTTTTTTTCCCACGAGAACGGTCCTCATGCCCACTTCCCTTTGCGGGTGAAGTATCTTCCAGTTTTCCGGTTTCGTCGAGAATCTGCCTTTTTCCCCTCTTCCCCGCGATATCGAATGGCGCCGTTTTTTCTTTTTTTCCCGCGTTTGGCCGATCTTGCGCCTTTCTTTTCCCCCTCCTTTTGACGGGGAACTTTTTTTCCCCCCTTTCCCTTTCCTTGGCGAAAGTACAGAGGGTCAGGGCCCTTTCTTCCCCCACTCGGGCTCTCCCCCCTTTCCTTTTTTTCCCTCGTAGATCCTCCCCCCCTCCCTTTCCGGTACGCAACAGCGGTTCCTTTTCGGTTCTTCCTTCTTCTACCTTCCTTTTTTCCAGAGGCAAATTGTCCCCCCTCCTTTTTTTTCCCGCTTGGGCAAGGGGGAGACTTTCCCCCCTCTTTCCTTTCCACATTCTCCTTTCTTCTTTCTTCCCTTTCTGGCACGAAGTGCGCTTCTTTCCCTTCTGATGGGGGGCACAGGACCTTCTCCCCCCCCTTTCGGTTCGCCCCCCTTCTGACCCCTTTTTCCTTTCAAAAAACATTTCCCTTCCCCCCTTTTCTCCCCCTCCCGGTTGATAGAAGCCTCTTTCTTTTTGCGCATCCCTTTCCTCTCCCCCCCTTCGCAAATCAGGACATGACCTCTTTTTTTTTCCCCCTCTCTTTCACGGTTCAAGAGGGTCCTTTTTTTCCACTGGCTTCTTCCCACGTCCCTCTTTTTTTTTCTTTTTTACAAGGAGAAGACGCCTTCCCCCCTCGTGCCACTTTCCTTTTCTTTTCTTCCCCAAAGAGAAATCTCCTTTTCCCCCCCCCCCCCCTTCCCTTGTCAAATCAAAACGTAATAGTTGTCTTTCCTTTCTTCCCCCCCCGGCCTTTCTCTCTTTTTGCGATACGCGCACCCTTTCCCCTTTTTTCTTCCTCCCACGAAAGCGGGCATTTTTTTTTTTCTTTTCCTTATTGACCAACCTTTTTTTTTTTTAAAGTCGTATGGTCCCCCTTTTCGTCCCCCCCCTTCCTTGCTTTTTTTGCTTTCAAAGGATTTTGTGCTTCCCCCCTTCCCCTCCTCATAGTTTTCCCGAATCAGTATCCTCCCCTACCTGGAGAGTGGAGGCCCCTCCCCCCCTGAGGGGAAAGTAAGGCCTTTTTTTTTTTTTTTACCAAACTCTTTTTTTTTTTTTTTCCCTCAGTTTTATAGGATCCCCCCTTTCTTTCTCTTTCAACACTTATAACCTTCGGCTTTTTTTCTTCTTTAAGGATTCCCCCGGTTTTTCCCCCTCTCCCAAAACTGTCACGCCCCCCTCTCCCCCTTCTTTCCTCGGCGCCAAGGTGGCGCTCCTGGTTCTCCCCCCCTCCTAAATGAACAACCGGCTCGTCTTTTTTCCCTCCCCAGCATTTTTTTGTCTCGTGTTCCCCACGTCCCCCCCCTTTTTCGATTACCAAACGTTTCCTCCTTTCCCCTTCTCTTTTTTCCTGTTGGGACTGCCGAGATCGTTTTCTTTTGTCCCTTTTTCCCCCCAGGTTGACGGACATCGTCCCTTTTTTTCCTCCCTGTTGGACGGCTCCTTTTTCCCCTGTTTTCGCACCCCCCCTTTCCCCTCCCCTAAAAAAGGATTTTTCCCTCTAGGGGGGCATGATTAGGGGCATGTCCTTTTTCCTGTCTCCTTTTCTGCACGAGGGCTTCTTTCTTTTTCGATATAGACTTTCGGTCTTTTTTCGTTTTTTCCCCTTCGACGCTCCCCTTTTCCTTCTTTTTCGCTGGCCGAGGAAACTACCCCCCCTTTTTTTTTTTCCTCCCTGTGCCGCTCGAGAACATTTAACAAAGAGGGTTCCTTTCTACACCCCTCCCCTTTTCCTTTCCCCCCCTTCCCCCCCCCCCCTTTTCCCCCCACTTAGGAAATACCTGTTTTCCCTCCCTTTTTCACGCAGGGACTACACTTTCCCCCTTTTCTTTTTTTTTGGCTGTTTTTTTTCCCTTCAGATGGTTTTCTACTTGCATCGCAGCGCTTTCCCGTCTTTCCCCTTTCCTCCCTTGGACTCATTCGTTCACCTTCCAAGCCAAATTACACGGAATTTTTTTCTTTTCGCCCCTTTTTTCGCATGGCCCAATTTGGGGTTCCTCCGAGCGCATGGATCTCTCCTTTTTTCCTTTTTTTTTTTTCTCCTTTTCCCTGCGCTCCCTTTCCCGTTCACCGGCAAAATTGGGGCCCTTTTTTTTCTTTTAAACCTCCCCTCTCCAGCAGGCGGCGCTTTCCCTTTTAATTGGTTGTTTTTTCCCTCGCTGAGGCTCTGGATACAGGCCTTCGGACCCCTTTCTTTTTGTCCCTCAAGTAAAGCCTGAGTGAAGGGATGACCTTCCCTTGCCCTCTTATTTATTTAGTAGTAAGGGCGTGGCACCTCCCCTTTTCCCGGGATGTTAGGGGAAAGTTGTAACGACTCCCCCTCTTTTTTTTTTCCCCTTTCCCATCCCTCACAACGTCAAATTGGGGGATACGAGCGGGTTGTTCCTTAAGATAGGGGAGGGAGTTCCTTTTTTTCCTTTTTTCATTTGGGCCCTTTTTTCTCACTTTTTCGCCGGCAACAAAACAGACACTTCCCCCTTTTTCAGGATATA
>Ga0179593_1426927_pt1 | contig 13238 bp, 19 predicted proteins | sample CZODoug2_1_08_16_FD_185931 | JGI IMG/M metagenome (GOLD analysis project Ga0179593, IMG submission 185931) | Vadose zone soil fungal communities from Angelo Coast Range Reserve, California, USA - CZODoug2_1_08_16fungal (PacBio error correction) | ecosystem: Environmental > Terrestrial > Soil >... | reverse complement strand
CGACAGGGGAGGAAAATCCCAAGCAGCAAGGCCTTCGGAGGCCCGAGAACTGAGCTAGCCTCCTTCTCTTTAGCACCGGGACCTGAGAGAATTCTCTTTGGAAAATTGAGCAAAGGCGCTTGGTCAATTTTTGCCAGCTCCAAAAAAAGTCCACCACCCCTCCTCCTAGAACCTAGATAGCTGTGTGAGGGATCCGGAATACGTTCCTTGGGAGGGCAGAATAGTGCAGATCCACTTGGGAATGCAGAACTTTTTCCGCCCTCGCACTGTTTTACAGACCTAAGGGTGCCACGATTTACACTCGACCATGCTTTCCTCTCAAAATAAGTGTGTTTCCTTCCCCTTTTGTGAGCTGACCTAAAATTTTTCACCAGTTTGGTTCCACCGCGCTCGAAGTGATTGGTTATCAACTTGCCCGTTAGTAGTGAAGTCGTCCTCTTTCCCCTCAATTTTCCTTGGCCCCCTGCCCCTTTCGCCCAAACCCCATAAACCGTGAATACTCCCGTTAATTCAATCTCTGAACTTCCTCCCCGTTCTCTCCCCTTCCCTTTTACTGCCCAGTTGCACTGCATCGCCCCCGTTCTTTTCCCCTTGCACGTCGCCAGGTATCAAGATCCAACGTGCCCTACCTTCCCCCCCCTTCCCTGAATAAGCTTTCCCCCCAGCTTCCAAAAAGTTCCCGTTGCAACAGTAACAACACACCAGCGAGTGGTCACAGAGGTGCGAAGCAGAGCATGTTTTTGACTCTCATTGCTGGCCCTCATTAACATGAAATTTCGTACACCCACCCAATTTGTTACTGCATTGCCCGGGGGCGGAAATTGCACGTACGGGGACGGGCATAGACCACCCAAGCGGTTCCGGTTCAACCTCATAAACGGCACAACCGGCTAATGAAGGTCCGGGTCCACAATTTTGTCTGAGACCCCCAACCACCAATTTAATTGAGAACCCAGCCCCCCCAGGAGGAAACAGAGAGAGAGAAGGCGCTAGTACTGAACGCCGACCTATCTGCAGAGAACAAACATTCATGCGCTATTACGATCATGCACGACGTTGAAGTGTGTCCACGGGGAGTTACCCGCGGCCACCCTGTTAATTCCCCTTTCCAGACCCAACGTAGGTTGCATTCCCTCGTCACTGCGAAACGGTAAAGATCTGGACGGGTCGCCAGCTAGTACTATTATCTCGCGAAATGACCAAACATTGGTGCAGGAAATTTGCAACTCCCCGCTGCCTAATATTACCCCTACCGGAAAGACAATAGGCCGTATCCGAACGCCGGACCTCACAGGGATTGTTACGCTCTTCTAAACACCATTCTGGTTGCTGCCCGACAAGTGCATGAAGTTGAGAATATTGTGCCTGAGTCCCCATTATCAGACTCCGGGCACTATGTCATTCCCGGCGGACTCGATTTTTAGCCACAAAAAATTTACGACAAGTCCCTCTTGCACTCCATCCTCGTAGCGCTGGTGATAGATTGGAGGTGGAAGCACTCCCCCCTGAGTGCATACCACCCACAAATTTAGTCCCCAACTCCGTCAAGATGAACCCGGCATGACATCGTTTGCCAAGACGCTTCCACACAATGCCAGAATCAAGAACAGGCCTGACTCAAGCGTTCACCCCCCTTGGTAGAACCCTCCGCAACTCGACCGCCCCCTCCGAAACGGTGTTGTCCCACCACAAAACTCCTACCCAACTTAGACTCTGGAACCACCAGCCCCTACCTCCGACTTCAACAATCTCACAATCCCCGCCCTCTCGTTATAGCTTTTGACAGTCAGCCGGCGGCCATCCCACCCCCCCAATGTGGTTCCCTATACGAGCAACCGCGACGTCGCGCAACCTTTCCCGGCTGTCCACCATGGTTACACAACGCTTCTCCTGCTATATGTCCGGCTAATCGTGCTAGTGGCCGCTTTTTGGATTGAATCAATTTTAGAACCCCCCGGGAATGGAGCATACACCACAAGGCTGCACTCTCGCCAGTGCCCCCATCCCAGTTCATGCCCATGACCAAACAACCCCCTACGCACACCTGCCCCTTCTTTTTGCAAGAAAGTCCAATCGAAGATATTCTAATCTGCAGCGCAGGAAACCCCTTTCTCTTTTCCCCCTCTTTCCAGGTGATCTCTTGGTCCGGCCTGAGCGTCCATTTTCACCTAGTCCCACCTCTTTTTCCCGCCAGCAGCAGAGACAGCTTTTTTTACCCATGAACTTGAATTTTTTCCTCCTTTTGTCGGATTCGGATCGAACTGATCCCACTTCCCACACCCCTCGTTTGCTGCTGTCTTTACTTTGGTTACTAATTCACCCACCTTCAGTCCCTAAAGATCTTCAACTGGACCCGTGCGTTAATTTCATGCGCTTCTTCCCTCCCTGGTTATAAACTTTTTGACGCCTGAAAACCCGTAATTAACCGTCAACACCCGATTATTAACGACCTTGCTTTCCTCTGGTACCCGGTCGATGGTCGAGTCGCATTGCCGTCCCTTTCCCTGTTCCCTTTCCCAGCATTACGGTTTTCTTATGCCCCCCCCCTCAGAAGATTGGGCGTTCGTTGAGCCCTCGAATGGTGGCCCCTCTGTTTTCCGAATCGCCCTGACAGTTTGCGAAGTGTGCGGGTGAACGAATCTTGCCGCCCTCGGCTGGGTTTGTCCAGCTCATAGCCATCCTCTCCCGTTCATATGCCAAATGACAGCATCTTCCTTCTTTTCTCGCGCCAAGTCCTGTTCACACTAAAGAAAGATCGGAGAAGCGTCCTCTCTTTGCACATCAAACACCCCCCCTTCCAATCCCCTCACAAACCCTCCCCCGTCAGCATTGGCCTTCATTGCGCTCTCCCCTTAACGCTGCCAGCAATGAAAGCGAGCAATCTTCGAGGCACAAGAGGCACTCCTTTTTTACATCTCTGTGTTTTTCCCTGGGTCCCTCCCTGCACCGTTTCGCTCGCTCTTTTGTTGATGACCCACTTTCCCCCTTCTTGTTCCTAAAAAAATAATGGCGCCGCGCAGAAAGAAACCGTTTCTTCCCCCCACTTTTCCTCTTCACCCCCCACACCACGATGTTCCTTTTTTTCCCAAAGCTCTGGAACCTTTCCCCCCTTTTCCCTTCATAGAAACCCCCGATAACCTCGACCTGTGCATTTTTCCGCCCTCCCCTTGTTTTCCACGACGCATCCCCTTTTGCGTTCCTCCCTCTGTCCCCCCCCCCCCAAATAAGACCTGTCCTTTCGATGCCATAATCGGCCATGGCGCACTGACTACCTTCACCCGTTCCTTAATTTCCCATTTTTGGCTTATTTTTTTCGTCCCCCCTCTCAACCAACAGCCCCTATTCTAATGTCCTGAGTGTCATCATTTCTTTGAAATGACCGTATCGCTGACGACGCAAACCATTCCCCCCCAATACATACGGTCCCCGGGTAAGCCCAACCCCTCCCCCCCCCCCCAAAACTAATTAGGCCACACTCTATAAAAGAGTCAATTTCCTTCGAACGCAAAGACCCCTCACTAGGTTTCACTTTCTAACCGAACGTATCTCTCTCCTTTTCCGCTTTGTTTTTTATTCGAGGCTTCATTTCTTTTTGTTTTTTTTTAGCAACTTGACCCTCTATGCCGACCTTTCCCCCCTTTGGGTGAAGAAGCTTGCTTGTTTTATTCTTTTTTTGTTTTTTACTTCCAGGCTACCCGTTTCGGATGGATTGTTTTCATGTTTTCCTTCCCCCTTTCCCCCTCCTCTCCACGTCATTTCAACATTCTTCATGCCTCCTTCAAGCGTTATTTTTTTTCTCTTCAGACTCTTCAAATGCAGACCCTTTTCCGCAAAGTTATCGTATTTTTTCACAGTTTCCCTGCATTTAAGAGTCTTGCATCCTTGACGTCATTTTACTCTTCGAGCCCCACTCCGTCCCAGGTGATCGTCATTTTTTTGAAGCCCCCCCCGTGGCGGTTTGACACCGCCGTGTTCCCTCGTCTGTTGCCTCGTTTCCTTCCGACAACGGACGTCTTTACTTTTTTTTTAACCATGTCTGCTTTCTCCCAAATCGGGGATTTGATCGACACAATGGGTGGCTATTTCTTAGTCTTTTTTTCCGCTTCCGTGCCCCCCTTTTTGTTGAGGACCACGGAACCACTATTTTTTTTTCCAAGCCTACCTCAAAAAAGGTAGTGACTAAAGTGTCGGTATGCTGGTCCCCAATCACCCCCCACCCTTCTTTTTCAGCTGCGTTCGATTTTTCTCATTCTGCTTTCGTTTAGGAATCCTTCCTTTCCTTTTTTAATAAAAGGAGACTAAATTATTAAGGTGGATTGTCTCAGTGCAGGGGCTGTTTTTGGATTTAACCCCTCTCCTTTCTTCGTCATCTTCTATTTTTTTTCCTATTTTCTTTACGATTGGCCGGATAACCGGCGAAGGGTCCTCTTTTGACGTACCTTTTTGCTATGCTATTCGCCCCCCCCCCTTGCTATAGTTTTTTACAACTACCGATTTTTCGCTCTTTACAAACTACCTTTCGCCGTCCCGACTTGTAGGCCACTCCCACCTCTTCATGACGTCCGTTTCCCACCAGTTCGCGGACCCTCACCCGAAACCCCCACGTTCCCACTTTGCCTCCGCTTTTCTTTTGACGTCTTGTTCCGACGCCCCTTATGTCGTGAGCCGGCACATCCTTTATTAAGTGTTTTTGGCCCCCCTCCACCCCCCTTCTGACATTCATCCGTGAAACGCCCGCTCCTTCCACGATTGATCGCTAACTCATCCCCTGTTCCGTGGTCCTTCTCAAGTTCCACTTTCCCCCCCAAGTTGAAAGCACCCCCCCCTGTGTCATTTCCGCCCGACTTCCCCTTTCCAGCTCTACTTTCTTCCTTTACTAGCGGGGTCTTCTTCCCTCCCTGTGTATTCACCCCTTTCCCACGTCCGCCTATCCGTTAATGACGATTGGGATTCCCTCTCCCCGCCGAATTCCGCCCTAGCGGACGAGTCCTCTTCCTTTTTGTCCCACCTGCGTGGCGTCTTTTCATTCCTGCATTTTCTGGCGTTGGTCCTGCTCCTTTCTCTGTACCCCCCCCCCTTATGGCTGGAAAAGCAGTCGTATACCGAAGAGGTCTGCAGAGCCATGAGTTTATTTTCTCACATTTACCTTCGCCATATGTTTTTTTTTCCTTTCTTCTGTCCATTTGTATTTCTTTCCTTGATTTCTTTTTTTTCCGTTGCCCTGGGCTTGTCACTTTTTTCCTATGGGACTCCTTCTTCTTTCCCCCAGTAATCTGGTTCTCCCGACGGCCCCGAATAAGAGAAGGTCATGTACTCTTTTTCCTAACTTTGTCCCGTATGCGAACGTTCACCTAATTTAGTGCGACCCCTTTTGCTGGTTTTCACCCTTCTCTTAGCAGCCCCCCCCTCACCTCTCTCCGCCTATTTTTGACTCCACTTCGGTTGTCCCTTCTTCGTCATTGATCATGTTCGGTTGGGGCGACCACAGCTTGCAGGCGGATTTTTGAACTTCGTTTCTGGGTCGTTTTATTTCCACCCTTTTCAATAGATGAAAGCTATCCTTGTGTTTTTGGGAACGACAGTTTTGATCCACATGCCCACCCTTAATGGAGCGTAGTCCTGAAGCGGGCGAGGTTGGGTCACCTGCCAGTTGTGTTGTGCTGCTCTTTTTAAGGACCCTCTGTCCCCTCATTAAACCCCCCCCCACACCTCCTCCGTTCTTTTTCCTCCTTTCTCCCCCCCTTTGTTGAAATGAAAATATGTGTTCCCATACTCTTCCATATTTCGGCTGTATCTTCCTCCATGCCGCCTCCTGATCGCCTTTCCTCCCTTTTCTCCTTTTGTTTTTTCTGCTTCAGTCAATTTGGCTTTCTGTTTCATTTCCCTAGCAGGCGGCCAGAACTTATTTAACCTCATGAGTGCTAGCTTTTTAAATGGCAACCCTTTCGCGCAGCAGCATCTGGCTTTCCTTCACTTTTCTACCACCAGCACGCTTCTTGTCTCTTTTGGCAACTCCCGAACTTTCGGCGGGGCTTATCCTTCCTCCTTGGACCTGCTCCCTTTTTTGCCGCTACTGACCACGTGTTGCCCCTACCTTTTTTGCAGCTTCCAGCATCCTGCCCTGCAATTTTAACGCACTTTTTAGACACTAGGCTTTAAGCATTTCTCTCCCACAAATCCGGGCCATAGTCATCCCTCCCCGTTTGTAGGAGGTTCCCTTCCCTCACCACCTTGTTATCTGTCATGTCCATATCGCCGGAGTAACGGTGCAAGACTTGATCCCTTTACATGCCCTACAGAGAATTTTTACATTGTTAAATTGTCTGCCGTTCTAGTACTGCTGGCACGGACTAAAGGTGTTCCGTTCTACCCCCAAACTACCTCTCGCGCACCCCTTTTGATGTGTCCACACCCTGTCTTACACTTTTTCTCTTTTAATCCCTCACCCGGAGGTCGCCCTTAGTTTACTCCTTTGCCTCCCTGTATGATTTTTTTATCGTTTCCCCCCACTCGGTAAGCCCAAGGGCTCCGACTCTCCGTCTTGCCCTATCGCAAGGTGATCACCCTGCCACCTAATTGAGCTGTGTCCTTCACCCAACGAAGTAGAGTTTTTTTCTCTCCTCCCCCCTTCCAACGATACTGGAGAGGTTTTACGTTTTGCTTACAGCACGCTCTGGCTCATTTTCTCAGAGCTTGCTCCCCGCCCTCTGATTTCCCCAGTTTCATAACCTTTAAGACCCTCCTCATACCTTTTGTAGTTGTTGCTCTCTCTCCCCCGGTTTTTTTATTGATGCCAATCCAGCGGAAGACGCCAGTTCTCGGCTCGCCGTCTGCCCCTTCTTGAACCACCTCTTCCGACCGTACGGAGTTTTATGTAAGGAGCCTTCCCCATTCCAGTTTTTTTTTGATCGTCCTCCTATTACCTTTGTGTCCTTGTGCCTGGCTCAAGTTTTTATTTCTAACATATTATGTCACGATAGGCACCACTCCCCCCCGCCCCACGCGAGAACCTTTGATTTTATTTAGCCCTCCCTTTTTGCACCTCGATCCCACGTCACCCTTGTCTTGTAAGACTCTTCAAGACGACGTTTTGCCCGTCACGTGAGTGATCGCACCTTGCCCCTTGGGGTAACCCTTGCGATTTCCGGCCCTTTTTTTTTTGGTTAGCAACCGGCCACCCTATTCGTTACGTGACGTCCATTTTTACTTTTCCCCTTTCCCCTTCCCCCCCTTACCCTTAGACCTAAGAACTACCTTACGGCAATCTTTTCCCTGCATACAAAGGTTTGACCTCACTTTTCATGCCTTCCCATGTCTTTGTAGTATCGCCACTCTGTCTTCCCCCTGTCCCCCCCTGGCGTCGCAGGTCTACCCTCTCCAAAACCCGCGTCACTACCCAACAGTGGGGGGATGGCCTCCTCTTCCCGTTCACAGCGCCCTAGATCCCCACACTGATTGGGGCGTTTTTTTTTCCCTTCCGCGTACCCTTTTGACGAAACCCCCCATGATGCTGACGCGTAATGCTATTAAAAACCCCAGCCGGCATCGTCATGCCCGATGTTGTTTTCCCTGAGTTAATCGTGACGTCCCATTTTCCCTTTGAATTCATCAGGATGGTCCCACCTTTTAATAACCGAACACCACCCGCGCCAGCGCGCGGCTCAGGATTCTTTTTAGCACCCTTCCAGTTCGACAGTACGCCCCCCCAGAATTGATGCTTATCATTTTGGCCATGTTGACGGGCCCTTGTGTAACTTTCACCTTGCTCCCCTGACGTAACCCCGAGGGTTGTCGAGACAGTACTCTAGCCTTTCCCCTTACCTCACCAAAGGCCGAACCCGCGTAATTGCAATTCTTTTTTCAATACTCAAGGCTTTCCCTTTTTTCCCTTTTCCCTTCCACAGCGGTCCTCCCTATGGGCATCGACCATGCTGGCAAGAGCAAATACTCACCCCCTCCCATGTGTGATATTATCCTTGCCTGCATGCGCTTTTCGTGTCCCAAACGTATTTTTTCATTCCCCCCCTCGATCAAAGAGAAATTGCTATCTCGCATTTCACCCTTTTTTTTCCCCCCCCCCGCCTACACTCTCCAACACATATGGTTTCCCTCAACCACCGTCTCCATATTCACATGCTATTGCTTCTCATCTTTTCCTCTCCGTGTCTATATCAACAATTTTCCTCCCGTATGAAGCAAATGCCAGTGCCAATCCCGGGGCCCGTCAAACCGCCCCATATCCCGAAAATTTAACCTATTTTCTCCTCAAGGACCCGGCACTCTCGATTTTTTTACATTCCTTTCTCCCGCTGAGTCACCCGGCGAGTTTAAGACGCCTTTTTCCTTCCCGTCTGAAATGCCCCCCCCTAACTTCTCCCCCCGCATCGTCTCGACTTTCCCCCTTCTCCAGCGCTTTTTTCCCCACTAAAGTGAATCGGTCTTTTCTTCTTGTACTGGATTCTGCTTGTTTTCCCCTTATAAAGTTCCCCCCCTACCACCCTTCTTCTGCTTTGAGGATTTTAACTGTTTCCCACAATCCAGTTTCCCCCCCGTGCCCTGCACATCTTCCCCCCAAATGAGTCCATATGTCCTTCGCGCTCAATGTCTGTCCTCCAGCCCCTTTTGTCCCTGTCACAACGTTTATGACACGTCGCGTTACTGTAATTGAGCACCCGATTCGTGACCACCTACCCTTTTTCGACCCGTCCAAGCCTTACTGTTGATTTCTCTTTTGCGAATTTCCCTTCCACGTCTTCCTTTTAAGAGGCGTTCAACCATTGCCATCGCTCAGACATTCCGGTTTTTGGTGAATGTATCACACCGGCTTTACTATTTCTTCGTTTCGTGACTTTGCCTGCGCTCATTTTTCCAACTCGTGTGTCACTCGCTTAGCCCAAGATTTTGTTACTTTCAGTGATTTTCCCCCCCAGAAGTTCTTTTTCATAGGCCCACCACTCATAAAGCCACATTTTGTCTTCCCCAGCTAGAATCCTCACTGAACAGAGATAATCGTAAACCCATTTGACCCTCCCGCCCCCCCCCCCCCCCCCTCTTTCCGTGTCCAATGTAGAGACCATCCCCCCCCACTACTTATGCATCGATCACCACATCAGGACTGCCAAGATCTGTAGAAGCTGAATTTCTCTCTTATTTCCACCCCCAAACCGTTTTGCAATCCAGCTCCCCCCCACGTTGACCCCATGTAATCGGACCTTTTGCTGTCCTCTGATCCTCACCTTCGTTCTTTTTCCCCAATGCCCGTCGGTTACCCCCTTCAAGGTTTCATTTACTAAAGAGACCGGCAGAGATAACTCTTCTTGTGGTGGATTGGCGCTCGCAAAGTTTTGCTCGTCCCTCCCCTTCTTGACCCCCGTATGACTCTTTCTGAGTACCCCAAATAACACACCCCCCCCCTTTCTTCTGTTAACACAACATCATTTGTTCCTCTCTCATTTGTCCCTGGAACCCGAACTGACGGCCCCCAACATTGTTTCCTCTTCCCCCACTTCACCCCTCTTTTCTTTCTCTTGTGTGCTCCAGAAAAGCTGCTGGCAACTTTGTTCCCCCCGTGGCCCCCGTATTAGACCTACAATCCCAACCCTCTCCCCCCCGCGTTGCATCGTGTCGCGTCGCCTTGTACACTCTTTTTTGACAATAGACGCCATCCCCCCTGCCGATTTGAGAGCGCGTGCAGCCACACAAATCAGTCCCTTCCTCTTTTTTCCTACCATTCCCACCTGCTGCCCTAACCCTATTTATCACCCCCTCTTACACCAATTAACAGTGGCTTTTTTATTCTGAGAAATAGCCCCCCTCCAAGTCACCCACTCTTGTACCGATTGTTGAAGCATTGTTTGACCTTTGTTTCTCCTCTTTCATAGCAGGAAACCCTTTTTACCACACTCTGTATCTGCACGAGGAGCACCCCCTTTTTTAATAACCCATAACCCCGTTTTTTCGCGCCTATCTAAAGGCGAATTTTTCTTGTCACTTCCCCTTCCCTTCCTTTTTCAAGTTGCTAAACCCTAGTCCCTCCATTACTCTATTTCCTACCCTCATGACGAGATTTTTGCGAGTATCTCCCTTTCTTGGTAGCATCCCCCCATTCCTTTTCCCATCACCTTTTTCCCCTCCCTAGCTCCACTTGTTCCGAAGGACCGGTTTTTTTAAGTATGGCTTTCCCTTTTCCATTCTTGCGAGTCATTTGTTCCATTGCCGGTACACCACCGTCCAATTCTTCCTTTATCACGCCATTTCAGACTTTCTTTCTTTTTTCTTTAAGAATGCCCGGTCGCCAGATTTCTGAAGTGCTCCGTTGTCCCTTTCTGTGTCCCCTACGTAGCCCGTGCAAGGTTTTCCTTCGCGATTTTGTAACCTTGATGTTTTCTCTTTTCTCCCCTTTTCCTCTCAACTCGGGTGCAGGTGATGGCGTCTTGCCTTCAGTGGGTCCTTGACAGTAGATATTTGAACTGCCTCTTTACGGCCGCCCCCCCTTTTATGCTCTTTTGATTTCCCCCCATCACTTCCCCGCACCGTCTGACTGCTTTTCCAGGCATTGTTCCTCCCAGAGAGGTTTCTCCCCTTTCCGGTTTACGCGTACCCGTTGTTTAATCGCGCCCTACGTTTTTTGCCCTTTGTCCTCCATTCCCCTGTCCGCTCTTTTTTTTTGTCTGAAATACGTAAAACTAAAGATGATCGAATAAGACCAACCCTTCCAGATTAAGATCTTTACTTTCCCCATGACATAAGATTGTCCCTTCGAAAGATCATTCCCTTTTTGTTCTGACCCGGAAAAGAAATTACCACCACCTCTCTAAGACTGTGCACGGTCTTCTCTATTCGCCATTCTTTGTCTCAGCATCATTGATGGCCAGTATGGTTAGCTAATTGTCACCCCTCTACTTTCAAATTATTACGGTTTTGTTTCTTACGTTTTCTTTTCTGTTTGTTTTGATTCCCCAACCTACAGTCTTGCACAGCTGTGTCTCCAAACTTTATTGATTTTTAGTTGTGTAGCTCCATTTCTGGCTTTTTCATGTTTATTTCCTTTTATCTGCCCGGGGTCCGTCTTATTTTGGCTACTTACGCTCTTCTTCTATTCGGGCTCGTGACCCACCTTAACTTTATGTTTCCCTCTCTTCTTTGCACACGAACTTCCCCTGTCAACAGTATTTCCCCTCTTCCCACAAGATTGTGGCCCCCCCCCCCTGTCGAGTCGGTCAATATCCTCCCGAATACTGTCCCACGTTTTAGCATTTATTTCCGCATTTGATTCTCCAACCCTTCGATTGTTCGAGTTTAAGTGGAACCGGTTGTTATCCAGTCACACCCTGGAAATTCGATTTGGAATACTCACCCGCCAACCTCCCTTGCTGACCAAGCCCGCTGGTCTCCATCGTGTTACCCTAATGTTTTTTTCAGTATTCACGCCATGATTTTAAATCGACCTCACAACCAAGTTGCCTCTAGTCACTTTTTTTTACCTGTCCGACATTCGCCGCCGTGTTTACTCGAGCGTCCTCGCGTGGCATTTCCTCTGACTATGTATGGATTACTGTCTTGCATGTTCCTTATACCCTCCTCCTCTTTTTCCACCCAGTGATCCACCCTCCCTCTCAAGCAACGACGCCATTTGTCTGGGAAGTGCTCATTTCACGCCTCTACGCCCACTAAGCTGACCTGGTTCGTTCAGGTTCCCCCCCCAGCACTGTCGTATTCCAGCCTATATCTGTCCTCCGCGAACCTCGTTTTCTTTCGCCTTGTACGTGGGATTTTTGTGACCTCGGGCGGAAACCGCTAACAGAGAGTTTTTTTTTCCGATCCCCCTTGTTATCCTTATTCCTTCGTCTCTAGCAAATCTTTTCCGGTTCATGAGATATGGCTAGGATAATTTTGGATATTTTTTTGGCCTGGGTCCGGTCCGGGCTTCTCGAACCGGGTCCGTGAACTTGCACCTTCTGTTTTGCATTCACCCTTTAATTCGGTTAGACCCCTTCTGCTAAAAGTGGTTTCCATCTTCCCTAAGAGCGAACTGCGGTAGTGCTTGACTTGTTGTCCTGTTCTTCTTGTTTCTTTCAAATGTTTTACCCCCTCTCTACCGCATTCGCATTTTTTAATTCTTTCTTTTTTTCTCCGTGTTGATGAACTCTCATTCTCGTTTTTTTTTTTTTCAAAATCTCTTAGGAGCGACTAACCACATTCCGATTTCCCCTTTTTCCTTCTCTTCCTTTGTCTCCTTCCTTAAAGATTTGTCCCTCTGTTTCGATGACATGGCATGGGGTACAAATCACTTGACCCATTCCTTTAGCTGCCGGCGGTACAGCGTCTTTTCCGTCAGCCTTTTTTGCTTTGCTTCAATCTTCAGGACACCTATCTATTCCTCTGCCCTTCTGCTGTATAGGTGCGACCTGAAACTCTTTGCAATAACTTTCAACTGTTTTTCTCAGTCTAAAGATCATCTTCTCTTTTTCTTGTAGCTTTCATATGCTTTCCATTTGCCGCAAGTAATGCATGTTTACGCGTCGCACTCGATCTGGTTCCCTCTGTGCGGTCAGTCCCTTCCTTTAACAATTGCGGCTGTTTTAATGGAGTTACGCATCCCTCCTCCGCATGTATTGGTGTGACAGTTTCCCCAAGAGCCTCTTTTTTCCAAACCGCCAACGCTTTTATTCTTCTCCGGCTTCCCCTTTATGAGTCCCCCCTTTTTCTTCAGTACGTGGAAGTTCTTGCTTCCCTTAAGACATTCTCCTGGGCTGGAACAACATGTTTTACTCTCTGCCCCCACATGGTACCTCATTTTCGCTTCCGACAACGTCTGCATTCATACATGCCAGGTCAAGGGGAGGACCACCTGTTTTCGTTTCCCTTGTGACAATGTGCCCCTTTCTTCCTTCTCTTAACGAACCTGGTGTTGCCGTTTTAAAAAACCCCTTCTTCAGTCCATCTCCTTTGTTTTACCACTTTTCCCTAGCGCTCTTTGGCCTTTCAAAAAGTCGTGTGCTTTATCCAACCACTGCTTTTCTTGTTCAACCAGGGCATGCGTAAGCCCCTTTTTCGATGTAGAGAGGGATTCTTCGCACTGTGTGATACAATTGAGCCGCTTCACCCGCCCTATTTAGTCCATAACCCGCTTTTAGCATGTCTGCTTTTTGTGGCCTCTCGGTCTTCCCTTATTACGCAGTTATCATTCTCTTCACACTAGGCCTCCCCCTTACAAGCGAGGGGTCATTTCAGACCCA
>Ga0179593_1402060_pt1 | contig 13238 bp, 11 predicted proteins | sample CZODoug2_1_08_16_FD_185931 | JGI IMG/M metagenome (GOLD analysis project Ga0179593, IMG submission 185931) | Vadose zone soil fungal communities from Angelo Coast Range Reserve, California, USA - CZODoug2_1_08_16fungal (PacBio error correction) | ecosystem: Environmental > Terrestrial > Soil >... | reverse complement strand
GGTAACGGATGTGTCTTTTTCCCTCAAATGAGTTTCGCTGGCGGGATTGAATTTTGGCTGGTTGCACTTTTCGGAGTTTCTTGTTCGTTCCGTTTTTAACGGCGTGTTTTCTCGGTTGCAATAGCTATGTTTTGGTGTTGCATTCATTTCGTTATCTGACCCCCCCCCCTTTCCGGCATTGTTCTGCGCATTGTTCTTCCCTTGAAATTGCACTTTTTACCTCAGTTGAGGCGCCCCGCATCGTTCCCCACAGTCCACTGTGGTCCTGGTCTGTCCTTCGCGCTTAGAGGCGAGAGGCGCGTTTCCACCACCCTTTTTTGAATCCTTTTTGTTCTTTTCGTTTTTGGGTTTTTGTTATCTCTTTTTTTTATTTTTTTTTTTTGTTTTTGTTTTTTTTTTTTCTTTTCCTGTTTTTTTTGTTCCGCTTAAGTCTCTTGGAGTGTTTGCTGTGAGTTTGTTGTGTGTTGTGATGGATGGCCCCCCAGCGGAGAGTGGGTGTTCTGCGCACGCTTGGGTCTTGGGTTTTCTCCGCTGATGCCTACACCTCCCCCCATCGCAAATTATTCTGAATAAAGTAGCCTGTAACAACCCGTCCTGTCTTTTCATTCGGCTTTTGATTCCCTTCCTTTGTTTGCAGCAGACATGTTCGACAAACTTTCCCCTATGCTCATCGCTCCACGGGGGTCCTTATTGCATTTGGCGCGTTCCCGTCCACGTCACGGTCCTAACATGGATTCATTTTTCTGCCCTAAACCCCTTATGCATGCTTTTCTACGTTTTTCCGTAGGTTTCCCCCAGTCCTTATTTCACCAGAGTGAGCCTGATTTGTTGTTTTGGACGAGCGCGTTTCGGCTTTTTTCACTTTGATTTTTTCTGTTCGGAGATTGTATTATGGGGTCTTTTAGGATTTCTTTCCGCAGGACAGTTCTTCGGATTCAGATGCTGAGTTTTGTCGGATGGTTATGAGAGACTCTTTTCCCCCCCCACCAAGCATCTCACACCTCCGAATACGATGTTCTCTCTCTCATTTAACCGTAAACACGGGTTTTTTGATCCGCCCTTTTATAGGCACTTCTCGTGCCCCCGTCGGATGCTCACTCGGATCTGTTTTTGGGTCTTTTCTGACAGGGACTGAAGCGACATTGTGTGAGTCACCAGCCATCCTCCCGATGATAGTACTTCCGTTTATTAGTCTGTTTATTCCGTTCACACCACTCAGGCCTTGTACGGCACCCCCCATTAGCGTGGTCCTGCACAGCTGGGTTTTTCGGTTTTTTGCTCCCGTCCATGGCCTTCCCCTCACCCCATCATCGTAGCTTAGAAAGTACTATGGCGTTGTTGCAATCTGGGACTGCCCGTCGTCTCCCGTCCCCACCTCTTTTTTTTCCCCGTATTCTACCGGGCCGCGCGACGGGCTTTTATTTTCTTTTTCCGTGCCGTCCCGACCTTTGCTTACCCTTTCCCTACTGTTTTTTTTCTCTCTCGACCCTCGGCATTTCTCCCAGGATTTTTTTGCGTACGTAGGTTTTTTGGCTTCCGATCATCATTCCGCCCTCATAATTGGGCGCATGGCGCAGATGAAATTCTTTTGAGCACCTATTGTGTGTCGTTTCATGTCCCAACCTTTCGGGTCAGGCCTTATTTTGTCCCGGATCCTCTCCCCCCCTCCCCTCCTCCCTTAAAGAAACTTTTTTCAACGTCTAACTACTTCAGCTTTATCACTTGATATCTGTAACAGCACGTACCCCTGGGGCTTTCATTCCGACTCCCCCATCCGGCCGGTTACGGTTTTGCCCCATTTCTTCGTCATTCTTCTGCTTAGGGCTTGAGAGGTCTTGAGGCCTTTATTCTTTTTTCGAGAACCCTCTGTTAGCTGCCGTTTACATTCTGACAATCTTGCTTTTGATTTTTTCTTTGCGGGTCGGCGTTAGTTTTTACGGAGTCCTTTGACTTAATCGTTTGCCTGAGTTCTAAGTTCCCATTTTCCCTTGACATTTTTAGTGGTGATCCACCACCCCATTTCTATCCCCTTCGATTGTAAAGTGGGTCGATCCATGGACCCCTCTCTTCGAGTTCAGAGTTTTTTGATCTTTTTCACCTACGACTAGGGCTCCTCATTGAGTCGACACTGAGTTTCATTACTCCCCCCCTTTTGTTCTTGTCCAATATTTTCGCGGCGTGCTTTTTGCATCCCTTTCTGCGAGTGTAACCCTTTCCTGATCTAGCTCCGCTTCGCTTTAATATTCTACCTTCGCCTAACCCCTCATGCATCTGCTTTTTCCAGAATCCTTCTTCTTTTTCATTTTGTTGATTTCCAACGACTTGGGCACCCCCTGACGTTCCCTATTTCAGCAGACTAGGTCTATGTTTTCTTTTTTCAACGCTTGGCGAGATCTTCGCGCGCTGTCGCGCAAGCACTTCCAGCCTGGCTTTTTGCTAGTCCGGAAGGAATCGCGTTCTTCCCACGTATTTCCCCTTCCTCGTGCCTTATTTGGCCGTTCCATTTTTTGGACGGGTCGCGTCCTCAGGCCGGCACCCCGCATTTGGTTTTTCTTACTGCGGTATTAATCACTAAATCCCTACTGAGGTCCTTCACCTCAGTGCGTTTTTTGTATAGCCGCGATTCCCACTGTCGGCACGATCTCATTTTAAGTCACATGAATTTTTTATGAAGTCAGTGCGATAGTACTCCGGTTCGATCGTTGAGTTTGTCCTTTCCTTTTTTTCATATAAAGTTTCTGTTTTCTGTGGTTAGTTTCATCCACTTAGTTGGCGTCAATGCCGTTTAGATCCTCGACCTTTTTTTGCCCATCGATTAGCAACGAACAGCATGTTTAGTTTTCTCTTTCCCGCCTCCCTCCTTTTGGCTCTTTCTGCTCCTTTTCCCCTCTTTCTTGTAATCGATTTTCTCATTTTTTTCCCGATGCTTTTTTTTCGCTTGAATTTATACTTTTTTTTCCCCGTTGCTCGTTAGTTCCTTGCCCGCATTTTGCGACTTGGCCGTTTACAACCCCTTCTAGTTCCACACGATTTTAGCTTTTTATGCCTTTTTTTTGGTTGATCTCACGAATTCCCCTAACCAGTTTTTGCAGCTTCTTACGGTTTTTCAAACCCTGCCTTTGACGTCGGGACTCTGTTTCACACACACTGAGACTTTTGCGTGCAATTCCGACTTCGGTTTTCTTGATGGATGTCCAGGGTCTTTCTCCCTGTTTTCAGAGTCTCCTGGCATCATTCTTTACTGCACTTTAAATTCCGCCGTACTTAACTTTTTCTACGTCATCCCTGTTTTTCTTTTGAGAGCTCTCCTAATTTTTCTGAGGTTGCAAGTTCTTCTTCGGTCTCTCCTTTTAATGTTAGTACTTAGTCACAGTCTAGATGTCTTTTTACTGATCTCTTTTTCTCTCCCTTTTAATTTTTTTTCAACTTCATTTCCACTGTCCTTTGTTCGCCTTTTGGACCCTTTCTCGTTTCCAGTTTTCCTTCCGGCTTGCACATTGTTGTTTCTTGCGTTTTTCTCCCTTCCCAACCCCCCCCCCCCAATATCATCAGCGCCAATGCGTTTCTTTGCTCCTCGTTATATTCGCGCTGTGCCGGAGATTTCGCCCGCATTTTTTCCCCTCCCCCTGTAACAATTACAGAAGCTCCTTCAACACGCATCGCCATTTGCGCTTCCCATGCATCGAACCTTCCCTAGAAACATTCCTTTTTTGCGCTCCTACATTTCTGCGATTTTCAGTCGCAACCAGTCCGTTTTCTTCTGCCTAGATTATTGTTTTTCTTAAATGCGGCACCTGACATCTGAGGTAGGCGAACTTTCTGAACCTCGATTCCGACTTTTTTCAGAGTCGAACCTGGATTTCCCCCTAATGCGAATTTATTAACACCTTAGATTTCACTGCCCCATATGAATCCGTTGCTCTTATCCGGTTTACACTGCTCTAGGCAGCTTCTGGTTTGAGTACTTTACATTTTTACTACCCATTTTTTTTGCGGTCTTCCGCCCCAAACTCCACCGGTGATCCGCCTTTGTTTTTTGTATTCGTACGTTCGACGCTGCTTCCTGACTGTGATTCGCATTTCGCGAATGTATCCTGGTAGGCTTCTTCTCTTTGTCGTTTTTTAACCGTTCCCAGGTTCTCACCTACAGCCGCGTCCGATCTGTTAATCCTCAGATCTGGGTTTTGAGTCAAAGTTGGATCCCCCCCCCTGCAATCATAAGTTCCATGCTGGTTCCTCATGTTTTTTCGGTTGCCCGATCCTTTGCCATGATCCCCCCAACTCTCCATCAGGAGCTCCTTTCCCTTTACCGAGATGTTTTCACACTCCCTTTCGATAAATGATCAGGCGGAACTTCTCATATAAGATTAATTTCACCCCACGGTAGGCTGTATTACAATTGTTTTCCTACTTTGGCTTCCTTTCATCGAGCGAGTTTCAGATTCTAATTTTGCTTCGCCGTTGTCCCATCCTATAAGCGTGTCGGTTTCATTCCCCTTTGCCTTCCCGACGCGATGTTGTATACCCATACGCCTTGGACGCTTTGATCTTCCTTAGTTCTGATGCTACCCGACTTCGCGACTTTAGAGTTATAGTTTGAACTAATTACCTTTGCAGAACCTACGCAGAGCCCAGTTGATGAAATGGCGGCTCCGCAATGGCCCTTGCAGGACTGGCGTTTACCCGAATCAAACTCTTCCTTGGTTGATGCACCGTCCCTATTTATTTTTGCCTGATTTCGACGCTTTCCAGGCTGCATTTTTGCGTTCCCGCGATCGGCATTCCCGACAGCGTTTCTGCCTTTTTCCGTTTCCCCTGCTTGTCCCAACGCGTGATTCCTTTGTCTTTGTCCCCCTTGCCTGTTACCATTGCTTGCTTTAATCTGCTGCTCATCCCAACAACACCCTCCCAGCCGGAACACCCAAAATCCTTCTGCTGTGGCAATGCCGTGTTTTTCTCCTTGACTCCCGTCTTACGGAATCGGCTGTCAGCTCGAGTGAGTTGGTTCCAGTAGTGCTCCTCACCGTCTCTTTTTTTTTTGGAAATTACCTCGCGATGTGGGGTTCGATTAGGCTCAGTTTCCGCCGAGTGTTTCCCCCCTCGCGCTCTTTCAGGTTCGGTGCCCTCGATCAAAAACTGCCAAATCCGTATCCTCTCTGACACCTTCCGGTGCCTGTTGCGGTTTGTTGTTCACCCCCGCACCCCAGATAACGTCTGGGCCCTTTCGTTTTACATTCTGTGCTGGTGGACTTCGCCCCTCTTTGCTTTTTGCCCTAGCCTCTGCCAGGTTCAAGTCTCACTCTTTCGCCTATATCGGCCGTCTGTTCCTTAGGCCCCTCTTTCAGCACACGCCCTTGTACCTTTTGCCCAGTATTTTGAACAAGACCTGCTTGCGGCGTTTTAATTTTCCTCACCCGCGCATTTCCTATAATGTTTTTCCGGCCCGTCCGGCTGCACCATCATCCCGCGACCTTGATAACTTTTACACCAATTCCCGAACGCCTTTTCATGTAACTATTCCGCGGTTTCCCCCAGCCCCGGTTCTCAGTTCAGAATTCGCCTGCCGGTTTGAATTTCCCCCCCCTGTTTAGTCTTTTAGCGCCGAAGCGCCATCTGCGCCATTCTTTTTTCTTTCATTCCTCACCTTGTTGACCTCTATTGGTAACGCGCCCGTCCTATTTTTGCCGATTGAGCGATGCGCGGAGGGTATCCCTTTTCTTGCCAAAATCAGTCCCCTTAGCCTTCCTAAGGACTCTAGGATTTACGGGTGTCTTGTTCGTCGTCTTTCCCTACTTCTTGGTATTTTTAAATTGCCAAACCACTCTGAAACTCGGACTCCAACGTTTTCTTCGGGCTTTTGGTGTCCATGAATTTTTTGCTCCCCTTCTTAGGACAGTTCCTTTTGTTTAGTGAAGGTTTTTTATCGGTAAACCCGTTTTTTTTCGCTTTCCAGGTTCTTATTGTCGCCCCTTCTTGGTCAGCTTCCCCCTTTTTTTTTAACACGTTTCCTCTGGTTGACAGTTCCGCAGCTTCATTATTGTCAAGCTTCCATTGACGACTTCTTCCCCCGACCTGACGATATTCGTCCACCCTCTTTGACGCTTCCTTTGAAGACGCTTTACCACATCGAGAGTTCCCCGCATTACCTTTTTTTCGTCGTTTTCATAGTGCATTTGAGTTGACGAACCTACTCTTCCCTTGTTTTTTTGGTCTTTCTCTATCGGCACAGCAGGATAGTTGTTAGCCCCGCCTGGAATGCCTCATGTTTTTGATGTCCCGCGGGTGTTTTTGCAAAGCTTTCGGGTGCGTATTTCTTTTGCTGAACCGTGGAAGTGAAGGACTTGGGAGGTTTTCCTTCTTCTTTGGGAAACTCGGCGCTTGAGGTGTTTACCCGTTTGTATTGTCAGTACCCGTCGTTGAGCTGGTTAAGCAAGTTCGCAGCACGGCCCTTTTGTTTATCCTGTCGCATTTCTTGTCTTTGATCGCCGGATCAACCACCTCACCCCGTCACCGTTGATTGACGAAGTCTTGTGCTTATTTTTGCTGATTGTCACCCCCCGAAGGATTTTCTTTGGCGATTTCGCGTGTTATGGTTTCTGATCCCGCACCCCCTCGGACAATTTTGTCCCCTTTCGTCGTACACCGTAATGTGCCTTTTCTTCCTGATGTTTGTTTCCCTTATTTTTGGCTGTGTCGTTAATTCGCCTGCGTACCTCTTGTCTTCTTCATGTTTTGGTCTTTCGGAACTTTGACGAGCCCATGGTTTCTACACTTCTTGCCTGTTCGCGCCTTGTTATTCTTTGCCCCTACCATTTCGTTTCCCCAACGACTTTCTTGCTCCGGCTTGGTTTTGGTGTAGAGTTATTTTTTCACGTTTTTCTCTTTTTCGTTTTTTCTCACTTTTCTTGGTGATCGTCTCTTCCGACTCGTCTGCGTTTGTCTTAGTGTTGCCTGGGATTTTCCCTTTTTTCGCTTTCTCTTTTTCGAGTCATCTCGGCATACCCTACGCATTGGGATCTTCATCACCTTCTTTTTTGAGGATTTCCTTTTCTTTTCCGCGCCCGCTCTCCCCGTTAGATCGCCGCACGATAGATCCCTGATGAGATCCGGTTCCCCCGTCTGCGAAGCTTTTATCACCCAGCAGAGTCAGCATTGTTCCCCTTCGGACACTTTCCGCGAGTATCGGGTTTCGTAACACCATCCCCAACTTTCCCGGAGTCGGCCCCTTTCCCTTTTTTGAGACTTTTATTTATGATTTTTATTTGATAGAGTTCTTGGATTGTTTTAGTGGCATTCTCCCAATACTGATCGCTATTTTACTTGTGGCTTTTCGCTGCTCTCTCACTTTTCATGGTTTGACATCTCGTTGTGAGTTACCGAAATCTAGTTGCAGGTTTCCTTTCCACGGGCGGGTCGAGCATGCGCCTTCAGCACTTTCTTAGGTAAATACTTGGGTGAGCATTTGATCGAAATTCACTTTTCAAAGTGCATTATATTGTTTTATTCCTGGAGGGTTTGTATTCTAATCTTCATATTAATTCGACTCCATTTTGTATAATTTTCAAGGTCCATTGCGAGCAGTCTTTTTTAGCCAGTAGTTTTTGTGATACCCCCCCCGTACAGTTTTTAGACGATTAGCTTTTCCTTCTTTCATTTACCGCAAACTAAGTCAAGCCGTCCTCCACTCGGCTAACATGGCGCTACATAGTCCTTAGTTTTTAGCCCTTTTGCCGGGTTCTAATTTTTTCCCGATTTTTTTAAAATCCGTTCTGTGTTGCACTTGTCTGCGCCTCTTGCTGCTATTTCAGTGTTAGAGAGTCAGTGTCAACCCTCTTCCCTTTTTATCACTACCTGTCATTTTGTCCTCCCCCTCTGCTTTGATTGCCAGACATGTACTCCTTTCCGTCGGTGTGGGACTTTTTTTTGATGCTTTGGACTGTTCGCCCTTTTGTGTGGGTGACTTCCCCAGTTGGCACCATTGACTTCAGTTCAACCTTTGATTCTTTCCTTTTTCCCTTCATTCCCGATTTTTTTTCCGCCCTTCGACGTTTTTTCGCTCGTCCCTTTATTTTTTAAGCTTTCTCTTGCTTGTTCGCCTGCTCCCCTTTACGATTTCGCCGTCCTTGTTTGGTATCGGACTCCGAGCCTTTGTTTTAGCTTCCGGATCGCATATCATTTTTTCCCCTTCTAGGAGAGCCAGATTTCTTTTTTGCTTTTTTTCGGACTGAGTTATCTCAGTCAGCTTCCCGCTGTTTTATCAGACTTTTTAGTACCCTGTTTTGCTGTGACTTTCCCGGCAACAACGATCGTATCCTTTACCAGTCTTTTGCCTTATACGTGGCGAGATCTTCCCTCGGAGTCTTATAATCCACCCACTTCAGGTAAGAGGTTCCTATCCCTCTTGCTCAGATTTTCTTGTTTTGACCCTGTTCGCCTTTCCATCGACCCCCTCGTTTCACACCTGTGGCCTGTTAGCTTTTTATATTTCCAGACTGGTGGGCTTTTTTTTTTTTTTTTTTTTTTTCAGCCGCCTAACTCATTAAGCGTATGCTGGTCCAGGGCGTTTTTTTTGCTTTTTCTGTATTGACGAGCGTTCTCGGCACTTCTTTTTCCTTTTTTGTGAAAAATTTCCCTTGATAGCCATTTTTTCCTCATTTCCTTCGGCCGTTCTTCTTTGCGATCTTACCGCCCGGTGGTAGGGTTTCCCCTCCGGTTCTGCTTATTTTCGATGGTTCACTGAGCAACCTTCCGCCGGAGATGATTTCTTGTGTCGCACCTTCCTTTATTTTTTCGTCCCCCCTCGCAGTTTTTCCTCGATTCTTTTTATTCGATTTTTTTCTTTTTCTATGCGTTTGTGCCCGTCTGGAACCTTAATGTGGTCACGGCCTATCCCTTCTTCCTGATGGCGGACCTTCTGGTTTACCTGCCAATAGTCTGCTTCAGTCCCCTGATGTTTCATTGTTTTTTCGGTTTCGGCTCTGACCGAGAGAAACTTGACCCGCTTTTCGGCTCTGCGGTTTAACCTTCCTGGCCATCGTGTAGGGTAAACTTCTTTTTGTAGACTGGAATCGACCTTTTCCTTCCGTGTCCTCCCGATTTGAGTCTCCTCCTCCTCTCCGGTTTATTTTTATATACGGCTCTTTGGTTCCGTTTCTCTCTGCCCTTAAATCGACCTTGTACGGCAATAGAGCTGATTTGCTCTCCCATGTTTGGTTTGTTTGGTGGTCTTAGTCTAGTCCCCAATTTTTTCTGTGAAAGTTTGCAGGCGGTGATCGCTTTGCTGGCCCCTTTCGCCGTCGTTCGTGTGCGAGCTAGCATCCGTCCCCGCCCGGACATCCTTCCCTTTAAGGAATTCCTTCCGATGCTGTTTTACCCTTTTTGTTTCAAGTTTGCCGGTTTTCCTTTTTTTCATTCGACCCTGTCTGTTCTCTTTCCCCCAACATATCGATAAAATGTCCCCTGTATTTTATCTTTTCCGCTTGAATTTTTACTTTTCGCCAGGCCCGATTCCCCGAGCGTTGAACCTTACCTTCATTAGAAGATATTCCCCGGACCTTTTTTTCCCACAACTTTACCTCAGATCTGACTACCGTTTTCTGCCTTTGATTGGTTTTCGATTAGCTTCCTTGTTTCTGCCGGATAACCTTGTTTATCGATCTTTTGTACTTTGCTTCCGTTTCAATGACGGCCCGACTCCCTTTTCGTAGTTCACCGGTTCCGGTAATCCGTTAATTGCTGTCGCAGTCGCCCCTTGTGCTCCAGCGGATTAGACATTAACGGCTGAATCTTCCTCGTTTCGAGACTGTTATCACCTCCCTGCCCTTTTTTCCCTTCCTAGGCTTTTCCCTGACTCGGGCCAATGTTTTTTTCCGTGGATCGCAATACCTGCCCATGTTCTAGCCTATCTTCTGCTGTTACTCTTCGACGCGTTTTCCGGTTTTCTTCCGTCGTTCCTCTTCTGTGTTCGGTCTACGCGTGTTTTACGCGCTCGCCAAATTTTTTTTTGGCCAGGTGCTACATTACTCCTTTCGATTGTACCCCTCCCCGAATTGTTCAGTCCCCCTTCATTATGCCACAAACTTTTTTATTTGTTTTGATTCCTTTAAAGAATCTTTGTGCTTTTCTTGACGTTTCGTGCTTTTCCTCCCTGGCTTCTGTCTTTTCCGTCTTTTTACCAATTTGATATTTCACCAGATTGCGGACAATTTCTTAGCCCCGCTTCCGTTATCGTTCCAGAACTTTTATTCCCTTTTTGCGATTAACCTTCTACTATTTCTTTCCGTCTACTTGAGATGCGGCTAGGTACTGACCCTCTTTGACCTTACTGAGTTGCCTAAGCACTGTTGTTTCGGCCGACGTTTCACGTTAAACGTGGTTTGCCTGCGCTGAACCCTTCGCTCCCTCCGATTCTTGTATTAGTGCGCGGCATTGCACTATTTACCGCGCGCGCGAGCATAGCTTCGATATGACAGCGTCAGCCTCGTTGCATTTTCCCGTGTTGGCTTTTTTTTTCCCATCGGTTTTTTTTGATGTCCCTCTCTGCGGCAGCTCACCTTACCTGCTTACTTGGTTTTATATTTTTTGTTTTTTTTTGTTCGGGCTTCGCGTCGGGCCCCCCTAACGACACTTTGCTTCACCCTAAGTTTTTGTTAACGCTGAGTCCTACGTCTTGAGTTTTTGTCGTTTCGATCCTGTCTGTTCCCCTATGTCCTTGTTCTTTTCGGTTTTTATCGGCTCCTACATTCGTTACGGTGCTCCAACTCTTTGCGCCCTTCCTTGGCTCCGGTTTCTGTCCTCACTTGTCCTTTGTTTTTTATTTCTGCTTCTCTCGACAAACCCACTACCCCTTAGGCAACCCCAAATCCGGCAGCCTTTGCGCCTTGTTTCTCCGTCACTAGCTTCTTTCGCCCTGTGGCACTGCGGGCGTTCTGCGATTTCATTGGATGACCTGGCTCGGCTAAAGTTTTTTGCTTTTCGGATTGACTTGTCGCTGCACGCAGTGTTTTTTCCGCTATTTTTTTAGAATGTACTTCCTAGCCACCTGCTTTCAACCTAATCTCGCGCCCCCCCCAAACGTTACTGGGAAGGTAATCTTCTTATTTTTTGCACGCACCAGACCTCTCTAATGCTTCCCCTTTTACCCAGTTTTTAAGATGGATGTTTTCTTTCTTCTTCGGCAAGCTTTACCGAATGGGCCCCCTTTCTTTCCCCAGCGTTCGTTCTAACATCTTCTTTCCTGATCCTGTTGTTCGGTTTTTTGATAGTCGACCAGATGACTGTTTTTTCAATTTCTCTTCACCCCCCCCTATTTGCTCTCCGGTGACTAAGACGACGTCCTCACATTAAGAAATCGTCCCGGTTGAGATACCTGCCCGGGTAACCATGATGGTCATTGGGGGGGGGTACTAATTTAGGACTATCCCCCTATTCAATTACTATAACAGCCTGACTGTTTTTTTTTTTTTGTAAGAGTTTCCCATGCCAGTCCTTTGAAGGAGAATTCCTAGGTCCCCCTTCGTATGCCCAATTTCGAACAAGATCTTCCTTTCACTTTCTATATTTTTTCTCCGCCCCGGCCATTTTTAGTTTCCCGTGACCTCACCCGCGCCCATGCCCCAGCTGACCCTTCAGTCAGTCTTTGATCTTTTGTTCGACTTCCGTGCAACCACCCTTGAAGGCGACAGCTGACTTTCAGCACCCTCCGCATGGTTTTTTACCTCTTCTGTCTTTGTCCGAGCCGCTTTTACCTTGGTGGTCGGTTTCTCGCTAGAACCATGACACGTTTTATCCCCCGCTCCTCGTATGTTTTCTTTGCTTCGCCGTCGCAAGTCTCTTCCGGAAGCTACCTGTGTACCTTAGGCTTGGTATGCCCGCCCCCTATATGCCCCCCCCCCCATGAACTATACTCTCTCAACAAGCCATGTTCCCTTTAGGTTCTCAGATTTTGACGACTTGTTCTTGACCGTACGTCTAGGGCCCGCACCTTTGGTTCCGGCAATTGCATGCCCCTCTAGTATCGTTGGATGCGGGTAGCAGTTAAAACCGCCAGCTTTCCTGCTCCTTCTGATCAACCTCCTTTTTTGACCTCGGCCGTGCCGCCTACTATCTTGACCCCACAGTCCCCATTGCATTTCTTTTTTATGTCGTAGGACATCTCCCCCATGTGTGCAACTTTCTTTTCTTTGTCTTGTTTTTTTTCGTTTTGGCTAGGATACTTTCAGATCTTAGGCCCCCCTCCATTCTAGTGTCATGACAGTTTTTCGGCCTTCTCGAGGGGATTGCCCCCGTCTTTGGGACATCTTGCTTAATTTTTAGCGTTCGTCACCTTTCTCGGGCCCACTTCTTTCGGTCTTTTTCTTTTTCCTTTTTCGTTCACGGGTCTCTTTCACCCTTGTTCCCGGATGCGCGTTCGTCCCATGGTCTCGAGGTCTTTCGTTTTCAGCCTTCGCGGCCGTCCAATCTCGTTTGCCCCAATGCAGACATTGTGTTTGCTCGTCCCCTTTTGAACTCGTCGTGTCGCTTGGACCTTTTTCCAAAAAACCTTCCCCCGCATCCTTTTCCTATTCCGTCAGCGTTTTTCGGAGACGTTGATGTACTTATGTTCCAACCTACCTTACCTCCTGACTGCCTGGTTTTCTATAAGCGGGTGGCGTTTTTTTTCGTCGCGATTATTTCCCTCACCCCCCCCCCGTAACTTTCGTCAGACCTTTCACCCCTTAATGCTGCCCCAGCCTTTGCCTTAGGTTTTATTTTTTATTTTCTAGACCCCTGTTCCTTCCAGGTCCGCCTGATCATTTTTCTTGTTTTATGTGTTTTTACCCATGCCCTGGTAACGTTTCAAAAAACTACTGACATTTCGAGCCCACCCCCAAAGAGAAGGAATGGAGACATAGTGCTTCTGCCTGTTGCCTAATTACGCTTGCTTTACCTGGTGATAGTCAGGTACTTGCGAATTCCTTAAGAGAGCCCGCGCGTCTTTCACCATGTGCAGGTCAGTTTCCCTTTGGGGCGTGTTTGTTTTTCTTGGTTATCGTCGCTGTCGTCGTCTTGTGACTCTTCTTCAGGTTCCTGTTCGCCCATGGACCTCGCCGTTTTTTTTTCGCCTTTCCTTCTTGTTCCCCCCCTCCCGCCCCTCTCCATTGATTCCCCTTTCTCAACCCCGTTTTTCATTGTTTTTGCGGAGTAATTTAGAAGCCCCCTGATTCATAGGCCCCACGTCCTCCCTGTTCCCCTCTGCC
>Ga0179593_1287113_pt1 | contig 13238 bp, 9 predicted proteins | sample CZODoug2_1_08_16_FD_185931 | JGI IMG/M metagenome (GOLD analysis project Ga0179593, IMG submission 185931) | Vadose zone soil fungal communities from Angelo Coast Range Reserve, California, USA - CZODoug2_1_08_16fungal (PacBio error correction) | ecosystem: Environmental > Terrestrial > Soil >... | reverse complement strand
TTTTTGTCCTATTTGCTAAGGATTGTGCCCTCCGGACCACGATCGTTTTTCTTATCTGCGAAGTTTGCAGCCATCGATCGCCCGGCTTTTCTCTCCTTCCTATATCTGTCTCGAACAGCCGTCATTACAGGCCCCTATCTTTCCTATCGCGATGGTGGTGGGCGACCTTTCCCTTCAGGATCTTTGCGACCGGAAGCCGCGCTTCTTCCCCCGCCTGGCGAGCACCGATGTTCCCTGAATCAGGACCATCCCCTTTTTTTCTATCGGACCAGACTTACTATTAGTGCACCCTTTGCAGGCGAGCCTGCTTCGCCTGGGTCACGTCGCTCCAAGAGTTGCCCTTCCCTTGGTGCCGCTGCACGGACACTTTGTTGCTTTATACAAGTTTCGGACCTCCACATGACTTTGCTTAAAAAAGGGCATCTAGTTTTTTTTTTCTCAAGCGCCCCCGTGGCGCATTGTTTTTTCGTCTCTCCCTGGTCCTACGTAGCCGAGCGACGTGTGCTTCCATTTTGTTTTTTCCAGTTCAGCGCTGACGAGGCCGCACCTTCACTTGGCAGGTTGTTTTGATCGCTTCCTTCCGCGACCTTCTGGAGGCACGTGTCCATTCTTGCTGCTTCCTCGACGTGCCCAGTACTCCCTAAAGAACTTATCTTCTTTCAGGACTCGTGTTCAAGAGTTCCATTCTCCTCTGCGTGTGTCCCCCCTCGCCCATTCCCAGTGTCTTTTTTCGGAGGCTTTGTTGATCGGATCTTAGCGAGGTTTACTTAAGCCCGTCTTGGTGCTTTTTTCTGGGCGCCGTCTTCCCTCCTTTTCCCCTGACTGCACTGTCAGATGCCCCCCCCAGGAGCCCTGCAGTCTCAGAAAACTGAGGGTCTTTGAAGCATGATTGCTTTGTGCAGGCTGACCCTTTACCTCCCTTTCAGCGGGATTCCCGCCGACTCCGCCCCTTTTCCTCTGATGCGCGCCACCGTAAATCTGGAGAACACGATAGGAAACAACGATGCGATTTTACTGGTTTTTTCCTGTTTCATGGTCTGTTTCAATGGCCCTTTTTGCCCAGCGAGCCGAAGAATAGTCGTCTGAAGAGAGAAATGAGAGACCTGCCGTTCTGCCTGTTGGCTGCCACTTCCCCTCGGTCCGGCGCGGACCGATCCCCTCGTTTTATTCGTCCTACGCATGGCCCATCCGTTTCCAGTTATCCCTCTTATTAATCCAGGGGGGGTTTTGTCAGTTGCTTTGTTCTATTTACCCTGCTTGCCCAGCTTCGTCCCTCCGTCCCTTCGGTACCGGTTCCGAGTCCTCTTTTAAGTTAGCCCTCTTCTCTCTTGAGGATTTCTTCGTGCTCTCGTGGCCCCCGCGCCCTGCTCGGAGTTCTTCTTTTCCCACTGCCCTAAGATGCAGGAAATTTCCACAAACACTCGTAGTACCATCGGCCGATGATCGGGTTCAGACTCTGTTCTGCCTCTCAGCATTCTTCAGTGGGATGTCTTTGGAACGTTTTCACTGCCCGGTTTGAGGGACGACAGGCACTTGTCAACTGTTACCTTGGTGTCCGTCAGTTTTTCTAGGGTTGAGCATCGGCCAGGTTCCCGTCGGTTCTCCACGGTAAGGGGCCCAACAGGCCCGGCCACACATCCCCTCACTCGCGCATCCCCCCCGCTCCCTACCAGGAGACAGTCCATTCTACAAGACTGTGACTGAGTGTTAATATCTGATCAATAGAGAGGACCTAAAGTGAAGGTGTTTTCTTCAGTTCCGAAACGTCGCTCCCGAATTGAAGGGACCTAAGTGCTACCTTTTTGTTAAGCCTGCGCCCACAAAATGAGACTTATCGGCATACTTTCTCCCCCCCTCGGTTGTCTGGCCCCTCGACCGCCTCCACCCACCTTTTATTAGACTTCCATTCGCGTAGAGCCTCGAATAGACACTCTCGCACTTTGGAGAAAGGGCCCCTAGAGAGACGTTTGTCCCTGGCGTGTTTCTATTCCCCAGGTATTCGGCCCTGCAAAACCCCTTCGTTGGTTGCAGTTCGGCGATCCCGCGTCCCCTAGGTGAATCTAATAACGGAGAGCCTTTGTTGCCCCCTTTCCCCCTGTTTGCCCTGAGCTGCCGGCAATTTCCGCCGCAGGTCCTTGTAAGGAGGCCCGCTCTCTTTTAAGAACGTAAGGTGGTCCTCCCCTTTTGCTCTCGCTGGGGCGGTCGCACCCGCCTCAGAAGGTCCCTCTCATATTTACAGCGGCGGTTCCTGAAGGCTTTTTAAGATTTTTCTCTTCTGACAGGAATTTTCACGGCCTGCGATCTTTGTCTGCCTCCTCCTCAAGCGCACTATCCCGGAAGGTCCTCGTTATTCTTTTCAAACAGCCTATCGACAGCTGACTGACGCAGCCCAAGCTCCTCGTTATTTACAGATACCCACCCCCTTCGTTTTTTTCTCCCCCATGTTGGCTCGCTGCCAACGGCTTTTTTTCTTGGAACGTGGCGTCGTCTGCCCACGTTCAAACTTTTGCCTCTCCGGTAAAAGAGATTTGGCGTTTTGGAAGACGCCTTGCTATCCGCCCCCTTTTACCGGCACGCGCAGCGCTTTCGACATCGCTCCCTTCGTTCCCCAGTCAGACTGGGACCATCAACCTTACCTGCCCGCCCTGTTCACCGTCTTCCGCCTTGCATCGTAGCTCTCTCCCCCCGGTGGGGACCTCAACTTGGCAAGCTCCGTTACACAAGCAGGTCACCCAACCTTTCTCCGTGCCACTTATCTGCGCTGTTGTATCTTTTTCGTCCCCTTTTTTTTCGAGTCGGGGATCGGCGTTTCCCTTTTCTAGGATCTCCCGCGGCGGCCTAAGGTTGCTGCTCTTCTTTTTAAGGTGTTTCCTCCGATGTCTTGGCTTACGTCTCTTTTCCTTTGCGGTCAGGCTGGCGCTGGCGGATTGAACTGAAGCGGAAGAAGTGCGCTGGGATGGGGATCTACTTCGTTTTGTTTTCCTGCGTCACCTGCCGGGCGTACCCGACTCCCCTTTTTTTTTTTAAACCCAACGCCGGCTCTCTTTTTGTAACGGAGAGCCCAGATTACCTCAAAATATTTTCGGACTTCCGGCGCCTCATCGACTTCACTCCCTTCGTCGCTAAGGGGCAGGCGGCCTATGGTTGAGATTCGGGGTCGGCCCATCTTCACACCTAGTTCTTCATTTATTTTTTTTTGATGAGATTGATTTACAAGCCACAAGCAAGCTGTCTTGGTATTCAGTGTTTTGGTCGCTTTCTCTATTTCTCCGCGTGCGTCTTCCTTTTTTGTAGTTCACAGCATCTATTTCTGACCTGTTGACTCTGTTTCCACCGACATTTCTCACCGGCTGCTAGCCTTCTTTTCTCCTCTTCTTTCTGTGTTGTCGCGAAGTGGTCTCGCTCGCTTCCCTACCCCCCTATGCTTTTAGTTCTTACGAACCCGCAAGAAGGTTGGACGGGCAAGGAAGGAGTTATTCGCCACCTCCCGTTTGCCTTCTCCCCTTGCTCTGATCGTGATCCCGTTTCTTCTTCGGTCTTCTTTTTATTTTTTTGCACAGTTTTTCTCCCGACGTATACCTCGATATGCTGAATCTTGTTTTTTTTTTGCTGGAGAAGATGATGAAATCTGCGTTACTTTTCGTTTGTCGACAGCTCCCTTCTGCCTTTGCGGCGGCGTGCGCTACTGGTGTAACGTCATCTAGTTTGTGTTGTTGAGAGACTGGTCGTTACACCAAAGTAGAGCACGCCTTGACACAGGCTTTTTGGTGAGGGAGTTTCGAGATAAGACGGCCTCGCTCGATCCTCTGCCTATTCCTCGTCCCTTCCTCGTCTCGTGAGGCCCTGTTCGGGGAGGCTCGGTCATACCACATCAGCACCTGAGAATTATAAGCCCTGGCGCCCCACAACAATGTCTTGCTTGGCTTTTGACGAGCAGGTCGGTCTGCTCAACACGTTTTCTTTCGACAGATCCTTTCCGCGTCGCGCTTGCGGAAACTTTTTTAACCCCGGAAACTTTCCAGGCAGGTCGAGATGGGAGAAAATTTCCCGCACCGGGCATTCATCGCTCTTTTTCTCCCGTCCGACGACCCCTCGTCGAGCATCATCACCGTACTTCTTTCCCCCTCCCCTGTGTCTGTGGCGGCGGAGTAATATGCGGTTTACTTCGAACGCGGGTTGTGAAGTGTTCGAAACCCCTGCCTGCGTGACTTCACCCCATTGGCCCCTTTCACCCCTCTTGCGACGTACGAGGAGGTTCAGTACTCTGCTCTGTTATATACAGGGTTTTTTATGCTTCCCCCACTTCTCCCCCCACCGGCTTTTTTTTTAAATTTATTTTTTTCCGTCCCGGCCTGTCGCCCGTTGAATAAACCGCCTTGAAACAGAGTCGTGCCCCTGAGGACTGCTCCTTTTCTCCCGGCCTTCCCGGATCTCGACTGCAACCGCCTCTTCTCCACCCTGCAATAGCCCGGATAGTAAAGTCTTCTTCCGAGTCTCGACCGCTCATGATAACCCTACTACCATTTTACATCGGACACTATTCGACTTTCTTCAACGTGGGGTCCGTTCATGTGGGGGTACTGAAGATTCTCATTTTCCACTTGATGATAGCTAAGATCTCCCGGTGCCCGCTGCAGTGAGATTTGTTGTGATTGTTTTCCCCCATTCGTCTACTTATACCTCGTTCTCCTGATTTGAGCATCTTTTCTCCCTTTTGCTGGTCGGCGTTCTGGGGTTAGTTATTCCTTTTTATAAAACCCTTGAACTTTTAACTACAGCGTTTCCATTCGACCTCACACGCCACCTGGCCACTCTCCCGTTCCTTTTTTTTCTTCATCGAGGCCCAACTTGGCCTCCTTCTCCGTACTTTTCTCGGGACTTGAGAGGACTTCCTCCTTTCATGATCCTGGCTGTGCCGAAGGGAACTCACGTTTCCTCTCCTTTTATCTTCCTTCGGCCTTGCCGATCGACCTTGCCTTTTCCTTCTTCCATCTGATCCAATCGCTTTCCTAGGACTCTTTCTGTAGAATCCGGGAAGGCGCGTTTCTCCCCGGCCTCTTTTTCTTTCCCGCCTTTTCGTCTCACAGGATCTTTCGGCCTTGCATCCTTTTCACTCCGTCAGCTGAGAATGAATTAGGAAGACTTAACCTGCGGGAAAAGAGTTCTTTTTCTTTCTTCCCACTTCTCCCACCTCTTTCCGGCGCTTTTCTTCTCCGCTCCGACTTTTTCCTATCTGAGGATTAAAAGCCTGTTGATCCCAGGTCTAAACATTGTGTAGAAAGCACTTTGCTCCTTTCCGATGCTCCCCTTTTTGTTCCCTACCTTTCCCGACTTATCACTCTGATACTTCGCGTGCTTTTCGGGGACCCCCACGCAGAGAAGAGGAACCGAGTAAGCAGGCGATGTGTGGGATTGCCTTCCTCTCCACGTCTGTGAGCACTTAGCCCCCAGTCCGCTGGCTTGTTGCGCGTTAATTTGCCGCCACGCTTCCTTTCAAGACTTCAAGGAAGCTGCGTTCCTTTTGTCTATGGTCGCTCTCTTCAACCCTCTCCAGCCTTTCCCTTTCTTAGGACGGGGGCTCATGTACTTGAGTGTTGTATTCGGTGATTTGATGGTGTCAGTTTTCTCCCAATACGGGCCTGAATGTCACTTTGCCGTATGCTCCCCTTGACCTTTTCTTTACCCCCCCCCTGGTACCCCATGTTTGAACGCCTCGCGCCTTGTGATTTTAGTCCCAGCCTCCCTCTGGGATGGCAATCAGAAACACTTTTTCACGTGCGATGCCTGAGCCCAATTGAACACCCTATTGGCCCCACCCTTTCCGTAACGGACACCCCCTTGCGGAGTTTGAGTTTGGTTTTATGGGGTTGTTCTACGGTATAATAGGGGGCGATCGCTTCCCTCCGCCCGAGCGCTCCTCTATCCGAGATATTCTTTCTCTCCTGTTTTAGTTCTAGTTACCACTGACCGGATACCCCGGTCGAGCCTATCCCCCGTGGGATTTTTCTAATCTGGCAAAGATTAGGTAATATATCCTCTTCAGACCCTTTTTTGTTTGCCTAGATTACCTTCCACCCATCTTGCCCTTCCGCCTCCCCAAGCCGGGATATTTATCAGCCCTCGTTCAGTCACGACACTTCTCAGCGAAGCGATCATCCCATCTTGATAGATTTGGCGATGCGGATCAATCGTGATTCGAAGTAAATCCCCATGCAGAACCCCCTCCCCCACACTCTTCGCATTAGCATTTTCGCTTATGGTTTCCTCCAATATTTTTCCGTTAGTATTTCAGTAAAATGTGGAGGCTTTTTTCTTTCTTGGAACCGCTGCTGCAGGCGGAGGTGGTTAGATTTTCCCTGCTAGGAAAAAAAGTACCAGGGGTTCGTTCACCCTGGTCTCTGGGTGAGCATCGGATGTTCAGTCGCTTTGCCGTTTTTAAGTGACGTTTGCGTTAGTGCCACCACACCCCGCCTAAGTTCACCTTTCTCGTCGGCCCAGATCCCCTCCAACAGACATGCGTTTCCTTGAGCTGAAACATAGGAACACTCTCGGAAGGCCTCCTGACAGGGAGGTGCTGAAGAGTCAGGCACCTGTTGAGGCTCCGCTACTTCCTTCCGTGTTCCCGGCTGTCGCGCGGTCCGCGAGAAACAACGCGCCGTCTTTTCCCCCGTGCTCCTTTTCCTCGGTTTGTGGTGCCCGCGCCCGCACTCCCCCTTCTTTGTCCGAATTACAGGCCCTTTGTATCAGACTCAAAGGTAGAACGTCTTTTTACCCCCATCCTTCCCTCTCCCGTTTTTTCGCAACGTGCTTTGGGGGTCCTCCGGTGCCTTGGAAGTGAACCAACCGGTGCAGAGGAGTACTTTCTCCTTTCCTTTGCTTTCCGTTACCGCATTTCGCAAGAGCAGCGTTTCCTGGCCTTCGGTGAAAGGGACCTTTTTCTGTGATACTAAGCCTGCGACTGAGTTCCCTTCTTTTTTTCGTCTTCTCGACCTGGTGTCAGCAATGAGGTGATCTTTCTATGCTGCCGGTACTGACAGTCCCTGACGAGGGAAGAGCCGCTCAGAGGGTTAAGGAAGTTTCATTTCTTTCTGAGCAGCTCTGCCAACTCTCCCTTCAGGCTTATAGCTTGGTGACAGAAGCTTCGAAAGCACTGAGCGCTGCCCTTCTCGCTGTTTCGTCGTCCCCACCCTCCGCTCTCCCTTTGCCGCTGCCAAATTCATCGGTAGTCCCCATTGAACCTCGCGTCTCAAATGTTGTCCCTATTGACCCGTGGAGTTGGCCGGTTGTCCTTCTTCTTTTCACGTTCAACTGCCGACATGCGTTCTGACCGTGATTCAGATTTTTGGAATCCTCCCAACCGAACCACATATCATAACGTTCACCCTCTCAGTCCGTTCCTCTCCCCCCCCTTTTTGGCTGTTTCAAGTCCTACGCCGCCGTGCTTTGAAATCCAATAATCATGAAGAAGTCACTCCGCCCAGTGTGCAGCTCATTTCGGTCCCCCCCCTCCCACCTTTGTCACTCTCCAGTAAAAAGAAATTTTTTTGACACCGTGATTTCCGACCCCTTCGAGGCTGGTTTTGTGTAGATCTTCACCGGGGTGCTCCGCTGGTATCTGCTTCTTTTCTTGTTCGAGTCGTCTCTCAGAGGCCGGTTGCATTTCCTACGTAACGTGGAGGCGGAAGTATCGGGGTTTTTGCGGACTCTGATCCTTGCGTCCGGTCGGCAGGCTTTTTCTTTTTCGTCGAGTCACCGATGCTGACTCCTGCGCTGGGCTGGTGGCTTTTCTGCGCGCCGTTGGCGTCGACGATCTTTACCCAACCTCCGGGACCTTCGTTTCCCTGGCCGCTATCCCGCCAACCCCGGTCGATAATGTTAAAGAATATCTCCTCTTCCCCCCTTTCAGCAGAAAGGTGGTGAGTTCCCTTTTGTGTTTTTATTCTCATACTTTTGGTTGTTAGGCCCCACAACCTAGAACACCCAAGAATACCAGAGGTCGTACTGGTTCCGTTTCCCTCATGTCTTACTCTGCTTCTCCCTCCACCAAGCACGCGGTTCGTCTTCGTTTCCCAGATGAGAGACTATTTTTCTAGAAGTTGTTGCAGCTCTTTCCCGTTGCGGTCCCCCTGCCCCTTCTTCCCCCGTCCGGCTATCACGTATTTTATCGTGATTTCCCTTTGAGAGCCCTCGTTCGAGCGTTCCCCCTCAAGTCCGAGAGGTATTTCTTCTCAAGCGCAAGGGTTGGTTAGTTTACCCCCCCCCGTCCTTCTTCTTCCCCTTTCCTTCTCATTTTGCGCTCAAATTGCCTTATCTTTATCCCTTTTTTTGTTTATGTATTGGTATAGAGACCTCATCCATATCCTCTATATGCATTCGGGCGATTCTGAAATGCTAGAGAGGGCTTCTCCTTTCGCGCGCCCTTCTCCTTATCCGGCTTTTTTTCCCCTGTTCGGATGTTTGCGCTTCCCTTTTTTTCATCATCTACTCTTTTAATCCTTAAGTTGGAGATGAGAGGTTAGTGCTAGCGCATCCCCAACACGCCTTTTCTGTTCTGGGGGCGCTCCTTTCTCCTCTCGCTTCTCCCGTCCTCTATCTCCTCTTGCCTGCTGAGTTTTTTAATCTTTTTCTTTCTTCCAGATAACACATCCGCACGTCACGGTTTTTGTTGATGGTCGTCCCTTTGGAGAGCCACATCTATGTCTTTTTTTCCCGTCTCCTTTGGTATCTTCCGACACAACCTTTTTTTTTTCGCAGCCGACCGCATTTAGTCCTTCTCCGCTGAGCACCCCCTCCCCAAAGAATCCCCTAAGGCCTTTATCCTCCTCCTTCCTTTCTTTCTCCCACCTGTTTTTTCCGACCCGGGGCTTTTTCGCGTTTTTCTCCACAGCGACGACCGATTTCGCTTCCCCTCCCCCCAAACAGAGAAAGTTTGCTTTGTTAGGAGCGTACCGTCCCCTTCTCCCTTTTACAGTCCTCTTCTCTTTCTTTCTTTTTTTTTCAGTATTGCCTCCCCCTGTGAGCGCATCACCAAAATAGGACCGACCCCTGCGATGTGTTAAAGTGAGATTCTTTTCCCCCGTTTCGTCTCTCTGTTTGAGGCTCCCCGCGCCCTTGGAAACTTTCATCCTGTTTTCCTTTTGACATGTAGTAGCCATAAGCTTCTTCTGAGAAGTCGTACCCAAATACAGCGACGGTCCGGGTGAAACTATACCCCTTCGCTCTCTGTTCCTCCGCCTCCCTGATATCCTTCTTGTCCGCCCCCTCTACTCAAGATCCACATGTCTTAAGACCGTACCATGAGCTCGTCCAGGTCTCCTCCAGTCAGCGAAATAAGTTCTGCTCCCCTCCGTCCCCCCCGGTGTCCTCCCCCCGCGCCTTCGAAGGTGCGTATTCTTTTTTTCTCTGGGTCTAGTTACCCGGTGGTACTGCGATTTTTCAAGCCTTTTGCGGTACGTGATTAGAGCACGGCGGTTCTAACGGTTGCCTTCCCCCCCGTCTTCCTTGGTTTCCCTTCTTTTTTTTTTTTTCCGTCTTTTGGACTTGAGTCCGCCGTTCCTATATTGTGAGTATCGCGGCGCGGTGTCTGTTTTTCAGTGGTTATGGAGGTTAGTTCGTCAGTCTTCTCAAAAAAGAAGGAAGTCTTACCGACTCCGTGTGTCTTTTTTTCTTTCCTACGACTCACCGGCACTGAGCTCGTTTCTCCTCTTCTCAACATTGGCCAGACCGCGACCTGTTGTAGATTTTGAGGCTGGCGAGCTTGAACCTGGAGTTGTGTTGATGCTTGACCCTTTTTCATCGTTTTCTCCGTTCGACGATTCGTTGCATACCCGCAGCCGTGAGTCGGTCGAGTTGCTTTCCCAAGACTTTTGGAAACGAGCGCGATGTTATGATCGCTTTCACGTTCACTTCTCCTTTCTCCCGTTTCCGCATCGCTCCACCGGCATTTGCCGATCCGTATGGTCGCCGAATTTAGTTGCCCGTATCGTCGCGACTGGAACTCTTGAAGTCCTGTCCCGCTAGTCCCCCCGTTTTCGACTACGCGGCTTCCGCGGTCAACTAGACATAGTTACGGACCGATGAAGGAAGTTTTCCTTGCCCTTCCCCTTTTAACTTTCCCGACTTTTAGCACCACCGTGACAGCCGGAATGATTGTCGCCGTCCTTTGATCCCTTTTTTCCGCTTCTCTCGTCCCGGGCCTGCGTATAGCGATCTTGTTTTTTCGCGTGCTGATTTTTCCCCGCAATGGAGAAGTTGCATAGACCCGTGACCTTGGCGTTGGCTCTGCGGATCGACCTTTTTTTTGCTCAAGTTTCGTTTTTTTAGGATGAGTCTGCGTATCCGGTCAGAAGAGCTTTTTCCCCTTTCCCTCGATTTTTCTGTGTTTTCCTGCTCTCTGTCAACACTCGCGTTTTGTTCGGATGAGATCTGGCGCCGTCCCGGAGTTGTTTCCTTTCCTCCCCCTTTCTTGTTTCTGGTTTGTCCCTTTGCTGCGCGCCATTACTGCGTCACCGAATGTTAGATGCGTTCTTTGCTCTTAACCAACCCTTCCATTTTTTATTCTTTCTTTTTCCGGCTTCCCCTCTTACCTTTCTCCTCGGGCTTCCCGGTCACCCGACACGTGAATGATTTGTCACGCCAAAAGATGGCCCTGAACCCCCCCTCTCTTCGTCCCGTCCCTCTTCGGACTCGTGTTGGGCGATTTCTGCATTTTAGTCTGGCGGGTGCAATCTCGCTGATTATTCCCACTGGAACTCTATTCCTTCCCGCCTCTTTCTCTTTTTTCCCCCATGACCAGTCGTTGCAGACTGACCAATAAGTTCTTCGCAGCTGGCATACAAGTTTCCTTCTCTTTTCCCGTTGTTTTTTTTTCGGATATTGTGACCTGGCACAGCTTTGCCTATTCCTCGGGAGGTGATACCCCGCTCTCTCTCTTTTTTTAGTTCATCCAGGATTCTTACTTTTCTTTTCTAATTGAACTCTATGTTCCTCCGGCCTTTCTAGGTTTAGGCATCTGTCACAGTACCGACCCTTCCCGTACCCCCCCCCTTCCCCCCCACTCCGTATCTCGTTCTATGGGTAGAAATAGTTGTCTCTATCGCATATTTTTGGCGGTGTCGTCCTTGCTTTCACTCCCGCTGCAGGCTCGGTGTAGTTCAGCAACTACTGAAGTACTTCTTCCACCCTGTACCCGGTTTCTTCTCCTTAATGGTGGTGTGCTATCGGCATTCTTCGGTAGAAAGTAAAGTTTCCCGCTTCTCCTGTCCCCCCCTCCCCCCCCCATCCCCCCTGAAGTTAAACCCCTCATTCCCGGCAGCCCCCCGCGATTTTACTCGTGAAGCCTGCTGGCGCGAGTAGAGTACCTCCCTGCCCCTATTCCCTTCCGTTTTCCAAGTTCTGAGTTCTGATGTCCCTGTCCGCCACGTCTCGAAACGCCGAAAGAGACTGCGGCTTTTCCCTCCTTTTCGTCTCCCCTTCCTTTCTACCCCCTGCTCCCCTGGTATTGGCCTCCGCGTCAAGAGGAGGGTTGTGAGGACTAGCCCCTTTTACCACGGCTCTCTCGTCCCCCTCCGGCTACTTTCTCTCTAGCTCATCTTAAGTCGAAAAGGAGATTTTCTTAAGAATCCCCTAGCCTTCTCTCCTGTTTCTTCCAACGGCTGGATGCATCCACCTCATGTGAAAGACACAACGGTCTGCAGGTCAGTCGGTCCCGATTATTCCCCATAGTGCTCGCATCCCCCAGGACGAGACTTTTCCCTTCAGCTTACTCTCTTTCCCGGCCTTCCTGTAGTCTTCTCCCCCGAATGACGACTGGGTTAAAAGTAAGGTATGGACAGGAGCGTCCGAGTCGATTCTTCCTTTTTCCCCTCCCCCCTCTCGCCCTCGAGCCGACTCGTCCATGGCCTTTTTTTTCCATCTTCGGTGTCACTTCTCTTACGCATTAGGAAGGACTCTCCTCTTCTTCCTATCCCCGATCCCGAGCTGGACCTTGATAGCGTCCTGTCGTCAAAACTCCCAGCAGCTTTATGCTGTCTCCACAGATTTCTTTGCACACTCGCGCGTTTTCCCCCAATGTTTCCTCGATGCAACTTGGAAACGGTCTTTTCTTGCCTCTCTGCACCCAAATGACTTAGTTTGATCCTAGAGGGTGAGCCGTCAATTTTCCTCCCTGAACGCCAGACCCCCCCCGGCACCTTCAGTTTCCGCTCTCTACATCCCCTGCGGCTAATTTCCTACGGAATTCCGGAACATACAAACCTGAAATTCCGAGTGCCCCTTCCTCCCCTCCGCCCTTCCTGCCTCCCTCCGTGGTTCACTTTTTCCTTACCCAAATGAAGAGGCCCCACATACGAAATTAACGGTCGGTTTCGATCTCCACCTTGCCGGGCCTCGTCTTGATCCTGCCTCCTCCTTCTCTCCCCTACCCTTTTTTGCCTCTGTCGGATGATGGCAGGCAAGGGCTTCCGCACGATCCGGTGCTGGCCGGTTCCACAGGCTTTTAGGTAGATTGATGTAACCGAGCGCGGAAGCCGTGTCTCGTGGTTTGACGGTGAGGAAGGAATTGGTCTGCCCATTTTCCCCCCCCTCCTTTTACGTCCTCTCACAACTCGGTCTAAGGACTGGAAACCGCTCAGAACATTAAGGTTCTTCTCTAACTTTTTGAATTCTTTGTTGATGCCTCGCTCAGGTTCTTCCCTTCACAGACTCTAGTGTTTCAAGGGCGCGGCGAGCTCCGCCAAGCAAGAGTCGTCTGTTTTCGCTGTCCCCTTTCGATTCCGGTCTGTTTCTGTGTTTTCTTGAGCGATCTGCCCGTTGGTTGTTGAAACACGCCCCCCGTTCGGCGTCAGCGGAAGTCTCTTTCTCTTTTTTTCGCGCTGCGTTCCCTCCCTTGCCGCCTCGATTTGTTCGCTTCGTCGACAAGCCCAGTTTTCTTCCCGGACCCGGATCGTAAAGAGACAATTTTTTGCTCCAAATTGATCGTGTCCCGTTCTCTTTTCGTCGATGTATCTGGCAAGTCTCCTCTAATCGCTCGCCGACCGAGGGTGATGCGCCTCTTCTCCCTGATTCTCGAGCGGGCCCTAGGATTTCTGCTCCGCCCCTGCCCAGCTCAGGAGGCTGATCCGCGGCATTTCTCTACTGGTGTCCGAACCATCTTCTTTTCTTTTTCTCACCCCTTTGAGAGATGGCTAACTCTGCCACACGGCTTCCCCTTTTATTTTCCTTCGGTTTCTCCCCTTTTT
>Ga0179593_1679314_pt1 | contig 13239 bp, 8 predicted proteins | sample CZODoug2_1_08_16_FD_185931 | JGI IMG/M metagenome (GOLD analysis project Ga0179593, IMG submission 185931) | Vadose zone soil fungal communities from Angelo Coast Range Reserve, California, USA - CZODoug2_1_08_16fungal (PacBio error correction) | ecosystem: Environmental > Terrestrial > Soil >... | reverse complement strand
GGTGACTGGAGATTAGCCGGGAAAGGAAGTAATATCGGCGGGTAAAGACACCGAAGGTGGTGCCTCCCCTGATTTCTTTCCACGCAGTTCCGCACACCCTAAACTCTGTAGGACGTTTTTCTACCCTGACTACCGCCTTTCAGAGACGCCGTTCCGTCTCCGCGATCAACTCTCGATTTGGCACGTTATAGAGCCCCCTCCTGGTCTCAATCGCGAGGTTACCCCTCACCAATGTATCCTATCTTTTCATCATCCTTTATTTTGAGCAGTTCTCCTTAGCGCCCGCGGCCCTGTTAGTCTTACCTGGTGGGAATGTAATGAGGACGGCCGCTGTTCCGTTCGCCCCCATCGCTTCTTCGTGATCGAGCCGGAACCTTTTACTTAGGGTAGACCGCTTAAAAGTCCAACGCCGGGGGAGAGATTGTGTTTTCCTCGTTCCTCAATCCTGCTTTTCTCCGGCTCTTGGCGCCACCGAGACACTTGTTTTCGGTTGCCGAAGAGGATCCTTCCCGAAGAACTACTGATCTCACTTCCAAGTTGAGAGCGTTCATCCACCGCGGTAACACGTAGGAGAAGACCTTAGGGATTGGCCACTCCATCAGCCCACGAGCCTCGTTTGCGAGCTTTCTTTCCGGAATTTCGAACAGTCTTAGACAGCTTTTCTTTTCGTCTAGTAAGCCGTTATCGACCTCCCGTTTTTCGATCTGTGATAGTCTGGCTAAGCGTAACGGCCCCTCTTTCTTTTTCTTCAGTCGCCAGCATGGCCCTCGGGCAGAAGATTTATCCTTTTTTATCGAGTAGATCCGCTGCGCTCCTGTTTTTCCTTTACTTGGTATCGTTCTTCTTTCTCGAAATTTTCCTATTTTTTAACTCCTATGTAGGGGTTATTCCCCGTTTAGGCAGCCTACATGCATTGTGCCCGTGGTGTGCTGTCTACGTTTTGAGGGTTTGGAGGCTGATTTAGTGTTGCTTGGTTAGCAGCTCGACACGTGACCATTGCCTCGCGTTGTCACTTCCTCGGGACTTATTAGCTAGTTAGGGGCGGTCGGCTTTTTTTTAAGAGCACTAAGGTATGTTGAGTTCCTCGGTTTTTTCATATGGGAAAAAGCGGTTTGCGGGATCCCATTTTTTTTTTATTTTGGGTTTTTTCTGCTACTAAAAAGCCTTCGTCAGAAAAGCACCCCTTTTTGGAGCCTTTCGCGAACCATTACTTTGACTTTTTCAGTTGGCCCGCTTTCATTTGAACGATTTTCGGCTCCCTTCCAGAGGCCGCATCCCTGATTTTTTCTGTAGACGGATTCTCTGTTGACCGCTCTTTCTTGTCGTAGCTTTTCGATGGCTATCTCTCGGTTCTGTCGGACGTCCTTCTGCTTCTCGCATTTTTTTTTCCGGTGCTTTCATTGGGCACTGTTTTCTTTCCATCGCCCGCTGTGTTGCTTTTGAGGCTTATAGTTTTCGCCGTAGTCGCGGTTCGGCTCTCCCTATCACTCGAGACGTTCTGTTGGTTCCTTCCCGCGAGCGGGTGCTTTTTTATATTTGGACCGTTGTTCTTGCGAATCGCTGGCTCGTGTGGCCTCTATCGCGCGAGATCGATTCCGTCTTTCCGGGGGATACAAGCTAGTCTCGGGCACTTCCCTTCGGAGCTTGGCCCAGGTTGCGCGGTCTGATGGCGGGGGACGGTAATGAGTCTGAGGTTGGGATCCCCCCATGTTACCATCCGTCGCATTTTTAGTTCCCGCTGTCATTCGCCCAAGAGACCTCCCCCCTTTCTTCAATGGAGACCGTGTCTTTTCGCCGGCAGCCTGTTCTACATCTGGCGCCAATTTTCCCTGGCGGGCCTGAGGCATGTTTTTTTGGCGCCAGGGCTTTTTTCAATGCGAAGTCCCCCCCGTTCGTTTGGATAACGGTACCGCTCCTTGTCAGATTGTTAGGCTTTTTGCGTCATCAAGAGGCCAACTACCTATTGAGCACCACACTCAACACCCGCCACCTCTCACCAGTGCTTTTTTCGGGCCTATTTCGGTGACGTGTGGCAGGATACTTTTGGTGTCTTTGTGAGCGCGTTACTTTAAAAACATTTTAAACATGGTCTCCCCGAACTAGACCTAAAGGTCGGGCGAGGTTAGGGTGAAAAGGATCACGGAGAGGCAAAAGGGTTCTAGATTGATTTTTTAGGGGCGGAAAGTAAGAGCACGTGATGCAAGCACGTCCTCCTTACGGGCCCTTTGGTTTCCATACCCCAACTCGCAAGTTTTTTGACCCTCTGCGTTTAACCATCCTATCCCTACGACACCAGCTCCAATACTACCCACAGAAAATCTCGAGACAAGGTCAACATGTAAGCCCCACTTTTTTTTCAAGCTCGGCACTCATCAATCCTATCGGTACCCAATTCGGACAGGCCAGTCTATATCCCGCGCCTGCAGTCCCTTCCTGAAAACACGGGTGGTTTTTTTTTGCTTATTGCATGGTCTGAGTGATGATCAAAGAGAGTTAATAAGGGAGTTCGTGTTTCGGGAGGGTGTATTTTTTCTCAAGGAGACGACCTCTTTCTTCTTGTTTACATTCGAGGTTGAGATTCTGCATTCCCCCCCTCGGAGTTTTTTTATTTGTTTTTTATATCGTCGCATGGGTGCCGGTGATTTTTTCCTCTCTTGGACTTAGGAGTTTACGTATCCCACGGCTCAATAGGAGCTTTTGTCCTGCTTGGCTATGTCCCTTACTATCCTCCCCTAAGTTCATCACGGCTTTCTCCTCGTGTAGTTCGTCCTCTGACGAGACCCCTCTTTCTCCTGATGAGTTGGCGCTATTTCATCTCGAACCACAACCCCGGATGTTTTCCCGACAACCTGATTTTTCCTGCATGTACTAGCTTGTAACGCACTCCAATCCGTAACCCGATCGAAAGTTCTCCCCAGCTTTTTTTTTTTCCCTTTTTCCCTTTGTAGGCACTTTTACTCCTTCTCCCAAAACGGCGTTGACGCTCACCCACGACATTGTCCCCCTCTCCCACGTGGGCGACCTACCCATACGCCTTCCGCCCCCCTTTTTCAGGGAAGGTTCATGAGCTGTAGCGCAGGCTTGCTTGAGCCCTAACTTCCAGCCCCGAGCAAGCGGTTTCCGCATCAACAAATTGTGTTTCTCGACTTAACCCCCCCTAACTTGATCCGGTATCGTCCGTACGGGTTTCTCATCCCCACTATGCTCCTAGGGCCGAGTTCCGGGACCATTCTTTTTTTTGTTTGCGGGAAGGAGATCACTTCTCCCAGATTCTTGAGACCCCAACGGGCAACAAACACTGATTCTTTCTCCCCTCCACAGGGGTGGGGGCAGCTTTTCCTTGATTAGAAGTCTCTGAATTCCGAGGATCCCGAGACATCTACGATCTACCCGACCCCACGGTTTTCGACCGAGCAGTTCCACCGCGTTACGACCCCCCTTTCTTAAGGCGGGCCATTTTCCTTCCAGTTTACCCTCCCGTATTTTAGTACCTCGCAAGTTTTTCCCCCCCCGTTAGGCACGCACCCCAACTTCCACCCCAATGAGCCGAGGGCTACGTCGAGATCTTCTTTGGGGGGTTCCCCTGGTTCTTCCCCCAAGTGAAAGTGATTTCAGGGCTGACTAGGCGGGTGTTGATGCCCCCGTCCCTCGAAAACTCGGGAATAACGCAGCGTTCGAGGCCGGACCCCCTTATTTTCCTCCCCGCCTACGCTCCCAATGCGTTTGCTCGGCCGTTTTAAAAGAAAATCTTAACAGCGGGAAAACAGTTGAATATTGAGGAAGCTGAAGCACGCACTCCCAGATTCTCTTTCCTATCCCGTGTATTGTGGTTGTATATTATCGGGCCCTTTTTTCAGGCAGAGTTTGACCTTAGGCCTCTCCTTTTTTACCGGTTCGATTGAAACTATTTGCAGCGGAGGGGCCCCTCTCTGCAGTTTATCCCCGGTACTCGACCAGCTTTTCCTTTTTGGCCCGCCCCCGTTTGCTTCTGTGTCGTGACCTTGCCTGCCCCTCCTATAGATTAAGCCTTTCCTCTCCCCATGTACTTGTTGACGAAAGCCTAACCCGGATCCCTCTCCGACGGGCGAATCAGTTGGGTTGAATTGGTGTTTCAGAACCTTCAAGGTCACCCTTTGCGATTTTAGGCCCACTGGGATGTTCGTCTTCTACTCCTCATTTTCCCTCGGTTTGTCCGTGCCCTTTTCTCCTCCCCCAAATGGGGTTGGATTTCCTGTTTTTTTTCTAAATCATCGCGTCGCGGGCCTCGCTTTTACCCTCGCTGCTCTTTTCGTTCTCGCTACCCCACCCTTTGAGTCTGCGCGCGATGTTTTCCCCTGAGGGGCTCTCAGCCGCCCTCAGCCTGTCGCTCAGATTTTTTTAGAGCGTCTTTCCCGCAAAACTCAGAATTTTTTTAAATCCCCCGGCTGTTTTTTTTGAGGATCTCAAACCCGTCCTGTTCGCATCAACCTTCCCTTTGCTTTTATTTAAAAAATTTTGCGCTGGAGCCGAACGGCTGTATCGTGCTGGGGGCTGGCCGCAGGGCTTTTCACTTTAGAAAAAGCCCCCCTGACCTCCAGAGGTAAAATTTCGGTCTTCGGGTTCTGCGGCTACTCTGAGGCTTTTGCCCCCCATGAGCAGGTGACGGGTTTTTCCTCCGCGAGAGTAGCGGCCCTTCGCTAGACAGTGCCGACCCCAGAGGCCAGCGGAGACTCCTACCAAGTCTGTGTATCCGGATGCTGTTCTTTCTTTTTATCCATAAAGTTTCAACGCACCGTTTTTACCCAAGTATGTGGTTTCATATTTGACTGCCTCTCTTCGAAGACTCGATTTTCTGGAGTACGAGCGTGTTTTATCCGAGGGACGAGTCCTCATGGAAGACGCCTCTAAGTATGGACTGCCAGATCCCAGATAGAACTCCAAGGACTCTCTGAGCTTTTGAGTAACTCCTCGCGGTCTCATAAGGCCCTCAGGCGTTCTAGCCATCTCCCCCACTCCATCCTATAACTGGCATGACGATCCTCTGCCACCGCTGCCGACCCTTCACAGAAAGGTGAATACTGTTTTTATTGCATCCGACCGAACCACGACGGCCTTAGCAGGAGAGTGCTTTATTAATCTGACGCCGTTCCTCTAACAAAAGGCCCCCCGTGCTCTGTACTCCCAGTCTGTCGCTGGATCCGCTTTTAGGTCTACCGGTGGGCGTCTACTCGTGCTCCCCCTCCCTCCAGGGGCGCGGTGTTCGTCCTTAGGAGAGTCAGAATTTTGTCGTCAGCGCTGATTAAGACCCCTTGTTGTGCTTCTCACGCCCCGAACTTTACCGTGTGCACACGGTCGGACTCGTTCGTTTCCCAACCCTGTTTTCCACCGTTGGCGTTACGTTTTCTCATGGCCTCCTCCCACGGGCTTTCGGGAGGAATTAGAGCCCACCTGGTTTTTCGTGTTTCCTCGATCACCGGTTAACCCCCCCCCCCGTCTCCCCTCCCCTTTATACCCCCGTAAAGCTCCCGTGCTATACCGGCCCTTTTATTGTATTTCTTGATTCTTTCGGGCCCTAACTAATTTAGTGCAGCGTGTTTACGGGGTCTTCCTTACGACCGAGGTCTTCCATGTAGTCGCCAGCCCGGGGGCACCCACAGGCTTTTTCCCTGCGACCGAGTCGTGTCCAGATTGTACCCTCCCTCGTCAGTTTCCACGTCACCCCAGTTTCAAACCATCGGGCCCTTCCAGTACGATGCCGGGTTTTTTCTGCTGACCCCCGCTGGTCTCGTCGCTCGGAGGGTTTCAGAGTGGTTGTTTTCCCTCGACGGCCTCTATTCCCCCTCGCAACGCGATCTCGAGCGCCCAAACCCCCAGCGGTCTTCTTTTACGACGACGATCCTTCTATAGCCCCCACCACTCGACGTCCCCTCGCTCCCGGTCAACGTCGACACAGGCGTCGCTCGCGACACCCTCCCTTCCGGATGCTGCACCCCTCGGGCCGTCACAAAATACACCCTTTTCGACCGTTGTCCCCTCTCACCGCGACCGACGGCTAGATATTCGAGCGCTCCTCCATCCGGCCCCCACACTGCTTCTCTTTCCCCAAGCAAGCCCTTATCAGCCGCTTGAACTGAATTCTTTTCTCCGTCCCTCCATTGCAGAAGAAGGACATCCAACTCCAACAGATTTCTTTTTCCCCTACGAACTCATTCTGCTGAAGATCCACATTTCTCGCCCCCCTTTACTGCTGTAGCAAGAACTCTCCCCCAAAATGTGCCCCCCCCCCCCCACCGACCAGGCACCTTGGTTTTTTTGGAACAGGCCGCCTCTCCTCACGTTTGTTTTTTTTCAACCGGCGAGCCAGGGCCCATTAACTCCTTGGCCTCCTTCGCGGCGGAAGAACGCCGCTTTAAATTGGGCGTCGGGTCCTTTTTCCTAGAGAGCTTCCAAGAGAAGAGAAACCAGCCGGCCAAACTCTTCCGGCGGTGATGAGTCTTAGAATCCCCCGCGTCGTCCTGCCCGAGGGACCTGAACGAGAACCTCAAAAATGATCAGCGTTACCCTCTCTCGTAGCTAGACGTCTTAAACTTTCTTCCCCGTCCTTAAGCTTCGCTACGACGCCCGAGGTTGTCGTTCCCACGAAAGAGTGGAGCTGCAGAGAACCTTTTTCTTTATGTCCGAGACTTTTCATGTGAGAAGGAACCCTGTCGGTCATCCCGTCGCTATCTTGATCATCTTGTGGCTTCTTACTGTGTGCACGCCGTTTTCGCGGGGCTTTTAATTAAGGGATAGCTTGAATAGTTATTGAGGTTGATGCCTCGTCCCCTCCCTTGGAACCCGGTGGTCGGCGAGGATTATTTTGATCACTATACCCCCTCCCCATGATCTTCTTCTGGTGTATTCCCGTTCTAACCTTTTCTAGAGGGATAGCTCGGTTTCCTCTTCTTCTGGCCATTTTTTCAGTTCCGTCGACTCGCTACCGCCGGGCGATTCGCGCGAGGGCGCTCATGCTTTCTCTCTCACTTTTTTTTTTGTTTGATGGAAGTTTGTATATCCGCCCTCGCTTCATCTCGCACTGCTGTCGCGAAATCGGCCCGCGATGCTGAAGTTCGGAAGCTCATGACTCCTCTCTGTCATTCGCTTCCCTTTCGGGTTTACCTTTATTCCCCCCCTGCACGGGGTAGAAATGTGGCGGAACTCCGATCAGATCCACCTGTTCCTTCAGAAGAGGAGTTTTTTTCCGCCAACCCCCGATCCCCCGATTTTAGTCTTCCCTCACCGCCGATCTCCTGACCAAGCTGAATGGGAAGGGCATTCCCCCCCCCCAGAGGACACCTTCGTCCACGACCTCGGAGGCAATCCCGCGAAGCCCACTCACCGAGTCGCCACGCTCGGTTCCGTCGGCTCCCCCTTCAATTTCTCCTCGTATCAGATTCGCACCCTCAGTGTGCGCGAGGAGTCCAGTTTGTCCGGCGCAAGCAGTACTCGTGGTTGCTCTTTTCCCTTAGACTCCCCCCCCTGGCCACGATGAGACCTGAGACGCCATCTATGCTCATTTTACCCCATCCTGGATTTTTTGATTTTCTGAGCGGCGAGTCAGCGTTTTTATTAGTTCCCAGCCCTGCTCGGCACGGGTTGTGTCTGGTGCGTGGGCTTTTCTGGTTATTCAGTGCCAGCCAGATTTCGAAAGACTGTCCTGGGAGTTTAAGCGTTTCTCCTCTGAAGATGCTCGGACGCGTGGAGACTATATGTCCGTTCTTGTAGTAGCCCTTCGCGGACGAGCCCCCTTTGGTCTATCCCCTTGGTCGGAAGGGTTTATATCGCATTTGGAGGTTGTGATCAACTGACGCGGGGCGTTTTTCGTTTTTCGTCGAAGGGATGTCCTTCGTATTTCCCCGCTTCTTCGCGAGGAGGGACGCGTTTCGATGGCTTCCTCCCTGGGGACAGGTAGACGTTTTGGGTTGTGAAACTCGCCTTTTTTCCGGGATTTTTCTTGGGAACTTCGGTGGTCAATCTCTTTGTTCACGGTTTGTATGCTGCCTTTCTCCCGTTTAGACCTTTTCGGCCAGTCCCCCAGAGACACGAGAGTTTATGGTGAACGGTTTCGCCGGTTGGCGCAGCTCGTGGGCTTTGGCCCTGATAGCCCCTTCCTTTTCTACACAACGTTGTTCCTCTCGCGTCTTAGCCGTCGATTTGCGGATATATTCCTAGCCCGGACGAGAGCGCGTTCCTCTTGTGCATTGTTTCCCAGGAGACCTGCGGTGTTTCCTAGGGTATCGCCTGACCCTCACCGTACCTTACCTCCCTGGAGCGATAGACCCTTTTTTTTCTTTGTGAGGCGCCTTTCCAGAAGTTCGTCCCATTTCTTACCGTGTTGAGCGACGGACGCGGTCCCCCCTGGCTCCCCTATGGTCCCCGTCCTTCCCAGTGTCCCCTTTTTTTTCGCCGGGCTGGTCGGCCATTCGCGATTGGTAGGGATCCTTCAGACAGGTCCACCCTGTGAGGAGTTCTGTAGTTTCGCGAGCGGCTTCCACTCCCGCTACCTTTCTTCCGGGCGCCGTTCCGGGAAGAGTTTTTGGGAATGTCTTCCCGGCAGAGGAGGTTTGGGCATCACGGCAGTTTTGAGTTGATGATCTTGGCGAACACTCACCACGTATACAAATGTTCATAGACCAAGACCGTATAAGAGTTCTATGCGTTACTTAGCCGGCCACGGTGGAGTCTGACCATTTTCCCTCTCGGGAGTTCTGACCTGGAGGTCACCCTTTGTGTGTGAAAGGAGTCGTCTTTACTCCATCCACGCCTACCGTAGTACTGCGAGGACCGACACCTCTCTTCGCTAACTTCGGCCGGAGTTTTTCAGCTTTCGCCCGTCGCGAGGCTTTCCGGAATTTTCGTTCCGATGATATCATTCCTTGTGGCCTGTTTGTTCGCCTCGATTTCCCCCATCTGAGACGGAAGTCTTTTTTCCCTCTCGAATGGCTCCTTCTTTCTGCCTTTCCTCCGGCGATCACGGAGGTGATTCCGGTCGAGCCGTGAAGCTTTTTTCTAGGATCGTTCCTTCTTCTGAGTTAGCCTTTTGGCGATCCTGCGAGGGGGTTAGCGGTAGATCGCGAGGGAGTTTTTCCGTAACTGCTCCTCGCGTCGTTAAGGAGGCTTGCGTTGTCGGCGGCTCCCCTTTGGCACTTCGCATCTTCCCCAAAGGATCTTATTTAGCTTTTCTTGTCGTTAGGACCCGCTCGATGCTAGTGCCGGTCACTCTCGGCCTAGCCACTTTCTTTTCGAAAGGTTTCTGATTTGGCCTCGAACCTTTCCTGAACCAGCAGTCCGCATTCAACTATAGTTACTGAGCTCTACGATTTTTGTTGATGATTTTGCGTCCATTTTCCTACTCCACAACTTTTTTCGATCCTAACGTCCCTCCACTCCCCACTGTTCGAGGGCCGAAATCCCTTTAAGAGACCGTTCCCTTTTGGCCCATATTGAGTCTTTTCAGGCTGATTTTTTTCCCTAAGGAAGAAGTTCACGCCTGCACTATCAGTACTTGCCCATCCCTCCTTCATGAAATGGCATTCCATTTGACAAAACCCTCCCAGCGGGATCAGCGCACCCAGATTGTTTCCACCTGATACCAAACCCGCTTTCAGTCGTACGCCTGTCTTTTTTGTGCGGGCCGGCGAGCAGTGGTTTCTTCGAGACAGTCTCTTGCTGTACCCCGGGACCCCATAGGGCGGGATATCAACCGGGGGTGGGTGCAGAGTCGACGAGCTTACTCGGGCTCTTACTCCCCCCGAGTTCCCCTTCTTTCCGGGCTGTAAAACGATTTACACCTCCCTATGGTTAGCTCCTAGCCCCTCACTCAGGCTCCCCTGCTGCGCGTGTCCCTCTCTTCCGTTTTGATTTCTCATAGGCCCATTTTGACGCTTTTTCTTCTCTTTGCTAACCAACAACCCCTGTATCGCGATTTAGTATCACGACGGGTCTGACTCCGGGCGGGCCCGTTCTTCCCACTTTTCCCCCTTTTGAAATTTTAACGCCTGACTTTTTTCTTTGTGCCAGGGCCAGGGTACACCCCTGGATTCTCACCCTGGCCTTTTCCAACTCTTTCAAGTTCGCTTCCCCAGTAGCCGACCCAATTTGTTTACAATCCCCAAAAAGCGGTTATCCTGTAATTTCCGACGGCCGCTTTCCGCCTGCCCTTGCCCGCCGATCGCTCTTCCTCTTTTTTGTTGTTTTCTTTTGGTGATGCGGTTCTGCTTCTATTTTTCTTTTCCGAGGTAGAGATTTTTTTTCCCTCCTTTTTTTTCTTCTCGACCTGTCTAGCGGGGAGACGGACTTCCCCCAGCTGCGTTGGACATCGGTATTATCGCCGAGTGTCTGAACTTCCCTTGAACTAACGGTCACCCGTGCAAGAAGTCTCCTGAACAAGCAGGACCTGCGAGGTCATTTTTTAAGTCCGTCTACTCTCTGTTTAAGTGGTTTTAGCATTTCGCAGAGTCACGTGGCGGGAGGCTGTTCTTCCAACAGTTTGCCAAGCCTGGAAGACGAGCCTTTAGTCCCGTCTTCAGTTCAACCCCGATGGTTGAGATCTTGCTCACTCCCGAAGCTCTCCTTTCCTCCCCTGCTTCCTCTGAAGTTATCGCTGCCCTAAAATTTGTGGGCCTCCTCTCTGTTTCGAAAGAGGTGCCTTGATCTCCTGTTCCTTGAGATTAACCTCACCGCACGACATGGTTCCCTTTCCCCTGACCTCTAATGAGTTTCACCCCGTTCTTGCATCCACGGACCTTGATTGTCTTCTTTGTTTAATTTTTCGATCGAGATTTTGCTCTTGCGGGCGCCGCGGGAGGCCCCTCTAACTCCTCTTGCCCTAGCGGCCTTTAAAGGCCTGTTTTTGGTCCAGTTTTCTTTTCAGGCACATCCTATTTCTCTCCGTCGTTGCGCATGGGGCTGGCGAGAACGCCTTGACCTTCTTCGTGGCTATAAACGTGCCGGCGCTCTACTGTTTTAGGGTATACGTCTTTTTGTTATATATTTCTTTAGTTTACCATTAACCCTCCGGTTTTCGATTGACTCCTCTCCCTGAAACCGCCTCGTAGCATGCTAGTGTTGCTCTCTCTTTTTATCACCTTGCCGGGACTTTTTTTTCCTAGACTTGAGCACCTCGATGAAGACGATACCCGCTCTGGCTGTGTATTTCCCCCACTCGACAATAGCACGCTCTCCCCGGCCCCCCCCCTTTTTTTGAAGATTTTTCTAGACAAAATCCTTCATCCTGAACTCTTTTTTTTTGGGGCCCGCTATTTCCCCCTTTGTCCGACCGGATCCCTCCCACTTTCTTTTCGGACTTTCCCTCCGAAAATCTGAAGCCTCCCTGAGTCCTTTTTTTTTTTTGACCCAGTGTCACGTTACCGACAGGTTACCACAGGTCCACCCGTGCGATAATCGCATCATTCTCCCTGGAGAAGTATCCTTTTACCCCGCCCTTCCTCTCCGATGACAAGAATTGGTTTTTCTTTCATCAGTTCGGTGCCGACGGAGGTTGTAGTACGCAGAGTTTGGAGCTACTGGAAGGTTTCTCGCCCGACGCTCAAAACCTCAGATATAGTTCTCCCTTTTCAAACCCGACCCTTCTTAATAGCCACAAGTGGAACCTTCTCGGGGACTGACTCTACCCAAATCCACTTCCGGTCTGGGTTAGCCTTACTGAGCCCACTGTCCTCTAGCCACTGCCCCCCCCCCTTCGTGATGCCCATCCATAATCCCTTTCGAGAACATATTGCTATCCGATTTGTTCGGGGTTCTGATCGCGACTACCTACCATTTTTCCATCAGATTAAAGGGGTAGTCGATCGTAACTACCTTTCCTTTCTGGTGCCTGATGATCACAACGAGATTCGACAGTTATCCCCTAAAGGTGAGCCTTGTACAGCCGTCCGCTCAAACCATCCATCAGGGGATAAATCAGTCAGGCAGATCTTTTCTATTTCCCGTCACGACCTATCGACTCGCTTGCTGGTAGCGGTTCTTTAGAAAGTTCGGACTACTTAAGAGAAAAAAGTTCCCCTGTTCAAACCTGAACTCTCGCGCTGTTTCCTCCGAGCTAATATTTCGAACGACCCATCTCCTGGCGGCTCCTTTCTCCCCCTTTATACACTTGCATTCCCTCCACTTCAACTGAGTTTCCCATCTTGTCGTCACCCCCTCCCGAATGATAGTTAGCGATTTAATTAGAATAGGTGAGGCGCCCAAGAAGTCAACCTGCGATTGACCCACCGTCTCCCTTTCTCATATTCAGCCTCGTAAAGGCTCTCCCCACCCTCTCTCCTGACCCTGAACCTTTTTGCGTATCCTTCGCCCCGATTCCCCTTTCGCGGGTTAACCTTGAGTCCCCCTCCCCTCGAGACCCCCCCCATCCCGGATCTGACTGAGATCCTAGTTCCCCATTGATAGGCAGCAACCTCTGTCACCGTTTTCCGCGTACCGGCGTTTTTCCTCTTGGCGATTCCCTTTCGAGAAAACCTGCTAGTATTTTTCCCCATCCCCTCACGTGTCCCGCTCCCACTTCCCTTTTCCTTCTCGACCTCGAGTTTAGTACCCCGCCTTTTCTTGGGCTTTGCAATTCTGCAGAGAACCCGATTAACATCAAAATACCCCAGGTTCCTGACGGCTGGTTCTTAATGCTACTCCCCGGCGTTTCTACCCTCGCCCCGTAGTACATTACGTACTGCAAACCCGATTCCTGATTCCGCTGACCCTCCTTTTTATTTTTCGCTCTCGCTCGGAGGAAACATTTTCCTTCCCCCTTGACTGCCCGCGCTCCTAGTCCTTTTCCTAATAACCGCTCAGAGCGGGATGATAGCCCCCCGTTTATGTTTTTAGAATTTCTTAGAGATCTCCTTATTGTAGTAAGATCAGTAGTATCCTTTAGAATTTTTTGGTTCGAACATTCGGCCTTTATTCCCCTTACCTAATTAGTTTTATAGACCTTTTTAAGTTTTCTTTTTTTATACTTAAATCTGCTATTGGTCGAGGCTATTATCTGCCGTCTGATGGACACGTCAGTCCCAACATAGTGATCTGTGGACAAAGCCAGAGCTCGAAAATTTTTGAGACCCCTCTTTTACTCCTAGTTCCCTTTGTTCGGCTCGCCCCCCCAGTTATTTCCTTCTATTCACTTGACCACGACGCTTCATGGCGTCTCACCTTTCCCTATCTCGTTCCGTCCTTCGATACCCTGGCGATACTAGCCGCGTACTCCGC
>Ga0179593_1599647_pt1 | contig 13239 bp, 20 predicted proteins | sample CZODoug2_1_08_16_FD_185931 | JGI IMG/M metagenome (GOLD analysis project Ga0179593, IMG submission 185931) | Vadose zone soil fungal communities from Angelo Coast Range Reserve, California, USA - CZODoug2_1_08_16fungal (PacBio error correction) | ecosystem: Environmental > Terrestrial > Soil >... | reverse complement strand
CTATTTCCCCCCTCCCCCAGGCCCCTCCCTTTTCTCATGCTTTTACTTTTTCCATCCCCAAAACTCCGAGCACTGGTTGCCAAAAAAATTTCCCATGTCGACTCCGCTTCCCATACCCTGGTCTCGCTCCCCCCACCGCTTTTCCTCCCATCTCGCAGGGCTCGTACTCCCCCCCATGAATGCGCCCGTTCTGACACCATCCCACACTACAAAGATGAGCTTTTTTCACGGAGAGGCATTACCTTTTCCCTCCCCACCCTTTAGCCCCTTAGACGGTTTTCCTTTACAAATGGTTAGTCCCTCTGCCATATTTCGCCGCCGCCGAAAGGCATTCAACATCGTTCGCCCCTATACCGGCCGCTTAATCGACCAAAGTGAAACCGCCGCGTGGTCCCTCCTCAACTCAGTCACGTTTTCCTTCCCGATTTTTAGCGATGTCTGCCGGAAGGTCGCCATACAACCTCCATCCGATGATTCCCGTGATGCCGGCCTATCTTCACTGGGTCGTTTTTGTTCTTTCCAATGGTCTTGTCAAAAATGAGGTCAAGCACCGCTGCGTCGTTTATGAGTTGGTTCTTTTTTTGTGGTTTGTGGGCGGCGAAAGGAACCCGCCCCTCCCTTCTACACCGTCTCTTTTGATCTGGTTTTTTTCTGATGTGCCTCTGAACTTCTCCGGCGGTCACCTTCCAAGAGGTTACCTTTCCTACTCCGAACTTCTGTTTCCCCCCTAAGATCGCAATTTTTTCCAGATGCTCAACGGCAGTGTCTGTTTGCTAGGCTCATTCATTTCTTTAATATAATCGTTCAGCGGCTCCTTACTACGACATTTTACAACAGGTCGGCCGAAAGCTTTTAGTTCGTAGTAGGCTTTGATGGGATCGCGCACTTGTCCCTCTTCTTGGCTTTTCGTTTTCTGCCAGTGAAGCATTTTCGTTCCGCTTGAACTTTGCCCCTTTACCTCTCAGCTCAGTCTTAGTGATGTTCCTTTCCCCTTCCGGACTGGCTTGGACCTTTCCCCCTACCTTCTCTTTTGTATTTATATTAACGGGATTCTGATAGAATCGAGCTCTACCTCTCAGACGACCAGCGTCAGCGAATCTTGACTGCCTCTTCTTCTCTTTCCAGCTGCCGCAATGGTGTTTCTGGACCCGCGTTCTTTTGGTTTCTTCCTTCGACTTGTCTCGCTTTTCATCTTTTACATCGTCCTGTCCACACGGTCCCAAAAATCTGTACCTCCTCTTAGCTGAAATTTCTCGGTGGTTTCATTCACTCGTCGTTTTATTCCTGGCGTTGTACGCACAATTGCATTTGACCCTATCGCGTTAACTCCCCCCTTTATGGGTCCCCGGTCTGTTTCTCTTTGAATCCTGGTGGCTTCGAACTCCTTCCTGATCGATACAGAGCTGCTCTTTTTCATGCTGTTGACCGCTGGGCCTCCCATTCTTCTTTAATTTTACGTCGCAGGGGACCGATCGGTACTTTAATGTTGAGCATTCCTGATTCCGTTTTTGGTCATTTCGCCGTTCCCAAGCAGCGCGTCCCGGGAACGGTCTTTCAACATGTTCCTGTCTCCTCCTTTCTCCTCTTGTCTTTTTTCCCCATCTTCTGACAAGGCCACCCACCGCTCCATCGCCTTCCATTCTTTCTTAATCCCCCCCTTTCGAAAACCGTTCGTGCTTGCATCCTTTCGATCACCTTTGACTTCCGGACGCTCCTATCGCGGTTCATCCACACGCCTAAGCTCGAGATGATTTACAATTGATTTTCTCTCTTTTGAGCCATCCCTATGCTGCATGAGGCAAGCCTCTCCCCTCCAAACGCCATGCGATGTTTGGTCCCCTCGCAGGCCCCTCCCCAGTTTTTGTCTCCTTTGTTTGAGAGTACAATGGAACCACTCCACTTTTTTCTGTGTCTTCCCCCCGGAGAGCGATCATAGTCTTCCCGTTTCAGGTTTTTTTACCACTGTCATGTTCAGTGCCGCAATTTCTGGAATCAATTTCTCAAACCTGGCCTTTCACCTTCAATTCCGACGCCGTTTAGTAATAGAATTTCCCATCGTGGCCAATTTCCCTTTCATATCCTCCAATGATTAAGCTGCACTTATCATGTGTAAGCCTTCGTTTTTGGTAACTATACCCTTTCCTCCGGTTAGGGGGGCCATCCTTCCTTGATATTCCAGGTCGATGGGCATCTATCCAAGTTATTCTGACCCCGTCTTTTACTTTTGGCCCTCTGGTAAACTCCCCCCTTTGGTGGCAAGAAACTTAGTCGTGGGTGCATCTTTGTGTTTCAGTTATCCCCTCAGTCGGGTCGAAGTTTCTTCCCAACCAACTTTTCAGAGTGAGTTCCCGAATTTGCTGCATGGTTTCATCTACTTTTCCCGTCCCAAAGGTCAGGCGACCTTTCCTCCCCCCCAAGCCTGTCGTTTTCGGCAGCTCTTTTCCCCCTCAGCAGCGCCACTCTGGTGGAAAGTCTAAAGGACCCTTCCCCTCTCGATGTAGCTTCTTTGAAGCATGCGTTTGTTGATTCCCGCGTCGCCGTCAGTACTGTACAGTCTGGCATGCCGCCCCCCCCTATTGAGGGTGTCGCACATTTCATTCCGTGACATTCCTCCTTTTAGCGTGATTCAGGATGTTTGCAGATTAGAAAGTACCGATATCCCCCAAACTGGACCTACAAGAGACAGGTTACCTCCTGTGCCGTGTTCTCTCCCAGATTGCTTATTCCGCTTAGGATCCCCAATACGGGTCTTTCTTGACGTCCCCTTCACAAAGATCTGCTGAATCAGCCTAGCTTTCCCCCCAGGCGCTTTGATATTCCATAAGAAGGTCGTTGCCCAGGCTCTCCTCCCTTTCCCGGCCTCATTCTCCTACGCGCCGACACCCAGTCCGCCTTTTCGGACCAAGGAACATCTTCTCCGTGCCAGCCCCAGTTCCAACCCTTTCCATTCCTAATAGTGATCAACCAACGGTTTCTTCTCCTGCGTTTCCTCTCTTTCCAACGAATTGAAGATGACAGCTTCCCGAGACCCTTCGGACCTTTCCACAGTCTGGGATTTGCTGGAAGTGGTGGACTCCCGTCTTTTTTTTCTTTCCCAAGTACTATGCGCAGACACGCTCTCCCTCTTTCCTTCATTCGAAGGACTGCCTTTTTTTGCGCCCGGTCCCAGAAAAACCTACTTCTCTCTTCAGGCTGCCCAGAGCCGTTGCCAAGCTGCGTCTGCTTGGTCTTTCCCAGACGCACGATATTTTTTCTAGACTCCCAGTCAGCACGTCTAGATCTCACTGCGGTATCTAAGTCAGCCAGCGTCGGGACCCCCAGCCCCAGGCCCCACCTGATATCCCTCCCCCATCTCACCCGCGGCTCTAGTCGAGCAGAACAGATCGGACTATCCTTTTTCCCCAGTCCCTTCATGCATCCCCCTTCCCCTCCCCAAAGATGCAGCTCTAGATCCGCAAATCCTTCCGACCCCCCTTCAAGTACGACGCCTCTGGATTGAGGCCTGATTTGCAGCCCAGCCCGATGGAGTCAAGGATTTCCTCTCAATCCTCTTCTCCAGCAACGTTGATCTTGATCCGCGCTCTACCCCTGGTCCCCTGCATGTAGTGCTTTTCTCCCCTCGACTTTACGTATCCGTTGCTGCATCTAACCCGGGATGACACCCCCACGCGGCCGTTCTTCGAGAAGCCCTCAGTCTTTTCTAACATGTTTTCACCTTCGATCCCCCAAGATCTCGTATCTAGTTTCAACCACGTGGAACCCCCTTGCGTGCATGGTTCTTTTTCCCCCCATCGCTCCCGAAGCCGAAGATGGTGCTTTTGTTGAGTGTTTCATTCCTTCCCTTGGATCCGTTGAACTCCCCGTTTCCTGGGTACCCGCAGCCTCACGAGAAGCTCCGGTCCGGCGGGGCATTTCGACCCCCTTCCCGTCCCATCCTCTGATAGGTATCGCCCGCCGTGCCTCTGTTAGGGTCCCCCTAAGTTCGTTGGGCTCTCTGAACCCCCGGAGTTGCAACCGAGTTTTTTTGAATGTGGTTCTGTCCGTCGGAGCATCAATGGCGTTTTTTTGCAAACGTTTTTCAAACAGATTGCTGCGCCGGGCTCGATCTTTGTCGATTATTTGAGCCTCATCGCGCGGGTCCCTGATCTTTGTATGGGTTCTGTTCCTCTTCGCTGGGTCGCCAGCGGTGCCTGCCGCGAGAGGTTGTTCTGTTCTTCGAAAGTGGTGCGGCTAGCCCTCTCTTTCTTCTTTGGTTCGAAGGTGGCACCCGTCCAAGTTGTTTTTCCAACTACGTTGAATCCTTTCTCATGACTTTACTTCCCCGCCCTGTGCATGTTGACGATACACTCTTGTGCAGATCCTCTCTCTCTCATGTAGAGAGTTTGGCCTGGCCCGTAACATTTGGAAAGAGAGCTCCAGATTATTTTAACCTTTCAAACCAGGTCCCTTAGCATGTCCCCCCCCTTTACGCCATACCGCCTGCGCGAAAATCGGAGGCTGCAGCACCCGATTTCCTCCCTGGCCAAACCAGAAGGGTAGCATCCAATCCGGCGATTTTCCGTGCGCCGATCTCAAACCCCCATCCCATCTGTACTAGCTCTCCCGCGTCTTCTTTTGAAAGTAAAATCCCCCTTAGCCTTGCCCCTTAGCCCCCCTTGTTCATCTGACCCATGTTTTTGCCACCCGGAATATCTCGCCTCCGCCATTAACGGCATAACATAGTTCGACCCTCTTTCTCAGTGGGTCAAGCGCTCCTCAAAACCGCAGCTTGCTGTCCCCCGAACTAAGTCCAGTCGATTTCCACTCCGGTTTTCCTATTTTCCGGAAAGGGTCCTGAACTCCCCCCGCATACTCTTCTTTTTCCCTTTGTTGAGTAGTTCTCCCCCCCGCGGACCAAGGGTTAAGCTTTCTACCAATATCCTGATTATCATCGTCACCTCCCATTTCAAGCCCCGTCCGTGCGCGTAGGTGAAGTCCTGACACCTGGCCCATCTGCTACAAGTTCCTCGCTTGGTTTAGTTCTCTTAGGGTGCTGATTGCTCCCCAAATGCCCCTTCTTCCCTCAACACCTTCTAGGTTAAGCTGCGCCCCAATATGCCTGGTTATTGCCTGTGAGACCTCCCTCCAAATGCCTCAAATAACAGGGTTTGGTCGGCGGTTTAATTCCCGGTGGACGTGTCCGAGGGTCTAACTGACGAAGTTATTCTGCAACCGGCCCCCGAACCGGTCACCCGACCTTTGGCTTTTTTCTTGAACAGTGATGTGCGCCTTATCGCCTTCCTTATTCCGTCGGTTTGTCTGCCAGGCTCTTCGTCTTTAAGCGTTGCTTTCATCGGACATCTATTACTCTATCCCCTCGGCGATTCTGCCGATTGTGTATCGTTGTTGGTCTGATTTTTTTACTTCGGATGTTGCCTGAACCCCCACTCCTGGTCTATATCGTGCCTCGTGCGGCGCGCCCCTAGTTCTTTCAGTTCCTGACAAGACCAGCGCACGAAGCGTGTCCATGGATAGGATCTGGAATGCTATTCCGGTGTTCGCCCCATTGTTGACCAACCGACTGGTTCTGTCGTTTCTGTCTGCATCGGCACTTTACGATCTGTCCCATGGACCGGCTCTCTCTCTACCCCCCCCCCCCCCCCCCCCACCCCTTCTCTCCTCTCTCACCTACCTCCTCTCCTCTGCACCACCTACCTCCCCACCCCTATCCTCTCCTCTCCCACCCTTCTCTCCCCCCTCCCCCCTCTCCCCTCCTCCCTCCCCCCTCCCCCCCATTCTTCCCTCCCCCTCCTCCTCCCCCCCCACCTGCGCATCCTCCAACCCCCCCCCCCCCCCCCTTCTCCCCCCCCCCCCCCCACCCCTCCCCCCCCCCCCCCTCCCCCCCCCCCCTACCCCCCCCCTCCACCTCCCCCTTCACCCCCCTTTATCCCCCCCCCCACCCCACCATCCTTCCCTTCCTTCCCCCCCCCCTCCCCCCCCCCACCCACCCTTCCCACTCTCCCCCACCACCCCACTTCTTATTCCAACTCCCCCCCCCCCCCCTCCCTTCCCCCTCAACCCTCCACCACCACACCCCCCCCCCCCCCCCCCCTCTCCTCCCCCAACCCCCCCCCTCCCCCCACCCCCCTACCCCACTGACCCCCCCCCCCTCCCCCCCCCCCCCCCCCCCCACCCCACTCTCTCCCTCCCCCCTCCCTACTCCCCCCCCCCCCCCCTACGCCCATTTCCTTCTCCCTCCTTCCCCCCCCCCCCCATCCCGCCCCCCCCCCCCCCACACCCTCCCTCCCTCCTTCTCCCCCCCTCCCCTCCCCCCACCCCCCCCCCCCCGCGCCCCCTTCATCATACCTCTTCCCCCTGTCCCCACCTCCCCCCCCCCCCTACCCCTTTCTACCCCCCCCATCACTCTGAGCCCCCAACCCCCGCCTCACCATCCCTCCCCTCATCCGTACCCCCAACCCCCCCCCCCCCCCTCTCCCCCCCCCATCCCCCTCCGCCCCGCCTTCCCCCCCCCTTCTCCCCTGATTCCCACTCCCCTCCCTCCCCCTCCTTTCTCCCCCCCCCCCCTCACTCCCCCCCCCCTCTCTCCCGCTCCTACCTTCCCCTACAATCATCCACACCTCTCCCCCCCCCCCCCCCCCCCCCCCCCCCCACCTTTCCCCCTCTTCTTCCCCCTCTCTCCCTCCCTCCTTCCCCCCCCCCCCCTCCCCCCCCCCCTTCCCCCCCCCTCTTTTTCCTTCCTCCCTCCCTTCCCCCTCCCCCCCCTTTCCCCCCCCCGCCCTCCCCCCCTTTCCCCCCCCTTTCCCCCCCCCCTCCCCCTCTTTCTCCCCCTTCCCTCCTCCCCCGCCTCCCCCTTCCCTTTCCCCCCCCCCCTTTTTTGTTTCTTTGCTTCTCCCCCCTCTCCCTCTCCCTTCTTTTCTCCCCCCCCCTTCTTTTCCCCCCCCCCCCTCCCTCCCCCTCTTTTCCATTTTTTCCCCCCTTCCTCCCCCCCCCCTACCTTTCTTTCCCCCCCTCCCTTCTCTTCCCCCCTTCCCCCCCCACTCCCCCTCTTTTTCTTTCTTCTCTTTTCCTTCCACTCTTCCTTCTTTCTTTTTCCCCCCCCCCCCCTCTTTTCCCCTTCTCTCCCTTACTCTTCCCCCCCTTCTCTTCCTCCTTTTTTTTCCCCCCCCCTCCTCCCCCCCCCCTCCTCTTCTTTTCCCCTTTTTTTCCCCTCTTCCCTCTTCTCCCTTCTTCTTTCCCCCTTTTCTCTCCCTCCCTTTCTCCCCCCCCCCCCTTCCTTTTCCCCTCCTCCCTTCCCCCTTCCCTTCTTCCTTTTTTTCTCCTTCTCCCCCCCCCCCCTCTCCCCCCTCCCCCTTCTTCTCTCCTCTCCTCTTTTTTTTTCCCCTTTTTTCTTTCCCCCCCCCCCCCCCCCTCATCCCCCCTATCCCTCTTCCCCCCCCTTTTCCTCTCTTTTTTCCTTTTTTTTGTCCCTCTCCCTTTCTCCCCCCCCCCTTCCCCCCCCCCCCCTTTCAGGTATCTTTCCCCCCCCCTCCCTTCTTCCCCTCCCCCCCCTTTCACCCCCCTTTCTCTCTTCCCTTTTTTTCCCCTTTTTTTTCCCCCCCCCTCCTCCTCTTTCTCTCACCCTTTTATTCTCTCTCCTCTTCTCCCTCCCCCCCTCTCCCCACTTCTCCCCCTCCCTCCCCCCCCCCCTTCTCCCCTTTTCCTTTTCCTTTTTTTCCTTTCCCTTTTCGTCTTCCCCCTATTTTTTTCCCCCTCTCCCTCTCCCCCCCCCCCTCCCCTTTTTCTTTCCCTCTCCCCTCTTCCCTTTTCCCCCCCATCCAAATTCGCATTCCTGAGTTTCTCGACCGTCCCCCTTTGAGGGTCTCCCCCTTGCCCCTCAGATTCCGCCGAGTGCCTATCTCCCCCCCCCTCACTTTCAATGCAGTATAGCTGGCGTGCTTGACCTTCCCGTCCCTCTAAGAACTTTTGTTTTTTCCGGGTCCGCAAAGGTTCCCCTCCAGGTTGTTACCTTTTTTGCATCTTTGGCCTAAAGCGGCCCGAAAATTTCAGCCCCCGCGGCCCCCGCTGAGGAAAGCGCCCTCAATCCCCTAGGTGGGGCCCCCCTTTTCCCGTTTTTGTTAAGTTCCCGATGCGATTATTCTTTCTTGCAGGTGATCTTTCTTCCCCCCAGCCCTCCCTGCCCCTTTTACCCCCCTTGGTGAAATGGACCTACATGATCTGGTTCCCTTCTTGAAGGGTTCGCTCGTACTTTTGTCCCCCCACTTCTTCAGGCTCCTTTCGATGTCTTTCGTCCGTAAAGCCTTTAGTCTCTCAGCGGGAACCCGCCTCCCCCTTCTCCGTCCCCAGGGTCCCTTCTCTTGTATTCTCTTTCTCTCGCCCTCATTGTCACGGCCCGGGATATCGTTTTTATCCTGCTTTCAAAATGCATCCACTCGCTTCTAAACTCTATTACACCCCCGAGGATCAAGTTAGGACTCCCCCTTACCCATTTTGCTCCTCATTTTTTCACCCCTCCCTTTGTAAGGCCCCATGATTTTTGCGACGCCGGGCTCTTACTTGCTCCCACCTACCTCCCCCCCCCCGCATGCTTCAACTCCTCCTCCACGATTTGGATTTCTCCTTTTCTTCTGATCCTTTCGCTCTCCCCCATTCTCTGTGAGGCCCGCCCTTCCTAAACCGCTCTTTTTAATTGAAGGCGCCCTTTTTCCCCTTGGTCGCCCCCTTTCAGCCGTCGAAGTTGTGTACTGCACCACTATTTCCACCCCTTCTTCTCTTTGTGTGGTCTCAGCTTCTTTTCGCTATGCGTTCACGGATCCATTGTCCCCTGCCCCCCAAGGACTCTAGTTTTTCTTCAGCACCAGCTCGCTTCAAGGAGCTTTCCCTTTTTTTTTCCCCGGAACTCCTCAAAGCTTCCCCTCTCTTCCGAATATGAATCTTCCCACTCTTCTTCCAAACGACGTTTTTCCCTTTCCCCCATGGCACCCTCTCCTCCTCACTCGCCATCCCTAGCCCTTTTCGATTTTACCCTACCCCTTTTTTTCCTCTTTTCTCCTGCTTTTTGACGCCCCCCCCTCTGCGATGTCGCCGCCCCCCTCTCTCTAGTTTATCATTTCCCCATCTCGCTACACTGTCGGGGACAAGTCGCCCCCTAAAGCTTTTAGGTCCGATTCTGCCCCTTCTCCTCCTTAAAATGCCTCTTCTCCTTGAGGTCCAATCAATTAGGGTCTTGCCATATCCTTTCCTTTTCTGATCTTTGCCCTCTACTGAAGGCAATCTTTTTTTTTTCCCCACCAAGACACACTTGTTTCCCTTAAGGAAGTTTCCTCTTGCGTTATCCCGGTTTCTTTTACTTTCAACTTAGAATTGGCTCCCCCTTAAAATGGTTCTTGAACCATGGAATTAAAGTATCAATCCATGTTTTTATAAGACTGGTGCTTTTCTTCCATATCCCAGTTGCCCCTAACGCTTGACCCCCCTTTGCCCCGATACAGTCCCCCACCCCCAACTTTTTTCCCCCCCCCCTATTTGACCTGATTCAATGCAGTGTTTTTTTTCTCCTCTCGGGAGGATATTTTTCGTCCAGCAGGTAAAGGGACCCCCCCCCTCTCATAGTCTGTCGAAAAGATTCTGTGTTGTCGCCCTCCCCTTCCGGTCTTCCCGCCTTTTGAAAATGGATTCGATTCCGTTATCATTGATTGACTGATGTCCCTGCTGGAGATCCTACCCCCTTCACCAAAATTCTCAACTCCCCCCCATAAATCGACAGGTTGCGACTCTAAGTCCCTTATCTACCTGACCATGCTGGTTCCCAGTGTAGATCCTCCATACACATTCTTTAATGCGCCGTTTCTCCCTAGGTTATTTTTCCCCCTCTCCCCCTACCCAAAGAACCCCCGTCACTCACCCCTAAAGGTTCTCCAGTTCTCCCTCCTTCGATGGCCTACCCACACCCTCCGCTAAAGCCACCTTTCCTCTCTCTCCCGTTTACCTGATACCGCCTATCTTCAGGCTCAGTCCCCGTACCACCAATCCCAGCCCCTTCTAATCCGCATCCCGGTCTCTTTTCCGAAGACCTTGAACCTCCTTTACCCTAGCCGACTGCCCCCCAATTTTTCTCCATTGCATTCCCTCATGCAGAGACCCTTTCCTCAGGTAACACCCCCTTCCCCCTTTTCATAATGACCCCTCACGTTTTCCCCCTCAGCCTCCCTCCCTTGGTCACACGCCAGGCGGCTCCTTTTTTTAGGTTATCCCGCTCTGGATGAAACGCCCCCCACAGAAGAAATTTATTTTTTCCACCTTCTGCGGATTTCACTGGGAACATTTCTTTCCCTCGGCGAGGAATTCCTTGCGGTCTCTCAGAAACACTCCCGACCTCCTCCCTTCGACGGAACCCCCCCAAGTAGAGCGTCGTCCACCCCCCCCCCTGAATGGACCCCCCTGCAACCTCTTAGTCCTAATCCCCTGACAAGTCGCCCTTTTCTTTGGTATTGGCTGCTTAGTACCTTACAGATACTCGTTGCGTCCCATTTCCGCATCAAAGAGTATCCCCTTTATAGACCCATAGACCTACTTTATCTTCAGCCTAGATTAAACACCTCTCCCCAGCACTCCCTCAAACCCCCCCCCCCTTCCCCCCTTACCCCAGAATACGGCCTTTTCTACGCCCACCCTTTTCCTTCCGTCGGGATGATGTTTTTCGTTTTCCAGCATTCTGGCCCACCTTCTTTAGGGAAAGTAAGACTTCATCCTCAGCACCGCCACTCGAATCTTTCCCCCAATTCTTCGATGGACTGACCTTTTAGCACAGAACCCGATCCCCCATACCGACGACATCGAAGCTCTTTACTGGCCGACATGTTTTTGCCGTTCTCATGGAGGATGATGGTTTCGCAACTACCCCCTCAGTTGGTAGCACATTGCGATTCTCTCTCTCAATGCCCCCCAATCTCTTATGAAATTAGTCTTTCCCATTCTTTCCTGCCATGATGCTACCCCTCCCCCTTTTCTGAGGATTGACGCCCCCGCCCTGCCCGTTTTTCTTTTGCTCTATTTGAAGAGATCCCCACAGATCCCCCTGCACCTCAACCTCTGGTTAGGCTTGCGTAACCTCCTCTTTCGCGTCCCAGGTCGAGACATTAATACTTAATACCGTATTCAATTCTTGTTTTTCTCCTTTACCCCATCCCCTTGAATGGACTCCCCTTTTGACCTACCCTCGACCCCGTTTTCCCGCTGTTATTCCGCCCCAGCAACTCACCCCGCTCTATGAGGGATTATCCTCTCAATTCAGTTCCCATCCTCTCGTATCTCTATCGTTAGAAAGTTTACTTTCTCGGCCTTGCCCTACCTAGATCTTTACTGGTGGCCCCCCGTTTCGGATTTACACCGCGTTTCCTTTTCCCTTGTACGTTGTCTGCACGTCTTCTATTAACGATTTTTTTTTCTCTTCCGGCACATTGGCTCCTATGACGGCTAATTGCGCACCTGTTGTTTGCTTTTCCTTTGCAGCCTCATTTTATTGCATTTGTTTTTCTGATCGGCTCTTAGCTTCAGGTTCCTTCACGGGAGATGGCTTCTTTTGCATTTAAGCTTTGCCCCCCCCTTTGGGTATTCGCGCTTCTTCTAGGTCCCTTTGTTGGCAACACAGTTCCCTGACTCAGTGACAGTCATTTGGGCTGCTCGATCTGTTCCGCCCTTTTTTCATTCCACTGGCGAACAGATTTCTTCTCTCCTTCATCTCCTTTTTTCCTTTTTCTCGATATTTCGGACCTCCATCTTCTCGAAACATTGCTGGCCCAGATCCTTAATTCCCTTCTTTTTTTGAATTATGGCAACTTCAAACCTTGGGCAAATGGTTGACCCACAACCCTCCCGGACCCCCTCTATAGCCGTTCCGCACCTTCGTGCGCTCATCCTTTCCCCTCTTCTCCAGCAACAAAAGCTCTCCTCTGTGTCTTCAAACCCATGGACCCCCCGTACGCACGACCACCCACTCCCACTGACCCCAGATGCCTAGCTTCCAACTCCCTCTTCACATCCCTCACAAAAAAACTGAGTCTCTCTTTTTTAGAACAGCTCTGATCCATTTTTTTGCCTAGTGCCCAGCAAATTCATCTCTCAGGCAGAAAAACTTACCCCCCCCCCTCGTTTCCTGTCCGTTCCTTGGACCCTAAAGAGAGTCCTCCCCCCCTCCCCTTTTCTTCCCACCCCCTCCCCCCCCCCCCCATTAACCACCCTTCCTCTTTCAAGCCCGAACACAGGAAATTTTTGATTCTACCAGGGCGCTTGAGTTCCCGTGAAGGGTCGTACACCTTTACTTCCCCCGCCGTCCTTGAGCGAGTTGCCGGTTGAGCCCCTTTCACAGAGTCAAATGGGTCATTTTTTCCCAGCACAATGTATCCTTCAGCAACAGGAAAGCCCCCCTCCTGTAGGGTTCGCCGGTTAATTCTCGGTTCTCCGCGGATACCCTTCACAACCTACCTTTTTTTTTTCCGGTGAGATGACCCCTTCCATTGACCGTTACTTCCGGCAATTGCTCCCTTCCCGCCCGATTTCCAACTGCACGCGTTCGCTTGTTTCCTAATCCCGCATCATGCCGTTCTCTGCCCTTCTAGCCATCGATTTTCACTTGCCTTGCTTATCTCCTCCTGCTCCCCGTCTCGCGCACCTGCTTTTCATACGGTCTTCAGCATTTGCTTCAAAGTTTCATCATGAACTTCCCCCTGGCGATTCCTCCTTCCCCCCAAAGTTTCCCTTCCGAATTTCTTCGTACATACTTTAAGCACAGCTCCCCGCGCTCTTCGATTGCTAATGTGTGTGCTGAACAGCCCCTCCATTGCTCCCGATCCTTCCGTCCTGCACCCCAAGTATTACGGTGCAGTAAAGTGACTTGCATATTATTCTGAATCCCTTCCCCTTACCCCCTAAGTAGCCCGCCCAGAATCTTTTTTTTGTTGCAGAGGGATCCCCCCCCTTTTGATTCCCTTTGACCTCTCCTGATCCTTCTTTCTACCGCAACTCATCCATGTCCGATGGGTACCTCCTAAAGTGACTTTTTCTTCTATTCTCTAATTTAGCCTTTTTTTTACTTTACCCCAAGAGACCCAAAGCTCGAGAGAATCTCACCGTACTTTTTGTGCGCCTCTTAGAGACCTTCTGCTATTTGAATTTTTTTTCTTTGGAACTTCGTTTTCAAATCGAACTGGTTATATTTTTTCTCCTTTCTTCCGAGGATGTTTT
>Ga0179593_1547364_pt1 | contig 13239 bp, 18 predicted proteins | sample CZODoug2_1_08_16_FD_185931 | JGI IMG/M metagenome (GOLD analysis project Ga0179593, IMG submission 185931) | Vadose zone soil fungal communities from Angelo Coast Range Reserve, California, USA - CZODoug2_1_08_16fungal (PacBio error correction) | ecosystem: Environmental > Terrestrial > Soil >... | reverse complement strand
TCTGCTGCCTGCTCTAGCCTTCGGCCCCGTTGTGGCCCTTTGCGCGACTGGACCAACTGACCGTTCCGGCCTTTTCTTCCTTGTGGGTAGGAGAAACAATTCTTAAGAAGACCTTGCTCCGGGCCCAACCGCCTTTCTTTTCTTTTTCACTTTATTTGTATGCGACATTTACAATGTAGCGACCCCCACCCACGATTATTTAATTTGGTGTCCCTCACCTCACTTACGTTGATCCACTCGAGTTTGTCCCCGGAATCTTGTTCCCCGATGCTTGAATCGGTCCCCCCATGACAAATTACCACCTTAAGTCTTAAGTTGTTACAAAGCTTCTTTGTGAAGCCCCTCTTCTATGCCGGGGGGTGTACGGATAATCCCCTCACACAGCATCTTCCGCACCACTACAGCAATGGCGGATCGATGCGCCGTTCCTCCCGACATTTTTCATTTGTTCCTATGGTGGATTTATGCACTTGAAAATGCCTCTTTCTCTTGATGCCTTTAGCTTCTTGGTCCCTTGCCCCGTGCCGATGCCACGTTTTGGCACCACAGCAACTTTGTACAAAACTTCCACGTCTTGCCGGTCTAACGCCGCGACTGACTTATGATGCGCTTCCCGTCGTTGTCTTCTCGCCCATTTGAAGCAGAGCATCTTACTACTCCGCCCTCTCTATTTTTTGTCAGAGGTTTTCTCTATGATGCAATTCTTTTTTCCCTTCCCTTAGAGATCTTTGTTTCCGAGCAGACCTTTCACTATTGTCATCTCTTTTCATCCCGCTTTTTTTCTTGTCTTCGTAGTCGAATTTACTCACGACTCTTGCCTCAAGATCGCTATTTCCCTGCACTCGGAAGAGCTTCCCCCCCCCGGCTGCGTCAGCCTATGATCTGCAGTTCCGGTTCTTGATTACGGAGGGCTTTAGGTGCATGTTCACGATTTTCACTGGGAAGCTTTCTGCGGGGAACCACCTTTCGTCTTCCCCTTGTGCAGGCCGCTCCATTACCCCCGATTTCTTTTTTGGCCAATGGCTTGCGTCACCATTTAGGGCGCGGCCCCCCCTCCCCCAACGCAGGGTTGATGTGGCCCCGGGCACACTAGCCACCGCTCCCCATACCATTCGTCTTTTGATTTTTCTCCCGCGGTTCCTTATATCCATAGTTTTGTTCACCCGACACCCACCATTGCTGCCATTTATCTCGCGCCCCGGGTTAGTCGTTTTCAACCACCGCGGCTGCTTCCAGGTGACAGACTGGGCTCAATCGTCCCCCCCCCCTCCCCTTGGTTAAATGGAGTCCTTTTTAGAAGTCTCCTTATAGGATGTCATTGCTTGCCTTTTCCCTCCTCCCCGAGCGACTTTGTGCCTGGTGAAACTCTTCCTTTTTTCTCTAAGATAACCCCCCCCCAAACCACAAATGTAGTTGTGAAGGTTGTCACGCAGGGTGTTTCGCCACAAATGATTAGAACCCCTTCTGATCCCGTGTTCCTTATACCCTGGGGACGCATTACAAGTGAACGAGCCGCTATGCCATTTTTTTGCCTTCCTCATGAGGACCTGAAGTCCAGTCAAGTGGTCACTGGAATCCTTGTTCCGCACTTTCTCCGGCCGCCTCTTTACATACTATGTTCGGAACTCCCCCCAGCTAGTCTTAATTCGTCTTTTCTTCCCCCACGGCTCTACCGTGAATCCAATTTTCACAAACGAATTCTCACCGTGAGTCGGCCCCCTTCACCAACGATTCAACCCCCCAGTCTGAGATTTGACCTCGGTGACGCGTTCCCAATCCCTTTTGACCGCTGCAGGCGATTTGTGCCTTCCTCCCTTTTCCGAACTGAGGCTGTGGACGTTTTAAGAACGTTTCTGTCCCCTCTTAAGCTCCCTCCACATCTCGCGCCCAAAACGATCGTGACTTCAAGACACTTTTGCGCATCGACGACCCCTCACAATGTTCACGGCGTGCCTTTAGTTGATTTTTTCGCTCCTTTCTGAACCTTCCCCTCTTTCGTGCCGAAGTTTGTTCTGGTTTCGGACCCAGAAATTGCATCCCTTTTCGGTGTCCCCCCTTGCGGTTGGCAAACTGTTTTTTCCCCAAACCACCACCCCCACCCCCCCCCACAAACAACCCCCCCCACAACCCCACATCCCCCCCCCCCCCCCCCCCCCCCCCCCCCCACAACACACAACACCCCCCCCCACCACCCCCCCCCCAGGGTCGATCTGGCGGATGCAGACTCATGCCTCCGTTCCCCTTTCTTTTTCTTTTTTTTTTTGACTTCAGGGGCGCTTTTTGAGGCAAAGTCGGCCCTTTCACTTCGCTGGGCTCGGCTCAGCCTCTCCGACGCCGTTCCCCCTCGTCCTCCATTTGACAACGGACTTGTAGCAAACTCGCTGCCACGTTGTCCTTCCCGGGTCTTCTTCTCAAGGAAAGCAATTTTTTTTTTTTTTCAATTTGATTGTCCCCAACGGCCTTCACGTATACCTTTGGACGGCTTTTGCCCATCTGGAGTTTTTAGAATTCATTGTTTTCGCACCCGCCCCCCAAATTCCGTTTCCTGGAAGACCCCGGGACTTTTATTGAGGAGAACTCCTTTCTCCGGTCCGCCAGGACTTTTCCCAACCTGTCCCAGCTTGATCACCTCGTCTGATTTCTTGCCCTAATCTGGCTTTAGCGGCGGCTTGGATCTTCTTGAATTATGGGCGGATTTTTCACAAATGACAATTTCTTCGAAGTAATCCCCTTTTTCTCCTACTAATTTTTTTGGATATACTTCGCCTCCCTTTTCAATTTTGCCCGCAATCATCCCGACTACCTCCCGTCCCCCTGCAGTCGAGCGTAATGAAAGCTCAGGATCTTGACCGAAGAGGAAAGAGGGATCCCTCAGGGAGTTGACCCCCCCCTGTATGGTTCGACTCCGATCCAATCTACCCATTCAGCTTTTCTTGAGTCCTTTTCAAAAATACTTCCTTGTTTGCGTGGTTTCCCCTGATTGCGCGCGTGCACGACGTCCCCCTTTGGCCCAGATTTCACCCCGGTACTTCATTCTTGCGCCTGCCGGATTTCTTCCCTGTCTCATTCGACGCCCGTTTACTCTTGAGTTAGTCTCTCCCATTCCTTTCCCATTGAGTTTGCACGTTGTTGCGAGAAGCGGTAGCGCCGTCCCTCGTACTGAGTCTTCCCCTTCCTTGCGAGACGAACCCTTACACATGAATGAAAGCCCCAACTCCCATCCTCTTTCCTCCCTTAAAGGAGGATGGCTACGCTCCTTCAAGCCGACATTTGCTTGTTTGCTTCTGGCCGCGTGACCCCGCCCATTTCTCCTATCTTCCAATTTGTGTTCCTTTTTTGACAAAACCGGAACGAAGACGTTTCTTCAGCACGCGCCGCGGCCCCCCCTTGTGATACCACCTTGAGCCTTTTTTTTCTTTTTTTTTTTTTCGACTTCACGGGAGCAGTCAGTGTCTCAGATCGTGCGGTAACATTGTCAGCCCTAAATCTTGTCTCGAGACTGTACTTTACTTTTTCGCAGTATTTTCCCCGTCCTCCTGTGCATTTCTTTACCAAGGACATGGTACGCAGCCACATGCCCTGTGATCTGGAATTTCATGTTTTTTTTGAGCAGAGTAACCTCGATGAGTCGTTTTGGTTGGCCGGGCTTGTAAATTGTTTTTTTCGGCGTAGTGATCAGTCTCGAATTGTGTTATTGGACGACAAGCTCATGAATAGCTGTATTCCGTAACTAGGCATTCTTTATTCGCTCCTCGGGACTTGAGCTCCAGGTCACAACCCAGCCTTGAAAGGACTGCGGTCATTGCCATCGCCTTGATCCTCAAAACTCCCTCTCGCCACAGCTTCCTTTCGGCTCTTCCCGCGTCCCTGTATCCGCCAACGGAGCGCAGTTGTGCTTGGGTGCGTCACCGCGCGCCCTTGTTTTGTTTTCGTTTTACCCCCCCCCTTTGACCGCTGAAAAATGTTTCCACATGTCTCGTCATGGCAAACCCCTTATTTGAGTTCCGTCACCCTTTCACACCCGCTAGGTTTTTGATTCCTTTGATTGCGTGAGCTCCCCATCCGTCTATGCGACGTCTAAACCCATGGGGTAACCATGTTCGTTGGGGTACGCTCAAATTTACGTCCCCGGTCCACATTTTCCCGCCTACGTTGGGGTTTACTGCATACCTCTCTATATCTAGGAGTGAGTGAGCTTTCAGGTGCCTGGAATCCCCACGCTACGCAGATCCCGGCACCCCAATAACGAATTCTATTCCCGGTGGCTCAGGTACCCTGGCTTTCCCCCCCTGTGCTCCCTCCGTTTGACGCCCGTCTTCCACATGTTAAATGACTTCTGCGCGCAGTGCTGGTGGGCCCCATGCAGCCATTGATACGCGCAAGACCTCTTCGCCAATTCTATTCGCCCATTCCCTGTGCAGCTTTCCCCAACCTTACCGAAATGAGCACCCTAACTGCGCTCTTTTCAGATTGCGCGTAAGAGAGGCCAAGTTTTTCTTGAAAGTTGTATCGCGCTCTAATGCTTTCGTCTTTGGCTTTTCGCTCCTCGAACTAAGAGCAGGACCCGCTGCAGCTTTATTGAGGGTTTTCCACCAAAACACAGCCCCGGTGAAGGGATACCAATCGAGATTACCTGACGTTTTTTATATCCGCAGCGAACCACGACTCGGAGTCCCTTAGAGATGCTAGAGCAATGCCTCCAAGCCCCGGGCGAATTACTGTTGCTCCCAGCTTTCGAGTTCTAGCCTTCGCGGAGTTTTGCACCATTCTCCTGTGGGATAGTTCCCCCCGTGCCATTTTTCTATCCAGGCGGGGTGGATGATCCCACGTATATATTGCCTATTGACTGCAGGCCACCTTGTCTTCCTAAGGAAAAATCCTCCCCTCTGAAATTTGATTAGCCCGCTCATCTGAGACGCAAACATTTTATGATTTGTCGATTCTTTTAAAACCGTCGCGTGTCTTAACTCAGAGTGGACGGCACCCTGATGGAAACAACCCTTAAGGGTGCTCCCTTCCCTTCGGTGTATTTCCTCACAGATTCCACATACTTTCTCCGGATTTAGCGGACCCCCCACTCGGAGGACTATCTTGTTCAACTTTAATTCTCCACACTATGAAATAATTCTCGTTTTTTTCAAGGTTTAATGTACCGACAATGCGCCCTTTTGACCCCACGTTTGATAATCCTTCTTCTAATCCTTTTTTCTCCAAGAGCCTTATTTTTTTCGTGCTTCCACATGCCTTGAAAGTACCTTTTTTTTTTTTTTATACTAACCAATGTTCATCATTTGGTTTGCAATCCTTCCTTATATATCTTCCTTTGTGCTTGAGAGAGGATTAGTTTCCTTGCCTACGCTTGTGCGCCCCTCCTGAGGCACACTTTGGGACTGTACCCTCCCCAACTTTTCTTAAGGAGATAAGGTATGGAGGACAGCCAAAATCTCACCTGACTCTTCCCTGGGCCCAAACCTTATTTCCTTTTAAAAGTGTTACATGCTTCAATGTCGAGACGGTTTTCCCCCCTTGTCCATACCTGCAACCCGATTCTCCCCATTCTTTAAGTATGCGACCCATCTTTGAAGCGCCTAAAGACTTACCAGTGCCGGAAAATATTGAACCCCCCAGTGAGGCATCGGTTCATTTATTGCACCGTTGAAAGTAAATCCCGTAATTTATTTTCAACTTTGACAAGCCACCAGCTGAGGTTGAATCCCTCTCCTGGTCCAAACGGCCACGAACCCATAAAAGGTGCCCGTTTCGTCTTCACTGCTATCCGACTTGCGAGACGTTGGCCTCCTACCACGACATTGCGGTCTCTTTGTGGTATGCAATTTCCCCCCATGCTTGGAATAAGACCTTTTCATTTTGAATGACCTTTCTTTTTATCAAACCCAGCAACGTTCGTTTCGTTAGTCCTATAAACACACCCCCCCCCCCCAAAATAACTCAACTGTCCAGGCGAGAACTAGCTCTTATACGACAGTCCGTAAACTTTTACACTTTTTGCCATTTTTCCTCCTTCGCCCCATGTAGAGATGTTCGTTTTCTTTGTTCGATGCGTCTCGCCCCGCAGAGATTCGTTTGACTCTTCCTTTCACCAGTATAGACCCGCTTCCCTCATAGATTTTCATCTAGTGTATTCAGTTTTTCTTGCTAGATTCGCTGTCTCCCTCCGCCTCCTTCATGGTTCAGTAGATCTATTTTACTCGGGGTTGGCGTAATTTTTTCCTCGGCCCGTATTTGAGAAACTCCATCAGCGTCCTTTCTGCTTTTCCAGGCTACGGTGTAGGTCAGGTGTTTCCCTGTTCTCAGATTTTTCACGCGGGCCCCCCCTGTTTTCGCGGGCAATGTCTTTCCTTTTCCGGTGACTGCCGCGCAATTTTGCAGCATCGTTTTTTTAAGGTTCTGGAAAATGGTGGAGTCGTCCAAACCTGCCCCCCCCAGCCCGGCGCGACAACTGTTCTCCAAGAAGCCACAGCTTCCTCCCTATTTTTTTCCCTCGTGTTATTTTTCTCCTGAGTTTCACGTTTAGATGGTCTTTGGATATCCATTTGTGACCCTCCTCGCAGCCTTTTACCCTCTGTGTAATTGTTTCCGTAGTTTTTTTTTCCAACCAAACTCGTGCGCCGGCCCCCTTTTCTCACATGGAATAATCGACGACGAACTTGTTGTGGGCTCCCCTGGTACCTATGGTTATCTCCGTATGCATACCGGATTGTCCCTTTTCTTCTTATCCGTAAAGCAAGCTTCACTTTTTTGTGCCTTTGTGAAGGGCAAGATGATTTTCACTTCTACGGATAAGTCAAAGTTTTATGGGCACATTTTTTCCAATCCAAGGTTTTTTAGTCGCTTCGTTCAAAATTAGCTTAGATTCCCCACTTTGATAAGTGGTGTTCCCCATGTGGCCTAAGCAGTCGAGTGAAATGAAACCGAACCTTTTTTTTGATAGCCATTACTATTATCTCTATTATCTGTCCTTTATGCCGACGTGGTCCTGAAAGGTAAGTCAGCACGATAGGCCTTCATTCCCGTAGTTGGCCCTTTACGGCCATCACCTCCTTCTTTCTTAGTTGATTTAGATCCCAGGCGCTTCCCCGTGAAAGTAATCATCCCCTACGCCCGCAATTCGTGCCCATGAGGCGTCCCTTCACTCCCCAAGTCGGCTGTGCCTCTGCGGCCCTTTGGAAAAATCCCCCTCACCTTGGACTCGACGTCTATGGACGCTCTTTCCCCACTTGCACTGTCCTGGCAAGAACATGCAGGCGGGCACGCTGGTAAGACTCTTCTCTTTGAAGTAGGTCGACGGCCGATTTGTTCGTTCCAATTTCCCCTACAGAGAGATGCCGACCCTGCAAGGGCCGCCCGACGCAATAACATGGCCATTTGGTGCCACTGGCGCGAGGGACGCTGCATTTCCCGTGCCGTTCAGTTTTCAGGTTCTCTCCCAAAAGAAATTCAGCGTATGCCAATGCCCTGGTGTTTCAGACCTGGCGGCCCTTACAACCGGCGAGGATTCCAGAGTTCCCCCTAGCGCCTTAAGGCAGGTGTCCGCGCTTTTTCTTTTTTTCAATGTATAAGGTCTTTTCTCGCTCTCCAAAATTCCTTACTTTCCGGTCTGGCTCGGCGCAGTTGACGATTATCCCCGCCGATCGTCCATTCCTAATCCCTGCATTTGGCCCCTCGACGGGACCCTACGCTGAAGGTTTTCCCCTTCCCGGCGTAATTCGATCACGGGCAAGATCTGTCCCCCCCGGCGACCCAATGGATCCCTTTTTGTCCGCCGAGCGGGCCTACGTTCTTCCTCTCCCCTTCATGGGTTTCGCCAAGAAACCAGGAACGTGCTGTAAGAAGGTGGACTCCCTGGGAAACTTTCTTCGATTCTTCCTCTCTTTTTTCCACACAGGCCAGGGTGGTACTTCCCCCCTTTTCTCACCGCGGCCTCTATTTCAACGCTTTCCTTACTCCTTTTTTAGCGGAGGAGGGCCGGCGGAATGACGCCAACCTTAAATGGGCGACGGCTATATATCATTCCCCTAACCCCTGTTTATGTAACCCTCCATTTAAATTTTTGCGCAGATTTCACCGTCCCTCTAAAGCTTCTCAAGTCTTCTTGTCCGAACAGGTATTTGACATTCCTACAGGAACTCCGCAATTTGATAAGCACAATGGTCATGGAGCGAGGATCTTTTTCTCCTCAAACTTTCGCGGAGTATCTTCCTCAGCCCTCTTTCCCCTGGTTTGGGGCAACAGATGAGAACTTCCTTATTAGAAGGCGAAGCCGGCAAGCACTCTCCGGCCACGGCAACTTTTCGTCGCTACCAGTCATTACTTTTCCACGTCTCGGCTTTTTTCGCGCCACAATTCCGTTGTCATGTTGAATCGGCTGCTTAGAAGCGGCTTCCCCCGGGATGGCTCTCGCCATCGTCCGGAGCTGCCGTCTTGCGTCCTCAGAACAGGAAAAACAACTCCCTCCATGAGAACAAACCCAGCACTCTTTCCGAACGGCAATGGTCGTTCCTTCTCTCTGCGAACCCAAGCGTCTTTATTCGCGCCCTGGCGTACACCGCCCCCTCTTGATTTCCATCTCTGGTCCCCCCCTTTTCACGAAGACTTTTTTTTTCAGCGCGCGGCCCCCGCCCCTTTTTCTACCTTGCACGTTTTCCTGTTGATTGAGTCGACTCCTCGAAAGCGCCGTTTCCTCTCGTTTGGGACATTGTCCGAGCCACACAACAGAAATGAGTCGGACAAGCCTTCCTCGGTTGGACGTATTCTTACCATGCGCTGCTTGATGTTAGGTCAAAGGACATTCACCCATTGGTGAAAGCGCCAATCGCTAGAATAGGTTTTAATGAACGTCCTCTCTCCCGACCTCCCTTGAACTTTTTTCATTGCCAATCTTACTTAGAGCTGTTTTGTGGCTGAGATGAAGGTCAACGGTCCTTTTGTTCTCCTAAATCGACCACGTCATTTTAATCTTCTCTTTCCGACGGCAGCATGCGGCCCTCCCTGCCGGATTCTGAAGTACCTTCATGCTTCACCACGTCCTAAGAAAGATGCTTTTTCCACATCAGAGGACATGCTTTCCCCAAGGGCAATATTGTAACCTCTCTTTTCATTCACTCTTTCCAGAATCGTCTCGTTTATAATCTCCCAAGTCGCGCACTTGCTAGCTATTGAGTTCCCTCCGCCTTCCTTACCAACTTTCCATCGCCTTGAACCTTGGTTACTCGTTAGACGCCAAACAAATTTCATTCCCGTCACAGCACACCCTTTTTTCCCCCGACTTTTTTGGGTTCCAGTTCTCCCTTCTTTCCGTACTATGAAGATCTATTGCACCATGATGGTACATGTTCCCCCGGGGACGATTTACATTCTTTTCCCCCCTTTCATTTAACCCCCCCGATTTTTTTTTAACGATGATAACCGTTATACACCCTCCTCGGGGAAGGTGAGTGATTTTCTGACCCCAAATGGATTCCCCAGACCCCCCGCCCGCGCCCCAAAACCTACTTGTCTATGTGTACAGTTAGCTGTGCTGTCCACCCTTTTCCCGGCTGAAGTGCCGGAGCCATGTTGAACGCCTCCACGGTCCCTTAACCCATTTTTTTCCAAAAGCGGCCCTTCCTCCGAATTGAGGGACTGCGGCTCCCGAAGACATCCATTGGATTTCCCCGTTCCTACCCCTCTGCCCGTCTTACACTCTTCTTAGACATTCCACCTTTTTTCTGCCCGTCATTTTGAAATGTGAGAACCCTGTTCCTTCTCTATTCGGGGATGCCGCTTGGCCGATATTCAAATTACTCCCCACATTCCCCGAGTGAAGTTTTTTTTCAACTCCTGAAGAAGGAGAATGAGTCTCCTCGACTACGAGCAGAACTTCGCCGATGTTCTTTCCAAACTGAAAGAGGGACTCGCGTCCTTCCCCCCACCATATATCGTGGCTCCCTCGCGATTACCTGCAGTAGTAGCAGTACAGCCTGGATTCCTCGGCGCAGCGCTTGCCCCCCCCCCCAGGCCAAAGTTTGACCCCGGCCATTACGTTCTGCATTCTCCAGCCCCCCCTTTTCACCCCAGGTGGAGTACTGGTGTACTGGGAAGAGGGACCAAACTAGGGCGACGTGGCGCGGGTTCCCCCGAAGCTATCGAAGTACCTCTTGCCGATCTCCGGCCAAGGAAATGTTCCCTTTTCTTCCCCCACTTTCCTTCGACAAGAGCAATACAGTTCTTCGTGATCGTCCTTCCCGTGCCCTCCCCCCCCCTCCCTGGGGATGTCTTTTCGATGTTTGACCCCTTTGGCGGACTCAGAGTGGAGGCGAGCTCTTGAGGCGCTTTGGCCGGTTTGGTCAGACCGTCTCCTCAGCTTGTTAAAGAATTGATGGACCCCTCCTTAGTACTTTCGGACACTTCCTTTGGCTCGGTGCACGATGAAACGGGCTCCCAAGTTTTCTCCCTTTTCCTCCATGGTCTCCGTGGGACAACCTTCCGTATCCTCTAAATTTGTGGCGCCCAGGCCTTCTCATGTCTCTTCTCTTTTTTGTGCGCACGACTGACTCCTTCTCTTGGATTGTCTAAGTACGCAAAGGTAATTGCTGGGCCCCCGCTCTCACGGTTTTATCTCTTTTTTTCCCTCTTTTTTTTGTTTTGTGGAGATCTCTCCATGAGTCCTCGTCGAGGCCCTTTCCTGATTCCCCTTTGGAACTGAAACCCCTGCCACTGACCGCTATTTTCTTTCTTGCGGCGCCACCCCAAAATCTTCCACTCCCTTATTCGCGTCTTTGTCCAAACCGCCCATGATTTACTCCACGGTAAACGTTTCCTCAATGTTGTTTCCCCCTGCTCCTTCCCTCCCAACGAGATCCATTCGTGCACCCTTCCTTCCACCTTCAACTTTTATTCCTCAGCCTTTAGTCACGGCGAAATCAAAATTTTTGCATCGGTATTACATGGGCCGGCCAACGTAAGAATTTCCTTCAGAGCTTATTTTTTCCTCCCGAATTCTTACCTCTCCGGTGGCCACCCCACAGCCGGTGACCCAGCTCTTCCCTGACTCGATTCGCGAGACGTGTTTACAATCTTCTCCTTTATGGTGGCTTTACTGCCCTCAACCCCTTTTTCCTTCCTTGCGTCATAGGCCTTTGACTCGGCCTGCTGGGACCACTTTCGTCCGATGGCCCCGTTTTGTCCTTCCCCCCTTCCATTTTCCCCCACCCGTCTGCCCCCTTGTCAGCGACTGCGCAGCTACTGTGACGTCTTTTTAGTCCGTTCGCATTGGCTTGGTCAACTCGAGCAGTCGCGACTGCGCCGCCCCTCCGAGATTTGTTCCCTTCGTCTTAATGCAGCGCCGTCTTTTTTCTTCTCCCTTAAAATTCTCTATTTGGGTGTTCCCCGTACGCTTTCCCCCTCTTTGGAATAGCTTTTCCACCTGGTGGTTTTCTTTTTTGTAGATGCGAACCACTCCTCCTCCCCGATGGCTCCTTCTGATGCTGACCCCTTACTCAGGCGTGGCTTTATTAAGCGCATAATCAGAATCGCACTTCCTTTGCTTCCGGGTTGCTAATTCCCTTTTTCCTGTCGGCTTCCAGGTGACATGGTCCTAAGTTGTTCCCCCTCCAGTCTATGAGGGGAATCCAATGGATTTCGTCTTCCTCGCCTCTGCCTCCCCGTTCGTTTCCCCCCCCCTGTGCCCAGGGGGATTGCGTCCCTTCTGGCGCGGTTTTGGTCCTTCTCCCCCCCTCCCCCACTCCCCCCAGGGCCAACGGCGCACAGCGCAAGACAATTTTTGATTTTTTTTCGTTGTCTTTGTCTTGATATTATATGTGTTTTCCCCTGGACAATGCCTCAGCCGACCCCTTTCTCTTCCTCCCCGTTATTCGTCGTTTAACCCAAACGTTGAGTGTTGGGGAAAATGTGAATAATCGTGTCCACGACGCCCATGTTAAAAAGATGTTTCAGGATAATTTTCTCTGCATATATCCTTCTTTTTTTTTCCCCGTTTCCCCCCCCCGATCCCCCGAGCGGGAACTTCCTTTGTAGTTTGTTTCCTTCCCTTCGTAACCATGTTTGTAGGCGAGTTGACCCCTGTCCGCAAGGCTTCTTTTCCCCCTCCCACAAATTTCTGAGAAACCATGCGATACTTTCTCCGTTCCGCCTTTTTTTGGAAAGGATGTGAAATGAAAAACCCCCTGTCTTCCATTTCCCATTTTTCTCTCCTTCCTATTATTCACCCCTGCCCTCCATCTTTCTCCTCCTTTCTTTGGCACAGTCTCCCGTAACTCTTCTTGGGAGATTGACATGTTCGGCAAGATCACCGATTACGTTATTAATCCCACTGCGAGACGTGACCGTCAAGCCTCCCCTTCCCCCGAATTTCGCAACTGCGTCGTATTCCCCCCAAAGATCCCTCAAGTCGGCGAGTTTTTCCTTCTTCACCTCCATTCACACGGGACAGCGCATATTGGCCCCATTGGCGTTCCTTGCTCCTGCAGGCTGTTTTTTTTGGGTAAGGACTACGACGGGAAGTTTTTTTATGAAGCCGCCCCCCAAAGATTTCGTTTCCCTGATCTTTTACCCCAACGATCAGCGAATGAAGACGTCGCCGCCCCGCCCACCATGGTCTACCGTGCAGTACCTGTTGTTGCGCTTCTGCTGCATCCCCCCTTCTTCGTGCATGAATTATATCGGCTTTGGAAAAGAGTATGCAGCTGTGTTTACGCAAGGGAGAGCGGCAAGCCCTTCCCCTGGGGTGCTTAGAATTGATCAGGCCTCCAGAATTTGACTCCTCCGGCCCGCCCGCTTTTTTATCTCCTGGATTTCTGATGCGCGCAATCTAATCTTGCTCGGCGCCCTCCCGGTCCGGTTTTCCCCTTTCGATGTGCCAGCCATTCATCCAAACGAATTGTGAGCGACGGGACCCCTCCCGTTGTCTTTTTCGAATTTTCGCCCCACGGGAAAGAAAATTGCCGTTTCCACGATAATGAACGTATACTTTGCCGGATCCGCGCGTGCCGTCTCTTTCTCGCCCCATGGTTTTTTCGACACGGAAACAACCACAGGAAATTGCTGAAGGCCGCCCTTCCCTCGGTTTCTTTCGTGAGATTCCTCGCGTCGCGCCAGGGAACCTGGCCGCGATGATCCACCGCTACCTTCCCTTTTTCCTCCCCTGGAAATTTACTCTTTCGGCTGCTTTGAGCGCAGTCTTTAAGGGAGGAGGCCTCACAACACTTTCCATGGCGTCTT
>Ga0179593_1336217_pt1 | contig 13239 bp, 12 predicted proteins | sample CZODoug2_1_08_16_FD_185931 | JGI IMG/M metagenome (GOLD analysis project Ga0179593, IMG submission 185931) | Vadose zone soil fungal communities from Angelo Coast Range Reserve, California, USA - CZODoug2_1_08_16fungal (PacBio error correction) | ecosystem: Environmental > Terrestrial > Soil >... | reverse complement strand
AGGAGTCAGTTTCCTCTTTTAAAATAGGCTTTGGTCTATTTGCCCTTTTCGTTTGTTTTAGTTTGACATCTGTGATGCCTACCCAAATCCCTCCCCTGAATCGCCCCTGACCACAGGTTGTAGGTTGTACGGACAAGATTTTCCCCTTCCATCCTGGCTGCTGGTTTTCTCTGAGATTAACTCAAAAATACTCCTTCCCCCATGAATGTGGCATGCGGTTTGTTGCGCAGGCGTGAAACCAATCAGGTTGCAGCCTATGTTTTCTCCTGTAGTAGCTTCGCTCTCTTTTTTTCAGCAGTCTCCAATATGCTTTCTTTTGCGTTTCACAGTTTTCGCTTTTCCAAGCGCCTTTTCTTGCTAAGGTAATAACACCTTACCCCATCGAGTACGCTGGCTGCAACCCGAACCCCCTCTTCCCCCCTTGATCTCCTGCCAATCCAATTGTCACTCTCGATATGACGCCTCCTTGACACCCGTGGGAACACTAACCAGGGTGGGCGGTATTTGCCTCCTCCTTTTTCCCCTTCCCCATAACCTCGATAGCATCTTCGCGCCCCAGCCCCCCCAATGGCCCCTTCCTGGCTCTGCTTACGCTGTCCCCGCCGTAGCGGATTTCTCATTTTTCTTTCCTGGACCTTCGTTTTCTCGAAAGCTTGCTAGTGGTTCCCCCCTGTCGGTCCCCCCCCAAAATTTTTATTGTGATTTTTTTCTTCCGATAAAATTGTGACTGCTCCTTCGTGCAGATCGTTGCACTTTAGTGAGATTCTCCGCGTCTTGGGCCTTTCTTGAGGCCAAACCACATTATTGTCTTCCCACCCTTCCTCTTTTGTTTTGAGGAAGCTTTGCGGCACTCCTTCTCCCCATTGCCCGGCTAACGGTTGACGTGTTTGGTCTTTACTTGGTTCTTTCAGTTTCATCATCCCCCCTTTCCCCCCCCTATCCTGACACCTCAACGATGAATAGTCCGCATCCCTCCTTTATTTTGATTGGCATCAGGCAAACACTCTTTGCGACGCTCCCATTACCCCGACGCTGGCCCTAGGGACACCATCCCGATTTTTTGTATATCATACGCCGCAAGTCAAGGGATAGACCGATCCCCCATGGACAAGCCCCTTCCTCCCGCCCCAAAGGCCCTCGGCCAACCTTTTAGGCCCTTTTTTTTTTTTTAAAAATGCTTGGCAAATGTTCCGCTCCTTTGCCTTTTCTTCCATCACAGATTTCCGATTCCCATGTTCCAGCGACGTTCCTGTTGTAAAATCCCCTGATTTCTATGGGTTCAAGCCCTAGACCCCTACCCGCTCCCGGCCCTCTTTCGTACGGCGGGCGTTCACTCTACCCCTCTTCCCTTTCCCTTGCCCAGACTTCTCTTTCCCGATATCCGCATCCGAGACGAGAGTTTATGTTCAACCAGTTCTTATGTTTGACGACGCGCGGATTCGGCGATTGAGGTAGCCGAAATGGTGTTGATTGGATGCCTTCTTAGTGCTCTGTCTTCATGCTGACTTTTGTCTTTGCCCTGTTCCTTACTCCCTTTTCCCTCCTGGCCGACCTCAGACGGCCGAGGTCTACCCTGGGAGTCTTGGAACCCTCGCCGCCTGTTCTCCCCCTCCGCCCATGAAGGGGCGTGTCCTTTGCTGCAATGCATCAGGTGCCTCACCGGGAGCCCTGTCTCCTCTATTTCTCTACGTGTTGTTTGTGTCTTGCGCTCTCCGGGATCACGGTGCGGACGTGTTTACCGGCGCCCCGCAATTTTTGGATGGAGAAAAGGCTGGACAAAAATCTCGTTTTTCTCACCTCGGCTTTTTTTTTGATATGTCGCGTGGAAGCCTCTGCTGGCCATGTGCCCCTCTTATGTTCAGACACTTCCCATCTTTTTGATCGAGCTCCACGACCTTTTTTTCCCCCTCATTTTTGCCACAGGTGGCGAAATCATAGCACTCTGTCCCCGGCGCGTCCGTCAGCCCCCTTCCTGTGGAACCGAAACTCTCGTCGCGATTTTTTTCTCTTTTGTCTATGGGTCCCCCGGCTGTCCTCTTGTTCCCTCTTTCCCCGCCCGTCCTCTCCCGGCGAAAAGATTCCGTGCGCAATTTTTTTGGTTTCTTTTTCACACATCCTCATCTTGGTGGGACGTCTTTCTTTGTGTTTTGGACCCGCGAGTTCGGGACCTAGTGTCCCTCCAAAGTTTTGCCATCGCGAACATTCCCCGTCTTTGGTTGTGCCAGCTCACCCAGAGTGGTCCTAAATTTTTCCGCGGTAGATTTTGCTGGGCCTTTCTCTTCTTCCAGGGTGATTTTCTACCCCCCCATTCTGCTTATGATATACTGAAGTTCTTTTTCCCCTCTTTTTCGTATCTCTCTCCTTTCTCCACCTGTTTTAGAATCAAACAATACGGTCTTTCTGCTTGCTCTTTTCTTTGACGGTACGAATTTTTCTTTGTCCGGTGATTTTTCGATCCGTCCTACCCACCCTTACTGCCTGTCGCCTGAACATGATTCATTCCCCGCCCACTTGACTCAAAATAGGAGGGTTTCATAACTGCCTTCCCCCTTTTTTTTATTATTCCCCCCTCCTCTCCCTTCAGTTGCCACCCGGAAGGCCTCAGCATGATTTTCACAAACTCCCACTTGCCTTTTCTGTCTCAAAATCAAATCACAAATCCTTGTGCCCGGCAGTTGTCCGTCCAGGTACTTCCCTTCAATCAGGGCCATTTTCAACATCAATGGATTTGACTCCGCTCGTCTGTGTCTCCCTCCACTCCGATTAGTGAGAGGCGCTGATTTATCTTTTTTGAGGTCGCAGGTACTATTATGTTCCCACCCAGCGAGGTTTTCCCGGTTTCTCCAATCCGATAGGTCAATGAGCCTAATCCCCTTTTCCTTTACTTTTCCGGGCTGTTTGCTCCGTACTCGCATTGTTCTGACCTGAGCCGACCCGTGTAGTCCCAGTAGCCAAAGCTGAAAATGACTCTGCTCATATTTCCCTGGTCCTTGCTTTCTTCTTCTCCGAGTCATACGATAGTTAGATGCGGAACTTGCCTGCGGCCCACCTCCTGCTTTTGAATTGGTTTTTTCTACCCCTTCGATTACCCCGCAGCCCTTCCTTTCGTGGCTTTTTTTTCCCGCACCCCTCTACAATGTGTCAGGTCGGTTTAGGTCTTTCTTGTCCCTGCCAGCATGTCCCGGCTAAACCACCTGCCAGGGCCCCCCGCCCCCCTCTCTTTTTCTTGCATCTTCAACCTGACCTCATAGGTTTCTTCTCCACTTTTACTCCCTCCCTTTGGTTTGTTGTTTCTCTTTTTTTCAACCCTGGAAGGTCTCCCGGTGAAGCATCCTAGAGGGGTGTTGTGTCGAGGCACTTTGCGTGGGATTAGCAGTTCCCTGTGAATGCTTTCCAAGATCCACCGAATCCTGCACTACCCCATTTCTCTTTGAGGACCTGTCCCGTTTGAAAATAATATTGTTTGCTTTTTTCTTTTTGGTTTTTCCTGGGCGATATGTCAAAGTCCAACTACGCTTTCATCGGGGTGCGGTGGGTTTGCTCCTTCCACCCTGTGCAATACCTCTCTTTGGTAGGTCACGTATGCTTTTCTCGCCGTTTTGCAGCCAGGTCTGGTCACCTATGAAGCTTGCTTGCAGTTTTAGCATTGTGCCCTTTTTTTCTTCCCCCTCTGGCTGTTTAGGCTCCGGTTTCATTACGATCTCTCAATTGCGGAGTACTTTCCTTCCCACCCGCCACGCAAAACTTATACCTTTGTCTCCGCTGTACAAGAAATTTCCCCTTAAGTTTTTTTGCCCCCCTCTGGAACATCAACCCCCTGGCGGGGATGGTGCTTCTACATTTTCCCCCCGCGAGCCCAGAGCGCTTCCACTCTTTTCACTGGACATTCTGCTACCTCTGACCCTCTAAGCTTGCGTCTCGTCATTTTTGCATGGACCCCCCTTTCCTCCCAGTTTTTTTTCGGATCCACTGTGGCCAACAAAAGATTGCATGGGATTTCTTCTGTACCTGCGACGAGACCCTGGCAAGATGGGATTGCCCCCTCCTCCGCCTATTTGCACTAGGGCGTCGAGTTTGAATGATTCTGCCCAAACAACAGTTCGTCTTTTATTAACTTTTTTTTTTGCTGTCAGTCTGCTGGTCCGGTACTTGCTCCATTTCGTCCTAAGATCGCCGGTTTTCCTGCCCGTTTTCCTCCTTATCACAGGTCACCTCCCCTCCCTAGAACCGTCAACGAATTCTATGCTGCAAGCCATAAAGCCCGCCGGTTTTTTATACCCATGCAAACCATTTTGGAGACGTCGCTCTAAGCGACCGACCTCATTGAATCCTCACTTTGGTTATATTCAGCCTTTTAGGGTTCTCCTCTCCTGTAAGTATAGCCCCTTCCCCCCGCCAGCCAAGCTCCACAGCGGAAAAATTTTAGGCCCTCCCGTTTCCGCTGGGCCCCACACCATTTTTTTTGCCGCTTTGTCACCTTTTTTCTGACCGTTATGCTGTCCTCCTCCTCTGTCAACCTGTAAGCAGTACGTCCTCAATCCGTCTTCTTTGATTTGCATCTCATCCCTTCCCCCTCGCACGGTGCCCTTTCCTTTAGTTCAGGCGGCGTTTTCCCCGAACCCCGATGCAGTTGGCCCAACTTGCTTTTTCTCCCGATTGCATTCGCGACTCAGGCGTTATGTTCCACCCGCAGTTGGATCTCCCTTTCTATTTCTGAGATTAGGCGTCCCCTTCACATGTTGCTTTAGAGGGGTTCGACCCTATTCTTCTCGCGATCATGAGAGTTCGGGAGTTCCCAGCGTGGAAATCAGCTGCTTCTAACTTTGCCCCTGACATGCAAGAAGGACGAGGGTTTGCCCGCTCTTCGGTTGTTCGGAAACATCGCCAGTTCCTCAGCCGCCCTTCCTTGGTCTTGTTTTCTCCCCTTTTCTTTATGCCCAAGCAGCGTTTGCGCACCGGGAGCCCTGAGATCTTTTTTCTCATCCTCTTTGTTTTGGTTTGATATCTCTTTTTTGTGGCAACCCTTCTTTTGGCATCAAGAGCTGGTCCCTTTTTCTTTTCGACATGGTATGTTTCCCAACTTTTTCGGTTTGTCCCCCTCTCTTTGTCGTTGGGCTCATCTCGATGACATTGCCTAGGTGGATGGTTCGACCCTAACTCCACCTCTCATGATGACGAGTCCTACCCAGATTACACCTCCTCTTTTCACCCAGGTCGGCGGAACTCATAAAACGCCCGGCGCTTCTTTCCTCCATCCGTTTGTGAACAGAAACTCTGCTAGATGTTCTTCCTCTCCCTCCCCTCGTCTATGTTGCACGGCTGGGTCCTGGTTCGGAGTCCCCCTACCGCCGAAACCCTTCGACGAGGCGTGCTCCGGATGGCTCTTCAGTTAGGGCGTTCACCATCATACAATAGGATTTGAAGGGTCTTTGCTGTGTTCTAATTTTACGCGAGTCGGGACATCGCGTGTCCGAAACTTTCCACAGTTCTTCCTTCCCCGCGCATGGTTGCTTCCCCGCGAAGCGTGTTTTTCTTACATTTGTCCTCCGGTTGAGAGGCGACATGTTTCTCTTGCTTGCCCGTGATCGTTGATAGCTCCATTCTTCGCTCTCCACGCAGTCATTTGGATTTTTTTTCCTTTTCCCGTCGACGTATTTTCGCGAGCGTTTCCCCAAATTGTTTTCCATTTCCTTAAATACTACTTGCGTTATGCTTGATCGTACAGTTGACCCGGTTCCGGCTTCTTCTTGTCAACGGTGAGGCTTCCAGCGCAAGTAAGAACCCCCTTATTGCCTCGCTTCCCCTTCAGTCTCCAGCTGACAGTGAAAACCTAGGAGGTGTTCATTAAAAGCCTCCTTGTTGTTTGAATCATCATAAAGTCGTCTAACGCTTTTTTGGCATCCATTGGTCTGACGGCAACTCATATTTGGTCGTTCGAGAAATTCACATCCCACTCCTTTTGGCCCGGTGTTGGTTCTTACTCGAGAATAAGGGTTTGCAACCTAATGTCCTCTCAACTCCGGTGACTTACTCATGCCGCGTAGCAGCCACCCCCCCCATTGCCTCCTCAGTAGCCTTCTTTGATGACTTCTGGTGATTGTCTCGGTAAGATAGACCAAAGCCTGGGAGTTATTTCCCTTCTGCTCCATATCCGACTGTATCTTTCCACTCCCCCTAATCAACTCTCAGTTCCCCCCCCGGTGGCGTGTAGCCAGCGTATGAAACTTGTCTTTTAGGAGAGCCTTCACCAGGTCTTCTTCTGCAAGAGCAATCGCTTGCACTGGAAAAGCCTATTTTCCCTCTTGATGAATGGGCTCCTGACCGAGGCAGCCCTCCGTTCTGGTGCACACCGATTGTTTGGCACTTCCTCAACAACCCCACCCGCCCGCCCTGATGCATTTATCAGTTTTTCCCCTCTCCGATTCCCAACCCCGCAGCAATATTTTGTCCCCCCTTTTTTTTTCCCCAGTCAACCGACTTGTCGATTCGTCGCTTTTTCTTTCCCCCCGGTAAGATTCACTGCTACTCCCAGCACCTTTTCTTGAACCCTGCACCCCCCCCCCCGTTTTGAATATTCTTTACATGCTTTCCCCCTTTTTACGGTTCATTCTCTCTCTTTCTCCTCTTGGTTTTTTTTTCTCTAGTCTCTCAGGAAACTCGGAGGTCGTTGAAGGCTCCCCTGAATATGGTGTTTTTCCTTGCTGGGCGTGGTATTTAGCGGGGACATATTTCTTTGTCCCCCAAGGCGCCCCAACGACTCCGAACGCTAAAGGTCTTCCTGTTGCTGGCCTTATTTTCTGCATACGCTGGCTGGTGGTTTCTTTTAATCGGGCTTGGAAGAAAACTAATGATCCCTTGCATCATTGTTGTCGGTGGGTTGAGGGTGGCCCCCAATCATTGCCACTCTCCCTCTTTTCTGATCGTTCCGTCGCCCGTGCGATAAGATTCCTCCAGGATTGAACCTCTCTCTCTTGCCCAGATTTTCCCTGTCTGAGACAGCGCCTCCCTGTTTGGCTGAGGAACTACGCACCCCAGTGCGAGTACCTTGGCCCGGCTGTGGTCCCCCACCCTGCCCTGACTATTACAGTTGTTCCTCGACCACAGACATTGGCCTATCTCTTTGGCTTTAGCGGGGCCCATAAATCTGGTTATGTCTTCTTCATCTACCTTAGAACCTAAGCGATATCATCGGCTGCGCTTCCCCCCCCCCGCGGACAACCCGGAATGTTTGTTCTATATGAACCCTATCGGAGTTCGCTTGATTTTTTGCATCCACTTCTTTCCCAGTTTTCTTCCTAGCCTCCCCCTGCAGGGCCCCAATTTTTCTGTTTGATTTTTTCTTTCAGTGACAGTCCGTTGGGAGTTCTTGCCGCTTCCCTCCTAGTTCCTTAGCGGCGCCGCGTACTTTGCATGATCTACCAATTGTGAAGAGGCTTTCCCCACCATACTATTTTTTTTCGTTCTTGTCTTCTTCGCCATTCCTCCCCGTGCAGGCGAAGCCACGGATTCCTGTTTTTTCTTAATGCTGCCCGCATCATCACGTTTGTAACTTTCTTCTCCTTCACCCCTCTGAAGAAGACCAGCATAACGCCCGTAGTATTGATTGGCATCAGGTTAAAAACAAATTTTACTTTCTTTTCGACGGACCCCTTCCCTTCCCCATCCACAATTCTGGTCGATACTGCAGAATTAGCACATTAGTTCCCAGTCTCGACCACCTTCCTCCTTCCAAAGACGTGCCCCCCCGCGTGACACTTTTTCAGGCCACTCTGTCCCTATGGTTTTCCCATGCTGTTTCAGTAAGCAATTTTTTCGGTACCTACGCCCTTGTCGACTCCGCGTCCCAACCGCGTCCCCTGCAGCTCCGCCTTCCCCACAGAGATGGGTTTAACGCAATTTATTCAGCAATTCCTGCCTAGGCCTCCTTATTTAGTGCCCTACCCCTCTCTAAGTGCCAGGGAACTGACGCGATGCTCCTCAGAATCGCAGATCGAATGAGTTTCTGTTCCAGGTCTTCTCCGCCCCTTGGTGGCGTTTTTTTCTCTTATGTCGCGACATGAAGATGCTGGTGGGTCTTCTCGGTAGGCATCTTTCGATGTCTTTAGTTAGGGGTAGCAAATCAGCTGTGCCAGTGTCCAAATGGTCAAGCTAATGATTTCGCCGCCCGGACGTCAAGCTAGGGTGTCGTCGTCTATTTTTTCCCCCCATCAGCATGCTCCTCCCCTTTTTCCCCTTGTGCGCCTGGTAGCAAGCATCAGGTTTTGTCCCTTGATCCCCATGAGTCTTTCTCTTGATCCTCCTTTTTTTTTGTTTTGAGGAGCTTTTTTTTAATGTCTCACGGGTGCACCTGATTGCTTTTCCCAGTGACCCAGGCTCCCCGGCAGTCGGGTTTTCGGTCCCTTTCCCTTTCCCCAAAAAACGGCCTTGCCGTACCCCCTCGTCCTGTTTGATGTGGGCGCGAGAAGCAGTGATGACCCTTTACGCCGCTGCTGTCCTCCCTCATTGTATTGCTTTCCCGTCCTGAGCTAGAATTGTTAATTTTGCCACGGTCTGTGACATTTCCAATCTGCCCGGCTGTTCTCTTTTCTTTTTGCCAGTCTAAACTCCTTCCCTCCTCCTATGTATCGAATCGCGTCTATGTCATTTTCACTTATGCATCCTGTTGTTCCCGCCCAAGGTCCGAACGAGGCCCTCTAAGGCCGGTCTAATTAGGATGGGTAACCCATTTTCCTTCCACTTCTTTACTTTCTGACTTCTGCTTGGCTTTTGACGCTCTTGACATCGCTTCTTTTACCCTTCACAGTTTCCCCCAGCTTCCCTTTTGCAGGTTGATGCCATTTTGAAACATCATTTTTTTTTCAGCGGTGTCGATTTGATGCGTGAATGTCGATCTGCCCTTTCTCGGGATTATAATTGCGATGCTACCAGAATTGAGGTTGCCTGCGGTTCCGTTTCTCCGTAGCCGCGCAGTTCGCCACCTTTTTTGCATGTTGCCCCTCCATACCTACGGGTCTTTCTTGCTCTATTCATAGTTGCCGGTCCCTCTGTATGTTTTCAAGGTGATGATGCTGCCAGCCCCATTCCCTGAAACCGGTTCTGCCTTTCGATGCAAGTTCGCACAGTTCCTCCCCCCCTCTGAAATCGTCCCACCCATATGAGTTGTTTAACAAAGACTTCAATTTTTTTTAAATATTACCCCCTTGTCGCTCACGGGACTAGCGGCATCGCTGATCGGACAATCTGACCTTGTCAAGTCTCGCCCAACCCCTCCAACCGGCATGAACTTGTTCCGTCTCCTCAGACTTTCTGAACTAAGGGTCCATTGCCCCCCCCAGACGGAGAACTGCTATCGTTTCTTTTCATTCGAATTTCCGATGTCGCGCTTCCGTTTCTCGTGGTTTATTTTGTCGAATCCCTTTTGCAAGTACAGCTTCTCTTTTTTCGCTGCCCTCTCCTTCTATTTCAATTTTTCCTTGCGCTATAATCCAAACTGTTCCCATTGTGGCGGGTGCCGCCAGTTTTCGCACTTGAGTTTATGATGATCCCCGAAAACACGGCGCTGTGACCCAATTCTCCCCTTTCTATTAATCTTTCATTTTCCATCCCGAAACCGGTTTTTTCTTCCTGATAGGCACCCTCTCTTTCTTTCCCAATCGATTGTTGCCACTTCTTAACCCAACCCACCGGTCCCACGTCCTTTGGCTTACAACTCCCGATTACCACAGTAGTATCTTCGCGCCCATCTTTTACCGCACGTCACTGTGTTCGTTCGGATTTCCCTTTTTTCAGGTACTTTCTGCCTTCCCAGATGTCCTGCTAAATAACACCGCCACAGTTACCAATAATTCCCCCCAGCCCGACCTGCTTTTTCACTGCCCCTCATAGGTTTCTTATATCTTTTTGCCTCCCCCTTCGTGTTGGTTTTGTTTTTCTTCTGAAACCTATTTTTTTTTTCCTTTGAAGCATTCACTCCTCTGCTTGTTTGGGCATTATTGGCCCTTGAGTTTTCTTGCCGTCTTGTTCCTTAAAGAAATGACCCCACCCGACATCAACGAAAGAGAGGTCTGTCCTCTTTTGCCGACCTTTGTGTGTGAGACCTTGCGATAGGTCGCTCGATTACCTCCCCCCCACTACGTCTCCAATGCATCCCCGTGTGATTGGGTTGCGCAGTTTGCAAACAAATACCTTGTTTGCATCACATCGTGGTTTTCCCTCGGTCAGTAGCGGATGCTCCTCTTAGGGGGAATATTCTGAAGTCGCTTTTCCTGTCAGCGATTGTTGCTTGACCTTGGAATTTAATACTACTCGGAGTGAGGTCCTCCCCTCACTATACCGGTGATAGAGCCCCTCATGGACCTTTCTTCCTCCCCTCCCAGTTCATCAACTCTGGTCTTGGAGTGTCGCCCCTTCTACGAGAACATTCAAAAGCGTAATCCCGCGGCTATTTCCAAGGGAACTTTTTTTTGATAGCTCTCCCTTTTTTAGCTGTAATTCTATGGAGTTTTGCACTTACCCTTTTTTCCTGTATGTCGAGGTAACACTTGCCTGCCCCAATTTCTTTGTCTCTCTTACCAAGGAAGATGGGTGCCTATATGCGATGCGCTCGTGCACTTAGATTGATCGGACTTTTTCTGATTCTCACCCCCCTTTACTCTTTTTAACATACTCCTATTTTTTCGACCTGTCTTTGCGGCACTGCTCTCCACTTGAGTCTCGATCCCTTTTTCTTACTTCGCTGGCTCCTCAATACCGTTGACCCACGAATCCTCAACGGCTCCTGCAATTCCCTCCCGTCTTATTGAGGATTCAGGAAAACAATTTTTTTTTCCGTCTCCTATACCGAACGGCCTTACCAAACTCCCATCACTTATGGTGTATATTCCCCGAATTGATCCCGTTTTCCCTCATTTTTCCCCATCGCCCCCCAACCTGCCCCACGCAAGAAAGCTCCCCCTTTACACCTAGGTAACTTTTCTGTTGGGCATCAAACATCGCGGTTGAATTTCCTGTCCGCTTTGGCTTTGACCCTTCCACTTCTCCGCAATGGCAAAAAATGAGAAATATCTCCCTTACAATCCTATTCTCGGTTTCACGCCCCCCCCAATAGGAATTCAAGACCATCTTTTCCGGCAGTTAGAATTTCTGTCGGGCTGGCCTGGAATAGAACCTATGCCTCGTGGAAAATGACATAAATCGCGATAATATGATCTCTCAAAAGATGATGTCCTCACTTGGGGCTATTTCGCGGATGTTATAGTTCCAAGAATGTTGAACTCTTGTGGGGAGTCTCAAATATTCAGGTAATAAGGGTGATTCGGGGGCGCGAAGCTTTTTCAAACCGGAATTATGTTTTTCTTCCGCAGCCGAAAAAAAACACCTTCCTCTTCCGGCCTCGCGCGCTGTGGGAAACATAGAAGAATGTACTAAAGAAGTCTTTTGAGAATGATCATTGTTTGTTGTGGTTTTGGGGTGGTTGTGGGTTGTGGTGTTGTTTTTTGGTTTTTTGGTTTTGTTGGGTTTTTTTTGGGTTTTTTTTTTGGTGTTGGGGTTTCTGTTTTTTTTTGTGTTTTTTTTTTTTTTTTTTTTTTTTTTTTGATGCAGCATCGTTTTGCCGCCTGAGCTGAGATCTCTTTTTCTCCCCTCGTTTCCCACTCCGGGCTTCCCTGTTTCGGGCAAAACTTGTATCAGTTCTACTTTTCTCCGTGGCGGCTGTTATTGTTCCATTCTGGGCGATGTTCCCACCCCCTCCCCCTTCTTCTCGACACGCTTCGTGCTTCTTTCGTGCGAGGACGCGATGATGTCAAATTTTCCAATGTGATGGCGACCGATCATCATCTTTTTCAGCCCTTCCCGAGTTCTTCTCCTCCCATCCTATGTAGCTACCTAAGCCAGAAATCGCGGCTTCTCGTCGCCATCTTTTTTAAACAGGTCCCACTGATAGCTTCTCTTCTCCCCTGCCGAGTATGTCATGGGCAACTTTTGATTTGTGCACGAGGGCCCTCTCCGTCCATTCCAGTGCGTTCTCCCAGGTGGTTTCTCGTTTTTTTCCCCCCATCATCCTCTTCCTTTTGGCGGACGGCGCGCATTTTTTCCCTCCTCGGTTTCTCTTTCGGTTTTCCGAAGTTCGCGGACATTCCCATGTTTCTTGATGCCGCTAACCAGGTGCAATACATTGCCGCCTGTTTTCGCTTTCTGCTGTTTTCCTTGCGCTGCTATTGATTGGATTATCTCTTTTCTTCTCTCCCACCCTCAGTCTGGAGGTTTTGTCCCCTTTTCCTTTTCTACGTAACTGCGCGCCAAAATTGGTTGTTGATGCCCAATCAACCATACTTTCTTTCTCGATTCATGTTGTGCCGATCGTTTTCAACGGTGATGAGTCGCCAGCCCGTAAACAAACCTTTCCCCTTAGCACCCATGTTCCCCCTTTCAGTGCCTCAAAGCTGACAGCGACCCCCAAACTAGGAGGTTTTCTACCAATCTTCCCTTTCATCCTCCCATTCCCCATCGCCCATAATTCCGATCCGGCTCGTCATTGATCTTCCAACTCCATGTTCTCGTCCTACAAAACTCCCCCCCCCTTCTTTTGTCCGGCAGTGTAGTCGCAGACTTTCGAGATTGAAGGTCATTTTGCAAAACTCAATTTTTGGACTTCAACCTCACGCTGTTCATGAGTACCCGCACCCCATTCCTCGATTTTGCTCTCGCCCCGTTTCTCGTTTTGATGGTCGTTGTAGCTTCCGCAACACATCCCTCTTTTCTCGTTCCCGGACTGCGTCCCTTTTATTTAATGTCTTTCTATCTTCACTTGCCTGGTTTGCCTCCCACGGCGTACTTTCGCACTTGTCGTCTTATTCATTTGAGTCGCTTTTACCCAGGCGTGTCACGTCGCCTCTCCATCCTCCTTAAAAGGCCCTCCTCTGCACTTTTCCATCTTGCCTGCAAATCGGCTCTCCTTCCCTGAACGATTTTCCGCCATATTCTTCACCCTTCTTGTTGCAATGCTCCACAAACATCATCCCCCCCCACTGATGCATTACGTAGTGTTCTTTACATTGCCCCTCTCCCCCCTCCCTCCACTTTCTTTTCCCGTCCCACTCTGTCCGCAACCGCACACTGTGTCCGTGGTTTCTTTTCGTTGCATTTCTTTTCTTCCTCAAATATCCGTTCCTCCCACGAACCGGCCACTAAGCCCCCCCCCCCTCCCTTCGCTGTGCTTCCCTGACCCTTCCCTTATGTTTC
>Ga0179593_1289797_pt1 | contig 13239 bp, 10 predicted proteins | sample CZODoug2_1_08_16_FD_185931 | JGI IMG/M metagenome (GOLD analysis project Ga0179593, IMG submission 185931) | Vadose zone soil fungal communities from Angelo Coast Range Reserve, California, USA - CZODoug2_1_08_16fungal (PacBio error correction) | ecosystem: Environmental > Terrestrial > Soil >... | reverse complement strand
CTATCTGATAGTCCCAATGCCTCCTCTTCATCTTCTCAATTCACTTTTCTTCCTCTTAGAAAACCGCTTCAACTTTGAACTATTAGCCTCGCATCCCTCCATCCTCCTCAACGGTTTGTTCCGCCAGGCTTCTGGAGATATGTGGGACACCCCCCCACTTCTCCCTTGCCTGCCAACGGGGTTGTATTCCTCGAAAGGAAGAATTCCCCAGACCCGCGGGGAGAAGAGTCCAGCCACACTACCATTCACCCTCGCCCCCCCCCCCCTCTTTCTTTGCAGTTTATGGGTCAAAAGTTGCGTCCGGGCTTCCCACGCCACGAGCCACCCTCCACCGTCGTTTGGAGAAAACTTGTGGGCAACTCCGACTCGTCCCAGGTACCCCTTAGGCACTTCTCTTCATCCACCAGTGGCCGCGTTGACTCCCCCGAACTTACCTCCCACCAGTCTTCCTTTAACTCTCTTCTTCTTATTTCGTTGCCACCAAACTGATAGTGAATCTTTAATTCTTCCTCATTCGGGTCCATTCCGCTTACCCTCGTTGTCGGTTCGTTCTTAGCGGTTTTCTCCTTTTCCAGCCTCCGCTTGAATCGCCACTTCGTGGGGGGGAGAGGTCTTTCTGGACGCTGATTTTTTTTTCTACCCTGCTGCAAAGGTATTCAGGACCGTTTTCTTTTTTCATTCCTGGGCCCCCCTCCAGGCCGGAACTTCTTCAGGCAAACCGTTCCCCTTTGATTTTTTTCTTCCCTCCCCCGGTGTCTAAATCTTCTTCGAGGTACCAGGTTTTCCTGACGGTCCAGAGGGCCCAAGAAAGTTATGCATCTGCTGGATATAGTCCTCCTTTTCCCCCGCAAGTCAACATCCGCCCGGACTCTTCCTGAACACGTCCCCACAGTCCTCCACCTCGTCCCCCTTCCCGCCAGGTGCCGGAAGGCACACGCATCGAACTTGCTTTCCCGGCGGGAGTGACTTTTTTCTCCCCACCCTCTCTGGGCCTCGTTAGGAGTCTTCAATGCAGTAAAAGGTTTCTACTGAACTTTGGCGACAGAAGTGTTGATTTCCCCCTCTCGGAGGTTTTTTTTTACCAGAGCTATGGATCAGCCCCCCCCTGACAAGGAGTAGGTCACTCCCATCCCTAATCTGTCAGACTGACCATACAGCCAGTTGTTCCTTAGTGGCCACGATGGATAGTGGCTCCTGAGGTGCTTGATTCCCTCGGTCGACGTGTTGCCTTTGCATCTTTTCCACACCCCCCGCCGGCACAAATGTTTTGATCCTGCCCTTTCACCTCTGAATTCTCTCTGCGAAACTCTAATTCAGAACTGATCGAGCGCTTTCATTTATTTCCCTCTCCCCCGGCCTCCCTTTTCATTGTGCCAGTTCCCTAGTATGAGTGGTAAGCCTTATTTAGCTCCACATCCGTCTGTTTCTGTTGGAAATGTCCCGTTTGTCAATCAAGCACTGGATAATTTAGGTTTTACTGACTCTCCTTTTCCATATTTCTTCCAGCCCTTTTGGGCTTCCCCACTTGCGCAGATACGTAGACTTCACTCTTTTCCTAAGAATCTTCCTGGCCCCGACGCACCGTTCTGACGGGTCCTTCTCTCTTTAACACCGGCCTGGCTCCCCCCCTTCCCGAGTCCTCCTCTTTTTTTTTGTTCACTCCCTTTGCCCTACCCTTCCACCAGTTTATCGTTTCCTGCTTCGTTTCGTTCGAAATAGTTGCCGTTCCATTTCCACTATCTGAGGAATTGGCTTGCCCTTCTCTGCCAAGGGTACATCCTCGTTTCTCCACCTCCCGTCGCACCTCTCTCTCTTCGCGTTGGGCCTTATATCCTTTGGCCCTTACAGAAGGTCACTCCCTCCTTTTCGTGTTCGGAGGTCGGCGGCTATGTCCTTTGATTTCTCCTACCCTCTAAAACAAGATATTCCCACCCGGCCATCCTTGTAATTCCGTTTCTGGTCATCTTCCTTCGTCCGGAGAGTGCCCGCTACTTCAGGGAAGATAGATGATCTTTTTCCCCGTTATAAAAGTCTTTCATTGGACCGGGTATTCTCCCAGCCCCCCAAAAGCAGACAGCAGACTCGGCCGGCATGGGTGTCTTCGGTGAGTCATTACCCCCCCCAAATTAATGTCATTGGTCAGCAAGTCAGAAGCTGTGGATCTCTCTTCAACATCCCTTTTTTCTTTTTCCCAAAAAGGCTTCTTTTGCACATTTGTCATCTCTTTTTTTAGGTCTTCAGTTGTGGTTTTCGAAGCTCATCTTCCTCTAACGTCCACGGGGTTTGTGCGTGTCTCCCCATCAGTAAAACTTTTTGGCCCTTTCCTTTATCCTTCTTCCGTCCTCCGTCAGACTGCAAATTTTTACCGTTCTAAGTAGGTCGTTTAAAACCTTTATTCCGCCGCGTAACTTTGGTTAAGTGACGATCCTTCCATTTTTATGTCGTTACCTTTGCCGGTCGGATGTCGGCTTCCCCCTAAGGGGAGGATGTTAATTTCTCTCCTGTCCTCTTTAATCTCTTTTTCAACGATGGCGTTTCGTGCGCGGGTATGCCCCGAACGAAGATGTCACATGTCTTTCTCTGCTTTATGATCTTTCCACTTTTTCGCTTCCCCTCCTGGGCGGCTTCATGAGCGAATTTTTAGGCCCTCACCTTTAGAGACCTTCGTTTCTGGACTGTTATTCCTTCGCCGAGGTAGTCGGTTTTCTCCAGTTGGTTTGTGGGTTTTAGTCTGGTAGTTCCTTTTGAACCGTCCTCCGACTATTGCTTCCCCCCCAGATTCTGCAGAGGAGGGTCGGGGGGATTTTTCCATGATAAGCGTCAACCTTTCCGCCTCCCCGCCGCGTCTATACCCCCCTGTTTTTTTCTACCCTCCCGCAGCCTTTGCTTGCGTTTTCGTCGATTTTTCTGCTTTCTTTCCGACCCACTGTCGTCCTACCTATTGCCGTGCTTCCTCCTATAGACAAAACCGTCTTCCTTCCTTCTTGTTCCCGGCCCATGCCCGGTGTTTCTCTCCGTGCCGACAGAGAATTGTTTATCAGGTTCTGTTTGCGATTTAGAAATTTTAACAGCCATGGTCGGATTTTCTTTTTTCCGTGCAATTCCTTTGGTCCCTTTCTCCTTTCTGTTTCGCCGCTGCCAGTGGGCGCTTGTCTCATTGCCTTACAACATTCGCCCCCCCGTGCCCCAGTAACTTGACTCGCCTGATATATCCCTTTGAGAATATCTCACTGAGAAACTCCGATTTTTCCTCAAGCCAAATTTCCTGACGGTGTTTCTACTCTTTTTTTTCCTTGGGGATACTGTATCATCCAAAAGCACAGGTAGTTCTCCGAACGACTTCCTCTCTTCCTATTTTTCTCCCTCTTCCTGGTTTTTATTAGAGAGTTTCCTCGGTGAGCCTTTTCGATTAAATCAACCAGATTTTAGAACACTCTTCTGGACATTTGTCTTTCTGCAATATTTTCTTGTACTTCTGAGAGTCTTTCTCTCTCTCTCTCATGAAATTTCTCTCTCCTGTTGTAAAATTCCATCGACTCGACCCAATGAGCCGGTTGCCTCCCTAGTCACTTCCCCACCTGCTGAACGAGAACTTCTCTTTCTACGACGCAGTGGCGTGCCCAGGGCGAACTACAAAAGTCCTATCCGCTGCAAGTCAGGCTGTCTTTTCCCGGATCTGCTCTTCCCTCTGGCATCTCCCCTCTCTGGAGGCCCTCTTTTTTTTCTATCCGTTAGTGTCACGACCTCCTTATAGTCTTCCTTCCTTTTTGTTCTTCCTAAGCCACCCCTCAGACCGAACAGCATTCCGCCTCTGGCCCCCACCTAGTGTTCAAGAAAGATGTATTCTCTCGCGTTTTTTTTTTCTGCGGACGCCCTCCCCCTTCTCTTCTGCATTGCAAAACTGTTCCCAAATCGGACCTTCCATTTTGTTTCCCCTTTGTTCTGGCCGTTCCTTGACGCTCGCCCCGTCAACTACCCAACAGACTCCCCCAATTGACTGGGCACCTCACATCACCAGCTAAATAGCGAATTTCCCCTTTCCAGCCTCAAGTCCGCCCCCAGACGTCGGGGCCTTCTTTGGTTCTCGCCGCAGCCCCTGAGTTGCAGGATCAGCCACAGCTGCTCTCGCCGTCTGAACCGTCTTCCTTCCTTCGTGAGGTTTAAGCCTTTTCACGAACATCCCATTTTTTTTTGCAGCCCCCCGTCTTTATGAACGTTGAGTGCTTTAATGCAACTCCTTGCCCCTTCGTGTCCTCCTCACCTCCTCTACCGAAATCCCCTGGACGAAGGATCGCGGCAAGGAAAACTTTTTCACGCGGCGGACTCCCGTTGTTCATCCTCCCTTCTAACTTTTTTCCTGTTTCTTGACGAAGGCCAGCTGCGGCCCGTCCCATCAGGGGAGAACCTGATGGTCTAACATTCAAACAAACCCCTTTATTTTCTTTGACAACTTTCTCTTCTCGGTCTCCCACTCCACACTTTGCCGACTACAAACATCCGATTCCACTGTGCCGCAGCCTCTTTTTGTTTCCCTCGCACCTCTTTGAGGGGATCAATCTAGTCCCCAAGGCTGTTTTTTAGAACTTCTTAATGTTTTCTTTCCGTTACCTTTGCCCGCCGGACCAGCGCTTCCTCCCGACTTTGGCATGCTTTGTGTGCTGGTGGAAGATCCCCCGATGTCAAACCCACCAACCAAAAAACCCCAACATCCACCCCCACCCCCACCGACACCAACAAACACCCCCCCCCCTCCCCCCCCCCCCCCCCCCCCCACCCCTTATACTTTTCTTCGACCGATCCCTCTTACCGGAGTGAGATTGTTAAGAAGAGAACTCGAGACTTCCCCTACCCTCTTTGACGCCCCTGGCCTTCCAATCCGTGGTTCTTCTTTCTTTTCCGCCAATCCAATCAAAAAGATGCCCCCATAGCAGACTCCTCCACTTCCCGACCAGTTGCTTTCCTTTGGACCCCCCCCGAAGTTAGTCCCTGAGATCCGGTCATTTGATCCCTCTTTTTTTGGACGCCCCTTCCTTAGTACCCCGCTGGCAGACCTGAACTCCCCCCGTACGCAGCCTCTGAATGACTGCAAACTATTTCGACTCCATGGTAAGCGTGACCCGATTGGTTGAGCTTGCTTTTCTTGGATGTCGAACCCCTAAGGACTTACTGAGTCTCCCTTTCGTCGGGGCTTTGTTTTTTCTTCTTTCCGCGTTTGAGCTGTCTCATCAAGAATCTGGATCCCCTAAAGGTTTTGACTGCTTTAACCTTTATCGGTTCCCTATCGTTGTTTTATGTGACCTCCCATCTTCTATTCCCTGTCATGGACACGATACTCCGCAGCCCACGGCAAGTATACCTTTCTGAGGCACTTATGTCGGCCTTCCACCTACGCAACATAAGGCTTTTTGCTTTCACTTCGCGCCACGGCCGTCTGTTCTGGTCCCATTCCCCCACCTGTCGTCCTTCCTCCCCTCACTCTTATGGAAATCTAGATATTTCTCGCTCTTCTTTTCCACGGCTCTCCTCTTTTTTTTCCGGAATTTCCAGAATCATGGGTGCCGGCTTTTTTAATGGGTGGTGTTAAAATACTTCCCCTAACCTTGTCCCGCTCCCCTCCTTATCGAACCACTTCCTGACCCTCTACTCACCCTTTAGGAAACCTGGATTCTTCCTTGTTCCCTTGTTAAACCTGATGGCGTGAAGCCCCCCGCCGCGTGTCTGGATTCCCTTTTACGGTAAACCAGCCCCTCCTCTCTTTGGCCATTAACCTCGGGCGCCATGTTACCCAATTTTGCTCGTGAAGCATCCCCCCCTCCCTCTTCCCCCCAGTTCAGTCTTGTGGGCTAAACAGTCCCGATACATGGTCGGAGAAACTTTTTGTCCTTCTCCTGGTTCCCGTCCGGCATGCTTCTGTTTCATGGGCTGCTTTAGAAGGTTTCCTCTTCCTTTGGCTATGTTGCCGGTCGAGTCGGAGAGAATCCCGCTGAGCAATCCCTTTGTGGAGTTAGTAAGTCCAGCCTTAAGACCTCCCCCCTCTACTAATGGCTTGTTTTTCCCCCCTCAAGGTCACGGTTGCTGGGACAGATTTCCGTTCCCATTGCGTGGAACAGCGGTCAAGTCCCTGACTGACTTCTTCGCTTCTACAGTTGATGTCTTTTTTGCCACATAGCCCCCCCCCTCCAATGTTCGATAGCTGGACTTGCCTGCCCGTTTCTTCACCTCCTTACCCTCCCGGGACACAACGCAGGAATCGGAATGGCTCGCAGACTTCCCTCTTGGCTCCCGCTTGTGCCCACGGCTCTCTTCTGCTTTTGTAAGAAGGTTTTGGAAGTTTCCCTTTTCTTTTTTCTGTCACCTCCCCTTTTGTACTCCTCACTCCGTACTGGACTGACGAAAATTCTGTTCTTTCCAGTTTCTCACCGCGACCTCTTGAGGTCTCTGTCGGTTTTGCCGACCTTTTAAAGCAAAGGTTCCTACCATCTTCTTTCTTGTTTTTCCTATGATGTGCGTTGGCTTTCTAACCTTTGCCTGTTTTTATGATCTTTTTTTTGGAGTACACCAACTTTGAATGAGTTTTCTGCTTTGTTTTGCCACAGTTCGCCATCCGTCCTTCGCACGTTCCCCCCACGTCTTCCTCTCCTCTCTAATCGTTCACTTTTGGGCCGGGTTGCCCGCATCTCCCTCGATAAAAGTTCTTTTGATACCCTTATTGAAATTGTCTATTGATGTTTTTACTTTTTTAATACCTCCCTTTCAGTTTTTTTTTTGTTAGGAGTAATATTTCAGATTCTACCCTTCCTCCCGTTGTAATCCCCGTCCTTTTTCCTTCCGCGCAACCCGTTCCCCCCCCCCCCTTTCCAGATTCTGATCTTTCTCCTTCCTACCAAACGGGTTTGCCGTTCTCCGCTCGTTGGATCTTTCTTCACCCCACATCCTGCCCTCCCCTTCCCCTTTTTCCTCCTCGCCCTGACATGATCCCCTTAATTTCCCCTTGGAGAAGCGACTTTCCCCCCCTCATTCGGCCCACACAAAGAGCTTTAAAGCCGGGCTGGTCCACACCGTGTTTCTTTCATTTATCCCCACAACCTACCGCCCATCCCTGCGTTTCGCGGTGTGAGAAACTTTGTCCACTCCTCCTCTGTACCGTCCCCTCAGAATCGTCTCCCGGGTGGTCTCCTCCCCGTAAACCACAAACTGCTTCCCCGTTTTCCTTCCTCCCTCGTTGCCCCCTTCCTAAATCTTGACTTTTCGAGCCCTTCTCTTCCCCGTTTGTCTTTTTTCTTTTCCTAGATTTTTTCCGAACTCGTGTACCCCATGCATTCCCGAGGGACCTCCATTTTTCGTCGTGTGTGCCTTCGTACTGGAAGATCCTCGGCCCTCCTGCGAAAGATCATCAGGCGCATTTCTTTTTCCGTCCATGGGCCACTCCAGGACCTCCCTCTCACACATGAAAAAGTTTCACCTGTATTCCTTTCCCCCCTAAGGTAGAGGCTGGATTTCGGTGGACTGTAAATGGACGTCATCTGCAGACATGTGTCCTTTGCTGTATTTCTCCGGATCTCCGGTCAACATCTGCCAGGACACTTTTTTTCACCCCCCCCCCCCCCCCCCCCCCCCACGTCATCCGCAGCATAGTCACCAGGCTCAGGTTTGACGTTGCACATCCCCTCGACCGCTGACTTTCGACCGGGACAGGATCTTCATTTTTTCTCCAACGCTTCTTTTTTTCATCTTTTCTGGATGTCACGAAGCCAGTTTTTTATAGACCTTTGGATGACACCAGTTTTTTTCCTTCCTCTGATCTGGGGCTTGTTGAAATTATCGCTTCTCCAAGACCGGCTTTTCGTAGTCCTTCCCTAGCTTCAATGTCCATATAAGCCAGGTTTAACAATTTGTCAGGACTCTTCTTTTCTTTGGCTAGGGCTCCGGTCTGTTATCTCCGGTGAGACCTTTTCTTCATGGTCCTGTTCTGGTGCCCCACCCCCCTTCTATCACTCTTCACCAGCTTTCTTGACCCTTCAAGTCCACCTAAGCCTCGCTTTTGAACTTTACGTACTAATCCTCGAGCCCTTCTTTCATTCCTCATTAAGATTACTCTTCCTCTTTGTCCTTGGGCAGACCCTCTTATTATTATCTTCCTATAGTTACTCGACCCCACCTTAGGTTTTCTGTTGGACTTCCTTTAGTGCAACGAATCACGACTGTTGCTCACGGTCCGGGGTCTAAGGAAGTCGTCTTTTTTGCCATTCTTCAAGCTTGATGGGAGGTCACCACATTAGAGGAAAACTCGAAGTTCCCTCGCTCCGACTTTTTCTAGCCATAGCTTCGCCTTTCTGATCCAGAGATAAAAAAGGCCTTCTCCCATTTGATCCCTTTTTTTTTTTCCGGGTTCGACATCCACCGACCTAATCTTTTCACCTCCTTCAGTAACATTTGAGTCGACAACTTTTTTTTCCCATTCACTTATGTGACTGTCTTTTGTCCCTGACAGAGTTGATCAAGTTTTCACCCGCAGGCCTTCTAGTCTCTCGTGGCCTTCATTCTCTTTCTACCGTCCTGTCCATCTCACTTTTAGGTATTTTTTATTAGGAGGCGCTGGTCAGTCTTTTTGCTTTTTTTGCCCCCAGATCCCAAAACTATAAATGGCCAGCAGGTCCCTCTCCAATCGTGCTGTCAGTATTTCGACGGCTCGTATCCTGGTTCTCGGTCTCTCTTCTTGACCCTTTACCCCTCTTCCCCCCTTTCTTCATGAGTGTGACTCGGTTGATTTTTAACAGACAAGAAAACCACCGTCAGAAAGATTTTTTGCCGGCTTTTTCGCTGGCCAGTCAACTTTCAAAACTAAGTAATTTCCTACAGCACGGCCCTCCTACTGGGGCCTCCTCTTCTCCCCACTCCTTGCTTTTCGTCTTTTGCCCCAACACGGCGGCGGGAGCGGAAATTTCATCGATGTTCGTCTTAAGCCTTTTTTTTTTTTTGCTGCGAGAAGATTCTCCCGTAAGGGTTTTTTGACTTTTAGCCAATCAGTTTTCCCCTTATTTCGGGTTCTTTTCAGTATTTTCTTCCCTCCCTTTTTTCTTCACTTCCATGTTCCACGTTTTGCGTTGAACCAGTTTAGTCCGCCGAGAAGATCGGTGTCCTTGGACGATTTTTCCTTGTTCCATTTCCTGTTCGGTGCACGAGGAGTTGCTATCTAAAAGACATTGTTCTTCTTGCATTCTTCACTCCGGCTTAAGACTTTCTTCAGCCTGTTAATTCGTGAAGAGGATTACACTCCCGAAGCTTGTTCACATTTGGTTTAGCGTTGCAAGATTCCGCTTGCATCAATACTGTTCTGGTTTTCTCGTCCCAGGTCGGCCCTACCTGTTCCGTTTCTCTTTGAAGGGGTTCAAGTATCCTCGGTTCTTTCTTGTCTCTTCCTCCCCATCGTATCTTGGGTTGAGCTTGTTGTGTTGACGGTGAATGCCTCCTTCCTCATTGAGGCCATACAAGATTTGCCCTCCTTGATGGGCCATTTTTTCATTTTTCCGTCCGCTCCTAACTTTTCCGCAGCCTTTCCTCGATCTGACCTAGCTTTTTCCCCTACGTCCGCCTCCCTTCCTTCCCCCTAGCTTTTTGGGGGCTCGCCCCTGTGCAGGAACGATGCCGTCGTCTGTACCCTAAACTTTTTTTTCCTTCCTCTTGCTGTTCTTCCCCCTTCTCCCTCCTCGTGTTCCAGCGACTGCAGCGGATCGTGGCTGGTTTGGGCAGAGATGTTTCTCTGCCCGCCCACTGAGTTCTTATTCGTGAGCTTTTTTTGCGTTTGGGTTCTGCTTTTACTGCCAGGGGGCGATTGTAGAAAGTTGACTTTTACAACCCATTTTCTCCAGCTAGTAGAGTAACTTTTCCTTTCTCTCTCCTTTCCTTCTCCTCTCTTCTCTACCCCCAACGCCCATGATTGCAGATCCTTTTTGTTTATACATTTGGACGATTGGTTCTCTTTATCCAAAACTTCACCCTTTGCTTTTTATAACTCCTTTCCTTTTCTTCTCTTTCCCCTCCTCTTTTTTTTTCGCTTATGCGTCGTCTTATACGACGGTTCTTCTCTGATGATACATTCTACCATTTCCCCAAAGATGTTCCCCTGCCATTTGGGGCGTTTCTTGACTCGATTCGCGGATAGTAGCCTTAGATAAGGTCTGAAGATCTTTTTTTTTTTTCCAGTCTTTTTTTGTCTTTTCTACCTCGCCCCGGCAGGCGGTCGACGCCCGGAGTTTCCGTACCCCAAGGACTTGACGTCCCCTCCTCCGACTATCCTCAGCTTGTCTTTAAAGGTTTTTCCCTCTGCCCCCAGCACTGATCCGCTGCACTCTCGTGCCCTTGCTTCCTTCCCTTCTGCAGTTCCCAGCTGAAGCGATCTACTCTTTTTTTCCCGTTATTTTCCCTCCTCCGTCTTTCTGTTCATCTCCCGGGGGTTGCTGGCCGCAAGCCCTCCCTACGAAAGCCTCTAATTGTTTGTCCCTTAGGGTCCCCCCAGACTCCTTTTTTTCTGCGTTGGATGTAGGGTAAAAAGTTCCTCGGAGCATGCCCCCTGTTTCCCACAGCGACCTTCTTTTCACATTTTTCGGCGCAACGTGACGCTTCTCAGTTCCCCTAGTAAAATACCCACCCTACTTCCCCCCCCCACACTCCTCTGTGTCTCCCCCCCCCCAGCTACCTCGCAGAATTTTCACCATTCCCGAAGCACTCGAACCAATGTTCCCGTTTTGTCCTCCCTTCTTCTCTCCGCCTCCCATTAGTTTAAGGAGAAGCTTTACTTTCCACCCAGCCTCTGCCCATTCTGTGACTTTTTTGCCGATTCAAGACAAAGTTTCCCTCGGATGCATCCACTTTTGAACGACGTCTTTGCCATGACATCCGCCCTTCTTTTAAGCCCCTACCTTCCCCCTCCTCCCTCAACTCCACATCAAATGGACGCAGGATCTCTTACCCGTGAACCCGATCGGTTGTGCGTCTACAGTTTCTTCCCAACAGCCCCTCCGGCGCCACTTTTGAACCCCTTGCATCTGACTCCTGCTGCCATGAAGTCTCGGCCGAGTCACCGAAAATTTCAGGTTCTCCTTTGATGTCTTCCCCCCGTCAACAAACCCCACGTTACTTGCGTCCTCGATTCTCGGTCTCCCACCTGGATGCCTACCCCACAGAGAGACACTGTGCCCGCCCTCTTCTTGTTTTTCTTTTTTTCCCTGACCTTCAACACTGGAGTTGGGAGACGCTGCCCAGGAGGCGGTCCTTTCTAATCACTCATTGTTTGGTTTCCCCCAATAAAACCCGCGTGCCGTCGATTTCTTCGTTTCTTTTTTGCTTGCTTTGAAGATCCCCGATGGTCCCCCTTCTCTTGATTTACCCCCATGACCCAGGCTTCACGTGGCGACTCTCCTATCCCTCCCTTTTTCCAGTGGGAATGACTCCCTAATTTCCCGCTGGTCCTGTTGCAATATCGTTTTTTTATTTGAAAGACCCCTCACAAGCCCTCCACATCGCCGCCTCCTCCCAAAAGGGCCCGGACTTGACCTTCTGTAGCGATACCCCTGCCACTTCTCCTTTCTCTTCGTCTTTCTTTTTTAGGGAAAATTTGTAGCACTCTTCAGAACTGAACCTCCAAGTTTTCGTGCATCTTTTGAACGTCCCTCCTTTTTCTCCCGTTCCGCTCCTCTCTGGTGGCCCGCCTTTCGTTTATTTTTCGCAACGAAGGAGCTCTTCTCAAATGGATCCGTCCCCTTCTAAGATGTGCGCGTTCTTTGCTTTTTTCCCGCCGTAATCTTTGGCTTCTTCCCCCTTTGTTTTACCTTCGTCCCTTTCGGTTGCCCCTAGACGTTTTGGATGCAAGCAACCTGTCTGGAATCCGGTGTTCCCTCCCCCCGAATTCTCCCCTTCCTTATCCCTTTTGCCTGAAGTCTCAGGAAGGCAAGCCGCAAACTCCTTTGGTCTCTCTTCCCTTGCATCTAGTTCTTGCCCCAGGAACAGAGGAGATGACTCGTTAACTACGGACGTGCCCCCTTACCCTATTTATTGTTCCTTTCCGTGGCCACGGCGAGTCAGTAGTTGACCTTTTCAGGTACCCCCCATCCCACTTTTTGTGCCCTTGACTGTGTGAAAAGTCAAAATCAGACTACCCCCGCCGATCCATCCCCTTCTCCATAGAAGCAGACTGACAACTCGCGAACCGGTGGTCAACATTTCTGCTGTCCAAGGCGTAGGAGGCTCCGAAGTCTCCTCCGCCGTTCTATTCTTGCCAATCTCTAGTCACACTCCCGATCCCTTATTCCCATCAACACTTCGTTATCCATTCTCTATAACCGTGTTTCTTGTTCCTTTAAGTCCTTCCCGAAGCGTCTGTGGGCGTCCCCCTGTTTCCTTCCTTTCTAAAGCAACGTTTTGCTTGTGCAGGGCAACCTTCTTCATGTTTTCCGAGTGGTCTTCGGTTATGTTTTTGAGAGTCCTTTCTATTCTTTGACCTGGGAGAGATGAGATCTCCGTCTCTCCACTTTCGTGGTTCTCTTTCCTTCTAGACCAGATCCCTCCCAGCAGTTATTCCGAGTTACACCTCCCTTTAAACTTTTTGAGAGTGCGAGTTCAGCCCTCGTTGTTCCCGGACTTCCCAATCACAATGACGCCAGACGCTCCCAAGTTGATGGCTTCTCTTCTATCCCTCCCTTCCCCTCCCCACCCTCCCCTGGCGATTTTTTCCCCATCTTTGTGAAGGCCTTTGACCTATTCGGTTCAAGCAACCCCACCGACACCACTGGGGAAGATGACATGGCTCGACCCTCCCTTTTTCCCTAGTTTCTCCCAGTGTTCCCCCCGAGCGACCTTTGCTGCTGGAAGATTGGCGGAATTTCGGGTCTCACTTGGTCCTTTCCCCTTAATGGAATGGGCTTTCGCTAATTCTTCGTCTTTGCCACTCCTCGACCCTCTTGCGGCGCATGTTGAGTTTGGTTGTAAGCCTACAGCAAATCCTCCCCCTTACCCCTTTTGTTTTTGGTTCGATGCTGTTGAGTGGCTCCCTGTCCTTTCATGTTTATTTCTTTAGGTCGAGGATTGGTACACCCCAAGGTGCCTGAGTGTTCAGGTCTTTTGTTTTACACCCGCATCCGTATGCAGGCCCCCTTTCTGCGAAGACTACTGAATGCCCTTTGGCCGTTTTCTTTGCGGATCCCCCCCAGTGACGGGAGATTACCAACTTTGCATGTCGAGCTT
>Ga0179593_1584688_pt1 | contig 13240 bp, 12 predicted proteins | sample CZODoug2_1_08_16_FD_185931 | JGI IMG/M metagenome (GOLD analysis project Ga0179593, IMG submission 185931) | Vadose zone soil fungal communities from Angelo Coast Range Reserve, California, USA - CZODoug2_1_08_16fungal (PacBio error correction) | ecosystem: Environmental > Terrestrial > Soil >... | reverse complement strand
TTCCGTCCGGAACCGAAGGTTCCGTCAGCGCACGCGGCAACGACAGGAGGCTCTTTAGGATTTAGGCTTCCGCAATTTTACGCGGACTGACTTCCTCCCGCGGCCGTAGTGTATTTTTCTTCGTCCCATCCCAAACTGCGACCCCCCGAACTGAAAGGTTTTAACAACTGCCCTTCTTCTCCAATTTGCCTTCCTTCCCTCCACTTTTCCCCTACAATGCCTCAAAAATCCCTCGGCCGTCTCCCTGTTCCGGGAGGTGCAGTAACTAGTTTTTTTTTCCGGAAGGCCCCTTGATTTCTTTTTGATTGGGGGTCCCCTTGATATGCCTTTTTTTCTTATTCTCTTCCCGCCGATATGAGCATCCTTTTTCTTGGTTTTAAGTGGTTTTGATAGAATGACTTCCAGACATTTTGGTTCCCGAGATTCCTGTGAATGGCCCTGTATGGCGTTTCTTAAATGTCCATGATTGACCTTTTCCATCCAAGTTCAAGCTTCATTGACCCTTTCATCTTTAGCTGAGCCTCGGGTATTCCTGGTCGAATTTTTTTTCCGTGATGGTCTGGCATCTTTTCTCACTCTTCCAGTGTTTCTCATTCCCCCGGTGGAATGCTTTTCTGCAGTCGACCTTTTCCCGTTGCCGTTGAGATCAAAGTTCAGTCTTAGTCTCCTAATCTCTCCCCCCGTGGTATTTGCTTCTCTCTTCTGGCAGCTTTCCCCGAGTTGCTTTTCCTGATTTCTCCTAGGTTCGATTCCCTGATGCAGTTTCGAACGTCGTCAGGTCTGGAAATTATCCTCCCAGTTCCCCCTTTCCTCGCGTCGACGACTCGTGTTAGTGGAACCTACGATCCGCTTCTGACGCCCTGTATGTTTTGCATCGAGGGACATGGTGACCATAAGATTGATGTCCCACGCCCTGCTGCTCGATACGATTCTGGCCATATTTGTCTTTCTTTTCGGAGGGTTCTCCCCCTCCTGGCTGTCATTTGGCAATCTCCTTTCCTTTTTCTGGACCTGACGGTTCTGAGCAGTTTGTGCTCAGACGTTATGCTTCCGTGGAGGCCTCCTCAGGTCTTGGCAGCTGGGTGTTTTTTCCTCCTGACGGACAACACCGATTTCCTTACGCCTTCGTAATGGCAGTGATAGAACCGATCCAAGGAGGAGAGATTCCCGAATTTTTATCGGATCGATCAAGCTTTTCTTTTTTGACTTACCCGCGATCTCGTTCGCCTGGCCAGTAAGTTTTTTGACTTTCCGAGTATGTCCAAACCCCTCTGAAGCCACTGGCTGAGCAGGTTGAGTGATGAGGTTTTTCTGGTCCCCTCTTCCCATTTATCGATGAATACGGTCTTCTTGTACGCATCTTCCGAGAATGATGATTCAACCCAGCCTGATTCTGTTCGATCTGATCTTTTTCGAACCTTTTCCCTCAAAGATTCCCCTTTTTTTCCTTGTGCTTGGCTTTTCCGGACGGTTTTTTGCAAGACATTTGGGCGGGAAGCGTTGATCTTTGTTGAGCGGCATTCCCCGTGCGTCTTTTCTCTTTTACGATCTTCTGCCGTTCTTCTGCACAACCAGCAGGTCCTTTGGTTTCGGTCTTCGCTGTACCTGCAGAGGCCACCGGTCGACCTTTTTGATTGTTTTTTTCCTTGGAGGTTGCGAACGCGAACAGTCTAGCTTTGACGCCCGTTTGCTTGTTCTTGGCATCTTGGCGGTCGTCTGCCTGGTTTGTCTTGAAGCTTGCCTTCCTATTGCGCTTTGTCTATCTTTGTCCCTTTTATCTGAATCTGTCGTCGGCCGCGGAGGGGTGCCGGCGAAAAAATTGCAGATGCACTTTCGAGTCAGTTTTCTGGAAGTCCCCAAGTTGTTTCCCGACGACTTCCGATGGTTTCCCGGAGGACCTGGTTCGGCGGGTTGTTTTGGCCGGTTCGCCTGTTTTTTTTTTCCTGGATAGATTGTAGTTGGTCCCCTCGTAGGATTTCTGGCTTTTTTTTGTTTCTTCGTGTTGGTCTCTTTCATGGAGCTTGTTTCTTCTTCGTTCTTTTTCTCTGGAGTCTTTTTCCTGGGATTCCGGATCTTTCCTTTAGACCTGTCGGCAGACGGAGTTGCGAGACTTTTCCTCGCTGCCTTACTTTTCCGAGAGTCTGGCGGATCCTCGTGGCGTCTTCTCCGCGATCATTCTTCGGACCCTTCTTTTGTCGAACCTCTTGCCCCCCGAAAACTTATCTTGCCGGCAGGCTAGGTCTTCTTTCTTTCGCTCGTTTTTTGCCCTCTTGCCCGGTGTATTTCTTTCTTCAATGTCCCCCTCTTCTCTCTTTCATACCCTTTTTTTGTTGAGATTCTCTTATGTGGTCCAGGTTCATTGTTTCCGTGTACACCGTGAAGTCACTCCCAAGAGCGCCCTTTCGTTTGCCCCTACAGAGCCCCCCCTTGAACCCTATTCTCTGGGCAGATGGCTGCACGGGTTTATTCCTACAACCTGATCGTCCCCGAACCCTCCCCTGGCGCAGGACCAAATCCGCATCGCTTTTTTTTAACGTATTTGCGTCTTCCCAAGACCCCCCGCCTACTGCGGCCAGGAAATTCCACTCGCGACGCAGGCTGACAGAGTCTCCGACTCCACCGATGCGAACGCCTTTCTCAGACCCCGTCCTTCACAAAACCCCTCACCCCTCCTCCTTTCCTGACGATTTTTCTCGACACCCCACGGCGATCGCCACCCAGCGCAAACACGAACCGGCCGCACCCCGGTTTTTCATCGCAGGTCCAAATTTTTTTCCCTGACCTCTCGCCCTCCTCCCCGTACACCCGACGCCGGCTGAACGCTTCAGCGGTCTCCACTCCTCCTCTCCGTCTGCCCCTAGAACAACCGACCCAGAGCAGCCCTTCCGAATGAGCGGCATTTTTCAAACCCCCTACGCCCCTTCACAAACCCATGTTCATTCGGCCCCAGCGAGCCTCGTAGAGCCCCCTTTCCTCCAGCTCGCCAGGAAACATTTTAACGAGGTCTTAGTTGAGCCGACCTCTGAGGTCGCTAACCCTTCGGTTGCTCCGAAAAGCACCAAGACATGATGGAGTTTCTCTTTTCTGGTCAATTTCTTTCCAAGAGCCCCTTCATTTTCTCCCGTGCCACAGCCGTACCCCCCCGCTTCGCACTCGTTGACAGCCCCGGCACGGCACAGCCAGAACAAGGCTCCCCACGCAGTGATCCCTTCTGTCCTCCCCCCGGCTTCCCTCCGACACTCTTGCAGCCTCTGTGGGCCATCCAGAATGATCTTCGATCGCCGAGGCGGGTACAAAACGCGAACTTTTTTTTTAACTTCGTGCCCCCCGTCGCACTTCCAGATCTTCCAGAAAGTCGGTTACCTGGGACCTTAAGGACACCCCCTCGGCTACCCCCTTTCGAGGGACGCACTCCGAGATATCCCGGTATAGGGCCCTCGCATCCTCTCTTGCAGCCCTCCCTTTCCCCTCGGAATTCGCCTCTCTGTCCCTTCGAAAGGAAAGGTGACCCCCTTTCCGGCACCTACTTCAAAGTTTCGCTGTTGATCAGGATGCGCCCAAGATGATCGCTTCGCTTGATTTTCTTTTTCCTGCATTCAATTCGGGCCTGCATTTCACGACTTTTGCCCGATACAGTCCGTCAGGTCCCCTTTACGGACTCCTTCCACCGCCTTTTTCCCCCCCTCGTCCTTTTGAAGCCTCCCCCATCCACGCTAGTCGGGCCTTCACATGATCTTTTGAGCGGCGTTCCCCCCCCACTCTTTCGGATGTCCTTTAATTTCCAAACCTCGCCGACCGTGTAGGGCATCTGCGTCCCCCCTCCGCCGGATTGTTAAAACGAAAATCAGTCGTGGCATTACTCCCTTCGGGTCTAGATCTCAATGGCCCCCTTCTGAAGTTTGACGGAGCAGAGGTCCCAGTCTTCCCGCCCCCCCCTACTCCCACCCAGAACTCTTTCCCCCCCACCTGCCGGCGTCGAGCAGCCAGCTCAAATCCACCTTATGATTTTTTCTTCTCGAAGAGTGCCATCTTGACCGGGTTGCTTTCCTTCCACCCCCTGTCGCATCGGACGGTTCCTTACCATTGTTTTCGGTTTCCTCTGCTTCTACCCCTGATGCCCAACGCACCCCCGACCACTCCCTTTGAACCGCATCCGGCAGAGACCGCAGACCTTTTCCAATGTAAATCTTCGCTGGAAGGTCGCAAGGGTCCCCCATGAAATTCAAGTGAAGGACATTGTTAGTGCCAGGACCGCTCCCCACCGAATCAGTTGTGTTCTATAAGTAGTCAAAACGCCCCTCCTTGAGGTCCTTCCATCTAAGCCAATGAGGCTCTCGACACCCCACCAACAGCTTGCGTCCGCGAGATACCCGTTGGTTATTCAGGATCTCGCCCTGACCTTGTATTCCTGACGCTTGTATTTGATGCATTTCCCTGAGTTACGAGTCTTTTTAAATCTAAAGTCGCGTTGGATAGGCTTTACCGGTGAGTGTCAGTGGGGTGCTGCGTTGTGCGTTCGTTCTTCCAACAACATCGTGGTACCACAAGTCCGAGGTGTCTGCCGGAAGCCGCTAACCCTTGAGGATATGAACGCTTTCTTGACAACCTGTGGGTCTCCCTCCTTCCTTCAGTAGTTTCTAGGTATTAGGATGCCTGCTAAACTTTTGAAGGAGGACTTCGTACCCGTGATTTCTTTAATCCCTCGGGGTGCGAGCCCGGTCCAGAGTTGTAACGGGGGCTCCTCGCAAAGGGATCTCCGTTAATGTGCCTCCCAAGATCGGCCTTTACGGGGCTTACACCCCCGTGGGGTCACTTGTCGGGCATTCCTAGCCCTTAATCTTTCCGTTATTTATGGGCATTTTTTCTGTCATGGAGCCCTCCTAACCCTTCTCAACCTCCCCCCCCAGGCCCCAAACCCCGATTTCCCCAGGATCCTTTTTTCCTCAATACTCTCATGACAAATCCCTTAAACCTCCTGTTTTTCGGGAAGGGTGCCCTCCTTACTAGGTTTTCCTTTCAGTGAAGGACCATCTTTACGCTCTCTTTTCCGCAGAGGTTTTCTGAGGGGTCTCCAGACAGTGGACTCGACTCACGATAGAGACTGGCCAGAGGAGTTTTGGGGGTTAGATCGAATTCTGAAAGATCCCCTACCTGGACTCTTTGATTCCATCGAATCAATTCCTTTCTTTTTGTTGACTTCCCTTGTTAAGGGCTGTACCTCTCTTTTGTCCCTTTGTTTCCAATTTTTTCTGGGGACCTCCATGGTCCTCTCTCGTGCTGAAGTACCCGACGGTATGTGTTTATCACGTGAGCAGGTTCCTTGGCCCCCTGGGATATCCCTATTGACCTTTTCTCTTTTGGAATTTTTCCGTCTGACCGTGTGCGACCTCGATCCCCCTTGGGGAATTGCGACGCTTTTTCGAGTAGAAGATCAGTCCCCCTTACTTCGTTTCGTGTCCCCTCATTTCCCCTTTTACGAATTCTGGGGGAACCTTTATTTTTTTATAGAATTTGGTCGTTTTCCCCCCTTTGCCCCTTTGAACTTCCTGAATTTCATGCCCTTCTCCTGCGAATCTTAGACTTCGACTTTTTTTCTTTTTTTCTCGGTAGTTCATAATTTCCTTTTCTTGACGAAAAACGTAGTATGATCCTAGCCCTTTCTGTCTCCACTCAGCCTTTATGTTTTCACCTCAGCTTTCCCCCTCTCCTATTCATCAGGACATTTCTTTTTGATCTTCCTGATCATCTATTCTTCCTTGCTGAGTTTATCCGCGGCCTCTTCTTGCCTGGTCCGAGGATTTTTCGTTTGTTCCCACTGCCCTGCGTCCGTCAGTTTCCTTCAATCCTCGCCGTCAGCTGGGGCTCCCATCCTTTACGAACTGATTTTCCACTTTTTCCCAACTTCCCTTTTTAGTCAAAGTCCGTTGATCTTCTCCCTAGCTGCGACATTCGATACGGCCTCGATCTTCCCCTTTCGTCTCGAATTCCTTGCAGCTGAAGCTCCTCTATAGAGTTTTCCCAGGATAAATCTTCACATCCGAGTGTGTTGCTTCGTGACGCCTTTCCTTTGATTTCTCGGGTAGCCCTTTTATTCGCATTTTCTTCCGTCCCCATCCGTATCAAGTCTCACGGTTATTTGGCCCCGGAATAGCTTCCCTCTGTATGGTTCTCGAAGGATGTTTTCTGGAGACTCATCAGCTTTTCTCCTTAAACTTCTTTTTTTGTCCTGTGATTGGAGGTGCCCCGGTTGGCTGCACTCCTTTTTTTTCGGTCAGACGGTTTTTCTTTATCCCTTTTCTGGGATCGTTCTTCGTTCTTTCTGTTTCTCTTCCCCTCCACTCTCCCCCGTTTTATCAAGGACTCACTTCGTGGTTTTTTTCGTGCAATTTATTTCTCTTACCTCCTTTAAAATTAAGCCTGTCGCCTCCCCCCGGTTGCATTGGTATTTTCCTCCTTGTCGTCACCCCTGGACAGTCTATTGGCACTCTTTTCGTCCTTGGTTTTCCTTCTCTGACTATGGCTGGTCAATGCTGATGAGTTGTCATGACTTGTTTTTTCCTTAAAGGTCCCTTCCGCTTAGGTTCTGCTATTTCCGCATCCTCTATTGCAGCAGTTCTTTCATTTGGGGTTCGAAGCGGTAACTCTGCTGTTCTTTCTTTAACTCCCCCTTCGACCGGGTTGCGTTTGTTGATTTTCGTAAGCTTTTTTTGTTTCGGCTCTTTCGGAAGGACTCTTTTCTTTTTCTTGGTTAGTATGTTTTTTTTGCCGCTGGCTTTCCCCTTCTCTGCTGGGCAACATTGAGACCCTGTATTGGTTTTGGTCGGCGTTTTTTTTTTGAAAGCTTTCCTTGTCGGACATCCCTTTTTGCGCGATTTTGTGTCCGCTGAGGCAGTCTCCTTTGTCTTCGTCGTTGCGTTCTTTAGCGCCTCCTTTTTTTCGGTCCTAGGTGGCTGTCGCCAGAGCCCCAACTATCTGTTACCCAAGCAGACTTTTTTTTGGTTTTCTCGCTTGGCGAGCTTTTTTTTTTTTCTACCTGTGTACACGGGATGCTCTCACAATGACCTGGACATTATCCTATCGTTTCTCCCCCTCCCCTTCCTCTAGTTTTTCGTTTAATTGTGTTTCCCCGTGACTTCCCTCTGCAAGAGCGTTTTTTGCCGCCGATCCCCCGACCCGTTGAGCAGTCCCCCCCTCGGGAACCGTCGTTGGTCGCTTGTCACGGCTGTCCTCCAATGATCGCCCTTGCGCTTCCCCCCCCGCATCTCTTACCGCCCATGCCTTCGGTCGCCGAGTACCTCCCAAAGCGTCGAAACCTCCTCTGCCGAATGGCTTCTTTTTTTCCGCCTTCCTTCCCCGCCACGGACCCTTGAGGATTTCCAAGGTGAAAATCTCATTCCCAAAAAATTACCCCCCCCCCAATCACCCTCCCCGCCGTCTTCGACCTGTGTCAAGGCATGATTTCCCCCTTTTTAGGACCTTTGGCAAACCCTCGCACCCGGCCTTTTGTCCCGTTCCCGCAGTTCTCTTCTTTCCCTTCTCGAAACGGAGTTCACGCTTTTCCCCTCGCCCTCTCAGCCACAATTTTTCCGCCTACTAGCACGGCTGCATCTGACAAAAAATCCCCTAGTCTGCAAGAGAACAAGTGGACTGTTCTTTTGCAAAGCTCCCCCCCTCCGCCTCCTCCGCTCGATGCCTACCCCCATTTTACCATTTGATTCCCTCGCTATTTTCTTTCACGACTCCTTTTTTTAACTTTCCTTTCGAAGGATTCGGAATTGAAAGCTTCCTCCTCGAGACTCTGCCAGGACCCCGGTCCTTTTTTCTTCCTTCTGACCCCCCCCCAAGTATCTAGAGTACCCAGTTTAGAAAGCCCCTGTCGGTCCCCGGAAATTTTCAACCCTTTCCGCCCCACAAAAATGTCCGCCCCAGCCCAACGTTCCCTCCATCCCTTCGTGACCAGTTCCTTTCCTTTTCAGGCCCCTCGGGGATTTTTCCGCCTCCCCTACATCGGCACTTTTTGCCCCTTCATCGGCGATTCTTCCCTCTCGGTTACAAGAGATCCTGTTCGGAGACCTGCCCCCCAGAAAACGAGTAACATCTTGACATTTGGGTTCATTATCCCCTGCGGCTTCATCTCGGGACGAAGAACTAGCTATTACCTTTTTGGAATTCGCCGTCCGTCTTTTTTTGTCCTGCTCCTTTCGGCCGAGAGAGTTATATCCCTCTCTATCCCCCACTTTTGGTCACATCTTCATTCTTACCAGCTGTTCTTTGTTCGACTTTTTCTTTCGCTCTTTCCGGGCCCCGGCTTCCTCAGTTTTCGCTTTCTAGTTTTCCGACTTTGGATCTTACCGCCCCATGCACTTCTCCTGCTCTCTTCGCCCTGTCCTGACGTCTCTTCCGGCCGTGTGATCTATCGTCGTGGAAATCATTTTCGCCGTTTCTCCTCAAAACTCCGTAGTCTCAAGAGGTTCCGTTCTCCTCAAGACGCTTCTGAACTTCCCTCAGGGAACCGAGTGACTTTACTCACCGTCCCTCTTTGGGACTTTTCCCCGCTGCCCCCTTCGACTCCAGCTCGAACCTAGATACATCCTCTCCAAAGTGCTCTTCGTTTAGCTAAAAACCTCCTTTCTCAAGGTTTCTCCGCTCGCCCCCTCCTCTCCAATTAGGAGTCCTTTCAACTGTTAGACCTTTCAGTGCCCCATACCGGGTCTTTCGTTCGTGACGGATGTCTTTTCCCCCGACCCCAACTTAGACAGCCAGAGTTCATCGTTCCGTATCACGTCAGACCCTGGTTTTCTTCAATTCCCCCTTTAGCATTCCTCCCTGCATTAAACTTGTTGTTTTCACCTAATTTTCGCGAACCTTCCCAAGGCCTTTTGTGTGAGCCAGTCGATTACACAACCAAAGTTCCCCTTTTGTCTAATAAGACCCTCCCCGGGATTTCAATTTTTGAACCCTCAACCAACTCTCCCCGCCGGCCCAAGACTTAGATGCTGAATCCCTGCATGTCTCGGGACTAGGGTTGGGGATTTTTTGGACCTCCTTTTTTAGGACTCTTTCGGGTATGTATCTGGTCCCTTGGGCCGTGTTCTACTTTGGGTTTCTTGAGTACTCCATGAAAGAACCTTCCTCCCTGGGGGTAACATTCTCGGGCCGTAACCAAACTTTCGGACCCCTTGACCAACGGGTGGTCAGAGAATTCTTCGTGGACGGTCCTCCCTTCTTTGCCTTTGTTCGGAGGGGCTCTGAAAAGCTCGTTCCTAGAGTTGCCCTCTCAGTGTTGGTTTGATGAGTTTTTTTCTTATCAGCGTCTTGTAACTCAGCTTCCATTTATAGAATCCCGGACTCGTCCAACTCTTTCGGCTCTGATCAAAATCCTCAGTTTTGAGGGCGAATCCTCCCAACTGGGGCTTCGTCCTCTATGGGCCCTAGATGGTTTTTTTTTTGTTCACCCACTTCTCCCAAACCCTGCCCCCCCCTTTAAACCCCTAAGTGCCTAGTGGGAGACTCACGGTTGACTCAAGACGACTTCCTAACAAATCATTCCTTTAGGCTTTTCAACTTTTGGTTGTTGTTTTTCTGTTTCGGGCGTTTTGTAAGTTCCGTTTGAGGATTTGATAGACCGCGTGAGGTCAAACTTTTATGTATCTTCCTTTCGTTTCCGATCTCCGAGCTCTTGGTGGGGGGTTTTAGATATAGAAACTGTTTCAGCTAGTTTTCATTGCTTACCTGTAAGTGGCGGTTCCATTCCTGTCTCGTATTCTGCAACTTTTAAGATTCTTGGTTTCTGACTGCAGCTTCTTCTTGGCTGTCGTTGTGATGATGATCGCTTTTGCATTCCCCCCCCCCCCCTTTTTTTCTCCCCATTCCCCCTCCCGGTTCTTTCCCCCCCCGATTTTTCTACTCGTGATGTTCTCCGAGAAATTGTCCGAAATCTCAAAAAAAAGCCTTTTTTCCTGCGCTTTTCCCGACCTCGGATTTTTTATCAAGGGAATTGCACAGTTGCTGTGTGTTTCGTAAGAGGTTTTTCTGATTTTTCTGGAGTTAATTCTTTCCCTTCCTTTTTTCTTGAAATTATATTTTACGTTCTCTCCCTTGTGTTATTTCCGATGTCCTTTAGCAGCTTTAATTTCGTCTGTTCTCTCCGGTGGAACTCCTCTTACCTTCTGTTTTAAAAGACTGCTCGTTACTTCAAGGACTTCCCCTTTCGTATCCCTTCTGGTGGCTTTATTTAGGCTTTTCCTGAGGCTTCCTAAGTAGTAGACCTGACCTTTCTGGTATCTCTTCCCCTTTTTCGCAAGTGGACCTGAGTCCCCGCTGAATTTTTGAGCATAACCTCCAAACGACCAGGGGATTCATCCTTCGTATTTTTAAAAGTTTTATTAGAGGACTCATCCTGATCTGATCCCCCCTCTCCCCGATGATTTTCTCAGACTCCGTCCTCAGACTTCGGAGCTCATTCCATTTTCCCCCCCCCCGTTTTTAGTTTCTCGTTACTGTCACGTGGCTGAACTCTCTTTCGGATTGTCCTTCTTTTTGGTAGCGCAACGCTTTCCGTGACTGGGTTTGTCCCTCGACGACTGGCCGACCCTCTTCTCCCGCATTTTTGAGTTTTTTTGCGGATTTTCCTCTTTCAGAGTGTTTCTTGTCTTCTTCTGTTGCTGAAGACATGTTTTTTTTAGATTCTATTTTTTTTCCTTCGGTACGGGTGCGTCCTTGTTCGCCCTTGGTGGGATCAGACCCCTTCTTGATGGGATCCTTCCCCCCTTAAGACTGTCGCTTAAAGTCCCTTTCTTCTAACGGGTTGATTTTTTCTTCTTCGTTTGCTGGATTTGTATCTTGTTCTGTGCCTGGCGTCTGATTTTTTTCGGTTGCACGCTCCGAGGCGCACGGATTTTTTAGTCATTTTGTTGGGCTTTGCAAGAGCCGTCCTGGGTGGAGTCCCCCCCTGCACGATCTTTTTTTTCTTTTTCTTTTTTTTCCTGTTTCGCAAAGATGGAGTCTGTCGACGGCCTGTTCAAAGCCCCAGGTGTTGTTGCCGGCCTTGTTGCTTGTTGGGGCGTAGGATTTTTCGGTTGACCCGGTTCAAGCAGAACCGATACTGCCCTCTATTTTTTGTCGTAGGGGTTGATTTGACTTGGGCTCTCCCCTTTTGAAGAGATCTTTGAGCCCTCTCTCCCGTCCTTCCCTTTCGACTATCGGGACTTGGTTTTGAGTTCGCGATTGTGTCCGTCTTTCCCCATTAGTTCCTTCCATGCGGCTGGGGGCTTCTTTGGGGCTTTCGCGAGCTCATTGGATGTAGAATCCATTTGGTCCCAGCCTCCCTCCTTCTGTTTTTCCCTCTTTGGTGGATTTTCCTCAACTTTTTGCGTTCACCCCTTTTTACACTTGCGGCAACCTTACCTGTTTTTCTTCCTCTTTTTTCGGTTTTTGTTTTTTCTTATTATAGGTTATCCTTTACAGCTCTTAAGTTTTCCAATTTTAGGAGGACCCGCGATTCCATGACCCTCTTTTTCCCGGTCCCCCTCTTTTTGGATCCTCCGGCTCTAACTTTCCCAACCCAATCCTTGACGACGGAAAGATCGTCGTGCCCCGCTCCCTCACTTCTCCCCTTCCTATTCTAAGGGCCAGACTCCCGAATCCCAGCTCCGACTCCTGCCTTTGTAGTTGATTAAAGGTTTATTACTCCCCCTACGACCTCCCACTCCGCCAGCCGACTCCGGATACTCGAGGCCTCTGAAAAAAGGGCGTAACCTCTCCCCACAAAAACCCCAGGGTCCCTTCCCCCAACCTACGACTTTTTACATCTCGGACCCTGCAAAGGCCACTCCAGTGTCAATCCCTCTTCCCCATCTTCCAGACCCTCCTCCTCGTTCTCTCTTCTTTACACTATCCATCCAGCTTGACCGCTCGGCAGCCTTCCGCAAGCTTCACCTTCCCCCATTCACGTCAAGCGAGTACCGTGTTTTCTCTCCCACGGTCCCCTTATTTCCTTTTCTTTTTTTTAGCCCGCGCAGGTGCGACGAAAATTCCGTCCCGGATCCTCTCTGGACTCCTTCCCCGGAATCACGGTGATCCGCCAAATTTTCTCCAACTCTGCCCACGCCCCCCCCCTTTTCAGTCGCACACAAGGCCGACCAACGGTCCTCGTTGATCCCCAAGTCCCTCCCTGCCCTATTCGGTTGTCATAAGCTAAGACGACGTATTTGCGGGACACTACTACATGTACTTTTCTGCCGGCGCACACCAAAAGCTCTTCACCCGTCCTGAAGCCAGGCTGCCTTTTCCCTTTTGTCCCCCCCTTTTTACCCTTTCTGTTTATCGGTCAGGCCTCGAGATTCTCTTCGGCACCCAGCGGCAAGATTTCCATTCACGCGGAACGAAAGGAATGTTCACCGTCACCTGATTTCACCACCCCGGCCCAGATTTCTTTTCGTAAGAGCTTTTTTTTTTGATGTTAAGAAGGCCCTCAGAGGCCTCAAGCTTCTTTGAATTTTTGGCTTTTCACTTTTACCTTCGGCACTCCTCCCAGTACATTCCCTGATCGTTTATCCCCCCGGCCTTTCCGCTTTTGCCCTCTATGGCTCATTTGCTCGATTCCCTTGGGACTGCGGAGTTCACATTTAATCTCTGCACAACGGCCGCCGTCGGTCGGGTCTCTGCCCTGACGTTCGCTTTAACCGAGATCCGCCTTTTTCTGTGATTTCTCAGTACCTCCCTTCTGCTTTAGGATTTCCCCCCTGACTTCAGATTCCCCAATCATTCCCTTAGTGCACTTTTTCTCCCTTGTCGATCGTCAGCTAAATCCCTAAAGATGAAGTCGTTTTCTGCGATAGTTTTCATCCGCCTGCCCCCCCTTCCTTTCTCAGTTTGTCGCCGTGCCTCAGCACAGTGCAATTCACTTCGGCGACTGAACTGTCATCCCAGGCTTTACCTCCCCTTCACCCTCAAACTTCTTCCCTTTCTTATTACTTCTCTTCGCTGTCACCAAGGGGCACGATTTTCCAAATGGATGTAATGACTGTCCATGGCCGGACCTTTGATTCGTTTTTTCCTCCCGCCCCTTCTTGTACCCCTCGCGCTCCCCCAGCCCCCCCCCCAATACAGGGCGTGGTCGATCAGGTCGCCCCACCACGCCCGTTTTCTTCTTCTCTTTAGACAAACTATCCACTCCATATAACTTGGTGTACCCCATCCACACCCTCGGAGTGACTTAGAAGTCTCAAAAGGGTCCTTC
>Ga0179593_1414098_pt1 | contig 13240 bp, 11 predicted proteins | sample CZODoug2_1_08_16_FD_185931 | JGI IMG/M metagenome (GOLD analysis project Ga0179593, IMG submission 185931) | Vadose zone soil fungal communities from Angelo Coast Range Reserve, California, USA - CZODoug2_1_08_16fungal (PacBio error correction) | ecosystem: Environmental > Terrestrial > Soil >... | reverse complement strand
TATTTGGAGTGTACCGGTTCGGATCATGATTGAAACCTTTCGTAACATCAGTCGGTAGTCTTTAGGTCTAAAGATCTCCCTTTTGCGCGGTTCCTGGAAGATGGTCGGCCCCTGTTTTGGTCTCTTTATGTACACAGCGCTCTTCTGCCGCCCAGCTGACCCCCTTTTTCGGATTTGTTGCTTTTTTTTTCTACTTTAACCTTGAGTGTGAGGCACCCCCCCCCCCGCCTGTTGCGTACTTGTTACCCACCCACATTGGTTTTAGGTGACTTCTTATATCCTATGCCCCCGCCTCTTGCCGGTATCGTTCTTTTTTTTTTAGTCCTCGTTTTTTCCTATGTAGAAAAAAGGTTTATCTTCAACCTTTTCGCATTGGTGTCTGCGTGTTGCGGCGTCCCCCACCACTTGTTTTTAATCTTTAAATTTCTATGTTCAACCTATTTACACTACAGCGTTCCGTTTGGTTGTTCCGTTCCCAAGGTTCATACTGATGTTTTTTGTTTTTCCTGATGTGCGTTTTTTTCTTTGTTGACCCACCGTTTTAACCGTCCAAAGACTCTCTTTCTTTTTTGTGTTTTTTGATTTTTTCGAACACGCCCCAGTTCCTTTCGAATTCCATTGACATGTCTGTTTCTTCAATCATTGCGTTTGGCCCCAAGTCCCCTTTACCTCAAACACAAACACCTGGAAGTTGATCAGTAGTTTGTTACTTGGTTTCCGTACTTCGAACTGCTTTCATCTCCCCACTGGTGTCCCACGCTCCATCTCATCATTTTTTACCTTTTCTCTCCCCACGAGTTCGGGAAAAAGCAATTTATGGGCCGGCATCTGTTTTTTTTGCTAGATATACTACCTTTCCTCTGGCTGTAGTTTTTTTAAGTAGTTCTAGTGAGCTTTTTAACTGTTGGGGGCTCCCTTTAGTTTCCCAGTCGAACAATTTCAGTTATTTACTAACGCAACATTATTATTGCCAGATCTTCCCGGGCAACAACCTCGGTTTACCCCGTCCGATCTTTTTTCACAGTTCTTGGGATAGTGTTTCTTAATCCCCGCATTGACGTCTCTTAGTCCTTTATCCTTTCGCCCCTTCGGTTTTTCTTGTTTTGTTGACTATTTGTTTTCACAAGAGGGTCCTTGCTCTCTAGGTCGTTTGGTTTCGTTCACCCGTGCTGTTCCAAAAATCTTCAAGTCTTGTGAATCCTTTCTGTCCAGTTTCCAGCTGTTTTTCCATTCTATTTGTTTATTACATAATACCTGTGGTCACGTAGAGTGTTCTTTCTCCCCGGCGTCCGCCCCCCATCCCCCTTGCGTGACTCAACCCATTCTGTGGGCATCTTTTGCTCGTTTTTTTTTGAAAGTGAGCTGCCCCCTAATTATGGCTTCCTTCACCATGCAACCCGTTTGCGCTTCAACATCTGTTTCTTTTCTTATTTTGTTGTCGTGAGCAGTCCCACGTTTTTTTTTTTTTCAAGCAGGGGGACATCCCCCGCTTTTGTAGATCAATCTGCCCCTGTCCCGTCCTGCCCCCCACTTTGCCCATTTTTTCTTTTTCCCCCTGTTAATTGTGTCCGCGCATGAACAGTTAGTTCTCTTATATTCCTTTCTTCGTACGTTCCTCCCAATTCGCTTTCTTTACACTTTCATGATTTCCCTTTTTTTGATCCTCTTATCGTATCAAGCTTTTTTCTAGTTCGTTTCGTTCATAAATCTCCACCGTGCGATTTTTTGCCTGTCATCTTACTCTGCTATTTACTTTGGACCTCCACATGATTCTTTCCACTCTCCCTTTTCCTTTCACTCACTCTCCTTTGGCCATTTTCCTTGTCAAACTCCCATTTAAATGTCTGACACTTCGAGCCTCTTTCCAGCTCTCTATACTGCGTATCTCTCTTTACCGATCTATTTGTACCCTCTGATTTACGTTTCTTTGTTTGTTCTACAAATCGTTTTTTGTCATTTTTTCTCTATGTAGAATCAGACGCAGCGAGCCCCCACAGTCCCCCCGCGAAACAAAGGACAAATTGACCTGACCTTGAGTTACGATCCTCGCTGCCCCTGCGCAGCTCGACCCGTCCCTGCCCTTTTTGCCTGGAGTGAGTGTGTGGCCATTCCCCCCAGCATCCGTGGTCGCGGGGTACAGTGCACAACCCCCTTTATCTGCACCTGCCAGTCGGGTGGGGGGGTTGGTATGTTTTACAATCATGCAGGTGTCCTTTTGCTGACTAACTAATCCAAACTGAGGTTCATTTGGCTGGGTTTTGTCCTTCAAGTTCGTTCGCGAAGGTGAGGCATTTGAAGCTGCTTGGTCACGTTTTCCAACCCCTGCTATTTTTTTTTTTTCCTTTTTTTGGTTTTCGGACAGCAGAGTGAGGATTTCCCCTCTTCCTCGTGACGATCACAAATACAGTCGTCTGGACGTTGTCTCTCTCCTATAGGTCTCCTTCTCTGTATCTCTTCAGACCCGATGAGTGTTTCCAAACCTTCTCCAGTTCATCCACGTCGGCCGTTTTTTCTTCGCCCAGGCCGTTTTGGCTGGCCCTTTAGCGCCTATCAGTCACAATTTCGACTCACGCACCTATCCTTCCGCCTTCTCCTTACTCCTTTGATGTGCCGATCAGTCTTTCAGTGTGACCGGCCCATTTTTTATCACTTGACTGCTGCACCCACACGCTATATCCTGTGTGTCCTTGTGGTGTCCGATCCTTTTTGACCATGCCAGATATCTCCCTCTCCTTTGTATCTATAGCTCCAGTCGGTACCTTTTTTACCATCCCCCTTCCCTTTTCAAGCGTCTCCATGGTGCCGTCTGATGTTTGATGAAATGGTTTTTGGCCACCTTTCAACCTCACCCCCCCACAAAGTACCATGTTTCCCGGTCGATTTGTTCCTTGACGCTCCTTCTAGCGAAATCTTCCTTCAAAGTTAGCTGTTGGCTGGGACGCTTGTGTCCCCGATCCCTCCTTTTCCCTCATTCGTTCCCCCCGCTGCGCCACTTTGTTATGAGTCTCAGTGGTTGTTTTTTTTGTTGCCGTAGAGTGCTCAGTGCAAATTCTTGCCTTATGACTTCAGACCTCCGCGACGCAACTGCCGTACCTACTGCTTTTGCTCTGTCAGTACCGTTTGATTTGGATTTTTGATTTGGCCTGGCCTCTCTCTTCAAGCTGTCAACATAGCACTTTACATCTATTATGATCTCCAACTCGCCGATCTCCTCACATCGTCTGCTTTCGTGTCCTTAACTTCCGCTTCCTCATACGGCCCTCTGAGTGCCCTTTCCGACTTAGCGAGCACATTCTCTCTTTGTCTTCCGGGTCCTTCCTTTATGTTTTACTAACTTTGCTTTGGTGAACCGATTTCCTGTGCCCTGTCTTTCTCACTTGATTCGTCCATGAATTTGGATACCCTAGCCACTCGAGCTACCCCAGCTGCACGTTCTTTTGGGAGCGGAGCAGGACTGTGACCACTTTTTGAAGTGTATCCCGCAACACTCTCCGAATGTTGCTCAATATCTCTATTACATTCTGTTGACACTTGTAATTCTCCGTCATATCTCTGTTGCCTCCCTCTTTTCTCCCCCCCCACGGGTTATGTGTCCGCAAGGGACGGCATTGGATTGACTGTCCCAGTTTTTACAAGTCTGCATTCGTCGCTTACTTTCATTTGACTTTCGAACGACACGCGCATTTAGAATCCGTGCTCCCCTGACCAGGACTTTGGCAGCCAGTACGATTGGTGGCAACAGTTTGATGGTCGTCTTTTGGTATTCCACATGACGATCCTATCACTCCCTTCAACTCCGTTCCTTTGGTTCTCCAAACTTATGAATCTATCTCTATTGGCGAAATTTTTTTTAACTCCGATTCCACCCCCCTCCTGGCTTTGCACCCTCTTCAGTACTTTTTTGCGGCATGTTTATTGTTTTGTGAAAATTTTTCTTTTTATTCTTTTATTTAAGGTGCTCTTTTTTCTTTTTTTATAAGGTTGGGCCAGGCTTTAATAATTGTCAGACTTTACTCCCCCCTACTTCGCCGTGTTTTGTTTCTAGAGTTCGGACCGTGGACCATTTTTTGGCCCACTGTAATTTGTGTGTTTCATCCATTTCTCATTACCCAGCAGGATCCTGCTCGCTTCTTTCCCCAGTTGTGCGTCCCCAGTCTGTTTGTTACATTATCTTTTTTTTTTTTCATGTTTTTTTCGCTCCCCCCCCTGCGCCAATACATCTCGTGCCCCTGTTTTTATTTCCGTCTTTTCTGCCACCTTGAGATCTGAACTCCGTTTTTTTGCCGATTAAGATGAAAACTTTTCCTATCGGTTTTTTAAAAGAATAAGGCGTTTTTCACTTCTCCAGTTTTCATTTCGTAGGCCTGAATGCTTCCTTATGTTTTTGGATTTCTGGTAGGAAAGAACCCGGACCCCCAATTGTTTCGCTGTTACCCGCTTGGGTTCCCACCTACTCCCTTCGATGCAGAGTTCTTTTCCCATGATGATTTTTCTCGCTTTGGGCGGGCTCCCTTTCTGGTTTGCTATTTCCCCACTCCCTGCATCGCCTCTTCACCCCTTCCTGGAAGGGAGGACCGAGCCCATGGGTTTGTCGTACCCCCTCCCGCACCAGACCAATTTTTCTCACCTTGTTCTCCTTGCGGTTTGTCTTTTCTGTGTTTTTTGATAATTATCCCTTTAACCCATCGGTTCTTTGCGGTTGTGATCAACGCGTGTTGTTCGCTCCAACGATTTTCCCTTTTCTCCTTCCTTCTTTCGGATCTGATTTCACACGTAGTTTTGTTCCCCGCTGGCCAGGATCGTCCCTGCGGCAGGCAGGTTTTTGGGTGCACTTCGTTCTTCCTGACCGTGCGTCGTGTTCGGTATTTTGCGGGGTTGTGCTGAATTTCTTTTTTTTTTGGCCGCTAAAACCCGTGTTTCCCCCTTTCTGACCGTTCCACCCCGCCTGCGCCTTTCTTCTTTCTTTCAGTCCCGTCTGGCGTTCCATATCACCTGCCCCAAAACCCCCACTTTTATCAAATGAATGTTGAATCCACTTTGCAACTTTGAATACTCTTTTTTTCTGGTCCCCTTGTTAACCGTAGCACACCCCCCACCTGAAACCATTGTCTATGCTGCGTTATACACTTTTCAACCGTTGGCAGGTTATAACGGAGGTGAGGGGACCCCCCTTATGACCCCCCAACCGGTTTTCTTCTTCCTTATGTTTTTTGTGTCTGCCGTGTGCCCCCACCTATGGAGTGTGTTTATTTCCTCCGAATGTTGCAACTTGTCGCTTTTTCCGGCATGCCCTCCCCTGTCTTTCGATCGCTGCATTAACACCGGCCACTCCACATTTTGATTTCTCCCCCAGTTCGATGACTTTTTGACACCCATCACGTGTCCTTTGCCCGATTCTGCGGTCTCTGTGTTTTACCCAGAAACGTGACACTTCGACCCTTTTGCGTGCCCCCCCTTTGGGTAGTCCCCATACTTTTCTCACGGAATTTCTTTTTTTTTTTCCAGGCATTTTTTCCCTTTCAATGTGCACTCAAATTTGGTCCCCTTTGCTGTTTTTCTCCCCCCCCCGGTAGACCACTGCCCCATTTTTCGTTCCTTCTTATGAAGGTTCGGTCCCCGGTTGGTCTGTGATTTTTTTTTTTCTATCCCCAGCCACCAGGGGACCTGGGCTTTGGCACTTCATTACCGTGACAGCAGACTTCAAAGTTTTTTCCCCCCACGTATCGTAACACTTCCCCCTTGCTTCCTTTTTTTCCCAGGACCTGTGAGACCGTCCCTTTCACAAGTTTCACCAAGAATGTTTTAATTTGAAAAAAACCTTCCCGTAGATTGATTGAACCCGTGTTTTCTGGTCCCTAGGGGTCCACTTCCCACATATTGTGTCGAACGTCAATTGTACGAACGACCCCCAGACCCCCTTCTTTTCCTCCACAATTGCCAGGCTTCACACCCGAGGTGCGTCCCTTTCTCCTCGCAATTGCTTCTGCTGCGCAAGGAGGGAGGTGTCCAATTTCTCCTACGTTTGTGTTCCCGGTTTGCCCGTGCACTTTGGCCTTTCATATTTCTTAGGGCCCTCCCGTGTCGCGGGTTGTTGAAAAACCACTTTTTTCCACTGCTAGACTACTAACTTTTATTTCGCGTTTCCCTCCCCATCCCTTTTGTTTGGAGTCCCCCTATGTTTTCCCTACTTAGTTCACCACAGATGTCCCTTCGTGAACCCGTGCGTCTGGAGCATAAGCTGTGCTGTTTGTATTAACCAAGTAACAACCCTGATCAGTACTATGTGTTTGTCGTTCAAGTTTTGCCTCCTCATGTGTTCGGCTCCCCTGGTCAACAATTCCTCTCCCCTTTATTTTTTTGCAAATTTTTTCCATCGATACCTGTCCTTTTTGCTGATTTTCTGCTTTGTTTTTTTTCACCCAACACATTCCCCCCCGTGGCCACCACAGGACATTCCCCTCCTTGCTGGACGTTAAGGAACCACCTTTGCTCTGTTATGCGGGGCCTTCTTGTCAACGTTTCAAGTCCCGCTACGTGTTGTATCCTCCGTCCCGCAAAACCCCCCATTGACGGTTTACCTACCCAGTTTGTCAATTTGCGGTAATTAACCCTTCCCTCTTTCTTAGGGTTGCTTGGTTATTTACCGTCCCTCACCCCCAATGGTTTTTCCCATTACAGGAAACCCCCCCGTTTTGCGTGTGGTTTCTTTCAGCTTTTGAATCGGAAACCCCAACTCCCCTCTCACACTCCTTCAGCTTTTCGCCCTGGCTCCCCCTGTTTCCCCCCCAAAAATTCTCACATTTCGGCCATATTGTTCGCCGTTTGTAGAGTCCGCTTCACTTCAACCTGAATGTTACGTTAATGTTCACTTCTGCCCTTTCTCCGATCTCTCTCTTTTCTTTACCCTTTTTTTTTTCCTAGTATGGGTAGTGAGGGTTTTTGACAGTTAGAAGATGAAAACTTTCGGTCCTCGGTTTTTTAGTTCGGTCCATTCCTCCCCTGCGATCTTTTGGTTCCCTGAGTCTATGTTCGTTGTTTGTTTGTTTCGTTTGTTGACCAATCCTTGGAATGCCCTGCCTGCTTGAATTGCACCCCCGTCCATTTTTTTTTCTCGTCCACGTTTCCTACGAGCCTCCACCGTTTTTTCGTTGTTTTTTTGACTTTTTCCCCCCCCCCATGGGGAGAGGCTTTAAGTGTTCTTCAAAATACTTATTCATTTTTTTTAGATGATCCCTTTTTGGTAGTTAACCCGTGGTCTTTCATATTGCACAAAATTGTTATTTCTCCCCACGGTCTCAATTCTGCGTTCTGGTTTCTTTTTTGCATACCCTCCTTTATTTTTTTCCATACGCCGTTGTCTAAACTTGCACTAGCATCCCCAACTCACTTTCCCCAGGAGTTGTCACCCCCATTTAACCAAGGTGATTCTTCATGTATGTTCTCTCTGAATTTTTGCTTGTTGTTGCCTTGTGCAACCCCACACCCAAGCACGAAGTTAAATACGTTTTAGTTTTGGTTTGTTTTTAAGGGTCCATGTAGCTTCACTTCCGAAAATTTTCTCCAGTCTTGATCTTTGTTTTTATTCCTTTTTTTCTCCCCTTCCTTCGCCCTCCCATGCTGGCCCCCCCATCCAACTATGATGAACCCCCAAGACGTCTTGATTCCCCAGCTTTTTTTGTTCCTGTGTTCTAACATTTGAAACTACGCAAACCGATTAATACTGAACACCCTTGTTGTCAAGCTCACAATTATGTTGTACTAGTGAATAGTTCCCCACCCCTCCCTTTGGTCGGGTTTTTTCTTTAACACGCCTTTTATGGGCGCCCTTGTTTCATTTAGCGATGTTATTATCAGTTGTTCCTAGGGATATCGGTTTTTCTTTTTTCCCCCGAGACAACTCCTTTTCCCTCCCCCGTTACTATTTTTGCACTTCCCCACTCTATTTTTCGGGCCCACAAAACTTGAATTTTGCCCGATCTTTCTTATTTTTCTACTGAGCGTGACCCTCCAGACTTCTTCCTTCCCGACCTTTGTCGGGTCAGGTTGACCAAATCTTCCTTCCCTTGCTTTTCGCTTCAGTTGTGGGTTCGTTCCCAGTTTTTTTTTTTTAACAACCTATTTCCGTGATGTTTTAGCCCCTTGTTTATTTATTGGTTCCCATCTTTCCGTTTTTTTTTTTTTTTCTTACATCATTTTACTTGGTTCACTGATGAATTTTTCTTTCTACCCCTTCTCCCCAGGTAGAACCGCTAGCCTGTTTTGGGGGTTACTTCACATCCTATTTTTTTCTTCTTTTTTCTTTTTTGTTTTATGATCCATGCCCCACGTCACATGTCTGCTGTCGTGTTTTCCCTTGCAAAGTGTACCTGGTGCCCGCTTTTCTTTTAACCTCCGGTCCCTTAGGTAGTCCATACCCACCTTTTGGGTGTTGCACCCATGTCTTTTGGACCCCGATATTTGTTGCCTATAATTTACGACAATCGCGCTTTGCCACACACGATTATCTTTTGCCCATTTGGGCCTTCTTCCCTTAGTTTTCTAGTATTATTCTGGTTTTCTATCAGCTTCTTTTACATTCCCGAAGCCCCCATGCACGGACCCTTGTTTTTATGCTTCCTTCCTGGTGCCGTTATCCTTTTTGCTTTATTTTTCTATCGTGTTTCCATTTTTCGATTTGGCAGCAGTTTTTTTTGCTCGTTTCTAAAGTCCCCCTACGTTTTTCAAACCAGGCTGGTTTACACCACTTTTGGCATTGCGTAGGCCACTCACTGGTCCACCCCTTGCGTTTTTTTTTTTCCCCCTTGCCCCCCACCCCCCCACATGTTAAACCCAACCGAACTTCTTTTGGGTTTTCTTCACTTTGTTACTACCTTCCCCACAGTTGTGGGCAGGTTGTATTCCACACCCCTAGTTTCTACAACATGGATTTGTTTTAACTTTGGTTTTTTTTTTTTTCTATTTTATTCTTTACCAGGTGTGACATGGTTTAAAGATCCATTTTTTATTTTTCTTGTCCCATTTTTCACCCCTTTTTTGTGCTTCTTGGGTTTTTTGGTTGCTTTTTGTATTTGTTTCCCTACCCCTTGGATTTTTCGAAGCTTTTCCAAGGTCGTCGCTCGTTGCGTTTATTTTCAACCACTTGGACTGTGCTTTTCGACAGGCGTGTTTTGCTTGCTTCCCCCCTGCCATCCTCCCCCCGCAAACCCCCCCATACACATAAATTTTAATTTCCCTTCTGTATTAAGACTTTCCCAAAGAGCCCACCCACACACTTTCCTTCCTTTGCTGCGTCTTACCTTCTTGATTAGTGACACCTACTTCTGCCTTCATTCCTTTGCAGACACCCTTATAGGACGACACCCCCCCGGCCTCCCTTTCTACAACTACCCACCTGAGTGTCTTTTCGTGTCGCGACCCGTCTTTGATTCTGCCCCTTGATTTTCAACTTTCATCATTCCGTGCCCCCCCCTTTGGTTTGACCGTGCCTTTTTGCGGTTGGTCTCTTTTTCATGTGTAGGCACCCTTCCCCCACCCAACTTTTGTTCAGCTGTCCATCCACCAATTCCACGTTTTGAGACTGAGGGTATGCATGCCCTTGGTTTTCCTAATCACACTGTTCCGGGCCCGCCGCCCCACAAGTTGTAATGTGGCCCTCCTTCGTACACCCCGGATTCGGTTTGTGACCCTGACCCGGCATACTCCTTGTCCCGTCCCCCAGTTTTTCTCCTTCGTTCTTAACAGTTTCTCACGACTACGTGGTCTGCCTTTCAGGTGACCATTTCCCCGTCGCTTGGTTTTTCATCCTTGCGGTCCTGCATTTTCCTGGCGTTTCTTGCTTTTTACCATCTTTTATTAGGGCTGTACCTTTCCTTTTTTTTTGTCTAAGTGCGGGGGGCAGGATATCCCCTCATGCGGTAAAGATTTTTTTCCCCAGCCAAGTCGGGCGTCATTTTTTCTTTTCCACCTTTGTACGTCAGCTCCTTTGTCTCCGGCCCTTCGCTCTTTAGCCCCTTGAATTGCCTTTATTTCTTCCAGTAGGCATGCCACCCTCCTGTAAAGGACTGGGCCCCTCTTTGTCCTTGTTTGTCCCAACCCTTTTTTTTACCGCTTCCGTGGTAAGTGTTGCCCAGGTCCTTTTCCTCCGTCGATCTCTCTCTTTTTCCTCCTCCCTACTTTCTTTTTTGTTTTCTTTTTCTAGATTCCTGGTTATTGGAAATTCCTGCCCACCCGTTAACCGAGCCCTCTTTAATTAAATTTTCCATCCTTCACTCTTTTTCTTTCTATCTATCTCCTTACGTTGGGGGCAGCTTTTGACCTGATCCAATTGTACTACCTCTTCCTTTCCTTAAACGGGAGCTTACACCCGGTCCATTCTTCTTTTCTCGCTTCGGCAAGCGTCTTTTTCGTTTTAATGTGCCCCTCCCCCCCTTGGCCCGGTCGTTTGTGATAAGCCATTTCCCCCATCCAGCCCGATCTGAGATTCCAAAGAACTCCCTCCCCCCCTGGAACCCCCCCTCTGCCCCTATGTCTCAGATTCCGTTTGGTTTAAGCCTGCTGTTCAAATTATCTGTCGGTAGGACTCGAAAACCTCCTTCCCCCCCGCCAAATGGGACCTGGTTTTGTTGCCTACTTTACCTCGTGCCAGTTTTTCAAACCGCCTTTCGTTCCTGCGTATTACTTTGATGAGCGCTTTGGTGGACTTTCCCTGTAGTCTTTTGGACAACTGTCAGGCCAGATCTCTTTTCAAAAGAGCCAATTGGGGTGAGCCATCCCCGCAGTTCCGGTCTTCCTTTCCCTCCCAACTCCCACACCCCCCTCTCAGGTCCCCTTGATGTCATCTTGTCTGGGACACACTTTGTTCTTCTCGCCTCCCCCCCTCGGTTTCTGGATCATTAGACCACGCACGGTTGTTCTTGTTATGATGATTCCTGTCGTTTTTTGTTCCTGGACGTCTTGCCCGTTGACAATTCTTTTTTGATCAACCAGTAGTTTTTCGAAACCAAGATGTGATTCGTGACCTGTTGCAGGTTCATTTCCGTTTTTTTTTTTTTTTTTTTTTTTCTCGATTATGCGGAATTGTAGTGTTTTTTCCTTTTCTTCCTCTTTTTGGTGGACTGATTTTCCAACCCGGGCTGCACCGGCCCTTCCTGCTTCTCCTTTTTGTCTTTGCGAACGCTTTTTCCGAGACTGGTAGTTTGTTTCAACTTTTCCCCCCCGAAAAGGTGCCCCAGTTGCCAAAAACCAGCTCCCACAAGTGTTTCTTTTCCCACATTTCCACTTTTTCTTTTACCCCCCCCTGGACACCCTCTCACTCCCCAGTCGAGAACCTGTCATTTACATCTTCCCTCCCAAACCCCCCCAAATGTTTAATTTACATTTTTTTTTCTTCTGCGCTGTTCTTATTCCTCCCTTTCAAACAGTTTGGTAAAAAGGAGAGGTGCCCCATTACTCCCCCACCAACGATTGTCTAATGATGGTTTTTTTTTTGCCAGGTGCCCCCTCTGGTGTTTGCCCATTTATTGCCTTCTTGTCTCCCGGTTGAGTGCATTGTTCTGCCTGTTCCAACTGGCCCCAGGGTACCTTTACCGGCTGCCTTGACCCTTTTCCGCTGCACATCGAAAGTTTTTTTCCTCCGACACTCCTCTGATTCTTCCCGTCGCGTAGTAATCATCCCAATTTTGTTCCGGCCCCTTCCCGGCCCGGGTCCCCTGTGTTTCAACATGTTTTTGAAGGTACTTACGAGATCAATCTTCCGTTCCCAATTCACTTTTTTGGTTTCTCCCAAGACCTTCCTTGGATAGTTTTCAGGCGCGGTATTTCCCTGACTTATTACACCCATCCTTTTTTCCATTTTTTGTTTTTTTTTTGACCCCGTGCACAAAGTTCTGTCTCGGTCTCACTTAGTTTTTTCCAGACCCTCCTTCTTCGGAAACTGGATCTGGTGCCTTGTGAAGTGTTGCGCCTCCTCCAGGTGCAGGGGCTTCCCTGAGAAGTCATGTTGAGGCCCAACACCTCTTTCGTGTGACGGTCACACGTCCGCTTCTGTCACTGACTTGGACGAACGACCTGTCCCCTGACCCCCCCTACCTTGTTGTATCAAACACCCCACGGCCCTAACCTTAACCATCTGGCACTAGGTTCTTCCCCCACCCTCCCCCTTTGACATTTTGGTTGCACCGTGACCCCCCAAATGGTGAATGCATCCCCATGACCTGTCAAGACCAGTGGCCCCTATTTTTTTCAAGGGATACCCTTCTTCAAACAGAGGGTTGCCGCGACCTCCCTTTAATTGTCGATTGTTCTTCCCCTTTCCCCGTTCTGGGTGCGGCTGTCAAACGAGAGATCTTCGTTTCCTTTGTTCCCGGAGCATATTGCAAATGCATAGTTCTTTCGGGTTCCCCTTTCTTTTTTTCTTGTGTGTCCCCTAGGCCCCTGCCTCGCGCCTCCTACTCATAGCCCTCCTCTTGCGCTAACCCCATGTCTTTTGTCTGACGACTCTGTTGGATCTTATTTCTTTCCCCTTCTTTCGATGCGCTGGCATGTCGTATTTGAGCCCCTAAGTTCTTTTTTGTGGTTTAGGAGGCACCATGTAACCCCCACTAACATGATTCGACTTCAGTGTTTTTTAGTAATTATTGGGTCATTGTCATGTCTGTGAGTTTTGCTCACCCTGGATTTCCCAATTTCATATCCCGCCTTGCTCCAAGTTTGATCCCCTACCTGCCCCGGGTGTGACTTTTGGCGTCTGGGTGTTTTTTAACTGCCCCAACTCCCCCCAGCCAAACAGGACAAATCGGTATTCGGGTCGTGGTACATTGTAACGTTCCCCAAACGTGTCTGTAGGTATTTAGTTGTTTGCATCTGTCCCCGTTACCAAACGTCGTATACCCGTTTTGATCGCCCTCCACTCCCCCCCCACCCCTGGAACTTTTATTCAAGTTTTTTCCTTTCTTAAGGTAAACTCCCGCCTCCTATGTCCCCTTGGGCCTTTTTTTTCAGCCCTTTCATCCGTTTTTGATTCCAAGTGGGGTAAAAAGCAGTTCCAACTCGTGATGGCCTCCGCTTGAATCTTCCACTAACGCGAGCCAATACGATTTTGCCTCCCCGGCTTCCGCTGGTCTGCACAACCCCAACCTTTCTCCCCCTGCAGGTTTCGTTTTGCCGTAGATTGTCCCTTTTCCCGCCACACCCTCTCCGGCCCTTCCCAATGTTTTTCACTTCTTTTAAGCCTATTCCACCG
>Ga0179593_1409253_pt1 | contig 13240 bp, 13 predicted proteins | sample CZODoug2_1_08_16_FD_185931 | JGI IMG/M metagenome (GOLD analysis project Ga0179593, IMG submission 185931) | Vadose zone soil fungal communities from Angelo Coast Range Reserve, California, USA - CZODoug2_1_08_16fungal (PacBio error correction) | ecosystem: Environmental > Terrestrial > Soil >... | reverse complement strand
CGTAATCCCCCCTTCCCGCCGGGGCTCTGCTAACCCTCTTCTCCTCCCAGTCATACTCGATCTTCGGACACTAATAGGTTCGCGAAATTTGAGCGAATCCCTGTATCCTACCCGCCGCTTCTCCATGAGCCTTTCGCTTCCCTGCATTTCTCGTGATTCCGGGGAATGGATAGCCGCCGCAGTCCCATAACACACTTGCTCCCCTTTTCTTTCCCCCCTTTACCGGCAAGATTTTTTGCTTGATCAGTTCATCCCTTATCAAGCGCAAGTATGTACCAGCTTCGCTGTTCGTCTCCTTCCTCCACCTGCCACATAACGTCACAACGGTACGGTGGTCCTGTCTGGTGCAAGCGAGCTCCCCTGGCTTTTCCCCCTAATCACTCTTTCCCTCGTCCGTGAGTTCGACCACGAACCCCCCCCCCACCTTTTTTCCTCGATAACACTGCGGCTTCCCCCCTCGAGGTAAAGTACCTTTCTCCCGTCTATAGGAGAACTGCCATGATTTGGGCGTTACGCCCGCTTTTGCTTCTGATGTCTGAATCTAGCGTGATTCTTTTCCCTCTTCTAGCACGCGCTCCTCGGTGATTGCGTTCGCTTGTTTTTCTGTTGGTTTTCCGACCTCTGGAAGCATAATCCCCCTTGTCTTCCCCCTTTAATCCCCTTACCTTACCTCTGTCTATTGTTCCCATTCCAAACAAGAGTACGACTTATATTCTTTTTGAACCCCCCTTTTATTTTCTCCGAAGAGCATTTATGTAAAACCCTCTAGATTCCGTAACGTCGTCGCGCTTTCGGCCAGAACAAAGTCATATAGTCCCCCCCCCTCTTATGAACAAGACCCGATTCAGGGTTTTCTTCGTCCGGCCAGGCACACCTTGCACCCTCCTTATACGTCTTCTCTCCCCAATGCGTTCCGCACCCTCACCTTTTTCCCCCTTTTCTTCTCGAGAGGGATCGGCCCGAGCGGCAAGTCCAAACCCTTATTAGTGGCATCTCCTGCTCTCCTGTTCGCTGATAGAAAGCGGGCCCTTTGTTTGACTTGAGGCCTCATTTTTTGCATTCCTCCATCTCATCTACCCGTCTCTCCGCTACCGCTTCAACCGAAAAAGTCCCTGCTTGCCGCCGGACTTTTCCATTTGACTAACTTCTGCCTTGCCGACCACTAGTGTCCCCGCTGTTATAAAGGATTCGCTCTTTCAATATCTTCCGGTTCCCCCCTCCCTTTGTGTCTCTTGACCATCGCATACTTTCTCTTGTTACCTCTATTGCATGTCAAGGACCAAATTGATCTTTACCCGCCCACCCAGCCCAACTAATTTTTTTTTTGAACCCCTCGGCCGCTGTTGAATCATCCTCTCTCCCTTAAGTTCTTTCGGTTAGCGTCGGATTAGTTAGACCCCAATAGCAGTGTGACCACAATCGCTAGAGGTGAGCTACTCAACTGCCCCAGTATCCTCTCTCCCCTCGTTCCCCTGTGCATCATTGTGGCGCCCGGAGTTCTTTACCTCCTTTGTGCGATCTTCCCTCGGAACGATCGAAGTTCAATATGTCCTACGCGCAGGTTCTCCGCCTGCTGGCCCGTCGACGACCAGTTTTCCCCGTGACGAACTGCCCCTCAGCCCAAGAACCCCCCCCCAACGACACCTTACTCAACTCTAACCCCCCCTGGTGGTCCTATCCAATCCACGAATGCCGTTCCTTTTGCCCGATCTGTGCTTTTATTTATCGGACCGGAATAAACTGTTGTGCGCCCTGTCCTTCAGTCGTCTCAAGGTTCGCCACAGGACTCTTTCTCTCTTCTCGAAGACGAACCGGCCTTTTCCCAAACCACACTCGCTTTCCCTCTCCTTTTAGAATGATCGATCCCCCTTCCTTAAGCTTCAAAGGCCTTTTTTCACGTTCACCAACCTTTGCATCTTTTAGACCATGTCGTCCCCCGGCGCCCCCCCCCTTTACCCCGGCTTTTTGTCGCCAATATCGATTCGCCCTTCATCTTCCCCTCTCCTTGCTTTTACGCGACTTTCCTCCCCTTTCCCCCCTCTCCTGAACAGCACTTGCGCCGATTTTTCTTCCCCGTCGAGAGTTATCGGCGGTCGGATTTCTGAAGACCAGGAGCCCTTTTGGTTACTTTGCGTCAGAAAAACACAAATCCCTTCTCACTACGGCTTGACCCTAATTCGTTTATTCATTTACCGACTATATGTGGTGTCGGCCAACTCCCTTGAATTATTTCTCGGTATCTCTCATCTTGACCTACAAGTCTAAGAGTGAGTCTTCCTGGACCAGTACGTGTCAAAGACCCTTTAAAGGGTGAGACCTCCGGCAGAGGATAACCCTTCGCGTCTCTCCTTCTTTTGTATTGATTTAAGAAAATGATAACCCCCCCCCCCCACCACCCCCCCCACACCACCCCCCCACCCCAACACAACCACACCCCCCACACACCCCCCACCACCCCCCCAAAACACCCCACCCCCCACACCCATGCCCCCCCCCCCCCAACCCAAACACCCCCCCCCCCAAAACCCACCCCCCCCCCACACCCCAAAACCACCACCAACCACCACACCCACCCCACCCCCCAACCCACACCCAAAACCACCCCACCCACCAAACAACCCACCCCTCCTCACACCCCCCCCCCCCAAATCCCGCCCTCTCCCCCTCCCCTCCTCCCCCCCCCCCCCCCCCCCCCCCCCCCCCCCCCCCCCCCCCCCCCCCCCCACCTCCCCCCCCCCCCCCCCCCCCCCCCCCCCCCCCCCCCCCCCCCCCCCCCCCCCCCCCCCCCCCCCCCCCCCCCCCCCCCCCCCCCCCCTCCCCCCCCCCCCCCCGCCCCCCCCCCCACCCCCCACCCCCCCCCCCCCCCCCCCCCCCCCCCCCCCCCCCCCCCCCCCCCCCCCCCCCCCCCCCCCTCCCCCCCCCCCCCCCCCCCCCCCCCCCCCCCCCCCCCCCCCCCCCCCCCCCCCCCCCCCCCTCCCCCCCCCCCCCCCCCCCCCCCCCCCCCCCCCCCCCCCCCCCCCCCCCCCCCCCCCCCCCCCCCCCCCCCCCCCCCTCCCCCCCCCCCCCCCCCCCCCCCCTCCCCCCCCCCCCCCCCCCCCCCCCCCCCCCCCCCCCCCCCCCCCCCCCCCCCCCCCCCCCCCCCCCCCCCCCCCCCCCCCCCCCCCCCCCCCCCCCCCCCCCCCCCCCCCCCCCCCCCCCCCCCCCCCCCCCCCCCCCCCCCCCCCCCCCCCCCCCCCCCCCCCCCCCCCCCCCCCCCCCCCCCCCCCCCCCCCCCCCCCCCCCCCCCCCCCCCCCCCCCCCCCCCCCCCCCCCCCCCCCCCCCCCCCCCCCCCCCCCCCCCCCCCCCCCCCCCCCCCCCCCCCCCCCCCCCCCACCTGCTTGCATCATAGACCCGTTCGTCCGCGGCTCCTTCATTTGATCAACCCGGGCCGTTGTACCTTCATTTAAAGCCTCCGCGTGCGCAATGCAGCGCGTACTTTTCTCACCCCCCCCCATGATCGTCCTTAGGCACTATCCCTTGATAATTTTGAAAAAACTCCTGGCACCGCTGCTGGCTTGCCCTCTTGATCATGTTCTGGTTCCAGGAATCATTTTTATTTTCCCCAAAAGCGTTACTACCCTCGACCTGTGATCCCCCTTTCCCCAACACTTGTATTTTTTCCCCCTTCTCTCCCGGGAAAAATGTTTTGCAAGCCATACGGAGGACCATTTCCTTTCCACGCCCGGTTTTCTCTTCTTCAGATTTCCCCCTTCCCATCATAGGTTCCTCATGCACATGCCCACTGCTCTCCTGATACCCTCCAGCCTCCCCGGCGACATCCACTGGACCTCTTTTCCCCCCTCTAGAGGAGATGAGTTCGTTGGCGGTCAATGACATGATTTGCAGTGGCGCTGCATGACTGTCCAACGAGACCCCAATCTCTCCCCCTCATCGTTTGTTTTGTTTGATTCTTTCGTATGTACGTACGCGCACAACCCGCGCCCCTTGTCCTTTTAGTCTTTTCCCCATCTCCATCCCTTTCCCTTCATTGGAACGTCCCCCCGATGTCCTTCCGTGTCGATAATGGATAAAGTGGTCACCTTTTCTCCAGTGTTTCTGACCCGGACCATCGACACCTGCGTTGCCGTTATCTTTCTCTCTCCAACTCTGTCCGCCGTCTGGCCCCCCACGTGGTCACGGATCTAGGATGACCCTGGGAGTTCTGACTTGGTAATTTATAAAGTTGTTTTCGCGCGGTAGGAAAATTTTCCCCTGAATTTTTCTTGTGACCAGAACCCTTTTCTTTGTTGCCGCCAGCCGCGGGCGCCCTTTGGTTCCCAAGGAGCAGCTGTTCTCGTCTTTCCACATCCTGGATTGTCTCCATTTTTTTGCAGCCATCTTTTGGTACTCGGTCTTCTGGATCCTTACTTGTCCTCACGGCACGTTCCATGTAGTCGCGCCATCCCCCTAGTGCGCCAGCAGTGTTTGAGTCAAGCAACCTCTCCGTTTCGCGGCGATACCTTCAGACATTTAGCCGATGCCTGCGTATAACCCTTGGTTTACCCATTAGGCGCCCTAATTCTTCTCGTATAGACTTTTCCCATACTTTCTAATTCGAGATTCGGCAAGTGGATAGAAACCTAGACCCTCTTCAAAAAATTTCCAACATGCTAAACAGCTAGAACCTTGTAATCGCCTTCCTTCCCCTTCGGAGCACGGGATTCTTCTTGCAACGATTCTACAAGAGGGCTCATTTTTACCTCCAGGACCCGCTCGGAACTCGCTCGGATTCAACTTCCCCCTGTGCTGGAGTAGGTGACCCCGTGCCCAATTGGATTCCCTTTCGGCTTTACGAGACTTTCTCCCCTTGAATCTGGGGGAGCGGTTTGTTTTCGCCACCAATCCGGCGTTCCCGACGTTTTCCCGTTGGGGCCGTCCCCCCCTCCCGAATTTACAGACTTTTCTTTTTCCATCCATGTGCGGGCACGATGGTAAACCGTTGCAACACTGGCGGTGATGTGTGCTCTCTTCCCCTCAAGCTTCGAGAGTGTTTCCGGGTCATGCCCCTTTTCGGAGTTATCCTGATGTCCTGCTTGCCCCCTCTTTTCGTTAGTGGACATGGACGTATAGGTCGAATCCTTTCCCCCCCCCCTTTGTTAGTCGGGTCTGACAAGCCCCAAAGGTGATGGGTCCACCCATTCTTCAGTAATTCCGGACTTGTTTACAATACCCCCTCTCGGACGCGGTGGGCCCCATGAGGAACGTTCATTTTCTGGTTTTCTTGACTTCTGTTTGGTATGCCCTCCCCTTTTCTAAGGGTATCTACCTTGTTCTCGACGTTGCGGCAGAGTTAGGATCTAGCGGGCACCTGTTTTTGAGCCTCGATCTTACCCCGCGAATCCGCTGTATCTGTAGAACAAGGTAGAGTCTCTCCTTTCCTTCTCAGCAATCTTCCCCCCCTCTAGGAGGCTCATCGCCGAAGTTCTCGATTCTCAATGGGAAGTCGCTCTGATTGGTTTTTCCCCCCCCCTTTGAGCTTTTTTGGTACATAATCGGGCGGACAAAGTCCACTTTTTCCCGGTTCGCTTTTACTTCGGTGTGTCAGCTCACGAGTCTGGTTTCCTTTGTGGCGCACCCGATCACTTTTGTTTCTTTTACATTCACTCTCGTAACTTCACTCCTTTACACAAGACGCGAACCCTTCCAGGATCCCTTCCCCTTTTGCCGGCTCGATCCGTTTGTGAGGAAGGGATTCTGTTCCCTTTTCCATGAAGGACAAAAGGGGATTCTACAAGGCTTTCCCCCCCTCCAAGGAGATTTCCTGATCCCTTTTCTCGCGCTCTTTCATGAGATGGACTCCCTGTGGATTCAAAGTATTCGTTTTTAAGTACACGTTCCCGAGGGGCGAGTCGACCTCCTGAGCACGGCAAGCGAACTCTACGGGATGGGTTGTGTCTGGCTCCCCAGATCTCTCCTGAGAGAGAAACTCGTCTGCGACCCCCTGATTGCGATCCTAAGATCGTGATAGTTGCTTTTGCTGTGTTCTTCGAGGGAGCTGAACCAGCTTAATCCTTTCAGTTTCCACCCCTTTGCGTTGTCTCGTTCCGAAAGGACCTTTGTCTCCTTGAACAGTCTCAGAGTGTTGACGGAGCTTAGTTTTTTCCCTCAATCTCTCGATAAAGAGTACAATTACCCATACATGATCCTTTCGTTACTCCTTTTGTGAATGGGCCACCCCAACTCTGACCCCTTGAATCTGAAAGGATAAGGATCTCATTCTATGCAGCGCTTCCCGGCGCCCCAACAATCACATGCCGGACCAGTCAATCACCTCGGGCGCCCAACAAAGTTCCGCTCCTTCCCCCTGGTCCCCTATCCTATACCGCCCCAAACCCCCGAAGACTACCCAGGTTCCCTTTTCCTAAACAACAGCTTCTGCGGTTTAAGTCTCTCGACGTAAAGCCACCCTCTTCGACCGTATTCCGCGTTTCGGCAAAGGTGGGTTTCGTGTTGACTAGAAAAGGCCGAGCTCTTTTTTCCTTATGTAGCCCCTCGCGAAGCTCTTTATGGATCCCCCCCCATAATTTCCCCGTCCCCGTTTATGCCCTCTTGCGGGTAATGAACACAGGTTTTCATTTTAGTTTCCCTCTTCCTCCCCCGGCGCGCTGTACGACCTTGGTTTTTCGGTCGTTCTGCATCCCCCCTCCAATTCTCGTGACCGGTTTCCAAACGGCTTTGGACCTGTTTAGGAGTTGCTATTCCCTTTTAGTTTCCCTCGCACAGATTTCGACACAGCTCTCCTACTGCCTCCAGTTAGAAGATCGCTATTCTCAACCTTGCAGATTAGAAAGAGTCGACGCTGCTTTTTACTCCTCTTGCCTCCCTCCCGCTATCGATCAGTAAATTCTCCAGTCTATTCTCTCGCAGTCGAAAGGAAGCGTCCGTTTTCCCTTTCATACGATCTCTCTCCCTTTCCCATAATACATTTTTTTTGAGTCGTACGATCTAGAAATTTCAGAGCTGGTCACTGCGCCCTCTGGCCCATGAACATGTTAACTTACCCCTCTTAGAGGACAATTTTAACTCTGAACTTCCTTATCTCGTAATTTCGAATCTCTCCCCCCCTCCCAGATAGGTAACTTGTTTACCCCCGTCGCCGTGTCGTTCCATTCTGTTTTCTCCGTTTTCGCTCACTGTAACCCGCCTAGTTTAGTCTCCATAAAAACCATTCTCCCCCATTTTCCCTTGTCCCCTTTTTAACGAAACTTCTTTTTATCAGTTAATTTCTACCGAGTAACACGCGGAGAGACTTTTATCTGACCCCAACGCCCTGTGGTTCCGCTTCCCGGCGGCCCTCAGGGAGGTACTTTTGGTGATCCATCAATTTCCTCGACGAGAGGCCTCCGTTCATAATCACTCGTGCCTAGTAGGTTTAGTTCAACCCCATAACAACCCAGTGACTGCCGCCCTTTGCCTATACACTTGGCTTTTCCGTGAGTTAAACCTTTTACCAGTCTTCTTTTTCCTTTCCCCTCTACCTGTTGGGCTTATTTCTCTTTGGAGTCTCCCTGCTGAGATTTCCCCCCGTTTTTTCATAGCTGTCTTCTGGGAAGAAGGAGCCCCGTGGCTTTTTTTGCGCCCCTTACTTTTGATTTCTTTCTAGCCGCGCTTGTGATTGCTTGGGCCGCACCGAGTATCACTGCTGCCATAAAACACTTCCCCTAAATTGAAGAGCCTTTAATTGATCTTAGTCTCTTGCCCATACCACAAGATGACTTACTCCTCTGTTCCCAAAATTACTGATCCGAAGCCTCCTTTTTTCTTGAAAACCTCGATTAAGTACCACACTCTTCGCGCTTTTTTCATTAATTCGGTTTTCCCCCCCCAGCTTGGGCAAAAACCAACTGCCCCAAGCTTCAGCTTTCTTCTGTCCGGCCAGGCCCCAAACCTCCACCAGAAGCAAGATAGTCGCCTTCATACCCCCACTACGTTTTAGTTCAACGAATGGCTTTATAGTCCGAGCTATGTTGGCCCGAGTGCGCACACACCACCCCCTCCCTATCGTGTTTTTCCCTTGCTCATTTTAGGTGAGATCGCGCACTGGGCCCTTCGTTCTCCTCCTTGCTCTAGACATGAATTCCCCTCTCATCTTTCCCTCCCTCCCTTAACTCTCACTAAAGATATAATGACTTGCCCCGCCCCTTTTTTTCCCACCCTTCTTTCCTTTTCCGTTCTGACCAATAGTGTCCCCCGGTTTGTCGGATCGAGTGCCATCATTTTTGGCAATATTTCTTTCTCGCGTTTTAAGCGACTTGTTCTTTCATCCTCCCTTTAAGGAGTCTCTCGTTACGCTATTGCCACTTCAAGACCCCAATGCTTGCAAACCCCCCCCCAGCACTAGATAGTTGTTAACGTCCGGCCCAAAACGACGGCGCATTTAATCAGACTAGGCCTTCAGTATCTTTTCGTTACCCCACCACCCCCCCCTCCTTGAAAACCTCAGAGGGAAACGTCATTCCCTAACCATCCATAGAGATGAAGTCTCCTATGAAGTTTCCTTTTCGGGAGGGCTTCCACTCGTGATTAATCACCCCTTTTTTTCTCATCCCTGGGGTTTAATAGGAAAGCGAATTTCCCTCCCCCTTTTGCCCTACTGAAGTTAGGGAAAAAGCTCCCTTCCAAGCTGTTCAGACTCTCCGACCTCGAGAACATTTCGCCCTTTTCTCCGACCGATAAGAAAAACCGCCACCCTCAAATTCTCTTTTTCCCCCAAATGTAGCGGTGATAGTGGCCCCCCCCCCCTACAATCCGCGAACTACGTCCGCAGTTTTCGACTTTTCCCCTGTGGCCCTGATCGGACCGGAGTTTTAGCTTCTGGCCGAAGGTAACTTCTTTCTCAGCAGCGTTTAGACCGAAGAGGCTCTTACTTTCTTCGACTCTAGGCTTCCCCCTTCCCACTCGCGTCCCCTTCATCAATTGAGACTTCTAGAGCCACTCAAAGTAGCGGCAAAGCTGTCCCCCCCTGGTGTCAAACTCTCCTTCCCTTTATGGAAGAGTTCCGAATCTCTTTGCCTTTCCCACCGGGAACCCCCCCCCCCCCAATCCCCTTAAACGAACACCCCCTCCGCTTTTGTCATTACATCCCGCGGACTCTTCCCGTTTTCTCCAAGGCCCCATTTTGGCCCCTTCTCCTTTCCAAAAGGTTCTCCCGTTTTTCGCCTTTCACGTCTATTCGTTCGGCGCGGCCGTGCTTTTCATTTAGCGATCTTATAGTTTTTTTCTAACCGCCTCTGTCCCATTGGATTCCCCTGCTCTTTCTTTACCCTTTGTCATTTTACATGTTTTTTCAATTATTGCCGCTTTTTTGTCTTCCACTTAGTCCTATTTCGATCTTTTACTAGTAGAAAGTATTGTAAAGCCCCTGAGTATGTTCCCGGTTTTCCCCTCCCCTTTGTAAAGAGGAAGGGTGACTCTGGAAGCCCTTTTCCTAATCCTCGAAGCTCTCCCGCGATTTTCTTTTTGTTCCTCGATGACCCCCAAGCGTCCTTTTCTCCTCGTTACCTAGCGACGAATTTGACCCCTGGACTGTTGATTCTCCCTCCCTCGGCAGCGTCATTTTACGCGCGTCCCCTTTCTGTCTAAACACACCCAGGCTTTTTGTCATTCGTGCTGATTTACTCCTTTGGAAACAATTCGATCCCTCTCGATTTTGTCGGCTTCCTCTGGGATTTCCCTTTCATAAACAGAAATTCATCCAAGAGTTTTCCTCGCGTACCTTGAAACGTTCCCCATCCCCTAACTCCCCGGGTCTTTACAAGTTTCCCACTGTTTTCCTGAAAGTCACTCCCGGAGTTCCCCCAGAGTTGCTCTCCTTCACCTGATTCTGTGCGCTTCGGAATCTTTAGCCATTTACCTCTTGTTGGGTTCCGATAGCCCGTGAACACCGGCCCGAGCCCAATGATACCCTCCGTCCTTTTCACCTTGTTTTTCCCCCCCCTTCCTTCGCTGAGATATTTGGTTCGCCCCCTCCCTGGACCATTTTTTCAGTTTTACCGCAGGCGCACAAGATATCAACTCTCTCTTGCCCTCCGCCCGGGTTGTGAGACGTTGGGATTTGATTTCGTTTGCCATTCGCGTCGCGGTCCAAAAGGACCCCCCCCCCCCCCCACCTGTTCAGATTTTAAAAATACCAAGCTCCGCATCGACGGGAGCAAGGGAAAAACGGACACGATGGCTTTTTCCTTTGCGATCCTGCCCTTGGTTCACCCTGCTACAGGCGGACCCCGACCCCTCTCCTTCACTGCTTTGATTGTTTGGACTCCGCCTACACTCTTCCTTCGATAATCGTCCGCTCGGAGGCATAGAAGCTATCTCCCCTTTTTTCATTGACAATCTCTTGTCCCTTTTTTCCTCCATTTACAGGGGTAGGCACTCGCATCTTGATTCCCCCTTTGCCTTGGGAGCCATAAAATGAATCAATCCCTCCCCCCCCCTCTCCGGGCGCAATTTTAAAGTATTCTCTGTTATAGAGTTGCCCCTCATCATGAGATCCCTTTGGGTGAGCATCTTCCTGGGATTTACGGTCCGAGGTCTGATGGAAGATCCATGCTAACGCCGTGCTGCCCGTCGCTTTCCTTGGCCGTGTCCCCCCATGCTTTGCTCATGTTTCTTTTTACACACAAGCGTCCCCGATCGAAGTCCCTCTTGATTTTTTCTTTACTTGACACCACCTTTTCTGACCACTATGGTGAACGCCTAATACGAAGTCTCGCATGTCCACCCTTTTCCTCCTCTTCTTCCCCTTCGAATATGAGGAGAGTGCCTCCCCCCCTTAGCACTCGGCTACAGGAACTTGGACTACCAACCAGGCCAAAAGCCGAATTTACGTCGACAGACACATTTGGGGCAAGATGTCTTTTAAATCTATCTCCCCCTGGTTCGGCGCCCTGTCTTCATCCCCCGGGTCGCCGCCCCCTTCAAGTCCTTCTCAACTCTGTCCTAGGAAATAGGTCCCTCGTCAGTTCCCCTTTCTCCCGTTGCCCCCTTGGCAATTGATAGGCTTCCCCCTCTCCCTTCTCTGGATCTCGTTCGCACAATAAGGTCTTGGCCGACTTTTTTTCACTTTGGTTCCCCCCTTCACCGAAGCTTTTTTGATGGCGACACCTCCCCCCAGACAATGTGATAACCCTCCTTTTACAACCCCCGGTGAACGTCGTTGCGGGCCTCTGAATGATTATCCTTTCAATGCTTTTCGAGTTTGTTTGGCTCCCTTCCTACTCCCTCCAATTGACCGCTTAATCCTTAGGCAGCCCCCCCTTTCAGACGGATTAGGACGTTTTCATCTTTCACACCGTTGTGTTTTATACCCCATACGTTCCCTTAGTTGGCAACATGCGGAAGTCCTGCGAGATTGTTCATATCCCTATTTTCCCCCCGCATGAATGAGGAAGTTGATACTTGTTGCTTTTTTTTGTTGTCCTCCCGTTTCTTTAACTGACCTTCTCTCCCTTCCTGCAGTCTCCGTAGAATAGAGCGTAAATGACCAGCTGAGAGCCCGCTATGGCCAAGTTAATTTCCGATGACGTCTCCAACTTTAGGTGCTTAACTCATGAATTTGTCCAATACCTACTGGTTCGCCCCCTGCCATTCACCCACTTATAGGAGCGTCCTATCCTCCATTATATGGAGGCGTAAGATGTGGAATTGGATTAACTCATTCTTGTCTCCCCCCTTTTCGCTTTTTTGTATTTCCCCATCCGGACTGGAGTCAAATTCCTGGCTATTTTCTTTTTCTCCCGGAGTCTTTCCAGCTTAAGCTGTATCCTTGATTTTGGGTGGGTTAGCAAGAATTTTTTGAGTCCTCCGGCAAAGCCGATTCGAACTTACGCATCTTTCTTCCCCTAGAACACCAATCTCCTTGGATGGTCATTCCTTCTTTCGCTCTCTCCCGTCCAGTATTGGTTCCCACGTCGTTCTCCTTAACCTTCCATGAAGGTTAGAGCCTACAAAAGGTGGCTTCTTCACTTGACCTTTTGCAATGAAATGATGGTTTTTTTCTTCCCAGTGAATGGGTTAGACGGCGCTCTTCGCCTGTTCTGACACTGTTCATGCTCGGCCCAACCTTCCTATAGAAGAGGCTGGTCTTCTTTTCCGCTATCTGTAATCAACTCCGACCTTCCCCCCTCTGAATGTGGTGTGTGTTCCTCCCTCGGGCCCTCGCTCTCGAGAAAGCCAGTAGTCGAACCCCCCGGATGTCACAGTAGTTTTCAAGTCGAGAGGGAGTCCGGAGGTTCCCCGTGCCTGGCCCCTTCTCCCCAGATTAGTTCAAGCTGCGAAGTTTCCTTTTTTTTCGCATTTGCTGGGTCTGTAATCGTGCCAATGACTTTTCGCTAAAACGCCCTCTTCCTATTTGTTGTGAAAGAAGCGATTGGATTTTTTCAGAAAGCTTTCAAGATTAACCATTTTTTTGACAATAGGTCGTCGTAATACTTTGGGGTGAATTTCCCCCCTGCCCCTCTGAGAACTTATTCCGGCGATTCATTTTCATTTTCCTCCTCCGAGCCCTCTCAATTTTCCCCCACAAGACTGTCGGTAGAAAGCGTCCCCCACTCTTGGCGCTTGCGTGTTAATCGTTACTCTACCAGACCCACCCCCAGAATTATAGAGCCCCACAAAGAAGGGCCTTCCAAGTCAAAAAACACGCCTGATGTTATTTCCCCTCTTCCCTTTTACTGTTAATCTTACCTCTCCTTTAAAATCCCGTCCCTTGGATTAGAGAGGTTTTCCCCCAAATTACACATGTGTTGTTGTTAGACCGTCCCCAAGAGGACGAGACCCCTAGTGTCATTTTCCCCCCTTTAGCTCGAGAATAATTTTGCCTTTATTCACCCTACATTACCCTTTCTTGAAGTGATTTCTAGAGGGAGACCAAGGGTTTTCATTATTAAAAGACATCCCTTGAGGCATGTAAGTCAGGTTAGCGGAGATTACCATGCCCTCACTCCCCCCTCTCTCGTGAAACTTGCACCTTAAATACGTTGAGTTTGTCTGATCGCCGGGATATCCCGTTCGAACATCTTTCCCGAGGAAGTTTTCTCTAGAGTACTTCAATTTTCGGGTCCTGATAGTTTCCCAGAATGAGCTCTGTACTCGCGTTTTAAGCGTAAGGATGTTCAGAGATCCCTTATTTAGATTCAGTTCCCTCGCGCTAGAATACCCAGACAAAAAGTTCGAATTTCCCTCCCAATTGTCCGGATGACT
>Ga0179593_1382752_pt1 | contig 13240 bp, 7 predicted proteins | sample CZODoug2_1_08_16_FD_185931 | JGI IMG/M metagenome (GOLD analysis project Ga0179593, IMG submission 185931) | Vadose zone soil fungal communities from Angelo Coast Range Reserve, California, USA - CZODoug2_1_08_16fungal (PacBio error correction) | ecosystem: Environmental > Terrestrial > Soil >... | reverse complement strand
CTTCCCGATCATTTTCTTTTCCACGGCGTGTGACGAACCCTTGATTCCTGCGTTTCCTTTCCGGACTTTTCTGCGAGCGCCGTAAAAATCCTCTGAAATCCAAAGGGCTTGAATTTCCCCCCCGGTTGCAAGATTATCCAGGTGCTTGTCCCCCCCCCAACCTGCTTTCCCTGGAGCACCGTTTCCTCTTTCCTTTTGTTTTCCCTCCTACCGTCCATCAATCCAGTCGTCAGATTTTTCCCCCAAGGAGTTGAAGCATACTAACAAAGAACCTCTTTATTAGGATCTCTTTTGCTCCACTTCTCTTTCCTTTTTTCGCGTGAACTTTTTGTGATTTTTCCCGCCACAAATCCCTTTTTCCCACCCCAAGGCCCAGCCACCACGGAGGGGTCTGAGTTGCTTTCGCGCTCGATCACCATACTTCCACTGGAGTTTCTAGTACCTTTCGTTACATAGGGTTCTGTCCTTCTCTCAAATGTGTCGTACCAGGCTTTCTTTTTTTCTGCATAGAATTGCCGTTTGTCCCCTTTTCCCTTCTTTGCAAGCTCTTATCCTGGTTTATCCTAGCCGGTAAGACCCAATTCAGGTTTCCATGTCATGCATAGTTGCTCATTGGCGGCTCCGCCCTTCCCAAATTCCGGATTTCCCCTTCCCCCTTTTAGACTCCCATGCCGTTCGTAATTTCCCTTCCCAGTTACCCCCCCCGGGTCCTAGCCTCATGTTTCCCCCCCCCCCCCATGCCAAAGTGAGTGATTCTTTTTTCAATTTTCACATAAAGAAGATAAGATTCGGATTGACCCTCCCTTTACCAACCTTCACCTTGGGCAGTCGGCTTTCCACTTTTCTTTATGTTTTTCCCGCCGAGTTAGGTAAGCCGGAGTTCTTCTTTCCCCCAGTCAGTCCGGTCATAACTCCGACAAAAGAGGATAGCCCCCCCTCCTTTTTAAATTGTATTTCGCAAAGCTTTTTCTTGATATGCTAGCCATCTTCCCGTTTGCGATTGGGACGCCTCGATGTCAAACGTTCCCCCTTTTTTGTGACGTAAACAACAGTTGTACCTTCGTTTTTCTCTTCCTCCTGTTCCCTGCGCCCAATCATGTTCGTTCCCGTTGAGCTTTCTCATTGTTGCTCTTTGCACGGCTCTTTGCGGTTGAACTTCAACAAGGGTCTCTCTGCGTTTTTCTACCCACAAAAATCGGTTGTCCCCTTGCGTACCTGCTATCCTTTCACCCATGCCAATTCCCACTTTGTTTCTAACCGTTCTTTTTCCCCCAGCCCAATTCTCCCCCCGCAGGAATTTTGCCATTCACTTTCTTCGATTCGCCCGATACAGATACACCACATACTTTTACCACAGCTGAATCACTGCCCTTTGAGGCACCCTTTGTGCAGCCATTCTTTCCCAATCGGTTCTCCCCGCTGCTCCCCACACCTTTCCCGAATCAGCATTTTCAACCACCATTTCGCACAGAATACCTTCTCGGTCCTTCCCTTTTCTTTTTTGTTTTTTGTAGCAGGGTGCTTTTCTTTGCATGCCAGACCCAGGATTCCGGTTCTGAGCAGCCTTTCCTAAGAAGTTCCCCCCCTTTTAATCACGGTTGCGCCTCATGATGATTGTTCCCAGCCAAGATATGCCGGCGGCGGGTCCAAAATCTTTAGCTTTTAGATTTCTCCCAACCAACGTTCACGAGCAAGCCGAACTCTCTTTCCTAATTGCGTTGCCGGGGTTGGGGTTCTTTCTGACTGAGCAATTCCCAGACGGCGCCCCCACATCCTGCCTAACCTTGCCTGCGGCTTGCCCCTTCTCCTCAGTAAATCGATACTGTTGCCGTTTCCTATCTGCGAGCCCGGCCGATTTTCCGCAGCCCCTCACCAAGCCTGCAGCTTTTTTTGCACCTGAAGGAAAGGTAGCGCCTTTCCCCTGGGGCACGTTTTTCAGATGGGATGAGTATTTCTAGTTCTCCCCCCTGTCCCCCAAACGCACTGCCTTTTTTTTTGCGCTATGGGGGTTGTGAGTTTCATGAAGCGACTCTTTTCTCCTTAAATTGTTCGTGTATCTTTCGGTGTCCCGCCGCCTTTTCGGTTTGCTTTCATTGCAAAGGTCCGAATTTGTTCACCCCCTTTGATTTTGTACAAACACGCCGTCACGCCCCTTTTTCCTTTCTCTTTTACGGTGCCGCTCATTTCTGTCATTCATCAGTTTGATGCGCATTTGCCTGCATCCCGTAGTAACCAGAGCCTTTTTGATTTCGCTCTAGCGCGTAATCGAGTTGCACTGTTTAGGAGAAACATAGCTCCGCGTGGAATCAAGTAAGTCCCCCCTCCCTTCTTTTTTTAATCGGACTCTCCCCAATTTTTTAGCCGCCGAGAACCCTTGAATTCTGTCCGTCGAATTCTGTGGTCTGTCTGTCCCTCCTTCTCCCCGGTCATGCTCGCCGTGACTTTTTAAGCGCTTGCCGGTGATCTCCTTAACGCCGGTTAACAGTTCCGTGAGGCCCCTTCCCCTCTCTTTTTTTCTTTCGAAAGGGTTTTTTTGGAAAATTTTTTTTTTTGGTGCACTCCTCGTCCAATCCCACCCTTACCTTTCCTTTTTTTCCCTTTTTTTGTGTTTGAGTAGAGTTATCATGTGGATTTGACGCAAGTCCTTCAGACCTTTGATAAACCCACCTATTTTTTTCCTTCCCATGGCGCGGGCACAACTTCTTTGGCAGATTGGCCTCCGCGAAACGGTACCGCGTGTGCTCTCGTTTTCCTCACATTCCTTTAACAGTCAGTCGGCGTGTTTTTTTATTTGTCTCGAAAGTTAGGGACCTCTTCCCCCCCTCCCCCCCCCTTTCACTTCCGATCAGAAGGCCCCGTCTCTCCTGCTCTGCCCCCCCCTGTGGACATATTAGGTACGAATGACCCCTGTACAATCGCGTATTTCCGCGTTTGCTGTCCCCACGCTGAGGAGATTATCGTGTCCCCCACGTCAGGATCTTACCAGTTTGCTTCCTCTCCAATTTTATAGCAGGATTACTAGGTCTGCGCCAACGGTTTTTCCTTTCCCCCCTTCCTTCAAATTTTTCAGGCATCAGCGGCGTCTCAATTCGCCGCCCTAAATCGCTTGCGGCCGTTGTAACCCCCCCCTTATGAGCGTCTGCAAGCTTCCCTTTTGGTCCTTCGAGTTTCTCAATTTTTTACTATTGCCTTGCCACCGGAACCCAGCGAACAGCCATGAATTTACGGGATTTGCAAAGAGGATAGTTCTTCCCGCCCCCAAACCCCCAGGAGGGAGCAGTTTCTGACCTTTTTCTTCTTCTTGTGGTCGGGAGCCCTCTCCACGCTGCAGCCCGCTGAGACTTCTTTCCTTTCCCCCCAAGATTGGCCTCCCCCTGTCGCCCTAACTCTTCCCAGGTTCATCGGCTTGAAAGGCGTTGGATGACTTTCCCCTTCCCCGTTACTGTCAGCAGATTTTTTCAAAAAGTTTCACCGAATTTTTGAACTTTTTTCCCCGCCAAGCCGATGCAGTTTTCTGCTCCTTATGGGGCGCTCTGGTAGAGTCTCAGGCAACAAGTAAAACTTTTCTCCTCTTTTTGTCCCTGGGCTGAACGGGGTTCCCTTCCATGCTAATTTCCAGGTTTGACCACTCCTTCCATTGTTTAGCTGACAAGTATCTTTCTTTCGCACGGGCGATTTGCCGTGCCCTTCCGAAGTTTCTTGTTCCTAAGCCGGATTCTTGCGGTTCCAACCCTCCTCCCCCTGATCTACTTGCACGCAAAAAAAACAACGGGATTTCTTTTCCCCCTTCTTTTACCGTGAGATCCTGTTCTTCAATTGGTTGTTTCGACTGAATTCTGGTACTCTTTCTTAGCATTGGTACGGAGAGTACTCCCCTTCTTTTTGGAACCATTTTTCGTGTCCTCAACCACATGGCAGTTTTCTCTCTTTTGTTGATCTCGTGGTTTTGTGTCTGTATTTGACTCCCGATGAATGGCCAAAATCTCCCCCTTTCTTTTCTCATGGATCTACTCACCCATCTTGTCCCTTTTCTTTCACGGTAGTCTGCTTCCTCCCTTTTACCGCTGTTTGGGTTTGCCCCTCACTCATCTTGTGGGGCTTTCCAACGCAATCCGCCAGTGCGCTTCACTCACCCAGCCACAGGTTCCCCGTTTGCCTCCTTTTTTTATTGGGCGAATGACCGGAGACCTTTCCCCTTAAGGTGGTTTGAAACGTTTTGTTTTTCCCTGCAAAGAATTTTGTTGTTTTTCGTTGACCTCCCTAGGTGTTTTTCCCCCCCCCACTTCCTTCTTCGACAGCGGGGCGTGGGTCAGCACTGATAACGCGTTCCCTTTCCCCCGAAAAATTGCGGGGTGTCAGTCGGGGTGTGGGGCCGCGCCACCTCATTTTAGGCTTCGCAGTAATGAGTTTTAACCTGAGGTTACTGTTCCCCCTCCTCCCTGGGCTTTAACATTCTTTTTTCTACGGAACAACAACCCTCCAATTTTTTTTTGAAACCCGCTCCAAGGTTCCCCAGTTGTGTCCCCGATTCTCCGAAATCTATATCAGGCGTTATTTTTTCCTTCGGGCGGACAATTTTTATCCCCCCCTCCCCCCTTTTAATTTTGGTTTGTCCGGAAACGGTCGGATCAGGACCCTGGTTTATTTGACTTTTGATTTCGACTGATGTCTTTTTTCACTGGTTGAGTCCTTCCTAGTGGTGGGGCAATCTGGGTCCTTTGGCCACTGTCCCGGAGCCCAGCCCAATGTTGATCACGCACTCTCATTTCACGACTTTGACAAGCTTCCTTGCTAGGTACGCGCGGGCCCAGGATAAGATTCTTTCTCCTCTTGACCGCCACGATTCTAATTGCGAGCGACCAATCCGTGCCTGTTTTCTCTGGGTCCTGGTAGCAGAACCATATGCCGACTTTCCCCCCCCTAATGGGCCAGGGATGACTCGCGGACCTCAACAAACTCATTTGTGTCCGGTTGGGGCTTTGCCTGAGGGTGGCGGCGCACCATACTTCCAGAGTATAATTACTCGACCCATTTTTTCTTCAGTGCCACCTCGATGGGCCTAATCGGTTTGTTCTTCTTTCCCCATCCTTGGATACCCCCTCCCTTCTGACGCCGCTTGATTGCTGGGTTTATTTGAAACCACAGAGTATTTCCGGATTTCCTCGTACACTACGGTGGAAGGGCCCTGCTTTTTCCATCTTTTGTTTCCTTGCCATCCGTTTTTTATTTTCAGAGTTTAATGCTCTGGTATTGTTCTCCCCGTCATGACGAGCGCCGGATCGAATTCCTTGACTTTTTCATACCCCGCTCAAGGATTGTCTGGACCTCCCCTTTCACTTCCTCCTGTTTGTTGCTAGGCTGTCCCACAATTTGTTCTTTTCGCGGATGCCCATTGTGTCCCTTAGAATCTCGCGCTGTGTTGTCCCGTAAGGTCTTCAGTACAAGCCGCCCCCTTTCCCTGAAAACAACGTGCTTTCCTGGAAACAAACACTTCCCCCCCCCAGAGATCCCGGTGCTTGGCCCCTCCCCTTCTTTCGTCTGCCAGCTTCCGCACCTCTGTAAAATTCCATTCTCCGCGTCGTCCACGTTCCTTCTTTTTTCTCCCCCCCTGATTTTTGAAGAATAAGAAACAAATTCTCTCGGCTTTCAGTCATCTTTGTTCCCCCCATATGTTCCTTCTGGAATTGATATTTTAGGCTTTTGCCGAACATCATTGACAAAGGGGACCCTCCCCTTTTTGTTTTTTGCGTTGTCTGCGCGATCATCTCCCCTTTACAGGCGTTGAGGATTTTCCCTTCTTTTGTTTAGTTCCATGCCGGCAATGTTTCGTTCCCACTTGCCTGCATTCGCTGGAAGCGTCCTCCTTTTCCCCGGTCGCATATTCGAGAACTCTCGGATCCTTTTCCCCCCATGAACCTTCGCGTAAAGATTTCAGAGTTCTGTTTTTTCTTTTCTCGTGGTGATTACATGGGCGGTGGCTCCGCCATGACCTCCTTCCTTTCCGCCCATGCGCCCTCTCCCCCTCCTTCTCTCCCCATCAAAATAACCCACCAGTTTCCTTTAGCCTCCCTTTAGGACCCCCCCATGAACTGTGTGGCTTGTTTCCTTTGACAATTGAAACAATAAGACGACTCTCTTCTTGAGCGGAAATGCACCACTTCATTGGCCCCTCGTGGGTTTCAAATTTATTATGTGTCCTTTTATACCTTTCACTCAAGGATGTATTGAATGCGTCGCAAGTCTGTATACCAATCCTCCCCAAAGAGGCTCGGCACCCCCAACCTTTGAATTAGATTGAAATTTTCACTCGTTTGATAGCATTTCCTCCCCGATTCGAGCGGTTCCCCCCCCCTCCCCTCGTTTCACGTCTAACACAGTCTTTCGTCCCCACCTTGCACCGGCCGGTATGGATGCCTAGTTTCCTTCCCCCTTTTTTCCTTTTCTTGTCACTGTCCTCTCGTGTATTGAATGCTTTCTCCCCCTCTGAACTCTTTTCGTGTCAACTTCCCCCCCCTGCTGATCCTCTATTAGTGATATAAACACAAACCGCGGTTTTCCGCGTACCTTGCCATGCCAATGTCCCCATTAACCTTTTTTTCTTTTCCCCCCAAGCTCCCGACTCTCATCCTTTTTATTACTCGTTATTCTTAAGGATTTCGACATACAGAGACAACCACGATAAAATTCCCCTCCCCTTAATCAACTGATGTGTGACTACGTTTTCACCTGGTGCGCCATGTCCTTCTTCCCTCTGTTCCCGTACAAAGTTCTGACTCTACCAATTCTCTTCCCTGAATTATTCCGAAACAATTTTTTTTCCTCTGGTCTTTGCACGTTTTCAGCCAGTTGGTTTTTTGCTTGATTTCTTTTGTGATATGGTGCCGGCGCCCGTCGCCTCGTTTGCCGCACAACCCGACTAGAGTTTCACGGTCTCTTCTTTTTTCTCATTTTGATGACTCAGCAAAACAGATATCATTTAGTTTTTTTAAAAACCTGTTAACTGTCTATGCTCCAACCAAAGTTTTTTCCCTCATCCCCCTCGAACGAGTTTTCTGGTAGTGCTGCTACGAGTCCTTTCCTTGGGCGCCACCGGTTATCATCCCCTTCATTCTGCTGCGGGAATTCAGACATCCCGATACTTTGTTGCCGCTATCTTCGCGCGACTTCCTCTTTTACTGAATGATAATCCCCCCCCCTCCCTTAGACGATCTTTTGCACCACTGAGGACCCAAATGTTATGCCCCCTCCAACCGGCGCCCCTCTTTGTTCAAGTTCCACGATGCGAGTTGAAGATTGGAATCGTATCCCTCCAAACGAAATATTCCGTTCCCTTTCTCCATACTTTGGGTTGATTTTTCCGCAGCGATCTTTTATTGGCACTCCCTTCCCTCTTTGGGTTTCGCTTTCCGTTTGGCTGCATCGTCAACTGGACGTTGAGAGGCGTAAAGTCGGCCCTCTCCCCTCCTTCGTTTGACGCTCCCTACACTGGTTTTGGTTGTACAACGGCCCTAAATCCCCACTTAGGGCGCTGATCGGCTCGACGTCCTTCTGCTTGAAAGCAGTTCACCGTGATCGCTGTGGCGCAGACCGTAGTAACCCCTTATCTGCGATCTCTTTGGATCTGCTCGCCGGAGTACATCGCTTAATTGCCCTGTGAGGATCCCCCCCCCCCGCCTTTCAGCGATTTCAGCAGTACTGTTATTTTTGGGTTCCGGGACATAAGATTCTGGTCCTGTTGGTCTATCCCGACCCGGCGTTCTCTGATCGGAAGTTAAAGGTGAGAGTGTTGTTTTCCCTACGGTCGACCGTGTTTTGGTTTTTTTCCCGTTGTCGCGCCGAGAGAGCACGCCGCGTCCCCTTTTCTCTTCCGTAATATGCCAGCGGTTTGGCCCGCCGTTTCTTTTCATTCCACAAATCTTTTTTGTTCATTTCCAGGCTGAGTAATCTCCATACGGCTATATTAGCTTTTCTCTCCTCTTGTGAGAGATGATAATTCTTTTGGTGGGATGGAAGACCCGTACCTTCCTCTCCAACACACGATGTGTCCTTCTGGTTCTTTCCCCCCCCCTCGCTGGCCCGTAGGCCGAATGAACTGTACAGTTCTGTGCGTTTCCGGCTCTTTACCTCAGACTTTGAACCAGTCCCGGCTGTTGACTTTACCTGTCGACCAGTGCTTGACTCCAATCTCACTTTAGATTGTCCTTGGCCCCTGAGTTCTCCCTTCTTCGAGGCCCATTCTTTGTCCTATGAAAAACATGGACCCCTTTTTTCTCGAGCGCTGATCTCTGATCTCTTTCTTGGTATCCCTTTCCCCCCTTTACCGGTCAACTAAGTCCAGAGGCTAGCGTCATATCGCATCGGTCCCCTTTTTCTGCGCCACAGGATCAGCACTTCTTGTACTTTTCGAGCGTGCGAGCCGGGGATCATCGCCCTTACCATGTGCTTGGGCCGTTGTCCCCCCCTTCCCTCTTGTATGAGCTTGCTGCGTGACCTTTGCCCGACTTACGCCGCTCAACCGTTTGACCTTCTTCCCGTTGCCACGGAACGCGACACCAAGAATTTCCTGGATGAAAATCCTTTTCTCGCTTCAGGTCAATAACCCCCTTAGGTAAGCAGCCCGAGATGGCTTGGTTGGTCTTGGATAACGCTGATTTTGCCGCCCTTGTTTCGTTCCTCATCCCTTGACCAGATTTGGCGCTTTGGTCCCAGGTCAAAGATCGGCTTTCTCTTTTTCTCTCTTCCGTTCCTTGTCAGATCCTTTTTTATGCGACGGCAACAAGTATCGACCTTCTGGTAAATTCCCGTCACAAAGCTCTTGTGTTTCTGGTGGCTCCCCTTCTTTTCTGAAGTGAAAACAAGACACCCTTAGCACTCTTCTCGGATTGGTGAAGGGGGTTTCTCTCAACTCTTAGTCGGTTTGGGACCCGCCTTTCCCTTTTTTTTTTCAGCTGAATATGACAACCCCTTTCTCTCTTCCTTGACCCCTCCTCTTCGAAAGTTTCTGCTCAGGCCGGCTCTTTCGGGCACCATAAAGGCGCTCTCCCTTTCAGCAACAAAAACCTTCTTTCTTGTCACGCCCTTTCTTTTGTGTTTAAATTTTTTTTTAGGACTTATTTTTTCTTTTCGTCATATGGTGACTTTCCCTCTTTTCCTTCCCCAGATGTTCCCTTAGTGGCTAGGACCCTTTTTAGCGTGCAAACCCACCTGGCAGGTTTATTTTCCTTTTTTATTCGTGGTGTCCTCTGGTCGGCTTCATCTTCCTCCAGAACCGACGTCAAGGTCAAAATTCTGCCCCGAGTTACTGTCTTTCGCTGATTCTTTGCTTTCCATCCCTTCACATATGGTTTTCCATTTTGATTTGCCTGATTACCTTCACCCGCAAGGTTACCCGCGTTTTGTGTTTGATATCACATTTCCGCTGTTCATTTGAAAACGCCCCCCACTTTTTTTTTTCGAAGTCCGCGTTATAACGCATCATCCCCCCTTTTGATCTGACCAGGGGTTTACCAGTGCTGGGGCATTAAGGTAGGTCCATATAACGGCGGTGCAACGGGTTTTTCTCCCCCTCCCTTTGTGGAGACGCGTTGACTGTGGCGGTAACAAAGAGACGACCCTAGGTGGAGGCCAGTCTCTTACTCCCGATTTCTCTGCCCTTGAACTTTTTGTTTGGCGATCATATTTTCGGATTGTATGAAGATTTTTCCTTCTTTCCTTTTCACACCGTTAGATACTCCGGGCTAACAGTAAATCGTGTTTTCCAAATTAACCCCCTACACGAAAATTTGCCCAAAAACACTTGCCCCCCGTTTTGAAGTTCCTTTCTGGGTGCCTTAGACGTCGTTGGTATTTCTCTTCCCTTGTTTTATGTTTTTACTGGCGGGCGGACATCCCCCCCACCCTTACCACAGTTTATTTGGGTTTTTGGAAATGTTTATGGAACCTGGGTTTTATTTTTTCAACTTTGTTTCTCGCGCCCAAGTAGTCTTGAGGATCTCCTGTTGTGGCATGAGGGGAGCAAGTTACTTTTTGATCCCAGCCAATGAGATCCCTCACGATTGCTTCCACCCTCGCTTGGGTCTTTTACTTTTTCGCTTCAGTTCAACGTGTATAAGAGTTACGCCTCTTTCCCTCACATGACTTCTTACTTGAAATTCCGTCCTTGGGCTACGTGACACATTTGAGGGCCTTTTTCTCCCTCCCCCCCAGATGCCGATGCAAAACTCCTTGATCCCCCCTAAGGGAGACTCGCCTTTACCCCTTACCAAAAAAAATCCTTGGGTGTCGGGGGGGGGTGCACTTTTTCTTTCTTTTTTAGGGCAAATACCTAATCTTCTACAGATATTCCTTACCTCTGTTTGGAGTCCTGGAGCTGCTTGGCTACACCAGGATTGCTGCTTCCCAAAAGAATGGGCGCCCCCCCTCGAGAATTCTCAGTGGATTGCTGGAAGCAACAACAGTGAGTATTTAGGAAGTGGGTTCCCCTTTTGTTGGACCTTCATTCCTGGTATTCCTTCTTTGCTATTGTTTTTTCTTTTATGCAAGCATGGTTATGGCTTCGTTTGTCGATGCTGTATGTACTGACGGTGAAGGGAGAGTTCTTTATTAGATTCTTCGGTCCCACTGAAGTTCCCCCGTCCACAATGAATTTCTGTGGACTTCTCTTTTCCTCTCGTTTTTTTTTTAGAGTATGCCCCCCCTCCCCTCCCTCCCCTTGAGCGGATTCCACGTTTTGGACCATAAGACTCCGATCCTTCCGCCGTAGACTTTTTATAATACAAGCTCAGTATACATCCTCCTCCCCCCCCCTTTTTACTGTTGCTGCCAGTTATCCATTTTATTGGCTTCCCGAGTTACCGGAGCCCAGCTCCATTCCCATGTTTGTTTTAAATGTCCATCCCACCCCAGTACGGCCGTCAAGTGTGTATTTTTCTACGGTGAAGCATAAGCAACAACTTCCGATTAGGCTTCCCGCCTCTTTGCTCAATATTTTTTGCCCCCTTCATTGATAAGCGTGAGGTATTGTTTCCCCCCCTTTCCGGCCCACCAGACCCCACGTGGTGGGTTGAGGTCCTTGGAGATCCGTACTTAATTTCTCAGGTTTGAGATATCGGCATCTGGGTTTGCCCTTTTTTCCTTTTTTTTAGTCGCCCCGGCGGAATTTCTCTCGGTCCTTATCTTCCCTGTGTCCGGTCTTTGAAGTTCGATCCCTCGCGGATCCTGGGTGTCAACCTTCGTAAAGACGCAATTAAGTCTCCCCCTTTTTTTAATGATCTTTGTTCATTGGTGATCTCCCCTTCCCACCCCTTCAGGATTGCCAGCCATGCTTTTTCTCGATCCTCTAGACTGCGCTCATGTTCAAAAACCACGGGTTTTCCCTGCTTTCCCCCAACTGTAATTTCTTTTTCTTGTGTTTTGTCCCCTTCCCGCAATTTTGAAAAATACCTTAGTATCTTATTTCCCCGAACATTCAATTCCCTTGGGCAGCGTGGTTTCCCCCCCCTTCTTTCTGGGTTCGCGATTAAGTTTTTTTAAAGCCCGTTATCTGAACTGGGTTTCCTCCAATTCATCTTTATCGTCTTAACTTTTCCCCACGAGGCTCGCCCCACCCATGAATTAGCCTTTATGTCGCCAAGACAGCGGGTGATCTCAATCCCCCAGCCTTTTGCGAGATTGTTGACCAGATTTCTTTCCTTCCCCCCCCCCCGTTCTTTGCTCCACTTCCCCCTTCCCGTGATCTGAATACTTTCCGCGCCCCCACTGGATTTTTCCCTGTTCATCACTTGTTTTTAACGCGCCCTGATGCGTGGAACTTCCCCTCGGTTTGAGTCTTCTTTTCTCCTCCCAAACATGGTCCCCTTGCCGTACATGCTCTCCTGCCACCTTCATTTACAGATTGTTCCTTCTTTATACAGCCTCAAATTCGATCCCCGTTTTTTGATTACTCTGGGCGTCTCCCTCTCTCCCGATCCATTTTCCCACACCTCTAATCCCCCAAGCGGAATCAAACCTGCCATGGGTTGATTACCCTTAAAATTGTGCAAGACCAATTATTTCCTTTCTTCCCTTTTTCCCCCAGAGCTGCTCCTCACCATTTCCAGAAGTCCCTCCCCAACCTTGCTGTCGCACCAGACTCGGGGCCCCTTCCCCCTCCCAGTTGTGTTTTGCTTGCTGGAGAGTTGGTCTTGCTTATGGGCCTGCAGCCAGGACTCAGGCCTGTTCCCTCCTCCCACTTTTAGACGAGAGTTCGCAAATCTCCTGTTGCTCTTTTCCTTGACTTGTCAGCCAACAGATCTCATTCCTTTTCCAACCGCATTATTGTCATTATTGCTCCCAACCCCCTTTCCCCCCCTGTAGAAGCACTGAATCTTAGAATTTTTTCTGGTTGTGCACGCTCCCCCTTCTTTCATAAGGCGCACCCCTATTGTTAGCATCTTCCTTTCTTTTTGGAGCTTCCTCAATTTAGATACTTTGTTGCCCTGCAGTTCTTGAACCGGCTATTTCCTGCATACATCCCCCTCCCTTTCCCCTAGATCTTTCACCTGGCCCGTGAGGATCCACCGGTTCTCAACATTTGGGTCAAGTCCCCGATGTTCCGCAGGGTTCGTTGTTTAATAGTTTTGATTCAAGCCCCACCCACCTCCTCCAGTCTAGGGCCTTCTGCCATCGGGGGGGCTTTCCTGAAGCGATCCAAGTGCTTTTCCTTCCCAGTTCCCTAGTGGGGTTGGTTGGTTACGGCATGTCAAGACCTTTTGTCTCCCTCGCTTACAGTCTGCCAGGTCGGTTGCTAATTTCAGACCACCTGGAGGTTGTACCACTTCTCCCCCTATTTTTTTAAGGGCGTGTTCTACTTCTCTCCTCTCCTTCGTCGTTAGAACGTGATGACGGTGTTCCTCCTTAGTAACCGAGTATCTTCTTCTCTCTTCCTTGCAGCCGCATACGAGTTCTTGTTGACCCTTTCTTCGACAATCTGAGCTTCAGCGATGCAGTTCAGTCGCGGCCTCCTTCTTTCAATGTTTTCATCGAGACATAATACCAAATGGTGCTCGCGCCGAGAACGCGGATTTTAGTCCTTTCCCCTTTCTGCGCTTAGGCGTCGTCAGACCTGATATATGTTAGGTTCAAGTGATGTAGTCGTTCCCCCTATCTCCTCCTGATTTAACCGTTCCGTGCGGCTTTTGAGTTTTTTCCCGCGCCAGGATGAATGAACACCTTTTTTTCCTAGGGTCTTCGCCTCCCCCCT
>Ga0179593_1346673_pt1 | contig 13241 bp, 16 predicted proteins | sample CZODoug2_1_08_16_FD_185931 | JGI IMG/M metagenome (GOLD analysis project Ga0179593, IMG submission 185931) | Vadose zone soil fungal communities from Angelo Coast Range Reserve, California, USA - CZODoug2_1_08_16fungal (PacBio error correction) | ecosystem: Environmental > Terrestrial > Soil >... | reverse complement strand
CTCTGGCTCATCTATCTTCGTGCTGCCTTTTTTATGAGTTGGTATTTAGTTACCAATACCCACCCCCCCCCCCATAGCCACAGGTTGTGTTCACCCCTGTCTTTCTTTGGCTTTTCTTTCCTTTCCCTTTCAGTCCCCCAGTGCTTGTTGAACCTTGTCTATAGGTTCCTATATGTGGTTCTGATCCTCGATCATCTGCGTTCTCTTTTTTCTCGAGGGGATTTGAGCTGCGTATCCGCCCCGCCGGCCATGTTCTTCCCCATAACCACTCCGGCCTTGTGCGATTTTGCTCGAGTTCTGGCCCGCTTGTTCGCTCCTCCTTTTGTTACGGGTTCGTTACTTTTTTTTAGTGACGTATCTTGTTTTAGGTTTAACCTTTGGTTGCACGTGGACCAGGTCTTCCACCTCGGGCGTCCTTTCCCATTCTGATTTCTCGTCTTGGTTTTTTTTATGTACCTGACCCGCCTCCTTCTTTGTTAACCTCTTCTTTACTATAGCATTTGGGTTCGGGGTCAATCTTTTTTCTTTCATCGGTCATACCCCTGGCGCTCGGGGAGTTTGCATACCCTGTAACTCAAACCCCCTGTCACTCCCGCCCAAGAATTGGAAACTTTTTTCAATCCTGCGTAATCCATCCCCTCCATGAGTCAAGAGAAAGTCTGGAGAGATGTTTCTAGGCATCAGTGGAGGGAAGCTGGGACATACGCGGTCACTGATTTCTCTTACCTTCGAGAACGAGTCTTCTTTCTTCTCTTCCCATGTCATCCTCAGTCCACCCGCTCTGGACCTTTTGTAACTATTATCCTTTCTTACTTCTGTTCCTGGCGCGTCTATGCAGCGTAGCCGGTATCCCCTTTTCCCACGACTCCGCACCCTGTCGCTACGGTCCCCCCCTAAGTTTTTCACCTCCCGTTGCCCAGACTAGCTTTTCTTTCTCCCGTCGTCGGGTTGCCTGTGTCAAAGCACAACATTGCCTCGGTTGCACTGAGTTCTTTGCCAAAAAATTTTACGTTCGCCGATCAAATTTTTTTGACCGGGTTAGACCTACAGAATAACTTCCATTTAGCCCCAAGTTTTTTTCAACGGCGAAAGTTGTGACTCAGGTTTCCTTCCCTCTTTGTAATGGAGAAAGGTCCCTTTTTTTTTTTAGCCTCCTCCACTTGTCGCAGTCCATAAAGTTCGAATACGCCAATTTGAGCCCGGCTTTTATAACTGATTTTTTTTTGGTTTCAACCTCTCTCCAGACAGGCATAACAGCCGGGGATCGAAGCCCACCCCCGTTATCTTTATTCTCCCCCGACTCCCCATAGGCGGTCGGTACCCCCTTTTCTTCCGACGGGCAACGTTTAAGAATACGTGCCCGAATTCCTGGGACCCAACGTTCCCCACCGATCCCGACTTTTACCTATCACTATGATCCCTCGCCCTTTTTACTTTTCCCCGTTCCGTTCTCTAGATTTGAACTCCTTGCACTCCTTCGCGCCGTTTTCGTTTGGAGTACCTGAATTCCCAAGGTTTATACCCTTCCTCAGTCTTTGATTTTTTGAGGTCCACTCCGGCCCTTTTCTTGAGTTTTTCTCTCTCCTCGACCACGAGTTCACACCTTCTTGCGTCCTTGAACCTTACCTCTTTGAACGCCATCGTCTACAAGGGTATGAACCCCCCCAGGATCCCACATGGCCGCGGTAATCCACCCGTGTGCCCGGCAACTTCAGGCTTTTTGGTACCCACTAATAGGCACACCTTTCTTGCCATTTCAGATCCCCCCCAACAAGCCCACACTTACCTGTCCGAATCAACCAGTTTAGATCCCGACCCGGATGTTGAATAAGTTTTTCTTTTTTTTCCTGTCTTCGAACTTGGGTCAACGGATTCTGGCGGATAACCTTTATCGTGTTACCCGACCGCCGGTTGCCCCCTCAGGATAGGAAACAGCCACGATAGCAGAATTAGCTCATGGCAGGCAGACACTTCCACGCACTTTTTTTCTTCCCCTCTTTTCCCTTTCTTCCCCTTTTTGGGCCTTGAGTCGAGCTTCTTCAGTTCTGGGTCTTTGAACTGCATGACGCCCTAGTATTTTTTTTTTTTTTTTTTCCTCACTAATTGGGGTGTTTCCGTTAAGTCTCCGATTTCACCGATACCATTGTAATCCCACCGTCTTTCCTGGCAGCTCCATTACGTTCTATGAACAGCTTTTTTCGATTTTTGTATTTAACACTGTTATTACTTCTTAAGTGGGACGTTTTTTTTGTATTTTCTTTATTTTTGTGTGCCTATGCGTTTGTAGCCTCGAGTCGTGAAGTCCTGGTTTCGGCCACTTTGCTCTTGTTTTTTTATGACCCTCCTTTTATTTCCGTCGTTTTCTTCATGTCACTGTCGGCAACTTTTTAAACTCTTTTTCGCGTTGACTTCGCACCCATTTTGCTCTTGTCTCAAGCTTTTTTGATGAGTACCCTTTCTTTCAGGTGATTTTTATTGACGTTCTCATTTTTCAGATTTTCTTTTCCGTGAAATCTCTCTCCACCTTTCCTGAGTTTACCTGTTCTCTTGAGATCGATTTATCGTGTCCTTACCCCTTTTTTTGGACCTTTTTTCCTCCCTCCGATTTTTTCTGAAAGTGACTTGTATTCACTCTCAGGTTTCTTCCTCTCTTGGTTCGTTTCAAACTTTGTCTCGCCCAAGGGGTTTTTTTTTCTCCGTTCCTTTTAGCGCTATCCTTGTTCAGTCAGAAGCCCTTCATTGTTGGCTTGACCGCCTGGCCCCAAATTTCTGTTTTAATTTGTTTTTTGTTTTCTGGAAATTGGTTCGCGACCCGCTTTAGGGTTCGTACCACTTTTCCCTGTTGCAGGACCCGAAGTCTTGTGGCCGTTCCCCTTTTAGCCGTTTGAACCTTTCGAAGTGCCGGTTCTTCTTTTTTTAGGGATTATCAAAAACCTATGTCTATTTCCGTTTTTCAATGGTTGGCCCCCAATCCTCATTCGATCTTGTAATTTTTCCCTCTCCCCTCTAGCTTTTGAGCAACGTCGAGGCCCTTCTTCGGTCGACCCCTTCGTTGCGGGTCGTTTCTGGTCTCATGTTGAACTTACCCGTGCTCTGCTTAATCTTCTTTCTTCTCAGCCAGGGCCTGTTTCCCAAGGCGCATCTGCCTAAGTCCGGCACGCGGTTTTGTTTTTTTTTTATTTAAGGGCCTCTAGTTGACCTTCGTCCTCGTGCTCGCCCTGGTCAGGCAGGTCTGGATGGGATCGTTTTCCTCCCCCCCCGCGACTAACGGTTTTCCAGGCTCTAGGGCTGAGTTCCCATTTATTCAAAATTTTTCTTGTCTTTTGGGCGTCCGTGTTGAGTTTCCCTTTCTGCCAAATCCCCGCTGGCCAGAAACCTTGTTCACACTCAAAGCTGCCCCCGCCCCCAACTTCTATATTCTTTTTTTTCCCTTCCCCTCGTTTTCCTGTTCATTATTACCACTTCCCCGAGTAACCCCCCCGCAATTTCCATGAGGGGTACGATGAGCCACCCTTTTTAAATTTTTTACTTAGACTCGAATATCTACTAAAAGTCCATGAGGGTACCTCCCCACCGGGTGATGGCCCTTTTGGCCGCAACCAGTTCTTTCCCCCGGACCCAGTCCTTATCTTTGGGTTCTCTCCCCGACCCCATTTTTTCTGCTTTTCCTTCGCCCAGCGTTTCAATCTCTCGCGCCCTACAGTTCGCCGTGATCTCGGCCTGAAACCTAGTTCTACCTCCTTTTCCACACCCTTTTTTTACTTTGACTGCCCCTCACTCCTTCCCTTTCGCTTCCTAGACTTTGTTGAGTTTTCCATGTGGTATTGGTAGACATCCCATTCTGCCAGGCAGCTCTATACTTATTGCCTATCCCATCGTTGTTGTTTTTTGCTATCTGACTTTCCCTCGAGTTGGCTCTGCCTTTTCATCTTTGGTATTCGACCAATAACCACATGCGCCACATTTGAGCCCCTGACTATTGATGCTGTAATGCCGTCTCCTTACCTTCCCCCCCTTTCGTTTTTTTTCAACCCCCTTTCTCCTTCCTACGGAGTTTACCCTTCCCCTACTGCACTTCTCTCTTTCGGTCTATCAGATATTGCTTTCTGCTTGATTAAATCGGCAGTCAATTTTCGCGGCAATACAAAATCCCTTCCGGTCCTGATCCTTTGATTGTCCCTTCGCTTGTCCTGTTTTTCATCATGTTTTCTGTCCCCGTGAACTTTTCGTAGTTTATGGTTCGTTTAAAATTGTATTGAGCTTGTCCCGGGGTTTCTTCTCTTACCCCCTCCTTTAGAGCTGGCAGTTTGATTTCCTCTGTTTTTGATGAAATTCCAGCATATGTCCTTGACCTCTATTCCCTGTAGTTCTACGCCTATTTGTTGTGTTTTTTTGGCAACCTTTCTGTTTTTCTTTTTTTTTTCTTTTCCGTTCTTTCTTTGGGTCGGTGACCTACAAAAAATTGTTTCAACTCACCCTTTAAGCCTCGACCCGAATTTCACCATGGACTCCTGCTCCTTAGTTGCCATACCTTTTCATTAGGATCCCTGTATCGAGTATCTAGGTCCTCGGTTATTCCCAAGAACGCGGATCACATCCGCGGTCCTCTGTACCTTTCCGTCGCAAGATTACGATCTGCCCTGTACCTCTCCCGTGCCCTTTGTTCTCTTATCGCATTTTTTACCCGATCATTTTTCTTCTTGCCCTTTTTGCTTCGCTCTGCCCTCCAAAGAATATATTTACGTTAAAATGACTCAGTTCCAGTGCTCTCCTTCTACCTCTCCGCCAGTCAGATACTGGTGCTTCCACTCCCGACGTTATGATTTTGGCCCATTTCTACAAATTTTCCCCTCCCTTTTTTTTAACTTTGCTTTGAATTGTCGGCCCCCCACCATTTTTCGGACCCGTCTACACTTTTTTCCCTTTTATACCCACCAGAATACCTTCACCCCCTTTTTATCGCAGCCCCACGTGCGGCCTTTCACGGACCCCCTGCTACCAGGATTTATTTTGTCGTGGCTAAGTAACACCCTGGTCTTCCACCTTCGCCAATGGTCTCCGTTGCCCCCCCCTCGTCCCCGAACCCGCCTTCGGGATCTGCCCTGTTCCGCCCACCCCTGAGTTGCCTGTTCGGGAAAAAGATAAGATGCTACCTTCTTCCTACAACCCTTTCTCGCCCGCTTAGCCCCCTCACCCACGTTAGAGTGCCGTGAGGACGGCGACTGCTTTCACGCTCTGCGTCTAATTTTTCCGCCCCTCTCAAAAAAGGGGGAAAAAGCCGCAATCCAGTTCCGCGATTCCCGATGTTTGCTCATCTCCCCCATTTTTCCTACCCAGTTCAGTTTTTGAGACTTCTTGACCCAGCATCGGTTCTCGTCCTTCTTCGGCGTCCCTTTTTTTTTGGTCCCCCCGAACATACCTTTTGATTCCCATCACGTCCGTGTTTAGCCTTGGTGTCTCTGTCCTCTTACCGTTTCCACAACATTCGCGAGTTATTGCACCTTGAGAGCCGGAACTCACTTTCGTAACGGTTCTCCCTGCCACCCACATTCGCAGTGCCCAGTTTGTTAATAACCTTTCAACCGATGTCCTCCCACCGCTCGGGCAAATTCAAGCGCCTCGCCACAAAACCGTAACCCCCTATGACTAATCCAGTGTTACGTCGTTTTTCACTTCCAACCAAAGGGCTGTTTCTGAATACCCGTAATTGGTTTTCCTTTATTTCGGCCTTTTCACCCTTGTGGTATTAACAATGGTTGTCTCTTTCTTAACCCACGTTTTCCCCCCCCTCGATAGGAACACCAAGTTCAGTATAGCCTTCCCTCGTTGCAGTGCATCCAATCCCCAGAACTTTTTTCTCTTTTTTTCCTCCCTCCTTCCGTGGTGCTGTTTGTTCTATTCAGCTTGGTATTTTCTTCACTGCCACTTTCCTTCCCTCGATCTTGTTTTATGTTTTTCCTATCCTCTGTGTCCAAATTCTGTCGAGACCACTCCATGTTATTCCCCCATTCCTTTTTCCCTTTGGCCTTTTCACCTTCCGAGAATCATCTACGTATTAGACCCCTGCCCTTTTTTCGATGGTTATTTTAAGTGAGTCCGTCCGTATTGTAACGGGTTTGTTAGTATTCTATTTGCTGTTTTTTCTTACTTTCCTTTGGTCGCGCTAGAGTTTCGGGTAAGAAGCTTTTTCGCACTTATTGGTTTAATGATACCCGTTGTCGCTGTGTCCTTCTCTCCAGGGTCTGAGACGGCTTAATTTTGGTGAACTATTCCGGCCCTGATTTTTCTCCCCCCTTTAATTTTACCCCAATGGCCTTTATTTTCTAGCAGTCTTTGCTCCGCCCCGGGCCTTAGGAGACCCCGCCCTCATTGACTGCGCGCTCTTTTCCAGGATCCTTAGATTCTATTTCCCCCCCACGAACGGGAGTATGCTGTTAGTTTTCCTCTTATTGTTGCCCTTTTCCCAATTCCTTTGCTGATTTCTGGACTACTTTTTTTCTGACGATGCCTGACCGTGCCGGTCGGTTTTTCAGGTTCTGTGTGCAATTGCCTCTTTTGCTTACACTCTGTCCAGAAGGGGTTTTTTTACGATTCCCTTCTCCGCTTATCCCTTCCCTCTGAAAGTCTCAGTTGTACTGTTCCTGTCGCGGGTTAATAGGGTTATTGGGCTTTATTGGGCTAGACCAGTTTTGTTCCTCCCCCTGTTTCCCCCTGATCACCTCACTGGCGTGGCCGTTTCTTGAAACTTTTGTCCCCCTATGAGGCGGTTCTTGGAGGTTTCTACCCCTGTCCCCTCTGTCTCTTTTTGGGTCGTACCATTTGGCCCACTTTTCAGTTTATTACCCCCTGTAGCCTTCATGTCCCCACTTTTCTCCCTGGCCCTTGAACGTTAATGTTCGGTTTTGCCGCACCGGATTTTACCGGAGGTCTTTTCTTGTTCATGTTGACACTGTAATACCGTTTTTTCTCTTCGTCGCGCCCAGTTGAGGCTCCAGAAAGGTTCCTGATAAGTCCTGACTCCTGCTTTTCCTTGAGGAACCCTGGCTCCTAAATCTGTCTTTTAAATGGTTCAGGATCTCCGCTGCTTGATCCTCTTTTCTCCCGCGGTAAGATGTTACGTCCAGTCTCTGGTCTCATGTTCTACCTTTATAAGGCTTGAAAATTTTCCTTTTTTGTTTCTTTTTGCCTGTTTGGCGTCCCCCTTGTGTCTCACCTCCCGTCTCGTCTGGTTTTATTCAGACCCCCAACCCCAATTTGCCAACCGCCCCAACATTTTACTCATCCTCCAGGATAGATTTTTATTTGGGTCTTTACTTTTTACGCAAAAGCTTAAATCAAACTTTCCCATTTTCCCCTGAGAGTTCGCTCCGAGTGAGGCAACCCTTCCTGTGGTTCTTCCTTACGCCGACGATACTCACCTCGTTGACCGGATGATTTTTTTCCTTTACAAGAGGCGGAAGAAATTCTTTTTCCCATCAAAGGACCAATTTCTTATTTTATTTGCGACACTCTCCATTTGCCCTTGTGGCATTTAAGCCGCAGCTCTCTTCTCGTAGCACGACAAGATAGTTCTGATTCATAGGTTTTCTTGCACCCCCCTCTTCTCAAGTTTTTCTGGTTCACTTTCCGACTGATTCTCTTTTCATCAATGCTTCTTTTCCACCTGGTCTTTCTGGTGATGTTGGTCCAGTCCCATCGTCAGCGCCCTATCCGCTGACCACAGAGCTACTTTCTCTCCCCTCCCTTTTTGTTTTGCGTGATGGTACTGATCGGCCCCTTTTGAGATGGTTTTTCTTTTCCCATACACATTTCCCATGGTTCCCCCTTTCATTCTCGGCGACTTCATTTCTTCAGGTCCCTAATTTTTTTTTGGTTTGCAAACCTTGGATCCTTCATGTGTCTGGTTTCTTCACCGAGCTCCTCTGCTTCGTGTCGAGATCTTGCGTTTTTTGTAAATCGTTCCTTCTTTTCACCCTTTTCCCCCTCAGGCCCTTCCTGCATTTTTTTTGTCCCTTCTGGTTTGCCCCTCTTGTAACGATATCCTGCTGGTAGGTAACGTTTGAAATGTGAGTAGCTGATCTTCTCGTCGGGCCTGCTGCGCAAGTTTTTTTCCCCTCGATAGTAACCTAAGTTTTTGACTTCCTTTTCCCCCTCGAAGTTTTTTTTTCTTCTGCCTCTCTTCTTTTTCCCTCCTTCAATTCGGGCTCTAGCCTCTTGGGTCGGGTTGAAATGATTTGGTCTGAAGTTTTCTTTGACGTTCTGCTCTCGGGGAGGTGACCTGCTGGCCTGCGTCCCGCGCCCAAGAATGGGAAATGGGCTTAGGAGACTCTCCCTTGAGTCCCCATTTCTTTTTCTAGTCTTCTTCAGGCGTCCCGCTGGAGCCACGTCCTTTAGCCACGCGGCAATGCTTTCTGCCTCGAGCACGAGTTGACTCGCTGCCTGGACCCCTTACAGGCCCCCCAGCTGGACCGCTTGAATTTGTGTTTTTTTTCTTTTGTCTGACCTCCTTTTCTTCTGGCTACTCCGAAGAGCCTTTATTCCCCCGTTTTAAATGCCTAGCCAGACCCCCCCTTTCCCTTTACCTTTCCGTTGCTTAATGAATCCCCCTTTCCGCCGCGGCTAGTATTTTTAATACACCATTTTGCGGTGTTTGTCGAGCTGGTCCCCTTCCAAACCATTACGGTCGCCGATTGGGTTAGAAATCAAAGCCGAACCTGACCCCTTCCCCCGTTCACCTTCTCTTTACTTTCGCAGGAGTCTTCGCCCTTTGTTTCGAGAACGGAACCCTTTTTCGACCTCGGCAACTTTCGCGGCACAATCCCGGTTCAGCATATCTATGATCATGAACCCTGAGTTTACTGTTTCTTTCTCTCTCTTCATTCGGGATCGGCCCTTTCAAACCCTTTCGCCTGCAGATTCGCAACCGCAAACTTTGCGTCATTTTTTTATCTCCTTCGCCCGGCGGTCCGGTGTGTCGAATTCGGTCACGAGCCTTAAAAAGATTGTCCAGGTTTCGATACATCTCTCGTTTTCATTCCCCGTCTACCTCCAGTTCCTTGGGGTGAGTTTGAACAGGAATCTGTGCAATCCTCGCGCAGTCTCATGGCTGCGTCTCCGTCCCTGGGGTACCCCTTCATACAGAAGTTTTTCACCTGCCCTTTTCGGGTTGGTGTCGTTGCTGAAATTTTCCCACCCCCAGTTCGCGCCGTTCTGACCAAGCGGCCCCCCCCTGTCCCCTGTCCGAAGCAACACCCTCTCCGGCCTAGTTGTCCACGTTAAAGGACACTCTAGGACTACGACAACGCCTAGCCCCACATACAGATGAATAATATAACACACAACCCGTCACCACTTACGCTCACTCCCTTTGGCAAGATACCCTTCGACCAATGGCCCCTTCCTTAATGCGGCTGCATGTAGTTTTGGCCTAACCTTTTTTGATCGTGGTCCCCTTTATTTCGAGACTTTAACCGACGTTTTCCCCATCCCTCGATCTGCACAGCCAAAACGATAGCTAGATTAGCAGCTTTGCACGTGCGACACGCCCAGACCTTTGAGAATATCTCTTTCTCGTTTGTTTGTTTTTCTAAGGTATGGTAGTTGCTTGCCTTCCATTTCCATTACCGCCCTCATTTTCTCCTCCTTTTGATTTTTTCATCTTACTGTATGTTGGCAGTGGAAAATTCGTTCCTTTTTTCTTCCCCCCCCCCGAGACCCCTGGTAATCCCTCCTGCTTCCTTTTGAAGGCTCCTCAATTCTCGCCCCTCCATCCTTTGATTAGGGCTTTTTTTTTTTTTTTTTTTTCCCGACGACGTTATAACACGGGGAGGAAGGCATTTATTTTTCGTTTATTAATTCTTGTTTTTCCTTTTTCGTCTTTTTCTGCCTAGAGTGTCGTTTCGGTTCTTTTTGCTCTTTTGGTCAGAACATGTGGCCGAAGCTGAAGGTGTGATATTAATTTTCTTCTGTTCTAATTTTGTCCTCTTCGTGGACGCTCTCCCCCTCCAGTTTTCTACCCTGGCCTCTTGTCCCTGAGATCTTCGATCCCTTCCCTTCAGTACTCCCTACTCATGCTCACTTCTTTCCCTTAGGGCAGAAGATATATACCCCCCCACTTAACTGGCCTCTCCGTGTTCTTGATCCTTCCGTTCTCTTCCTCTCCGGTTCCTTTTCCCATTTTTTTTCATTTTTCTCCCCGTGTTCCTTTTTTCGCCGCTTTGATGCCCTTGCCTGAGTTTTTTTCACTCAGACGATGGGTTTTTTTTTCCACTTTTTTCTGACCGGGGTTTTATTTTCTCCGTCCGTAGCCCTTATCTCTTTGTTCCATCCGCACTCACGTCAACTCCAGGTGTGAGGCTGCGTGGCTCCCAGGCGTATTTTTTTTTACCGTTCTGGGGCCCCGCTCTGTGGTGGTTAGAACCCAGTAGTTAGTCCCTTCCCCTTCCTAGAACTCCTGGGTGGCTTTTCCCTCGCCTTTTGAAATGGCTGTCGCACTGGTGGCACTTTCTTCTTGCTTCCTAGTCACCATCGTTTATCTTGCGAGTAAAATTGTGTTTTACCCTTTTTTTTCCCTTCCCAGTTTTTGTATCATTTAAGACCCTCGACCGGCAGGTTCCTGTAGTCGTCCGTCGTTGCGCACAATTTCGTCTCGCGGTCGTTTTTCTCTTCTTTGAACTGTCTACCCTTTCTGACTCCAGCTTCAAGCAGACCCCAGTTCCCATTTTGATTTTTTCCTTGCTCAATGTACGAACTTGGGTTTCCTTTAGACCAGTTCCTATGTTGCCCCTTCCTTGTGCCTCGGAACCGAGGCGCATTCCGCTGATGGGATTTCTCTGCGGCCTGGGAATCCGTGATCAGTAGAAATTTATTTATTTCCTCCTTCTATTGCCATGAGCTTTTTTTCCATTTAAATTGTTCGCGTCTTTTCCTGGTTTGTTTCCCCCTGGGGTCTTTCCCTCTTCTCCCAGGGTGCTTCACCATCCCCAAACATTTCCCCATCTCTCTTCCATACGGAATAGAGTCACATTCAAAGTTATTTCAACACACCGTCTTTCTTAGGAATCCCCCCTGCCCTTTGCCCTTTTGTGTCGACTCTTCTTGTCAAACTGTCCCAATTTGCGCCAGCCCTTCGCCCCTGTCGCTTAAACACTTTCACGTTCCCTACCCATTTTTCTTTTTACCCTCGTTTCTCCATCCCTGAGCTCCTGTCAACCTCTTGACACTCGGGTCTTTTCTTTGATCGAAATTGGGTTTTGCGGTGTAGCGCAGGCAAATACTTCCAAACGACAAGATTCTGATTCTCGGTTCGATTACATCTCCCAAGGTTTTCTTTTTTCCGTTTTCTTAAGGGCCTTTTCCTCCTGGCATCGTACAATTGCTCCAGGTGTGACCCTTTTTCGCATGTGGTGCTGTTTCCCGACAATAACATCGCCCGGCAGCTGCCTATCTATGATCAATCTTTCCTGTCTACTCCTCCGTTGTTTGGAGCTTTAATCTCTTTCAGTTCGGGGAGCTTTTTTTTTTTTTCCCACCCACCTTTTTGTTTTCAACTGCCACCTTTTTCTTCCTTCTACTTTCCCCATTTCGGCAGACCCCTTTTTTGTTGACCGGTTTTGATCTGTAGTGTGTCGTTACCTTATCTGATTTTGATCTATTGGTCTGCTCTCTTGATCGCTTCGTCACTTCCCCCTCTAAAAAACCCGTGTCCCTTTTATTTCAGTGCTGACAGTTGGTCACGCTTCCATTGTTGTGTAGGTCGTGACATTAGTAGCTGATATTCGTTTGTTCTGTTTTTACCATTTGTCTGGGCGTTTCCGGTATCGACCCCTCAGGGATCTTCCCCCTTATAGATGTTTTCTGCCTTTCGGTATTTCCTTTTTGAACCCCTCTCTGAGGATTACGGCTATTTTTTGTGATTTTTTCCACCATGATTTGGTTTGACTAGCAGCCGTTCTGTTCTTCGGGGCTTTTTGAGAAATTTCACCCTGCCGCCCCGAGTCCCCCGATTTTTTTGGGCCCAATTTTCCTTCCCTCCTACTTAGTCCACTTCAGAGCGTCTCGACTGTACCCTTCTCTTTCGCGAAAGCGGATTACCATTCGGTCAGCTCCTTGACCTTTCGTCCTCGTAGGACTTTACCTTCCTACATTCAAAAAAGGTGAGCCTCTATTCCCCCTTCTATGATGTTTGACCTTTTTTTGGCGACGGTTCCTCTCTCCCTTCTTACCTTAAACTTTTCTCCAGACCTTCCTCTCCTTTTTCGACTATGTTCTCCTACGCTGTTTGCTCAGCCGCCTTTCTCGTTACTAGAATGTTCATGAGCTGAATTTTTTTAAAAACATCTTTTTGCATTCTCCTCTTTGACATTGGTTAGACCTCACATCATTCACATTGCCCATATTCTGCCCAATTTTTAATGCGAGTGAACGGCCAGCGCCAGATTTTTTTTCTCCACTTCTGCCGGTACCCTTTGGTATAAACGACCTTTTTTTTTTTTAAAAAGTGTACGCCCTCTTATTTGCTTGCCTCTTCCCCAAATTTCCCCCTTCGGTTCTTTCTTTCTTAAAACAATATTAATTTCTCCTCGTGTATCCGTCCTCTAAAACGGTACAGTAGGCATTATTTTATCAAACGGACCATAGGAGGTCTATCATGCCCTCGGAAATGTAGTTATATGTTTTTTTTTTTTTACGCCTAAAGGCCCCAAAAGTTCCATTTTTCCGCAAAGATCCCACTCTTGCTTTTTTCTACTCTTTTTGGGAGAAGATGTCCAGGCATCCTTTTCCCACGCGCACTTTGAGTTTTTTCCCTTGTCATTTGTTTGGTTCCTCTCCCCTAATGCTTTTTCAGGCCCTGGTTAGTATCAATGATGGGGCTATCAGTTCCCATCCTCCAAACTTTTATGAAGAGTACTTCTGAAGAGTGCTTTCTTCGTACTCCAAGGTTCCCTCCCCCCCCCCTGGCCGTGCCTTCATCCCCCGTTTCGGAAAATTCGTTCGCTCCCCCCCCGCTAGGCACACCTCAATTTTTTCCCCAACCCTTCCCCCAGTAAGGAGTCAACCCAGTGCGCCCATCGAACACATTTCTTTTCCCCCGCTTACGGTGTCGCATCAGGAGCCTTTTGGTTAACTTCGGGTTCTTCCCCATGGTCTTTTTTCCCCTTCGTTTGCCCAAATACGGCGATAGGTTCAAGCCCTCTTTAGTGAATGTAGTTTTTTCCTTTCAGCCCTTTCACCAGGACCGT
>Ga0179593_1281691_pt1 | contig 13241 bp, 18 predicted proteins | sample CZODoug2_1_08_16_FD_185931 | JGI IMG/M metagenome (GOLD analysis project Ga0179593, IMG submission 185931) | Vadose zone soil fungal communities from Angelo Coast Range Reserve, California, USA - CZODoug2_1_08_16fungal (PacBio error correction) | ecosystem: Environmental > Terrestrial > Soil >... | reverse complement strand
ATCGTGTTTCCCGACCCATGACGCCCAGCCAACACTCTGTCCGAACATTATGGGTCTTTTGTGTCCCCGCTTTTCTTTTTCTTCCCCCCGAACCTCCCTCTTGGGATCCGGACGACAGTTGCCAACGTCCGCGCCCCCCCCCCTCCCTTTTCGCTTTCCGATTCACCTCACCTTACAGTTGACTTAGCTTTTTGATGAGTTTTATATTCGTTCGGCCGATCGTTGTTTTCCCTCTTTTTGGTCCCTTTCACTTTTGTGACAATAACAGCCGTGCATAGGACCGCCCCCCCCCCCCCTTTCCCCGTCCGCCCTGCTACCCAGAGGAGTGGGCAGGCTTCGTTTCGGCGCCTCCCCCCCCCCTTTGCGTCTCCCTCATACTCCTACCGGACTCAATCCGACCTTTTGCCTGCTTTCCCCCCCTCTTCTTTCCCTTGGGTTCTTTCCCTAAGCTGGAATGAAAAACCTGGATGTCGTCCCCTTTGTTTTTCCCTTTGTCCGATGTTTGCCTCACGACTCTTCGAATTGACACGCTAGTTTCCCTCTTTTCTTCTATACTCCTCCCCTCCTCTACCCCTTTTCCTTTTTTTTTCCGCGGGGCGGATCGAGAACGTTATATTCACTTTACCCACCTAGTGCGGTTTTTTTTTAACTTCGCCGTCAGTTTGTAACGTTGTTTCTACTTTGATGTTGTTTTTTTTTCCCTTTTTTCTGTTTTGTCCCCTTCCCCTACTAGACTTCGACCCTCCCACGCTACCTTTTTCACAGACCGTCTAGCTGTAGTCTTTTCCTCCCATAGCTTTTTCCCTTTTCTTTTTCCAACCTCCTATTTTTCCCACTGACTTCCCTTTGTAAGATGCCTAATGGCTATTGTCAAACCCTCTTCTCCCCCCACAGGTAATGGTGCGTGGGAACGCTATGCGTTAGCGTTTTTTACTACCCGTCCATAATTGGTTTTTTTGCCTCCCATATTGCTGCGGCGTACCTTTCTTCTTTCTCCACAATTAAATGGGCAGGTCCGTCCCAATACTAGCCTCTATTCTTTTTTCCTGGCCACCCATGAGCTTTAGATTTGCTTTTTTCCCTCTGTCCCGGGGGTAAAAACTAAGCCTGCACGGAATCGTCATTTCCTCCCCCCCTGTTCCCTGGCGCGGATCTCTGAAAGAAGACGAGGCCTATGACGCCTTTGCCTTTTTCCTGACCTCCTTTTTTTTTTTTTTCCCCATTCTCGGTTTTTATTTTCCTATAGTCATGGTTTCCCCCCCCTGTTTTTCCCTTCCCACATCCCCAGTTCGTCTGGCGTTTTGACAATTCGGCTTCTGTTTCTAGGTTCCTTTTTCCCCTCTGAGGGGAGGCCACCCTTGGTTCTCCGTCCGGTCTCCCCGGTACGGGTGTGTGCTGGCAGTGTTTGTCAGGCTAGTAGGCCTGCCTCCTAGTTTCGCGAAGAAGCTCTCCCCCCTGTTTTCGGGTTTTTCTGGGGCTATTCTTGTTTCCGGATATACCCCTGTTTTCCTTCTCCCTTTTCTTCTCTGTTACAAAAGCCGACGCGGTTTCGCTCGACGCCTGCGGCCATTTTACCTCTGCCATACGAGAGAAGCCCCCCCCTTAAGCTCTTCTTCAGTCCTGTCTTTATTACCCCCTTTTGGCCCTATCATGAAAAGGCACGAGCCGCCCCCAGAGGTATCCCTAGTGAAAGGATTTGCCGTATTGAAGGCATCTCCCCGCCACACTCTTTCCTCCTTTCATTTTTTTTATTCCTTTTTGAGGCGGATGAGGGTCCCATTGGACTTCTTTGGGGCTTGCGAGCTTAGAGGGACCCCCTCTTCCTGTATGTTAAACCCCCCCCATCCTCCATTTAGCGAACAGCCGTCGATGTTCCCAAACCAGTCCTGCTGGGAGAATGGAGCTCCTGGGCCCCCGATCCCCTCCCTTTCCCTTCTTTTTTTTCGCCCTGGTCGCTCCTTTGCCTGAAGACTGACGAGTCGGGAGCCCCCAGAAAAAGATTTTGCGGAACAGCTTCTTTTTCCGGGGTGGATTGTCTCTTTTTAGTCAGCTGACTTTAAGTAGCGTGATGCGTTTCCGTTCACGCTAGGTTGAAGACTTGGCTTTTTCCCAGTTTTTCCCGTGTGCGGGCTCCATATAGATGACTCGTCCCCTAGCCCAGCGGTTGTCTTTTCCTCTTTCTACTTCCCCCCATTGTTGGGGGTGTTGATATTTCTCAGAGATGCTCCCCTCCAAGAGGAGGACGATATCCTGGCGTCGCTCCCCGCGAGCGATGTCGCGCGTTTTCTATGGCCCATTGCCCCTTCCTTAAACCTTTTTAACCTTTCCCTAGTTGCCACTGACATGAAAGGCAATTGCATATACTTCTACGCTTAACCCTTTAGGGTTCTTTTCCCTTCCTTAACGCTTATTGGGTCTTTGCTTCTAATAGGGGGGGTCCAGGTCTCCCACCCTTCTGTTAAGCGGGCTTAGCCCCGTTTCTTTTCATTGGTTTCGGGTTTTTCTTTGCCTTCTCTCCCCTCTGTTTTTTCCCATTCAGAAGACTGTTTTCTTCTAATGGTCTTATGACAATAATGTGGTTCAAGTGCTTCTTCTTTTGGCCGATGGTTTGACCCCCCTCTCCCCTGTTCCCCGGCCGTCAAAGGTCCCCAGGTCACCACTCAAGCCTTTTCTCGATAGAGGAATCGCATGGGCGCGTCTTCCTCTTCTCCTGCTGTTATTTACCATTCTATGACGTCTCTGTGTTGAGGGTTCTCTTGATTGGCGCCCCTCCGTCCGCTTAATAGTATTTGATGCTGACGATTCCCATTGTTGTCTTCCTTTCCCCTTTTCTTCTTTTATCCTTTTTTTTATGAGTTCGTCGAAGCCTCGTCGTGGTTTCTTTCCAACCCCTCTGCACGTCCAGTCAAAGGCTCCTCTCCTTCCTTACGCTCTGGTTAGAGTTTGACGTTTAATTGATTCCCCCCCCCCCCCCCACCTCCCTTTCTTTGCGAGAGACGCTTTTTCCGTCCGCCTCTTTGTGCGGCACCCATTCCTATTCGTTTTTCTCGTTCTTTTATATCACCCCTCCCCGTCCTCCGTTCCCATTTTGCGAGTAACCACAGGTTTCCGCCCCGGATATGGGCCCCCTCAGAGATTTTGTCTCCGTTGAAGCACCAAAGCGATTTTCCAGCAGGCGCCTGTTTTCCCGCGTCTGGGCATTGACGGTTTTGTTCCCCCCCTCTGTTAATCCGCGGAAATAAACACAGGACATATTTTTTCGCGGGCAGTCAAGGCCGATCGTTAGGCATATTCAGGTCCTTTCTTCTCCCGGTTTTATACTCCTTCGAGATTTAAGATTGGATCGTTCGCTTCACCCCTGTTATGGCGTAGGGTGGCACGTAAGTCTTTGACTGTTTAGGGAAATATCCAGAGGACTTAATTTTTTTATGGTCATTCCCCCCATCCAATATACGTCCTTATATCCCTTAGTTAGGGTTCGTAAATCTCCCTGTTTTGGTTGTCTTACGATATTCACGCTGGCCCTTTTTCGCCCATATCGCCTTTCCCCCCTCTTTCCTCCCCACACCCAGTACGTGACAGGTTTTCTTCATCTCGAGAATCTGGCCCATAACTTTTTTTTACCCCATAGGTGGTCCCCTTACTCCCCCCCTTGTTTTCAATCCCAACCCAACTGGGTCCCTTTTTTCACTTTTTGGTCCCGTCTCCCCCGAACTTATTTCGCACCTCGCCCACCTCGAGCTTTCTCTTTCAGTTGGCAGATTTTTTTTCCTCCGCCCACTTATCTATGTTCATCTCTTTATGGTTTTTTTCCAAGGCCTTCCCCTTGTTATTGTTTTGTGACTAAAGTTGTTTTACCCCCCCTTGTTGAGTTTGACTTCCGCACAATTTCTTTTCATCTTCCCATTCCCCTGCCGCCCTCTCCCCCCCCCATCCCCTTGCGGTTGTGGTTGATTCGTTAACGGTTATCGCCCTGTTTTTTTTTGAAAAGCAAGTTGCTTTTCCCCCGATCTCTTCTTTTTTCCCCTCCTGAGTTTGTTTTCCCCTTTACTGGGGGTGAGGTCCCCGACGGTTCAGCTCTCCCTTTCGTGTGCCCCCAAACGGAGTACCAGAGGAAGAGACCCCCTTGGTCCCGGTGTCATCCCCTTCCTTCGTGGGACTTCCGAGAGATGGGCAAGGTTGAGAAGTTTGAGTGTTTTTGGTTGGCTGGAGTTCTCCCGCTTTTTTCTTTCCGCTTCTTTCCCCCAAGCACTTTCTTGTGCGGCCCCAGTCCTTGTTATGTCGGGAACTTGTTTGTCTGTTCTGCCGGTTGCTGTTAGTTCCCCTCTGTTTCCCCCCCCCAACGTCTGTCCCCCCTGCCTTCCCCCCTTTTTCTTCTTCCCCCGGTGGACCCCTTCCCTTTTTTTCCCTCATAGCCTGGTAAACTGTAAGTCTTTTTTTGGTCTCGCTTTGGGCGGTGTGAGAGGACTTTGGGAACCTTGTGTGGTCGCTTCTGTCCTTTCATTATTTGATGGTTTTAAGACGCTGGGGGTCCCCTACTCCCCCCCTTTTTGTTTCATAATGGCGGTCGTTGCCGGGAGTTTGTCTTTTTTTTGCATGCTGTCAGACACCCCTTTATAAGGCTGCCCCCCCACCTTCTCTTCCCTTAAGATGTCGGAAGACGTGATTTCAGGGTGAACCCCGAGGATAGCGTAATGGGTTCCCTTCCCCATAGAGAGAGGGTCCCGCCTCCTCACGGTCTTTGTTGTTGGTTTTGAGAGATGGGGGCGGGTGTTCAACCTTTTCCTATTTTGTTTCCTATAATATTCAAACGGGGCACGAGGATTTTGTATTTTTGCCCCCCCTTCATTCACGCTAAGGCCTTGTTTCCTGACTCCGTGTTCGTGACGCCACAGTTTTTTTTGCCTGCCATTCCCAGCCGAACTCCGTGTCCCCATCCCCTTAAGGTCAGTCTTTAGTACCTGATGATTTCTCCGGCCAATATGCGCTTCCTTCGTCACGGCCCTAGTTCCACCCCTTCCGCCTCCCCACCTTCCCCCCCCTTGGATCGATACCCTACTCCCTTTTTCTTGTTCGATGAGGCACTCCATAGTTGTTTGAGTTCCTTCCCCTCACTGTTTTTCGGCCGCCTTCAGGGGGGACATGTCCCCCCAGGTTTCATTCCTTGCCCCCCCTTGCCACAGTACCACCGTCCGTGCGTTCCGATTTTCTTGTTTGCCAGTCGTCTTTTTTTTCCACCCCCCAGTTTTTTCATCCTTCTGTACATGATTCTTTCTCTCTTTTTCCCTTCCCAACCCTGATTTTTTCGTGTGTAGCGTGCTGAAGTTGCAACAGCCTCGCCCCTGACACCCTTCTTTCTTAATTGACCATTAGAAGTTTCCTGGTAGGGGGCTCGTCCTTCCCCCCCCACACCCCACGAGTGTAATGCTAACGCTGGACCTATCCCCTTCCGCCTGTTGCTTTTCAGAAACCCCGGGAGGGTTGATCGAGGGGAGGGTGGTTCGTTCTCGACGTTTAGACGGTACCTCCTATTTTGTCAGGTCATTTCCCCCGAAGGTGTACCAGCTGACCTTGGGCTATGCCCCCCTTTTCGGTCTTTTTTTTTTTTTTTTCACCTTTCGTTCTGACTTCCGCATTCTCGCCCCTTAGACTAAAGACCCTCCCCCACGAAATTTTTCTCGTCCCCATTTTTCCTCTTTGCTTTCCCCCCTCTTTTTTTCTGGGGCGGGGTAAATATCGCCCCTGCCGTTTTGGTACCGAGCCTTCTTTTATAGGCAACCAAGGAGCATAACCATTTTGGGCTCCTCCCTTCGTCTACGGTTATTTCCCCGCCAGGAACTTAATCGACCCAACAAGTCTTTTCCCCCGTGCTTCCTACAAAACACTCACTCACCTGGTGGTGTGAGGGCATTTTCCCCCTTTATTTTCTGTCCTTCCTCTTTTTTCTTCCCCCCCCAATTACCAGGGAAGTTTACGGCCCTCCTTCCTGTAGATAGGTCTGGGCCTTTGGCCTCGAGGGTAGTGTTGGCCTCGTCCCTCTTTATCCACCCTCCTTTTTTTCCTTTTATCTCTCACATTCAAGCGCTGGAGCGATAGGCGGCGTCCTTCCGGTTTCCCTGCTTTTTCCCGGGCGCCGTTTCCAAACACGTGTATTGCTTCGTTCCCATGTTGGCCCCCCCTCCTTTTCTTTCCCCCTCCTTTGTTTCCCCCTGGTGAACAAACTCGCGGTGCGTTGTGCATCTCGATGCTCCGCTCGTGTGGTTGGTGCACAGGTTTCGAGCGTGATCGGGGTGGGTCTGCCCCTTTGCTCTGCGTGAGCTTTTTTTTGTTCTTTGTTCTCTCAAGGCGGCTCGCAACACCTTTGCGGGGTTTTTTTTTTTGTTTTACTCGTGTTTTTCTACTGGAAATCGACCCTGCGCGTTTTGGAGGACGTCGTTGGCCCCCCGCCCCCCCCTTCCTCTTTTCTTCCATCCCTAAGACCGGCCCATCGTCTCTCCTCACTTTTTTGCCCCGTCCTGCCCTCGGCAGCAGACCAGACGGATGAAATGTTCCTCCTTTTTCCTCCCGGGCACGAGGCCCGCCCCAGAGGGACTCCCCCTTCGCAAAGGATTTGTTGGCTGCCATTCCTGTGGAGTTTTTGACGCTCGCGTCCCTGTTTGCGATTGCCGTCCCCGTTCCCTCGGCTGAGTTGGTTTCCCCCTTTTTTTTTTCAGGCCGCGCCCCGGCTAGGGGTTCTACCACTAAATCCTTGGTCCCCCATTTTTCCTTTTCTTTCCCTCGACCAAGCGTCGTAGCCACCCAGTTCCTCTAAGGTGCTCATTCTTTCTAGCCAGTGCGCGATTTCCCTTTGCACTTTTTCGCGGTCCTTCCCTCTGGCACCGAAGACGACCTATTCTTTTTTCGCCCAGAAAGCTTTCGGTTCCTGGTGGTTCACTGACGTCCTGAAGATTTTCTTTTTCCTTCGAGAGCAGGTGATGGATCTGTAAGTTGTTTCGGGGAGATTCTTTTTCCCCCTTTCCAATATTGGTTTTTTCCCGCCTTTCCTTTATGGAAAGGAGAGGACTGATTCTTCGCGTCTCAGATCGCATCAGGCACGTGCCTATTTTCCTTATTTCCGCCCTACCCGTTGTTGTTGTTCTCCCCATCTAACGCCCAGCAGATTGCGATTTTTTTCTTCTTATTTTATGCTCCGGTTCTTACTTTTTTTTGCCTTTTTTTGAGTCAACCTTCCTTTTCCCTACCACCATTCGGCAAGAATTTAATCGCCGACCTTCAGTCCACCTTTTCATGCGGACTTTTTTTATATAATTTCGTTTTTCTTCCCTCTTCTTGACTAAGATTATTTGGGGCTGCCCCTCGTCTTTTTCCCAAGCTCTTTCATCTTGGTTTGGGCTTTTTTCTCATGGCTAGAAAGAGTTATAATCTCTCTTTCTTTATAGACATCTGGTAGAGCAATCATTATTTTTTTCCGACTTTCCGTTGGGACCGCGACCCCTTTTTTCGCCGGCCTCCCCTCCCCGTAAAATGTTGGAAAATCAAGGAACTCACTATAGAGGACTTGCCTTTTTTTTGGTTATTCCCCTGTTCGCCCGGAAGGGCGGGCCCCCCCATTCTTTTTCGTTACGTTTTTTTGGGGGCTTAGTGTTTGTCTTCGTTACTTCTTCTGGTGATGAAGATGCTGACCGGGGCTTTTTTTTTATCGTCCATCTTTGACGTTCTCTCCCTTTTTTTTCTTAGACTCTTTCCCGCGTCGGCTGGTGGTCCCCCCTCGGCGCACCGAAAGGACGGCGTTCTCTAGTTCTCTTATTTCTATGAAGTGGCCCAGGTCCACCCCCCCCAAAAACCCCATCCCGGCAGTACTTTTTTGCATGTTTCCTTGGCGTCTCCTCTCTTTTGAGGAATCTCTAACAATCGCGGGTCCACACTTTCCCCCCGTTTTTCCGAAGCTGGAGACAATGGTGGCCCCCCCTTGATTTTTTTCATCACAGATATGCCGCAACCCCTTCCCAGTTTTTCATTTTTGACTGTTTTTCGGTTTTTGACCCTTTTTTTCCTTCACGAGCGCCCCTCCCCCTTCCTATTTCGTTTTTTGCGCGTTTGGGGCGGCTGTAGGGCATCCCCTTTTTCTTTTTCCCAGAATTCGCTTTCTCGATTGACGATGCCGTTGTGCCCTTTTTTTCCTTGTTCCTTCTCTTTCCTGAATGCACACTCTTTTTCCACCTCCGGATGGCACCCCCCACCCCCCCCATGTCCCCCCCCTCTTTCATCGGTACGATTTAGTAGTAGTTACCTGCCCCTTTACTTTTTTTTTCGTCCCTCTCTTTGGGATCTCGTGTTTTTTTTTTCCGACAGGCATATGGATGCCACACCTTTTTGTTTTGGCCCCCGTTCGTAATCCCCCCCCGACTTCGCTCTGCTGACGAAAATTACATGGTGTGGCTTGACTAGGTTTGTTTTCCCTCCCCACTTCATAGTAAACCCCCTCGGGGCATGGTTTTCCGTGACTATTACAACCGCCCCCCCGCCGCCACCCCCCCTGCTATTGTGGTCCTCGGCCAAAGCGACGCTTCCCTATTAGGCTTCTCGGGGACTTCGTCCAAAGTCGGCGTAATTTGGCTTTTTCACCTTTTTTTTCCTCCTTTTTTTCTCGCTTCCCAGTCGATCCGTTTCCTTGGGCTTTACTTCTCACCTCTTTTCCCCTTCCCATTTTCTTTTGTATATCCCCGTCTCGATTTCTTTCCGCCCTCCGATCCCCCCCAAAGCCATGGGTGTCAATTTTTTTTTTTTTGGCGGTAATTTTTCCCCCCTCTCTGTTTTTTGTTTTCTAAGCCAAAATGCCGTCCCCGTTTGTCCTTCTTTTACTCATTTTTCCCACGTTCGGTTCCCCCCCCTGGTCCTTCAGGCCTCGTTTTTCCAGTCTGGTTGAACCTTAGCCGATAACTCGCCCTGCTGGTTGCCTTTCCCCCCCCGTTCCGCGGAAGGAGGCCTTGATCTCTTTTGGGTCGTGAGACCTTCCCTTTTCTTCTCGTCAAGCCACGCCTTCGGGGCTCTTTTGTACTTTTCCTTCAAATTTTGACCTTGGTGCGGTCTTTTTGATTTTTGTTGTCCCCATTAACCCTTATAGCTTTTTCTTTTCTTTTTCCTCCAACAATATGGTTGCGTTTCCTATCTCCCCCCTCCCCCCTTTCCTTGATTTCCCTAGTGTAGCTTGTGAGGTGGGGCCCGTCGTTTTTTTTCATTGTCCGCTATTTTCTTTTTTTTTTCCGGAGCTTGCCCTGTTTCGCTCTCCGTCCGGTTGATCTTCCCCTTTTTTGCTGGGGGCTTGGCCCTCATTGTTCCCTTATGAGCCAGTCTTTGATGTTTTCTTTTTTTTTTTTTTCCCTCGGCATTTACGTCTCGCCAGGGTGTCAGATTTATATTTCCGTCCCTTTTTTGTTGCCCCCCCTTCCCCCCCTCTCCCCTTTTTTTTTTTGACGAGGAGATGTCAGTTGGCCACCCCTTTCTGTTTTAAGATCCTATTTCCACCGTGCGCCTGTTTTTGACCTCTCCTCCCCCCCTTTTCTACGTACTCCGGGTTTGACGATCTTTCCGCCCCATCCCCAATCTCGGTAAGCATTTTCTCGGCGATTTACTTTTTTTCTTTTTCCGCCCCCCGTCCCCCTTCTTTTTTTTTCAGCGATCCAGTTTCCAAACCGTTTCCGCGCCCCCCCTTTCGGGATCGACACCCCCTTTACAGTTGACGATTTCTCTTCTTGTTTACCCCCATAGTTGATTTTTTTTTGCTTGAGGCTTCCTCCTCTTTTTGTGTGACCTCTTGTGTAACATCCCTCCGTTTCTTTTCTTTCCGTTCCACCAGTTACCAGTGCAGCGTCCCTTTCCGTTTTTTTTTTGGTGACGTCGCGCCTTTCCACCGTTCCCCCCTGCGTCTCCCTCCCTTCCCCTCGCCGGCTCCCTTCCCGCTTTCCTTTGCCGCCCGCTTTGATCCTTTTTTTTTTTGACCGTTTTGCCTTGCCTGACCCCGTGGAACTGTCTCCCTTGACCATGGTTTCTCTTTTTCCTTCTGGCAGATCTCGTTGGCTCGAATGCAAACTAACCCTGTCTTCTTTTTTAACGATTTTCCCCCTCTCCTGTTATCGACAACAAGGGGTCTTTTTACCTTCGTTGGCCGGGGTACTAGCCGTGAGTTTTTTTTTACACCCTTTAGTGCCTGTCCCCCCCTATTAATTCTTAATGTTTTCCGCCTTTTCCCGCTGAGTTGTTAGCCCCCCCCTTTTTTTTGATTCTCCCTGTAGGCTGAAATTGTCTTTTTCCCCCCCTTTTGCATCCATTTCCCGCACATCCCCGCTAAAGCATAATCCGTACTTTTTTTTTGGCGACGCTTTTGGGACAATTGATTTGTTAGTTTTTTTTTACCCCCCCTTTCCCCCACCAGGAGTTGTACGTCTTTTGCTATTGTCTTTTCCCCCCCATGATTTCCCCGCAACAAGGTCATGTTTTTATGCTCCTTTTGCTTCTTTCTTTTCCCACGTAACTCCTGTTTTTTTCGTGAGTGACCGGTCCCCCTCTTCTTTCGTTATCCCTCTTTTGTATCCCCCCCTTCCCCTGGCAGGTTTCGCTCTCCTATAGCGTGGATAGTTTTTTTGCCTTGCTCATCCTTTTTTTTTTTGAGTTGGCCTTCTTCCACTTTTCCTTTGCACCCAGCTTTTTTTCCTTTCCCCCTTTTTTCCCTTTTTCATCGATCTTGGTTTAAGGGCGAGCCGCGAGTGATAGCCCTTCCCCCTTTTTTTTCCTATGTAGCTTTTGTCTCCCCCCCTGCTTCCAACCCCCTATTACCTCGGGGAGCGAGTAATGAGGTGGCCTTTTGCCCGTTGTTCCCCCTTGTCTTTTCTCCGGAAACCCCCTCGCTTTCGTCATCTTCTACTTCCCGAGCCTGGCGGAACAAAGTGGTTCGCTTTCTGTTATTTGTTTGTCCTTTTTTTTTCTTCCCCTTTCTTTTTTCTCTGTTTCTCGTATCTTTTTGGCAAAGAAAGCCGAGTTTCATGGAGTCTAGCTTTTCTCCTTTTACGGTTCTGCGTTTTGTTCCCCCTTTTTTCGTACGGCAAGAGACATTTTTGCTCTGTTTTTTTTTGCCTCTTTTGTTTTTTCCCCCCCCCCCTTTGATTTTGCTCGAATGAGACCAGACTGGCATCCTTTTTTTTTCTTTTTCTTTTTCCGAAAGCACCATTCTTAAGTCAGCCCCCCGTCTTTTTCCGATTGAAGGTCTTCGTTTCCTTTCATAGTGACCCCCCCCTCTTTCGATTTTTCCCTCGGGAACGCCGTTATGCACTTACTGCCCGGTTTCAATGAAGGGCTATGACTAGGGCTCCCTCACTGTGTCTTTTTCCCTTTGCTCTTGTTTTTCTTTCCCTTTCTTTTTTTCTGCAGTGCAGAGTTGTCAGCTTTCCTTTAAAAAAGTTCCTGTAAACCAGCATCATGCTTTTGGGGCGAACCATTGTAGTCGACCAAACCTTTCTCGTTCCTTTTTTTTCCCCGTTTTTTTCCGAGCATTTTCGGGCCTATTCCCGTCTGTCCCATAGCAGGCGGCCTTTGCTGCTCGTTTTTTTTTTTCCCCGGTTGCCCAGACCCTCCCTCTTTTATGTTTTTTTCCCTTATGAAGCTTAGGTACTTCAAAAGTTTCTCTCCCCCAGGAGGGTGAAGTTTTTCTTTTCCTTTTTTCTTTCTTTTGAAGTAGGGCATCTATCGTAAACAATTTAGGGTGAATGAGGTGTTTTTTTTTTTTTGCAGACGGTTTGGCCTTTTCTACTTTTGTCAGAATACGTCTTTTTTTCCTGTGAGCTGAGGCCGCGCTATCCGTAGTGTGATTTTCTGCGATCTTTGCTTGAGGGGACGGAGAAGACCCGTGGGCGTGTTGTTTTTTGATTGATTCTCTAGTACCCTTCCCCCCCCTTGTGTTCGATCGATCAGGCCCTCCTGATGGTTCTTCGCCCCTCCGGTTTTTTTAATTTTCTTTCCCCCTTTCCCCCCCCTTTGTATGCCCAGAACTTGGTCCCCTTTATGAGACTTGACCCTCCTTTAAAGCAATATCTTTCCCTCCCTAATCGGGGCCTTGCTCTTCCGCCTCCTCTTTTGTTTCTTGGGGGGATAATGAAGAGTCAGTATAGGCACCGCGCCTTAGGCTCAACCTCCCCCCTTTCTAGTTAGGAGGGATCGGGCGCCCTTTTTTTCTTTCTTTTTAAGAGTATACATCCGAGGACCTGTTTTATGACTGTTCCTGATGGTTAAGAGCAACCCTCCTCTGATTTTGTTCAATTGAATCTTTTTTTCTTTCCGCAAGCACCATAGGTTCCCGGGTTGCTTTTTTCCCCCCCCCTTTTTTGACTCGCCGCAAGAAGATCTGCGGTCCCTTTTTTGTTTGCGCCGTTGTTCGCCGGCAGGCCCTTTTCCCTCCTTTTCTTTTCTATCTTGGTGGGGCAGGGATATTGATTGCTCGTCCCCCCCCACTCTTCAGCTTTCATCGTGTATTGTATGTCCAGCTTTTCCTGATGCGTTGGAGGATTCTGGCTGTACGTTTCTTCTGCTTATGTCCGAGTAGGATGGTTTGGGTTTTTTTAGGACGCCCAGACTTCTTTTTCCCTCCCCTAGTGGACCCCCCCAACCAGGAACTGATTTCTTAGATTGGAATTTTTCTCTTTTTTTTTTTAGAGTCGTGGGTATGTGTTTTTCCTTTAATTACGTGAATGTTGCGCCCCCAAACCTCCTTTCCTTTTCCGGCCTCCTTGGTGCCGACCCCAGCGCGGTCTCGTCTAGTACGCTTCCCCCCCTCCCACCTTGTTTGTCCGCAGCGCCTTTCCCGGTGGGACTGTGCCCCTTTGGATCAGGTCCCCTGTTTTTTCATTCCCCCCCCCTCCACCCTACCGGAGTTTAGGGGACGGGGGTACTGGCGTCATCCTTTTCCATTTTTTTTTCCCCTGCGTCGTGTCTTCCCCTTTTTCCCCGGATTATGGTATCGATGGACTAGGCCCTTGAAGTTGGGTTTTCTTGGTTTGTGACCCCCCTCTCTTCCCTAGGCCTTCCCAGCGTCGGGATGTCCTGAGATGGGGCAGTCAACACTTTTTCCCCATTACGTTTTTCCTATCTTTTTCCGCAGAAGTCGTTATACTTCCATGGTTACGTGTTCCTGTTCCGTAGTATAGAGCGGGTGTTTCTTTCCTGGATTGGTAAATTTCCCCTTTTTGTCTCCT